>WNGQ01006594.1_pt1 | contig 12792 bp, 11 predicted proteins | sample 5407661 | NCBI WGS metagenome assembly WNGQ01 (sample SAMN13153382, study PRJNA577476) | soil metagenome | isolation source: 60 cm soil or saprolite under Garry oak tree replicate 2 | place: USA:California | collected 2016-06-15
CCGATGCTGTACGCCGCGGTAGAGAGTAGCTGAAGTCTCCGGAACCATGCGTCCACCCGTTGAGGTTCCTTGTTCCGCAGCAGCCAAAAAATGGCGACCATGAAGGAACAGCCGAGTACCAGACCCATCAGCGGGGCAACAAAAATAAAAAGCAGAGTTTTGGACCAGCCGGCAGGGATGATCACTCCGAACCCTGAGCGCATGATGGCCGCACCCGCGTAACCACCGATCAATGCATGCGAGGAAGAAGTGGGCAGTGCCCACCACCAGGTCAGAAGGTCCCACACGATTGCTCCCACCAACCCAGCGATCACCACAAATTGCGTGACTTCGGAAACCCGGATCATTCCTTGTCCGATGGTTTTGGCGACGGCTGTTCCCAAGAAGAAGGCAGCCACAAAATTGAAGAATGCCGCCCAAAGCACCGCGAGCTTGGGGGACAGTACGGGCTACCGTCATCAAGACTCGTTTCTACCAACCCATTCGATCTCTGGGTGGACGTCTGGCGCAAGAAATGGGCGCAGGGCGAAGTAGTGGTCGTCCGCTACGCGGACGACATTATTTTAGGATTCCAGCACCAAGCCGAAGCCGATCGTTTTCTGGAGAACTTTCGGGAACGACTGGGAAAGTTTGGACTGGAATTACACCCAGATAAGACGCGCCGGATTGAGTTCGGGCGGTTTGCCGAACAAAACCGGAAACGAAGAGGGGAAGGCAAGCCCGAGACGTTCGACTTCCTAGGATTCACGCACATCAGCGGGAAGAACAGGTTAGGGCGATTTACGGTGAGGCGCAAGACGATTCGCAAACGCATGCGGGTGAAGCTGCGGGAGATTAAGCAGCAGCTCCGTGAGCGTATGCACGATCCCGTGCGCCAAACCGGCCAATGGCTCAAGTCGATTGTGCAGGGCCACTTCAACTACTACGCGGTACCGGGGAACCACGACAGTCTTGGCGTATTCCGGGATCGGTTAATTGGGCATTGGTGGCATACACTTCGCCGCCGAAGCCAGAAACGCCCGATCTCCTGGGAGCGTACCCTCGCTCTGGCTGCTCGATGGCTCCCCAAACCGCGTGTCCTCCATCCCTACCCCGCCGTTCGCTTTGCCGCCAGTCATCCGCGATAAGAACCGGATGCGCTAAGGAGCGCCCGTCCGGGTCCGCGCGGGAGGTACCACGTGGGTGGTATCCCTAGCGCGATCGTTTTGACCGCCCGTTCATTGAGTGTAACCGGGATATTTCGTCAACTGAAATGCGGCGGCTTCAGTTCCAGGGCTGGGCGGCTGCGATTGCGGAATGCGCGGGGAAATACCGACGTCACAGCAGAACTCAAACGTGGGCTCTCGACTTCGTGCCCAGCGGCGAGAGCCGCTGACGGGGCCGTATATGGCTTTGCCGGAGTACGGGCCAACATCTTTCATTTGATCTGAATCGAAAGCCCTGGAGGCGGACCGCCATTGTCTTTAGATCGTCAAGAATTCTTGGTTGCGCACTGCTGTTGTGCTTTTGCTTTGGATGCGTGCGTCGCCAGCAACCAGAGCATGTTGACGCTGCTGCACTGACCGAAGCCGCGAGCGCTCTCGATCTTATTTCCAGCAATTCGCAGAACGCCGTACCAGATTCGGTTTTGAACGCGGCGAAGTGCATTATCACGGTACCTTCCTTGCCGCAAGCAGCGGGCCAAATCAACGCTCGCGGAGTGGCGAGTTGTCGCGAGGGCGCCGACTGGGAGGCTCCAATCACACTTATATTCTCGGGTCAATTAGACAGACAAACGCCAGCCGTTCTCCTGGTGATGGTAATGACAGACAAAGGGATTTCTGCGCTCAGGTCGGGCGAGATCACTGTTCACAAGTCCCATCGGAAGGCGCCGCTCGTGAGCACCACGCCGCTCGTAACACAGTTCGAGCTCACATCTGACTACCTGATGTATCAAGCAGCGAATACAGGATTACTGGCTCCAGGCGAGGCAATCGGCAGCTTTCGTGTGGACCAAAGTTCCTGGGGCTCGGCCCAGGCAAGTAAAGTAAGGGTTTCCGGAGCGAAACCTGCAAGCGGTCCGTCAGTGAAATACGAAAGGTCGCTTCAGTCTTTTGTAAATACGATAATCCCGACCGGAATAGTTATCCACCACACGGCATTGATTACATCAGAGAAGCTGCCCAGCGGGGAAAAGGAGGTTGACGAGTATCACCAGCGACGGGGCTTCGAAATCTACTGCTTTGGCCAGGTATATCACGTGGCCTATCACTACCTCGTTTTGCCTGATGGCAGCGTACAACATGGCAGGCCGGAGCGTTGCGAAGGCGCGCACGCGCGTGGGTACAACTCGTATATCGGGATATCGGTGATCGGAGATTTTAGCAGCCGCGATAATCCAAAAGGCACGAAAGGTCCTGAGAAACCCACGCCAAAGCAACTGGAAACGATAGTGGAACTCTGCCGCACCTTGCGGCAGAAATACAGAATTCCTTTGCAGCACGTCGTGCGGCACAGCGACATCGCCAGCACTGATTGCCCCGGAGACCGGTTTCCTTTCAATCGGCTGTTGAGCCGACTTGAAGCTGAGGCAAAGGTCACCAAGGTATCTGTGAAATGAGATTGAAGCTCGCGACTGTAGGCGCGCTGATGTTTGCAATGTCGGCATTACAGCATGCTCAGAGCACATCTGCAAGAACTGAACCGTCGTATAGTTTCGCGCTGCTTGACAAGAAGCTGACATTACTAAGTCAGGAGCAGTTAGCCCTCCCGAACGGAGAAGCGAGGTCTCGCCGGCTCCCTGCGCGCTCAATGGAACGGACCGTCGCTTCGATTGTGCAAACCGCAGCTCGACTGCAATTCTTGTACGCACGTCGACGTCAGCCGTTCGGAGCTCGAATGTTCCGGCTTCTGCGAAGTCGCGCTGAAGCGGTTCATAAAGCGGTGAACTCTTTGGCGGTTGCTGACAACAGCCGCGCCCGGCAAACTGAATTGAGAGCTGTAAATTCGCGAATACTCGCACTGGTGATACAGTTCCAAGCGGTCTCGGGCGGCTATAGCGCTTTACGCTGTGCACCAAGGGAATGGACTTGCTGTTCGCCAAAGCGCCGACAGGATTTGCGGCCGGGAGAATCGATGGCATGCCGCTGGATGTGCGTATCAAAGGCACGCTCATGCACCGGCTTTCGGGGACCGCGCTTGACGATAAAGTAGTGCCTCCACACACAACCAAGCAGCGACAACTTAGAGCCAATATAGGCCAGAGCTAAGTAGCTGATCAGAGTAGAAGGAAGGAGTAAGGAAGGAGTAGAAGGAAAAACCACGTATATTGCGACGATAATAGTTCTTATGCACTAGAATAATGACAGCAGTATGCGCCTCAGTTCTAAAGTTCAGGAATTGGGAGCCAGTTCGAATCACGACCGCGCGCGCGGAAATGTGGCTGAGAACGCAGCTCCTGAGCATCCTTCACCGCCGCAGAAACGAAAGAAGACATCAGAAGCACACGAGGATTACGACTCCCGACTTAGTGAAATTCTGGGCACGCCAAGAATAACCGGCGCTGCGATTGCGCTTGTCTGCGACGACTACTTGGAGTGCATACGATCTCATGGCGACAGCGCCCCGCCAACCGGATCCCGCTGGCACCCCGGAGTTGGCTTAACGCGTGCTTCTCTCGCCACAGGCAAGGTTCAACTCTGCAGCGACACTGAGAACGATTCCCGGGCAGACCCGCAAGCATGTGCGCATCTGGGAGTCAGGTCTGTACTGGTCGTGCCGATCAAGCGTGATTCAGCGGTTGTGGGTGTGCTTGAAGTCCTATCTTCGGAGCCGGACGCGTTTGAGTGGCATTCAATTAGGCACATAAGACGCATTGCGAAGGAGTTGAGCGAAGGCGTACCGAAATCATCCGGCAACTCACAACAAGAGCCAGCAGATCGTTCCCTGCTCTGGGTACCAGGCGATTTCGATCTTCACAAAGTCCTGCATGCCGCCTGGCTGATCCAGCGGAACGGCGGATTGGCTCTGCGAGAGCATGACGCAGTTCTGAAGGCAGATTCGGACCACGCGCAGGACAAGGCGTCCAAATCGGCGCAAGTTCCTGCTGGAAACGTAGTGGAAGGTGCGCCACAGGTCGATACACCAATTGATGTACCCAGTTTTGGAACGTTAGACGCGGAGGTTGCAAAGGAAGATTGGCGGCCCAGAGTGGTAGCCGCGGCCATCGCCTTGGCTATTCCGTTAGCTTGCTTCTTCCTCTTTCGAGCGCAGCCAAGGGCCCTGAATAAGTTTTTCGGCTCTCCTCCACATGCGAGCCGCCTATCCTCTCCAGTATCGGTTCAGCCCCCGCAAAGCGGCGAAAACGACAAGGCGCAACCAGAGTCTCACAATCGCTTCCTTGTGCAGCGATCAGCTCCGACACAAAGAACTACTCATCAGCTCGCGCCCCAAACCTATGCAGATGCGATGGCGCAGTTTGAACAGGCGGCAAGAAACGGTGATCCAGACGCGAGCTGGAATCTCGGGGTCGGTTATCTCAAGGGTATCGGCGTCCCAAAGGATGAAGCAAGAGCGGCGGAGTGGTTCAAGAGGGCTGCCAACTTGGGCGACACGAGAGCGCAGAGCACGCTTACCGACTTGTATTTCCGAGGCATCGGAGTCCAACGAGACTATGTGAGAGCGTACACGTGGGCAAGCATCGCCGCGCGTCAGCAAGGGAGTGGAGAGGACCGGTTGGAAACATTGCGCCAACGGATGACCAGAGCTGAAATCGATGACGCTAATCGGCGCGTAACAACTTGGTTCGCTCAGAGGACGCCTAAACGCTAAAGAAGCCGGTTTGTACGCGCCGCCGGAAAACAGTACTCTGATCGCCTCGGCTTAAACTTCACTACAATTTACGCGTTGATGCGCCGGCGTATGTATGCCAAAACCCTGGCGAAACGCCTTAATAGACGTGGCGTGGTGTAACCAAAGAGCAGGATGAGCGTTGTCATCAGAATACCGCCTCCGTACAGTTTGGCAATCTCGATCCGATTTGAATTCGCCTTCATACGAGTATTGGTCACGGTATAGCGACAGAAGCTTGCGCTGGTATTCCCAATTGCTTCGCGCCTTAGCACTTAGATTCGAAAAATTTCAACAGTTGTATATGGTGTCCGCCAGAAATCGAACGCTCCTGGTAATTGGACCCAGGACAATCCAGGGACAAACCAGGAACAATCCAGGAACAATCCAGGAACAATCCAGGTGTAGTCAGGCTAGGAAGAAGTGCCCAGAACGCCCCCACGCGACCCGATACTTATGCTAGTTATTTATGGGACATCACACTAGCAGCCCGTGCCTAAAGGTGGCAACTCTCAATCCATTTAGTCACGGAGCCGGATCGGAACGGGTCCAGGTTCGACGGCGAAGTTGCCAGCCCAAAGATGACTGCAGCGCGCATGCGTTCAGTGTCTGACGATATTTCAATTGCGGTCGCCGAGGCCATGCTTCTGCCCACAGACCTTGCACAGCGTCGGTGGCTCGGTGTTGTCCACCAAGTGGTGGACGGGCTTGCGTGTGCGTAGATAGGCGAAGACAGCCCTCAGGTCGTCATCGGTCATGTTCTTGTAAACCGGCCAGGGCATGGGCAGCTTGATCGGGCGAGCCTTCGCGAATCCCGTCCGCATGACTTCAATAAAGAGCGCCTCATCGTAATACGAAATGCCCGATGGATCCGGCGTGATGTTCGCGCTCGCAACCTCGCCGAAAACCGTACCACCCCCGAACTCAAGACCTGGCACCGGGTGGGGTGGCATTCCTTTTTCGGGCGTGTGACAGTCCCCGCAACCGGCAATTTTGACGAGGTACTCTCCTCGCTTGACGGGATCCGACACGTCCGGCTCGGGCACCGGCGCAGTGATCGGCTGAGGCTCGCCGAGCACGACCCGCTTCAGAAAAAAGGGGAGCACGCTTTTCGGCAAAGAGTTGTGAACAGGTTCCAAAGAACGCAGATAGACCACGACCGAAGCCAGATCCTCATCGGAAAGATTCCCGAAATGCGGATAGCCCATGATCGGGAACAGAGCGCTGCCGTCAAAGGCAATGCCCTCGCGGATCGCGCGTGACAACGCAGCGTCGCTCCAGTTTCCGACCCCGCTAGTGGGATCCGGTGTGATATTCGGGGCGACCAGGCGGTATTTCCCTTTCTGCAAGAACACCGCTCCGATGCCCTTCTTGGACGTGATGGCCGGAGGATTGGATTTCTCGTCAAACTCCGAATGGCATGCAAAGCAGGCAAGAACCCCGTCAGCGAGATACTGGCCGCGTGCCAATCGCTCGCGCGTGGGCTCGAACTTCCGTGAGGTGAGCGGGCGGGACTTTGGCCCGATGATCGGCCGCCAGCCGATCGTAAACGTGATTCCGACAGCTAGAAGTACCAGCAGACCCAGAAAAACATAACCTAGGATTCTTCTCAGCCGTTTTATCCAGGGTTTGGCCATTGCGCTATCTCCGAAGTGAGGGTCCCAAACGGAACGAACCGAAATAAACCATCCGGTGCGGGCAAAGCAGGCTTTCTTGTTCGGGATTCTCTTCTCGCCCCAAAGCGCGTGCGAGTGTATACCGAGGCAGGTGCGTCACGCAAACGCTAGCAGCAGTGGTCAGAATCGTATGCCTGCGCTACTTCCGAAGGAGGCAAGGTGCCCCTCGGAATAGCCTGCCAACGTCGACCGGTGATAACAGGTCTGGTTACATTCTATAAAAAGAATGTCAAGGAAAATATCTCTCCGACGACCGGATATCGTTGCCCCTACCGCGATCTCAGTGACCGAGTCGTGACCGAAATCGCTCTGTTAGCGTCAACAATCCAAGAAAAGAGACGCCATGCTTCTCGAAGCCGTACTACCCTCTGGATTGCGACAGCCCCATGCGAGACTGGCCGACCAGACAGGGCTGAGATATCCGCCAAGACAGCAGAAGGGGCCGATCAAAATGGACTTCCTCGGATATCGCCACGTTCCCACAATTTTGCTGCTTGCCGCGCTCGTGGGCTGCACACAACAACAAAACTCGCAGGACCTGAAGGCACGGCCAAGGAATGACGTCTTCAGCGGAAGTCGGTTAGAACAGCTGAAGTCGGTTAGGAAGTCGAAAACGTTCTCTGTTTGAATACCCGAAGGGCTTAGCGAAGCTACCCTAAGAAACGTATTGGCTGCGCTGCTCCAAGGCCATACAATTAGCGATAATTAATTCAGATTTGCGACATGGTCGGAGAAGGCTAAAACAACCCCCTAAATGAGAGGGTGCCGTGAAGAAAGACGGTTTAGTTTTACTGCTCTGTCTGATGCTCTCCGTTGCCCTTGCTGCACAGGATGATTCTGCATCTCCGCTGTCTTCGCAGCCAAGCCAATCCCCATCGCCGGAACAAAACGCCGCCCCTCCACAGAACGACCAGGTGACCGTTTTTCGCGTCAACGTATTTGCCCGCACCACCAAAGCCGTGAACTACCGGCACCGGGGCGGTTCTACGACGGTGGATTTCCGTGGCACCGACCTTATGCCCGGAGTCGGCGGCCATGCCAAGGTTGACGGAAAGGTTGGACGTCTTGCAATCAGTGCGGAACTTACTCACCTACAGCCCGCCAGGAACTATGGCGGCCAGTACCTGACCTATGTTTTGTGGGCAATCACGCCGGAAGGCAGGGCGGTCAATCTCGGCGAAGTGCTTCCGGGCGACAACGGGAGGAGCAAGCTCGATGTAACCACCGACCTCCAGGCGTTTGGATTGATTGTGACTGCGGAGCCCTACTACGCTGTTACTCATCCCAGCAACGAGGTTGTTGCAGAAAATATCCTGCGCCAGGAAACCAAGGGCTTCGAAGAGCAGATCGATACCAGGTTCGACGTTCTCGAAGGCGGGCAATACATCATCGACGTACCCGCCGATCAACTGCCCGCCACTCAGGCCGACAGCCGAGTTCCTCTCGATCTGCTGGAAGCCCGGAATGCTGTTGCGATCGCCAAAGCTGCCGGAGCCGAACAGTATGCGTCCGCCAGTTTGGACAAAGCTATTGACATGCTGCAGCGAGCCGAAGACTACCTGCAACGCAAGCAAGGGCGCACTCCGATCGGCACGGCGGCTCGCGGCGCTACGCAGATGGCCGAAGATGCTCGCGTGTTAACGCTTCGCCGGAAGGAACAGGATAGGCTTGCCGCGGAACGACGCGCGCGCCAAGAAGCACAGGAGAAAGCGGAGGCGGATGCTAGGGCGGCACAAGAACGCGCGGCGCAGGCGCAAGCACAATCGGATGAAGATGCCCGCCGACGCGCTGAGGCGGAACGCGCACAGGCCGAGGCGCAGGAGCACCAAGCGGCTTCTCTAGCCGCCCAACAGCAGGCGCAAGCTCAAGCCGATGTCGCCCGCCAGGCAGCAGAAGATTCTGAGCGCCAAAAGGAAGAAGCGCAACGTGCGACCCAGGAAGCGGAACGTGCGCGTGCAGAAGCCATTCAGCAGAAAGAAGAAATGCGCGCACGCCTATTGGCGCAACTGAATCAAGTATTACAAACTCGAGATACGGTTCGCGGCTTGGTCGTCAATATGCCTGACGTGCTCTTTGATTTCAACAAGTACACGCTAAAACCTGCCGCCCGTGAGCGTCTGGCGAGAGTGTCGGGAATTGTACTCGCCTACCCTGACCTGAAATTGGAAATCGAGGGTCACACCGATAGCATCGGAAGCGAGGAATACAACCAGACCCTTTCGGAAAAACGCGCGGCCACAGTTCGCGACTATCTGGTTAGCTCGGGAGTCTCCATCGCGAACGTTGTAGCGCGCGGACTGGGGAAATCCGATCCGGTGGCAGACAATAGCTCGGCCGCCGGCCGCAAGCAAAATCGTCGCGTGGAGATGATCGTCTCCGGAGATGTGATCGGCGCCCGGATCGGGGTTAGCCCCGCCCCCGACACCTCCGTCCCGAGTCCTTCCACCGAAAAGCCTCAATAGGGCCAGAGTCAGAGTGCGAGCGAGTCCGCAGGAAACAATTTTGTCGATCGCATTCTGTTCAAAGCAATGTCGGGACGACTGGACTCGAACCCGCGGCCTCTGGAGAAAACACCTCGCGACAACGAATTTACAAGTAGTATTTCGCGATAGTGTTCATACGGGTTTGCGCGCTGTTCCCTAGCTCGCATTTGTTCCCGAGCGACACGACGTGAGGGCACCCGAGACGGGCAGGGGATCGGATGGTTACGACCCAAATTTCGTGACACGTTCCGATGGTCCAGAGGTATGCCGGGTGCCGGGCACCAGCCGAACAGGAGCCCGACTAGTTCGGTCTTTGGACCGCACCGGCGCGCGTTCTTTGGCGTGGGCGACCAGACCGGCGAAGCGAGGGTCGTTGTGAAGCGATTCGAGGTCGGGATCCTGTAATCAGAAAGTGCGTCAAGGAATGCTAGACACACGAGAAGCCCACCGGCAGCGCAAAACCAGCTAAAGATGCTCATGAAACCACCAGGGCTGTCTACGTAGGCTGCTTCATTAGGCGTTCGCCAAGGCGATCACCAAACAAGCCAAAGCGACGCGCAGAGGATGCTTGGTATCAAACAGCCAACCCGTAAAGTTTCATGGAAGATCCCCAAAGTTTCGTGTGGTTGCCAGAATAGCAATCCGCAGCTTCGCAAATTGCATCCGATGAGTGATGAACTCAGTGGTATCAATGTCTTCTCGGACAACCCCACCACCTCCGGTACCGGGCGGGGAGCCGAAACCCAGACCAGATCCTGAGCCACAGCCAGGCTCTGCGCCAGACGTAGTTCCTCCCGTGAATCCGGAGCCTGAACCGGGTTCAACTCCCGACGTAATTCCGCCGGAACCGGAACCGGCCCCTATGTAGTACGGTTGAAAATTAAAGCTTTGGTGCCGAGTAAGTGATCACCATTAGCGGATGCGCCTCATGAAGACAGACCAAGCGACGCCTGGTTTGCAAGGCAGCGGTCAATAAATTCCTGGACTTGTCCAAATCCGATTGATGAGATGAGTTGTTACAGTAGCAATGGCGCAACTGTGAGTGGTCGAGTCGACGCAAGTCGGCATCCAACCGCGCACGCCTACTGGTTCGCAGGCCCGGACGTCAGGCCAGCAGTCGAAAAGAGGCAGGTGCCGAACCACAAGCAGAACGTTGTGTCTGTAGATTGCCCTTATTGCGATGGCGAGAATGTTGTCGCGCCAGTCCAGCCTGGCCGTCGTGAAGTCGATCTGACAGACCGCGAGATCGCATGCAAATATTGCCGAAGTCTTTTCACTTTATCTGAAAGCAAGCCGCGGATTCGCAGGCTATCCAAACAGGAATTGGACATCGCATAAAGTAATGCCAAGGAGCCACCCGTTGTCCGGTACTGTACAAAGCGAAAGACCGAGGTATCGCACGCCCTGTCAAATCAGATGTGCGCCCAGGGAGATCTCCCAGATTGTCTCTGTATAATTGACGCGATCATGGACTGGGCTGGTGCGTCCGCGATCGGTTGGCTGTTTGATGGACGGCGCGGAGCATCAGATCGCCTGATTCCACACTGGCTTTTCCTGCGCGCGCTCGGCATCATCTACTTTTCCGCATTCTTCTCTCTCATATTTCAGATCCGCGGGCTCGTGGGCCCAGCAGGGATTCTGCCCGCCGGAAGCTATCTTGCACAGTCACTCGGGCATTGGCAGCGCTGGTGGTATGCGCCGACTGTGCTCTGGTTCTCGAGCGGATCGGCCACGTTGAGCGCGCTGTGCTGGGCGGGAATGATCGCCTCGGCACTGCTGGTACTGAATCTGTGGCCGCGCGGAATGCTCGTGATTTGTTTCGTCTGTTTTCTATCGTTCGTAAGCGCCGCGCAGGATTTTTCCGGCTACCAGTCGGATGGGATGTTGCTTGAAGCGGGCTTTATCTCCTTCTTCTTTGCGCCGCCCGGATTTCGCCGTGGGTTAGGGCGAATGCATCCTGCTTCGCGGGCCAGCCTGTTTTTATTGCAGTGGGAGTGGTTCCGCATCTACTTCCAGTCCGGCGCGGTGAAGCTGCTGAGCGGGGACCCCGAGTGGCGGCACTTCACTGCTATGGACGAGTACTACCAGAACGGGCCCCTGCCCACATGGATCGGCTGGTATGTGCAACACTTGCCGCACTGGTTCCATGCCAGCACAGTTTATGCCACGCTGGCTCTGGAACTGGGTCTGGTGTGGATGTTCTTGCTGCCGCGACGCTGGCGGATTATCTGCTTCTTTATTGAATCCTGACGGCCAATTACACATTTCTGAATTATCTCGTTCTGGCGATGGGTGTGCTGCTGCTGGATGATCGCTTCGCGCTAAGTGTTTTGCCGGGCATATGGAGACAGAAGCTGGTTGGGGCACTATCTCGGACAAGGAACGGAAATGACGCGCACACCGAAAGTTCGTTGGGCAGCATTCATGCACATTGGAATGCGCTGAAGCTTGCTGCCAGCGCCGTAATGTTGCTATGGATTCGGTGCTCAACAGTCTCGGCTCGCCAGCCTCGCGCCGCGTATACGGATGTATCTGGAATCAAGAGGTCTCGCCGCCAACACCACCAACCAACAACTCGCGGCCGTGCGCCGCATCGCTCACGAGGCCGCCGACTCAGGCTTGCTGAGTCCCGAGCTGGCAGCGGGAATCAGTCATGTCAAAGGAGTCAAGCAATTCGGGTTCCGCTCAGGCAACTGGTTGAGCGCAGAGCAAAGCTCCGACGTGCTCCAACATGCGTATGGAGAGAGCATGCGGGCCAAGCGTGACTATGCAATGCTGGCCATGGTGTTTGGTTGTGGCTTTCGCAGATCGGAGTTAGTCGGGCTCAAGTTGGATCACATCCAGATGCGCCAGGGACACCGGGATACTGAGGCAAGCCCACGGTACTTAAAGTAAAGATGGCGACATTCGTTTTTCGGCTCTATCCGTGTCGATTGCTGGGCCTCGATCAGGCAGCCTCAGTTCGTACGCCACGTCTCCGGCAAGTGCCAGGGGCCAGAATCATCTGCAGCCCACTCGAAATGCTATCCGCCAGTTTCTCGGGAGCGGCAAGGACATCGGAACGGAGTCCCCGGAACCCAGAGCTGAGTTCCATCATCCACGCCAATGAGCTCCAAATGCAGAAGCAGCTCGTCATTGCGCTGAACTATTTCTCCGGTGACAACGGCGCGCACGAGCAACTCCTCGCCTATTGTCCTCGGGTCAAGCTGTACGTCTCGGTAGTGCTGAACTGTGCGGTAAGCCAGAACCCGAATTCCTGAGAGTCGAGCGATATTATCGATGAGCCTCTCGACAATTCTCCTCGCGAGAAACTCCAATTCGGGATCGACGGGTTCACTACTTAAGGGCAACACGGCCAAGCAATCGATTCTTCGTCTATTTCTCCGTCCGAGCGCGGGCCTTCTCGGTTCTGGCGAAATGGAAATAAAGCGGTATCCCACCCCGATTGCAGTTTCGATGTAGCGCGGGTTGGTGGCCGAGTCACCCAGGGCCTCACGCAGCACGTGGACAGACTTGTTCAGGCAACGCTCGAAATCACGAAGCGTACTGGCCGACCACAGGCGGTGCTGGATTTCTTCTCGCGTGCGTATCTCTCCTGGGCGTTCCAGCAGCAGGGACAAAATTTTTAAAGCTTGCGGCTGCAACTTGACTTTAAGTCCGTGCCTCCGCAGATCACCGGTTTGAGAATTGAACTCGCAGACTCCGAAATGAATGACACGTGGGGCCAGGGCTGGGTTTTTCATGGCGCGCAGTTCCCTTCGCGAGGCCTGCCAGCGAGAGGACGTGGGAGCTACGAGGGCCAGGCG
>WNGQ01005192.1_pt1 | contig 12789 bp, 8 predicted proteins | sample 5407661 | NCBI WGS metagenome assembly WNGQ01 (sample SAMN13153382, study PRJNA577476) | soil metagenome | isolation source: 60 cm soil or saprolite under Garry oak tree replicate 2 | place: USA:California | collected 2016-06-15
GACTCTTTCGGGCTCTCCGTGCCGGAGCTGTTCCGACCGCTGTGAGCCGTCGGGACGGCTACGACTCCTTCCCGTTATCGAGCACTTCGCGAGTCTTGCGCGCCAGGACGTCCGGGGTGAAGGGCTTCTGGAGAAACGCGACGCCCGGTTCCAGCAAGCGGTGCTGGAGCACCGCCTCGCCGGTGTAGCCCGACACATAGAGCACCTTCAGGTCGCTTCGCCTCGCGCAGGCGAGCCGGGCAACCTCGCGGCCGTTCATCCCGGGCATCACCACATCGGTGATCATCAGATGGATCCGGTTCGGATGCCGAGCGACGATCTCCAACGCCTCGGCGCCGTTCCGAGCGGCCAGCACCGTGTACCCTCGAGCCTCCAGGACGCGCTTGGTCAGCTTTCGAACCTCTTCCTGATCCTCCACGACGAGTACCGTCTCCGATCCGCCCACCGGGGTGGGTGCGCTCGGCGTCGACTCCGGCGCCTCCGCCGTCTCGGCTACTCGAGGCAGATAGATCTTGAAAGTGGTGCCGTGGCCCAGCTCGGTGTACGCCCAGATGTATCCGCCGCTCTGCTTGACGATGCCGTAGACCGTCGCGAGCCCGAGTCCCGTACCCCGCCCAGGCTCCTTGGTCGTGAAAAAGGGCTCGAACAGGCGCGCCTTGGTCGCGACATCCATGCCCACACCCGTGTCGCTGATCGCAAGCAGGACGTAAGGGCCTGGCTGGGTTGGTACGTGCGCTGCGACGTAGCTCCGATCGAGCTCGACGTCCGCCGTTTCGATCGTGAGACGGCCTCCCTTCGGCATGGCATCACGGGCATTCACCACCAGGTTCACGATGGCTTGCTCGAGCTGGCCCGGATCGGCTCGGACCGCCCCCCGCAGAGCGGCGGGCTTCGTCCGCAGCTCGATGTCTTCGCCGATGAGCCGATGCAACATCCTCTCCAGGTTGCCGACTAACGCATTCAGATCGAGCACGCGGGGCTCGAGCACTTGCTGGCGGCTGAAGATCAACAGCTGACGCGTCAGCCCGGCGGCCCGCTTGGCGGCCTTCTCGATTTCTTGGATGTCCAGGCGCGCCCGTGACTCGAGCCCCAGATCCTCCAGCACCAGTGCGGTCGTCCCAATAATCGCGGTCAGTAGATTGTTGAAATCGTGTGCGATGCCACCGGCGAGCCGCCCGACCGCCTCCATCTTCTGCGCCTGGCGGTACTGCACTTCGAGCTGTCGCATCTCCGTGATGTCCGCCGCGAGCGACAACATCCCCGTGACCCGCCCCGCGGCATCATGCAGCGGAGCCACGGAAAGACTGATGTTCACCAACGTGCCGTCTTTCTTACGTCGGGTGACCTCCACACCCCGCAGCGCTTCGCCCCGCAGCACGCGGTCCCGCAAGCGCGCGTGATCCTCCAGATCCTGGCCGACCGTCGGCAGCGGACGGCCGATGACCTCCTCCGCCTGCCAGCCGTAGAGCGCCTCCGCCGCCCGATTCCAGGTCCGCACCGTGCTCGCCGGGTCGAGCGTGTAGATCGCGAGCGGCGAGCTCTGAATCACGGCCGCGAGATGCTCGTTGGCCTCTCGCAGCGCACGTTCCGCCCGGTCCTGACGGGCCGTGGCGGGGCCCAGGGACAATGCGGTGATGGCGAGGATGCCGATGTAGAGCATCAGGGCGGTATCGGTGCTCGGCACGGTCTGCATGACGAAGGGACCGCCGCCCCGCACGGTGTAGCCGACCGCGAGCGTCGCCACCGTCATGGTCAGGAGCGAGGCCCCGCGGGGGCCGAACCGCAGCGCGGCCCCAATCACGAAGGGAAACAGCAGATAGGGGTACTGGGCCGGCGCGAGGAGCGACGCCGGCAACAGGCCCCCGAAGATCGCCATGGTCGCGAGCACTGCACCGCCCACGAGGAGTGACAGCTCGAGCGCCGTACGCCGGTCGATGCGCCCGCCGGCCGGACCGGCCCGGGTGAGCCAGGTGAACCAGGTGAAAAAGACCGGCGCCACCACCAATGCGCCGAGGTAGTCACCGGCCCACCAGAGGCTCAGGGCGGCCCAGACCCCGGCCTCCGGCACCGCATGGGCCAGCCACAGGGTCGTGACACCGATGGTGGCACTCGCCAACGCCCCCACCGGTGCCGCGACGCCGACGAGCGTGCGTACCCCGAGGAGATCATCGAGCGCCAGGTGCTGGCCGGCCCGGCTCCGGAGGAGATAGGCGGCGAGTATCGCTTCGGTCGTGTTGCCGCAGGCAATGCCGGTCGCGGCGAGGAGCGGAATGCTCGTCGTCGCATTCGCCAGAAACGCGCCGAGCAGGATGGCCGGCCAATATCCCGGGCCGAGCAGCGCCAGCGCCGCCACGGCGACGCCCGTGGGCGGCCACACCGGCGAGATGGAGGGCCCGATCGTCGCGTAGCGGAGGCCGATTTTGGCGACCACGAAGTACGTGGCGGCCAGGGCCAGCGCACCCGCCAACCAGCGCAGGGCCGTCAACGCTGTCCTGGGGGAAGTCGTCATGGGGCGAGGGAAAGATTTGTTGCTGCGAGAGCCAAAACAAGCGCCCACTGTGCGTTCTTGATCACCAGCTCGCGGCCCGATGCCTCGATCCGAATCAAGGGATGACCCGACCGCAGTCGTGAACCATCGAGCTGCTCTGGCCGCTCCTTTCGCGGGGCGGTACTTTGGCACGGCATGTCCGATGTGCTCGAACGCCTCGGAGCGGCCCTCGCCGAGCACTACGCCATCGAACGCCAGGTCGGTGCCGGTGGCATGGCGACCGTCTATCTCGCACGGGACCTCAAGCACGATCGCGCCGTCGCCTTGAAAGTGCTGCGCCCCGAGCTCGCCGCCGTGCTCGGGATCGAGCGCTTCTTGAGTGAGATTCGGGTGACGGCCCACCTGCAGCACCCGCACATCCTGCCGTTGTTCGATTCGGGCCAAGCGGGCGGTCTGATCTACTACGTCATGCCGCACGTGGAAGGGGAGTCGCTGCGACAGCGTCTCGAGCGAGAGAAGCAGCTCCCGATCGAGGAGGCGCTCGGCCTTGCCGGTGGCGTCGCCAGTGCGCTCGGCTACGCGCACCGCCACGGCGTGATCCATCGCGACATCAAGCCGGAGAATGTCCTGTTCCAGGACGGCCAGGCGGTGGTGGCGGACTTCGGGATCGCGCTCGCCCTCTCCGCCGCAGGTGGCTCGCGCCTGACGGAAACGGGGCTGTCACTCGGCACGCCTCAGTACATGAGTCCCGAGCAGGCGACCGGAGACCGGGTCATCGACGCGCGCAGCGACATATACTCCCTCGCCTCCGTCCTGTATGAGATGCTCGCCGGCGAGCCGCCGCACACCGGACCGACGGTGCAGTCGGTGATCGCCAAGGTCCTGACGGACCGACCCCGACCACTGCGACAGCTCCGGGAGTCCGTACCCCCGCACGTCGAAGCCGCGGTCATCAAGGCGTTGGCCAAGGTGCCGGCGGACCGGTTCCAGACAGCGGCGCAGTTCGTCGACGCCCTGGCGCGGCCGGGGTGGGGCGGGCCGCTCACGACCACGGCGCCCGACGTGGCTGCGCCTGCGGCGGGGCGCCTCAGGCGAATCGCCGGACGGGATGTCGCGCCCTGGGCAGTCGCCGGCCTCGCGGCGGGCCTCGCGCTCTGGGTCGGGCTCCGTCCGCGACCCGCGCCCTCGGGGCGGCCGGTGGCTCGGTTCACTCTCGCGTTGCCGTCCAGCGCACCACCGGCGGAGGCGGGCCCGAGCGTCGCGTTGTCCCCGGACGGGTCACGCATCGTGTATGTGAGCTCCGGAGCCACCGGAAATCAGCTGTTCAGCCGCAAGCTCGACCAGCTTGAGCCTGTGCTCCTCGCCGGCACCCAGAACGCGCGGACCCCTTTCTTCTCCCCGGACGGACGATGGGTGGGGTACTTCTCGGGCAGCAAGCTGTTCAAGCTGCCGCTGGGTGGGGGGCAAGTGACCACGGTCGCCAACGTGCCCGGCCTCGCGTTTGGGGCGACGTGGGGGTCGACCGACACGATTGTGTTTCGCTCGGACGGTGGGCTGATGGCCGTGCCCGCCGCGGGCGGCGACCCGCGGCTCCTGCTCAAGTCCGACACGAGTCGCGGCGAATCGTATGCGTTCCCCCACTACCTGCCGGGCGCCAAGGCGCTGCTGCTCCAGATCCGATCCCAGGGGGCGGACCGGCTGGGGGCGCTGACGCTCGCGACCGGCAAGCTCAAGCGCTTCGAGCAGACGGGCAGCAACCCGCGGTATGTATCCTCCGGCCACGTGGTCCTAGGCACCCGAACCGGACGGCTCGTCGCGGTGCCGTTCGACCCGTCGCGCCTCAAGATCACGGGATCGGCGGTCCCCGTGGCGGACGGGGTCGTGGTGGGACCGGGGGGCGGGGCGAGGGTGGGGATGTCGCTGGACGGAGCGTTCGCGTACGTGCCCGGGCCGGCGGTCTTGAGCGAGCTTGTGGTGGTGGACCGCTCCGGCCGAGCGCGCCTGCTGCCCGCCGAGCCCCAGGTCTACGTCGCACCGCGGATTTCGCCGGACGGCCGGCGGATCGCGGTCGAGGTGGATGAGCCAGACTTGGTGAACTCGGACGTGTGGGTGTACGACATCACGAACCACACCCCGACGAGGCTCACCTTCGACCAAACCGGCCGCCGGCCCATCTGGACGCCCGACGGCCGGCGCATCGTGTACTCGCGCGGCCAGTTCAGCCAGGCGGACCTGTACTGGATTCCCGCCGACGGCAGTGGCCCCGCCGAGTCGCTGCTCGTGGCGCCGGAGGACCAATGGGCCGGTGAGGTCACGCCCGACGGTCGCACGCTCTTGTTCCGCGCCGGGGGCGGCGGGCCAGTGCGCTCGCTCTACACCTTGTCGCTCCAGGGACCACGGACGCCGCAGCCGTTCCTCGCGAACCAGTTCGACAACCACTCTCCGTCGCTGTCACCGGATGGACACTGGGTCGCCTACGTCTCCAACGAGTCGGGGCGGCTCGAGGTATACGTGCGGCCGTTCCCGGGACCGGGCGGCCGCTGGCAGGTGTCTCTCGACGGCGGCGCCGAGCCGCTGTGGGCGGTGAACGGCCGCGAGCTCTTCTATCGGAACGGCACCAAGATGATGGCCGCCGCGATCACTTTACATCCTACGTTCACCGTGGGCGCGCGGCGCGCGCTGTTCGAAGGCAACTACCTGAGCGAGCCTGTCTATCGCAGCTACGACGTTACGCGTGATGGGCGGGGCTTCGTAATGGTTCGATCCCCGAAGCCGCCGGCGGACTTGATCGTGGTCTTGAACTGGTTCGACCAGTTGCGAGGGCAGGCCCGTCGGGGAGCCCCCGAGGCGCGCTGACGGCGAGTCACAGGAAGGAGGATGTCGTTGCGTCCCCTCGCGGTGCCCGGTACCGGTCTCCATGTTCGAGCCACTCAGATGCCATGATCCCCGAGGCGCGATGTCGTCCTCGAAAGAGAGGCACCCATGATCCAGCGGTCCGTTCTCCTGTTGTTCGGTGGCGCCTGCATCGCCACTTCGGCCTCCGCTCAGCAGTCGAAGAAACCGGACGCCAGGGCGATCGCGCACCAGTTGATCGCGAGCACCATGATCCGGGAAGGTCAGAGCGTGCTCATCAGCGGGAGCGTGCGCGATGCCGGGTTAATGGAGGACCTGGCGATCGAAGCACGGAAAGCCGGCGCACAACCGATGCTGGTCATCTCGAGCGAGCGCCTGATCCGGCGGTCCTACGATGAGGTCCCCGCGAAATACGACGCTCAGGAACCGAAGCTCGACCTTGCCGTGGCGAAACTGTTCGACGCCCAGATTGCGATCGATGTCGGCGAAACCGAGGGCCTGCTCGCGGGGGTCCCCGCGGAGCGGCTCGCCGCCAGGGCAAAGGCCGGCGCCCCGGTGAATGAAGCCTTCCTCGAGCGCAACGTCCACTTGGTCAATCTGGGGAACGGCCTCTATCCCACCGCCACGCTCGCGAAGCGGCTCGGAATCACTCAGGCCCGGCTGGCCACAGGCTTCTGGAGGGCGGTTGCCGTGCCGCCGGAACGGCTCCAAGCCGCCGGGGAGCAGCTGCGCACCGCATTCGCGAGCGGCGGCACGGTCCAGCTCACCCATCCGAACGGGACCAGCCTGACGTTCGAGGTGACGGGCCGCACGCCCACGATCAGCGCCGGCGCGTTGACGCCGGGTCAAGTCGAGCAAGGCGGAGCCGCCCTGCTCACCTGGCTCCCCGCCGGCGAGTTTCAGATCGCCGCCGTGCCGGGAAGTGCCGAAGGCAAGATTGTGATCGACAGGGCGCTGTGGAGCGGCAAGGTGATCCGAGGCCTCACCCTCGTCTTCAGCCAGGGCAAGCTGACGAGCATGACCGCCGCTTCGGCCCTGGCACCGCTCCAGGCCGCGTATGACGCAGCGGGGTCCGGCAAAGACCGGTTCGGCGCGATCGACATCGGCCTCAATCCTGAAGTCGACCTCCCGCTCGGGACCGGTGCCATCGTCTGGCCACAGGCTGGAGCAGTATCAATTGTCTTTGGCAACGACGTGTTCTCTGGAGGGAGTAACAACTCGGACTTCGGCTTTGCGGCACAGTTGGGAGGCGCGTCCATCACGGTCGGTGGAAAGCCGGTGCTTGAAAAGGGACGACTCAAGTAACGCCGATCACAGGCCGCTCCCCAGAAGACGGTGACGACCGCGGGCGTCAAGAGCGGCCAATGCCGCTTTCGCGCGGTGACGAGGTAACCATGAAGAAGATCACCCGTGGAAACAGCGCTCAAGCTCGGAACAGATAGCTCAGTTTCACGAAGAACCCATCGGTCGTCCTCGACAATGCCTGGAACCTGAACGGGAATCTGTCATCGAACGTGCTCCCGTAGCCGGCGAAGATCACCGTGCCCGGCACCGGCCGGTACGAGAACAGCCAGTCCACCCGGAACACGTTGCTCGCCGCCGCCGCGCTGCGCGTGAACCGCCCGGTCACCGGGTCGCGGAACAGGATCGGGTCGTTGGTGCGCGAATCGTCCCGCAGCGAGTCCACCTGGTTGGACGTGTACTGCCCGACAAACCGCAGGAACACGGCGCGCGAGAGCTGATACTCGACCTTGAGCCGCGGCACGCGCGTCAGCGCCACGAGACTCCCGTCCGTCCGGCGGTTCACTTGCTGGTGATCGTAGATCAGCTCGGTGCGGATTCGGTCCGTGGGTCGCCAGAGCAGGTCGATCGTGCTGAGAATCACCCGCGCCGAGGCCCACTCCAGGAAGTTCTCGTCGTGCCCGACGAGTACAAACGCCGTCGCCGAAAAATTCTGGAACCGCGGCGTCGCAATGTTGGCGCCGAAATCCAGATTGGGAATATGCGGCTGGCCGGTGAATGCCACCGTGTCGACACCCGTGCCCGCGCGCCGCTCGATCCAGTAGTTGGCGAAGAACGACGCCGGATATCCGAACTCCTCGACCGAAATCCCCGTGCCCAGCTGCCATCCGCCCTTCAGCGTGAATCCGAAGCTGAAGTCGGCCTGCCGATCATCGCGCGCGGCGCTGGCCGTCGGTAGGCCCCAGTCGTTGATGCGGTCGGCGAGATAGACGTTCGCGTTGAAGCTCTCCAGCAGCGAGCCGGGCCGACCGATCAGCGTGATGCTCGGGATGACGCTGTTGCTGATGAATCCGGAGCTGGCGAGGAAGCCACTCGACGCCTGGAAATCGCCGTGGACGCCGTAGGTCTGGACGTTGAGACCGAAGTGCCGGCCGGAGCGAATCAGCACCGCCTTCCACATCGGCGCCCAGCGGACCGGCCCCGCCGCGGCATCGCGGGTCGCACTCGCGCCGCTCTGGACGGTGAGGTCCCACGCGTGCCCCAACAGCACGCGCCCATCGGCCGCGGCGACGCGATTGAAGCTCGACCCGTCCACCCGATCGGTGTAGACGATACCGAGCATGTTCTGCCCGCCGATGTTCCGCCGCAGCCGCACGGCGTTGAGCAGCGGATGATCCGCGCCCGCTGATGCCACGGTGCCGTCCACGCCGGACAGCGTGGCGATGGTCATGGCGCCGGTTTGTCCGGTGAGCTTGAGCGCCGCCGATGGATCCACGAGGCGGCGCGTGTAGATGAGCTGCACCGGCGTGTTGAACAGCTCGAGCCCGTCGAGGAAAAACGGGCGCTTCTCCGGGAAGAAGAGCGCCACGCGCGGGTTGAACTGGATCTGCGGCACGTCGGCCTCGACCTGCGAGAAGTCGGGCCGCACGGTGCCCGCGAGCGACAGCCCGGTGGTCACGCCCCACCGGACCGTCGCGCCGATGCGCGGATCGCCGCCGCCGTAGCGCCAGCCCTCCCCCGAGGGCGGCGGCGATCCCGTCTCAGTGCTGGTCGCTTCGGGCGTGACGTCGAGCACGAGGCCGCGGTGCAGGTCCGACAGACCGGTGAGCGTGCCCGACTGCGCGAGAAACGACGGCCGCGTCTGCAGTACCCGCGTCCAAGTGTGTTGGTGGCCGGTGGCCTGGACCACGCGGATCACGTTGATGCCCCAGCTCTGCGGCTCGTGCGCCTGATAGCGCAGGCTCTTGAACGGGATCCGAATCTCGATCTCGTAGCCCCAGCTCGTGAGCCGTCCCTTGGAGGTGTAGACGAAGTCGGGATTGAGATCCACGGTGTAGGCGCCGGTCACCGCGGAGCTCGTGATGTCGATGCTGTGGCGCGGGGCGTCGCGCAGCGTGCCGTCCGACTGAATGCCGAGCGGGTTGACGCCGAACACCAATGCCTGCCGCCGGTCGCCGAGGGGGTCGAGCACCAACTGGACGTAATCGTCGCCGACGATGTTGTCGCGGTCGGCTACGGTCGCGCGCACGCTTGCCGAGTCTTGCCAGGCGCGGATGCCGAAGTAGATCGCGCTGGACGAGTACCACGCCAGCACTACCGTCGAGTCCTCGGCGGGTCGGTTGTCATTAGGGACGTACTGGGAGAAACCGCGCAGCACGGCGGCGCCGGCCCACGCCGCCTCATCGAGCCGGCCGTCAATGATCACGGCGGGATCGTCGTAGCGCGGGATCGCGACGGCCGGCATCGTCGTGTCGGACGGCGCCAGGGCGAGCGCGGCGAGGAGCAGCAGCATGGTGCCAGGATAGGCTGGCAGCCACGCAACGCACAACGAGAATGGGCCCACCGATCCCATTCGCAGGATGACCGGTCCCGCAGGCGTGCCGAGTGGTTCCGAGTTGCCTGGGCACCGATGAAACGCCATACATTGCGCATGCCTTCCCCCAACGCTCGGCCCTGGCGCATCGTCGCGCTCGCGCTCTTCGCCGGCGTGTTCCTCACCGCGCAGCCGATGCTGATGAACGAGGTCGCCGGCCATCACATGACCCTGCGCGGCGTGCTCTCCGAGCTGCTCTTCTGGGTGGTCTGGGCCGGCTTCACGCCGCTTGTCCTCGCCGTGGCGAATCGCTGGCCCCTCGGCCTCGACATGTCCTGGCGCCAGCTGCTGCCGCACATCGTCATATCCATTCTGCTGGCGCCGATAGCGGACTTCGTCTACCTGTCGCTCGAGCCCCTGTGGGGACTCATTAGCGGGCAATTGCCGGCTGCGGTGTTCTTTGCGCGGTTTAGCAACCTCGGGCCGGCGCAAGTCTGGGCCTTCTTCATGGGCATGCTCTACTACTGGGCCCTGCTCGTGCTCCTCACGACCTTTCGTTTCCGCGGGCTGTATGCCGACGCCGAGCGGCAGCTGGCGAGCAGCAAGCTGGATGCGCTGCGGTCGCAGCTGCGGCCGCACTTTCTGTTCAATACGCTGAACGCCATCTCGGTATTGGCGCACAAGGACCCCGAGAAGACGCAGCAGATGCTGCTCAGGCTGTCGTCTTTGCTGCGCCGCAGTCTCGATGAGGAGGCTCACGAGGTGCCGCTGCGCCAGGAGCTGGCGTTTCTCGAGGACTATCTGGACATCCAGCGGGTGCGCTTTGGGGACAAGCTCCAGGTCCGGCTCGACGTCGATCCCGCGGTCCTGGACGTACGAGTCCCCGTCTTCTTGCTCCAGCCGCTGGTCGAGAACGCACTCAAGCACGGCGTATCCGATGATGGCAGCAGCTTCGTCGCGCTCGCTGCGAGCCGCACAGGCGGGATGTTGCGCCTGGTTCTGGAAGACGACGGCGGGGGGCCACGTGGCTCGGAGCGGGGAGCGCGGGAGGGTGTGGGGTTGAGCAATACGCGAGCCCGGCTCGAGCAGCTCTATGGCGGACGCGCCTCGATACACTTGTCGCCGCGTGACGGGGGGGGCCATGGCACGCAGGTGGAGATTCGGATTCCGCTGTGAAGCTCCTCATCGTGGACGACGAGCCGCTGGCCCGCGAGGGCCTTCGCAGGGAACTCTCGCGGCTCCCGGGCATCACGGTGGTGGGGGAGTGCGGCACGCGCGCGGACGCGGTGGACGTCATTGTCGAGCGGCGGCCGGACGTCGTGCTGCTCGACATCCAGCTTGGCAGGGGGACGGCGTTCGAGATCATCGAGGAGATCGGCGTCGACGCCATGCCGCTCGTGATCTTCGTGACCGCGTACGACCGGCACGCGCTCAAGGCCTTCGAGGTGCACGCCGTGGACTATCTCTTGAAGCCTGTGGATCCGGCTCGCCTGAGGGACGCGCTGGACCGCGCAGCCGAACAAGCCGCGCAGAAACGCGAGGGTGCGACGGCAAGTCGGCTCGAGGCGCTGCTGGAGTCGTTTGGCTCTGCGGCAGGCGCGGCTGCGCCCGCTGCGCGCCCCGCACGGCTCGTCGTCCGCGACGGCGAGCGGCTCATGTTCGTGGACATCAACCGGATCGAGTGGATCGAAAGTGCGGGAAACCAGGTCCGCGTGCACGCCGGGGCGCGCAGTTACCTGATGCGCGTCACCATGGATCGGCTCGAGCAACGCCTGGCGGGGCGCGGCGATTTCATCCGGGTGCGCCGGTCGGCTCTGGTCAACGTGCGCGCGGTGGCGACGCTGGAGCGGTATGCGAAGGGGATGTATACATTGCGACTGACGAGCGGCGCGACCGTCACGTCGAGCCGCTATCACCAGGCAGCGTTGCGCGAGCTCATCAAGAACCAGTCAAGATGAAGGCTCTTTCGCCGTTCAGCGGCTCTGGTAATCGGTGAAGACGTAGTCTCTCGTCTTCACGATCGTGTGGCACCCCAATCCACACTTGGCGTCGTTCCCCTGCGGCGGCACGTCGGCCGTGGTGCCGGGCGAGAAGGTGTGGGAAGCCGCGCTATAGTTGAACGCGGCCCATCCCCACCCACCGCTGTCGGCGAACCGCTTGCTGTCCTTCACCATGAAGTCGACGTCATGCTGCGTGCCCGGCACCGTCGCGGCGGGGAAGGTCTCCAGCTTTTTCGGGATATAATGGATCTTCGCCATCTTGGAGCCGTCGGGGAACGGCTTGCCGTTCCCGGGAACGCCGGCCTTGTAGGCCTCGATCATGACTGGATTAGCGAGGATCACAGCCATCACGGGTCCGTTCTGACTGATGGAGAGGACCTGCCAGGCCTCGTATCCCCTGAACTCGGCGAACGCGAGCCCACCCGGCACCTTCAAGGTGTACTTGTCCTGGGCGGCCTGGGCGGACACGGCGCTGCCGCCCAAGGCACTGACGAGTGCCGTCACGATCGCAAGCGCCAGCATGCGTTTGCTCTTCATCACGAGTTGCTCCTTTACTTGAATCGGACGCGACAGGACGATAGGCATACCGCAGGATTATGCTAGCGGTGATGAGCCGTGTCCAATACACGATGGTGTCGGGCATGCCAACCGTCCGCCTTTCCACCGTGTCTCATCGCTTTATGAGACCTCCTCTGCCGTTGATCCTGTCGCTGCTCGGTTCGTCGGTCCCGGTTGCCGCTCAATCCCGACCCGACCTCTCGGGCCTCTGGTCCGCCACCCAGCGCTTCGGCCCCGACATCCGCGGGCCCCTCATCATCCACCGCACCGCGGACGGTGGGGGCTGGCGCGCCGACATCGCCGGCTTCTCCGTGCCAGTGCGGCTCGACGGCCAGTCCGTTCGTCCCCCCTCTCCCGAAGGGAGAGGGGGACAGGGGGCGAGGTTCGCCTTCGAGCTCCCCGACGGCAAAGGCGCACTGCGCGACCTGACGCCGAGCCAGCAGTACGGCTACTTGTGGAACTCCATGCAGTACCCCTACCAGGGGCGGCCAGAGGGGAAAGTGCGCGCGTTCTTCGCGGGTGGGAACGGCGGCCAGATCTCCATGGCAATTCCCGACCTCGATCTCGTGATCGCGTTCACCGGCGGCAACTACTCCGACGCGGCGACGTTCCGGGCGCAGCGCACGTTCGTGCCGGAGTTCCTGTTGCCGGCGGTGACGGGGCCCTGAACTGCAGTAGCCCCCCACCGTCGCACCCCGTCCACAGTTGCTATCGTAGGTCGCCGGTCCTTCTTTTAGGCACCTCGAAGGGAGACGACCTCATGTTCCTGCCATATGGACTCGCGTTGATCATTGTCTGGCTCGCCTTCGCGCCCCAAACACCCACTCAGGCAAAGATTCAGACGAAAGAAGTCGAGTACCGCGAGGGCGGCACCGTCCTCAAGGGCTTCGTCGCCTGGGATGATGCCGCAACGGGCAAGCGGCCCGGGGTCCTCGTCGTACATGAGTGGTGGGGCCTGAACGATCACGCGCGCAACCAGGCGCGCCGCCTCGCCGAGGCCGGCTACGTGGGCTTCGCGCTCGACATGTACGGCGCGGGCAAGGTCACGACGCACCCGCAGGAGGCGCAGGCGTTCGCCACCGAGGCCACCAAGGATGCCGCCGTGGTGGCCGCCC
>WNGQ01005194.1_pt1 | contig 12788 bp, 11 predicted proteins | sample 5407661 | NCBI WGS metagenome assembly WNGQ01 (sample SAMN13153382, study PRJNA577476) | soil metagenome | isolation source: 60 cm soil or saprolite under Garry oak tree replicate 2 | place: USA:California | collected 2016-06-15
GCCAGGTAAGGGTGAAAAGGTGCGGTAAGAGCGCACCGCTGCCGCAGTAATGTGGCGGGCAGGGCAAACCCCACACGGAGCAAGACCAAATAGGGAGGGACCTCGGGTTCGCCTGAGGACGTGTCGGCTCGGCGCGTCACAACCTCCGGGTAGGTCGCTTGAGCCGCACAGCAATGCGCGGCCCAGAGGAATGACCGTCCTGCTGGAGCAATCCGGCAGACAGAATTCGGCTTATAGGTCCGGCTGCCACAATCTTTCCTATTTTCTTCCACCTAACGAGGGCGCATCACAGATTGTGACGCCGGTGTGACAGAACCTGTGGATGTTGCGTTAATCAGCGGAAACGGTATACCTAGCGTGCTCAGTGTTGGACCTGAACGATTTCGGTGACTACTTGCGCCGTCTTTACGTACTCCGCGCATCGGACCTGTCCATTGCTGCCGCGCTACTCGCTGTGAGACTCGCCTGCCTTCCTCAGCCGGTTCGTGTCAGCGGTTGCCATGTTGGTGCTCCTTAGGATCCCCGGTCGGCCCTCTATGTTTGTGGTGAACGTACTCGGGAGGGACATTCAAAGTTTAAGCGCCTCGGCTTAGATGCTGGGTACTTTGCTTTTTTGACGCAGTAGAAGGCGGTTCTCATGAAGGAACAAGGCAAGTATTCAGAAGGTGCAGGTCTATTCGATAGTTTCCACTTTCGCGGTAGGTGGTGGCTCCCGAACAGACCAGACAACCGAGTCCACGGCACAGTCTACTATTCGTTGGCAGGAATCTCTTTAGAGCTTGACGGAATATTTGATTTACCGGAGTTCCGGAACCGAGAGCCCGAAGTTGGAGCATTCAGGTCTGATTGCATCCTCGGCATGTCGCTAGAAGGAGACTTGTGCACTATATTGCGCGTTTTTTTTCAGGAACAGTCCAGCGCACTCATTCTTGGCGGGCACGAACTCGTGATTGGTGCGCACTGTGGAAGTGATGATGAGATCATCTCCGGTGCCTTGATCTCATACACAAATCTGGAGGAGTGGGCTTTTGTTCCAACCATCAGATCTGAAACGAGTGCCAACGTAGACCATTTCGTCCTGAGCATTCCGATACTGGCTAAGTCTCTCTTTACCGTGAATGAGACGTCCCCGTTTCGCAAATTGGAATTGCTGGTAGGAGTCGAAAGTTCACAACGTAGAGGAGCATTTTCTGCACAAGCGAGGGGATACTTTGAGTGCGAGTTCCTCGGTCTGCTCTCAGTACGCACAGTAAAGAGCGTTGTCCGGCAACTCGGTAATCTTCTGTCGATCTTGGAGGGGCAAGCCACGTATGCAACCCGCATTCGTCTGCTGATGGGGTCAGAGCCGCGACCGCCTGTTGCAGAGTTGTTCCAAGTTCCCAACGCGCAGGCGTTGCCGTCGAGCATTCACGGGCCCCTGATGCCGCTATCGTTCAAGACACTCGCTGAATATACAGCTAGCCTTTTTGCTTCGTGGTTTACGAACGAAGAGCTTCTCGGCCCCGTGTACAACCTGCTACTCAGCACGATGTTTCACAAAGGACAGCCGCTAGAGACATTTTTCCTCTCTCTGATGCACGCTATCGAAACATTTCACCGCAGAGCGTATGGCGGCACATACATGTCGAAGGCTTCTTATGAGCCAATTCGTGAATTGCTCGTTGGAGGTGTCCCATCTGGTTTGGGACAGGAGTTCGAGAAAAAGCTAAAAGACATGATGGAATACGGCTATCAGTACTCACTGAGAACTCGGCTGAAAGAGTTACTCCGAAGTCTCAAACCGGAGACGAAAACGAGATTTCTCGAAGGCGATGAAAAGGATTTCATCGATCTTGTGGTCAAGATCAGAAACTATCTTACTCATTACGATGAGACAAATAGACCAAGCATCCTTGACGATATCGTGAAAATGTACAACCTCAACAGGCGTCTGCGAGCCCTGTTAATCGTCTTGCTGCTGAAGTACCAGAGCGTACCAGAAGACAAGGCGGCTGCTGGCGTGGGCGCGCGGCTTGATCTCGCGTACTGACTGCCCGGTCCCGAGTTCAATGCCAAAATTGTGACGCCGATGTGACATTAAAGCTGCCCAAATTGACATCATTGACAGTTTTCTCCCTCATCGATTCAACAACTTGTGTATCTGCCGGGTGCCCCGGTCTCGCCGCAGTTGCGAGACCTGGGAAACGGCTCTGATTGCTAGCCTGGCTGTCCATCAAGATGGCGCGAGAAACTGAAAAAGACCAAAAGAAGACACCCGCGCGCTTTGAGTTGCAGGTCCCTCGACTCAGCAGGAGACTCGCCAACGAGCTTTCTGCGCTGCTCGGGATGACAAGACTATAAGAGAGATCGTGACGACATCGCTGGAGCAATGCCCTCAATCCTTCGCGGACGAGGGCGTCCGCGCCACACTGGCAAAACCGGCCAGACGCGGGGCACCCCGGTCTGAATGTATGTCGTCAAACCTAATCTCGGCGGCTGCGCTGATAGTGCCCAGGATGTCCGCAGCAAAAAACTGGCGCGAACTGGTGCCGTCCCTGTCGGGACTCGTGCACGGGATGGGAATGCTACCCAGCACTTCCGTGCCGGGCTTTCAAGTTCCGCCGCTTCGCGGCTGGGTGATGGTTCCGGAGCGCCTGAGATGCGATTCGTCGGCCGCTTCGCGGCTGGGTGATGGTTCCAGAGTCCCTGAGATGCGATCCGTCTTCTATGGCTGCGTTGTCCGGTGGGCCACTACTCCAGTGCCGCAGGCACGGAATGTGAAAGCCCGGCATGGCAATGCCGGGTAGATGGGGAAAATCGAGCGAGTCCCGGCAGGGACGGCACCTCGCACACGCAGAGTGGGTGAGCCGTTATTCATGGAACGCCATAAGACCGGTGTCGTCCGTATCGGGACTTGTCGTTTTATTTCATCGCCACCCCGGCACTTCCGTACCAGGCTTTCGTATTCGGCCGCTTCGCGGCTGAAAAATGCACCTCTTTAGTTGTGACATCCGGCACAGACGCGCGTTCACCAATGTGGATATTTGGACGAATGGCTCACAAATATCCGAACATCCTCATCCATTGTGTGTTCAGCACCAAAGGACGTGAAGACCTCATTCCGGACGAAATGCTGCCCAGGCTCTGGAAATACTTCGCGGGAATTGGCCGAAATCATGGGATTCCGGTGCTCGCGGCAGGTGGCGTTGCTAATCATTCGCATTTGCTGATTGCACTTCCTGTCGGCGTCGCCCCAGCCAAAGCAATTCAGGTTCTGAAGGCCAACTCGTCGAGATGGATCCACGAACACGGAATCGCATTCGCCTGGCAAGTGGGTTATGGAGCCTTCAGCGTGAGCAGTTCGAACAAAACCGCGGTAAAGGATTACATCGAGCACCAGGCGGAACATCATCGCGGCCGTTCGTATGAAGCGGAATTGGAGGCGATGATTCGGAAATCGGGTATGCGGTTTGATCCGGAGGAGGCGTTTGGTTAGTGCCGTCCCTGCGGGACCGGGTTTAAATTGTGAATCGCCATCCGGCATTTCCATGCCGGGCTTTCACATTCCGTGGCTGCGGCACTGGAGTTTGCATGTTAGGGAACCGTGCCTGCGGCACTGGGGTTTGTACTGGCGGGTAGAGAATGCGGCCACAAGGTGTACCGATTGCTTACAGCTGAAAGCTCCCCCTCAAAACCATGGGGGCACCCCGCCGATGAGGACTGAGCTCCCATGCTGCCATGTCCTACTGTGTTTGACCTCGCCAGTTGATGTAGGGGATAAAGGTACTAATAGCCAAGTCGAAGCGAGGTCTTATGCGCCACTGTGGGTCGTGTTTCTCAGGGATTTCCCCGCCTCTTTTTCTTCTCCGGAAATTCAAGTGATCATCGATTCGGGTGATCATCCGCGCTGAAATGCCGCTTGGCAGGCGGAAGGCTCGCTGTGCGGCATTGGTGTCTCAAGCACAAAGGAGCTGAATGGGAGACGAGTCTGGGGTTGGGGTGGAGAGCGTTGAAATTTATGCATGCGCATGGCGGGGAGAGCCAACAAAGAGAAGAACCACAAAGTGGACCAGGAAGCGCTGGGGAGAAGCAATGGAGGCGGCCTTCCTGAATAAAGCGGTTGAGATGGGCTTTGGCGTGGCCAAGCCTTGGGGCGAAAGCGAACGTTATGACTTCGTGGTGCATGGCGATCGTATGTGGCGCGTGCAGGTGAAGGCGACACGCAACCTGCAAAGGCGGCAGTACGTGATTCCGGCACGAGGTTTCACGGAGGTTTACACGGAAAAGGAGATTGATTTTCTGGTGGCTACGTGGAACCTGAGGAGGCGTGGTACGTGATCCCGGTGGCGGCACTTGAGGGGCGCATGTACGTTACGCTGCATCCTTCGGGATGCCGGGCGGGCACAGGCTTGTTCGAGCGGTATCGTGAGGCGTGGAACTTGATGGGATGAGAGCTGGCCAGAATCAGACTGTGATCGCGCCTCGCTGCGGGAAGCCGTGTCGACTATTTGGACGTGCTGGTCGTTCGTATGAAGCGGATTTGGAGACGATGATTCGGAAATCGGGGATGCGGTTTGACGGGGTAGTACACTCCGGGAAAAATTCAGCTACACCCCTGGGGCGATCTAGCGAACAAAGAGCGCAAGCTTGTGATAACGCCTGGTTTCGCCAACCAATGCCGTTTTATACTTCCTTCCCACCATGGAAAAATACATTCACAGCCGGAAACACCGCGTTGAGGCGAAGCGACGGGATGTAATTGAATCTGGCGGTCGCAGAAGGCCGCATCGACCCTTACGAAGGATGGCAGAAAGTGTGTGGAATCTTTCAAAATAATGCGGGTCTGGGTCTGCTTGAACTCAAACCGTTTGTGCAGATTGAAGGGATTCACCCCAATTCGACCCCTGTCGGTTACGGGAAGAACTCCGCGATACAATCCGGCGAAATGCTGCACGGTTCCTCGCTGGCCGACGTTGTTGAAACATCCCGGTTACACTCGTTGACCAACGGTCAAAACGTGTAATCGCCTTTTCTCGTCAATCAGCCGGGGACTTGATATACCCCAACCTACTTCGAGCAAGGTATGCACGCGTAGCGCGAAAGATTCCACGTCATTCCACAACCGACTCTGCGGGATTCGTCCGTGCAGAATCGGCGGGTGCCGTCGGCCCTTTCTCTGGCCGGGAAAGCGTCAATCGTGTATCCCCCTTGCTCGTGGCAATAAATTCCGAAAACGTAGCCATCCTCCTTCACATAGTTTCCGGAAATGAAGTGCCAGTCCTTTTCACTAAAGGGCGGGCCAGAATAGTGCTCTTTCAACGTCTGTCCGTCGCAGATTCGGCTCGGATCGCTTTCAGCCGCAGTTCTTTCAACACTGTCTTTCAATGCCGTGAATCTCTCTGCTGCCAGCCGATCGTTGCGCGCTACCCTCGATGTGACGAGCGGTGGCGTGAGCACTAAAGCTAGCGGCCCAAGCGCAGCGCAGCATAGTAACCGAAGCCACAAGGTGCGTTGCCGCTCGGCATTCTGCACCGAGACTTTGCGTGCGACCAGTCCTGCAACAAGTGATGTGAAAGTCGCTTCCACGGTCGTCACCAGAACCACAAGGGGCTCATACGAAGCGGCAATCCCATCAGGGTTCGGCCATATGGCGTTGCCCCCTAACAGCCCCACAAACGTTCCAATGGTGGAGGCAAAAACAAAGCGAGGCCAGTGCTTACGCGACAATGCGGTCGCTAGACCAGTCAAGAGCGCTATCAAAACCAGCGGAATCCAGCGTGGAAAGTCGAGATTTGGCTGGATGTACAGGGGCCACCAAAACAAGCCCGAAGCTGCCACCGTCAGAACGAACAAGGAAATATCTTTACGCACGTTCGCATCCACGGCAGAACCTGAAAGCAAGTCTAAGCGAAGGTTGGCCATCAATTGGCGAAAAATCGCGTTAGCACAAGTTTGCGCTTTCCTTTCGCCTATCTGGCGAACAAAAGGCGCAAAGTTGTGACATCTGGTTACGTCAACTCAGCCCCGGCTCCCTGTGAATGCGTAAAATCGCTGGGAGACGCTGTTTTAGAATTGAGGTAGGAGCGAGTGGCCATGGAAAAACCGAGAGAACGCAATCCCAAGCAAGATTCTGCCCAAGCAGTAGCGCACATTGCAAGCGCTCACGAGATTCTGAACGCCCTGCAAGAGAAGATCGGAAAGCATCCAGAAATCGGCGCGGCCATTACCAAGCTAGAGATAGCGCTGAATATTCTGACGATAAAGACTGGCGCATTATTGTAGCGGCGAGGGTGACCAGCAATTCTCAAGTGGTGTAATGGCCTGTTCACGCCAATTATGCAGTGGAATGATCGTATCAGGTGCGGTACGCAGTTTGAGGCCCGGAAACACGATCCTATTTTGCTGCAGCAACCATATCCTCAATGGATTTACCCTGGATCAATTCTTCCGAGCTGTCCGAACCATAGATCCAGCGGGCGAAAAACCGTTTCAGCGTGTGCCCAGTCGAGCGTTGTAATTGCTGTTGGAAAGAGGAAAAATCTGCTGGGTTGGTACTGTAGCTGTTCACGAAGTCGCTGATCGCGTTTCGGAAGCCGTCGTCGCCTAATAGCCGGTTCAGGACGTACAACGACCAAGCACCCTTCGTGTAGGAAGCATCGCCCAATTCGGATTCCCCCCAGTTGCTGATCGGAACAGTGATGTAGCGTTTGTCGCGCTTCGCCAAGCTGATAAATCGCAAACGCAGGCGTTCCATCTCAGAAGCGAAGGCATCGGCACCGGAAAACTGGCGTATTGCGAGAGCGGCGAAATAGGAAGCAAACGCCTCGTCGAAATAGCGCGCCCGCTGGATCTTGCCCTGTGCTTCTGCATTCCAGCTATGCGCCAACTCGTGATAGAGCTGAGCAATTTCGGCGGGATCACGAAAGGCGTCGGGTGTCTGAATGCAATATCCGGCACTCGCTTGCGATCCCCAGCCTTCGGGGATCTCAATCACCGTGTATCCGCCTGTCGCCGGGCGTCGAAAATAATTTCCGAAGAATATTCGGGCACGCTTCAAATCGCCCAGTACGCGTTGTGCTGCTTGAGCATCCTGCGGCAAGGCATAAATACGTAGTCCCGCTCCGGCATCTTCAATCACCCGGAACTTCGCCGCCGCTACCTCGATATGTTCCCTTGGAACGTCACTATCGCATTCAAATATTGTCTGCTCTCCAGACACAGTTTTGCTGCGGTGCGAATCCCCACATGCGACAATCCAGCTGTTGGGAACCGTAGTCCGGATACGGTACGTGAACGGCTCCCGCTGGGCAGAGATCCAACCAGGTGTGCTGGCCTGAGCCACGATTGGATACGCCATCGTTTCTGCTCGCAGCAGCGCGTACTCCTCGCCAATCTGGTCTTGCACGTACCGCATTACTTCCCGATAGCCCCAGATCGATCCTCCGTAGTAAAGCGTCATTTCTGCCGTGTGGTTGGGCGCGAGCGGTGTAGAAAGGCGCACGAGGACACTATTAACCTGCCATTCCGGTTCGTCTGACATAGTGGTCAGCTCTTGCCGAAACTGCAGTGGTTTACCGTTCGGATCGACTACTTTCGTCAGCCGCACAAGCCGGTAAAGTAGGACAGGAACCTGGGCGATGGGCTGTGTCGTCAGATTCATCAACTTGATTCGTGCTTCGGCACGATAGCTGGACTCCACCGGCTGAAGTGTGATGTTTAGGTCGTAGTGGCAGATAATGGGTACGTTCTGCGCGGTCGTGGGCGTCTGGCCTCGCACTGAGAGTTCAAAAGCAAAGATCGCCAGAGCCACGAATCGGCTGATCCGCTTCATCAACAGGACTTTACCGCAGGCCCGGCGATGGTCACAAATGACAACTGGCGAAAAATCGCCATATCACTCATTGACCTAACTTGATGCGTTCTGACCCGCTCGGTCTAGGATCTCGATTGCCGCCTGCAATTTTGCTCTGGTCCCCGGGTGAACGCGTCCACCCTGCAGGAATCGCTGTGTAGCATGCTGTGAGGCTCCTGACTCCCGCATCAACTGCCGTAGGCCGTAACGTCTTGCCTTCGCGATAAGTATGGGATCGGCTGATCGCGTGTTCGCATCCCTTCTCGCGCGGTAGCGAATTGGCCCGGTATTTTCCATAACGGCAACGTCGTCGCCTTCCTGGGCTCTTCGCTCAACTTCCTTCCCGATGTATTCAAAAGGAATCATTGCCGTAACAGGGCGTCGTAACAAGAGTCCACGTGTGTACTCCCGGCACACCGTGCCGTCCGGCCCGAGGGACTTGTCTTCTTTATGTAGAAAATGTTTCCAAATTGTGTGTGACAGCGTTTGTGGCGCAAGAATTCTTTCGCGATATTTGCTTCCGAGTTTAATTACATCGCCTGTGTGAATTTCCGTGTAATCGCGCGTGAGCCATTCTCTGGACCGTTTGCTCGCAGGCGCAATTAATGTGCATTCTGGTAATGTTTCAAGCAGTATTGGGGAATGCGCGAAATTGTAAGGTTTTGCCGCTGCAGGATCCCGCTTTCGCAACGCTTTTAGTACATTCGGCGTTGTGACGCGGACGCGCATCATCGCGGGCAAATTATCAAATCGAAACGAATGGGAAATTAGCGCGTTCTCTGGATTCTTGATGTTTCGAAAATGATTTTGTAACAGCCGTTCCCACGCCTCCACGATCCATCGTGCGTAATCCGTTTCCTGATCTTTGCAATTGAGAGGCTTGTAGCGGGGTCTCTTATCGGGAACAAAAACTATCCCTAATCCGTGTTCGCTCGGTTTGATAATTTCAATATTGTTCCTTTTGCGCTTGTAAACTACATAGCGTTTTGCGGAAACCGCGATTCCATAAAGTTGATGTTGCTTTCCGTGGCGGTCAAAATTGCTGTCCTCAATTTTCAAAATGTCTGAAATTAGATTTCGATCGTACGGATTCAAACTGTTCACTTTTGCGCAAATTTCATCAACTTCCTTCCATGAAATTGCTTTTATAGCGGGACTACCGTCCGGCATTTTGTGTTTACCACCAGGACAAGAAATTAAATCGCCCTTTTCCGATGCCACAAAAAGCATGGAATCAGTATCGGTAAGCAAATAACTTCCACGTTTCTCCTGAACGAGTTTTTCCAAAATCGCCAACATTAGTCTTCCGCCAGCGGTAATCAGCGCCGCTGCGGGAGGAAATTGAAATCTGCCGGGGCGCTCGACAACTCCCGTTTTTTCTTCTCGCGTAAATTCTCCAGAAAATATTTCAAGGTCTTTTTTGCGATTTTTCCCGTACTCGTGTTTATTTAATTCCGCAAAAATCCCATAAAGAGCGTTCGCAATGATTTTCAAAAGCAAATAGTGCGGGTGCGATTTTGGCAATTTCTTTCGTTCTTCGATTACTGCACGAAAGAAATCATCCGTTTCAGGATTAATCTGGCGAGTGCCAATTGTTGCTGATTTCAAACGAGCTTGAACGCCGCGTGGTACGACTCGGAACGCCTTGATAATCTTGGGCGCACGACCGGAAAGTAGTCGGCAAGCAACCAGATCGGGTCCGGCATACCAGATCGGCTTTTTTGAAGTGAGTGGGTTAAGCCCGATGTTTGTTGAACCGTCTTCGCTGTAGAGTGCGCGAACCGGAAGAACATCGCCGGAAGGTTTCGTAAGCGCGAAAAATGCGAGTTTCTCCCATTCAGCTGGGTCCAGAACATTTTGCAAATTTGCACGAACTAAAGTTTCTCTCGCCTGCGTAGAACATTCTTCCACTTCGAGATCGGCGGCGATCAGCACTGGCCACAATTTGAGTAGACCTGCGACAGACGGATATTCCGAGGTTGTGTCACAAACGACAACTGGAACTTCCTGGTGGCGAATGCGAACTTCACTTCTGCCACCGTAATACGCTTGCATACAATTACCCAAGACTTCATCTGGCAAATCGAATTTTCGCGGAGGCTCCTTGATGTTCATTTTGTCTAGAAAAGCCTTGGTGATACTGGCCGGGCTCATCGCTTTTTCAGGTTCAAGGTCTAGCGCGAAACCGTCGTACTCGCCTTTCATTGCATTCAAAAGAGCAACGGTACGTTCTACGTCAGTGCGCCCGTACCTCAATTCCTTTTCGGTCACACGTCCGGTGGGCTCGTGGCGCATTTTTCTCTTAAGGCCAAAGGATTCCAGTGCTGCGTCCAACGTTAAATGCTTGTTTCGCAGCGCCCAGCAGAACACAGATAGATCGAGGAAGCGACCACGGTAGACCACCCGACTACCGGCCTCGCCGCCAGCGAGATTGACAAATGCAGATCGCGAATCCTTGGGCTTGATCCGGACTTTTGGTTTGAAGGTTGCGGGGTCGCCTTCATACTGCCACATCACCATTGACCACCCTGTGTTCTTGATCTGTGCTTCGCGGTACTCCAGGGCTAGACGACTGAGGTCGAAGGGACTGTTGTAGCAGACAATGCAGGCTCCCAATTGCAGCGCTTGCCAGAACTCACCGTCCACGAATTCAGTGCGGGACTGGACCAGAATCTTCTCAGGGCATCCTTCTTCCACGTCGGCTGGTTTGGTATCCGCAAACGATCTGATCAGCTCGACCGATTCGGTCTGTAATTCATCGGCATAGACGACACCCTCCAATTGGCAGACGTACACGCCGTTCTTTAATTCGCAAAACCTCCACCACAAGAAGCTCAGATCCTGGCGAATGTCGGTGGTCGTCTCGCAATCGAATACCAGCGCGAAGTTGGCCCAGGTGTCAGGCAGTTTGCCTTGATATTCGCCACGTGGTTCTTCATTTTTTACCCGTGTGTGGACGCGCAAAAAGATTGGAGTAGGTTCAGGATTGTTTCGTTTTCGATCGGGTTTTTGGGAAGGGATGTCCGGCATCAGCTCTCGAACGCGATTGCGGAACGGCACTGGGCTTCTTCTTGGGAATTGTCGAGGAGCCCAGGTCGGGAGTCAATGGTGGTGCGTTCGCCTTGCGGCGAAGCGAAACCGCTCTCGCTTTGTAGTCGGCGATGACCAAATGAACCGGCGTGTCAGGAGACCGCTCTAAGAGTTCAGCTACCGAGTCCAGGTCTTCAGCCATAAGCAGCACGTACCGCTTCAGCTTCTCCGGTTCAGTTTCGCTTACATTATGCTGTCCGTTCTTAGTCAGTCCTTTGACATCTCTTTGGAATTCCAGCTTTCGATGGCAGTTCCGACAGACTGCTCGTTTGAAGAACTTGTCCAGCTTCTCAGTAACCGGATGCTCTAGTTCAAAGCAGAAAATATCCGTTTCCGGGCAGTAGAAGCATCGAGTGGAATAGCCTACCCGCTTGCGGCATGACTCGACGCGCCATGCTGTCTTGATGGGGTACGGATTGCTCACCGACCCCCGCCTGGACTCACGTAGAGAGAATCAAGCTGGCCTAAGACTCCGGCTTTTGCGAGCGTTACGAGTCGCGAGTAATCGCTGAGCAATTCATGGCCGCCAACTTTCTTCCCGCGAAATTGTTCCAGAGCTGAGGCTGGCCTTTTCCCTCGGACAACCTCCATGTATGTGGCTCTGTGCTGGCCAGCAATCTGTCGCTGGCGAGAGCCGCGCGCCGTTACGACAAGAGCGCCCTCGTCCGTTAGGATTTCAACCTTCTCGGAGTAAGGGTCATTAGCTTTAAAGCGAAGGCGACCGGTACGTGGGTCCTTCTCTATGGCGAGAGGAATCAATTCCCAAATTGCCTTCAGAGTGGTTCCGGCGGCACGCGCGGCAGCGGAAACTGTCTTGGCCTTACCTTGACGGTAGATATTGGCTGCATCCAGCTCGCGAACTCGCCCATTCCGTCGCTTTGCGCTGATGCGTCGCGAGTGTTTTGGGCGATACCCTGTCTTCACTTTCTTGGAAGACTGGCGAGTTCCTCTGGTGCTTGGCTTCCTCGATTTCTTCGAGCCTGACCGTTTACGTGCCATGGTTTGACCTCAGTTCCGGTACACAGGCGCGATAGCCAGGAGCGAACCCTGCGGCCATCTCACCTAAATACACGTAATTAAAACTGGGCCATTATGACACGAAATACACGCATAACTTGTTGTTGTACAATGGCTTATAAATACACCCCGGATTGTCGCTCCGCATAATTATGCGACTAATATAGGCATTTAACGTATAATATTTATCGAATACGCGAGAACCACCGCATATATGAAAAAGGTCAAGACTGCTCAAAGTGACGCTAGTTTTTCGCTTGACACGGTTTCGGAAAAGAAGCGCCGTGGCCCGAAACCAAAGGTTGTTCCCCGATGGTTGCGAGGACGTGCTGATAGCTGGAGAGAGGTTCTTCCCCAAGTTTGGCCAAAGCTGTGGCCTGTGCTCGAAAAGGCAAACACCGAAGCTGAGGTACGGGCGGCGCTCGAACTTGCCGCACCATACCAGGATTACTTCATCTCCCACCCGGCACTGATCTTGAGCATTCTCAAGGACCCAAACTTTCCGAAAACTGACAGAGGGCGCATCAATTTTTTAACGGATTCATTAGCTGGCTTGGGGGTCGTGAGCCCACGACGTTCACGGGACATCTGTGCTGCAGAGAGGACTGCAGCGAAAATGAAGGGGCAGATTCTTCGCTGGGAGTACTACATCGAGTGCTCATGCAGTTACAAAGGGGAATCGATGGCGCATGCGTGTCCGCTGTGCGAAGCAGCTATTTTGTTTCCGGTGACGCCAGGAATGTTCTGAGATTCAACAAATGCAAAACGGGCCTGCCGCCTGTTACTAGCAGACGACAAGCCCTAACCACCACAGGAGGGATTGGCTCCAATGGCAGCTACAGAAAACCTA
>WNGQ01007299.1_pt1 | contig 12788 bp, 10 predicted proteins | sample 5407661 | NCBI WGS metagenome assembly WNGQ01 (sample SAMN13153382, study PRJNA577476) | soil metagenome | isolation source: 60 cm soil or saprolite under Garry oak tree replicate 2 | place: USA:California | collected 2016-06-15
CGCCACGCAAACGCCCAGCCCTGTTTCATTCCGCTGACCAGATAAGGAAGCGACGCCGGCAAAAGGACGTGCACCCATTTGTGAAACGGACCTGAGCCCATCGTGCGGGCCGCCCGCGCGAAGATCGGCGGAATCGTGCGCACGCCGGTATCAGTTGCGATTACAACCGACCAGACCGTTCCCATGATCACGACAAACAACATCGCGCCTTCGGTTTGTCCGAACCACAATAGGGCCAGCGGCACCCAGCAAACGCTCGGCAGTGTCTGCAAACCAAGCGCGAGCACGCCGATCGTGTCTTCGACGAATTTCGAAGACGCGGTCAGCAATCCCAGCGGTATACCAATTGCCAGTCCGATAAAATATCCAAGCAACAAACGCCGCAGCGTTACTGCGGTTGCTTGAAGCAACGTCCCGTCACGAAAAGCGCTCGCGAGATATTCAACCACGCTCCCCGGCGAGGGCAGCAGAATCGGCGACCAGATCTGTGCCCGCACGATCGCGCTCCAGATCGCGACCAGCGCAATGAAGAACAAAATCGCAAGCAACGTTCGTCTCATGCTTCCGCCGGCGTTGTATTTGGCATGTAGCCTTTCAGCGCGCTGGTCAATTGCGCCGCGTGCTGGGCGATTTCGATACTATTGAAATTGCGGGGGCGAGGAAGTTTGACCTCAAAAACCTCGCGAATCCGGCCCGGCGTGGGCGACATGATCATAACGCGATCAGCGAGACAGGCCGCTTCACGGACGTTGTGGGTGACGAAAATAATTGTTTTGCGCCGCTTCTCCCAAATCCGTTGGATGTCTCCGTAAAGCTGCTCGCGCGTCATTGCGTCGAGCGCGGCGAAAGGCTCGTCCATCAGCAATACGCGCGGGTTCGGCGCGAGCGCGCGTGCCAACGCCACCCGTTGCTTCATGCCCCCGGAAAGTTGGTGCACATTTGCTTCCATGAATTTTTCCAGGCCAACCAGATGAAGGAAGAATTTTGCAACTTCTCGCCGCTCGGGGTTGCGCAAGCCAGGCTTTAACCGCAAGCCGAACATCACGTTCCCGAAAGTGTTCAGCCACGGGAAGAGCGCCGATTCCTGAAACATCACCAGTCGATGCCGACCCGGCGCGAGGACCGGTTGATTATCTGCCAGCACCTGACCTTTGTCCGGTTTTTCTAGCCCGGCAATGATATCGAGCAATGTGGATTTGCCGCAACCGCTCGGTCCGACAATGACGATAAACTCGCCCTCCGCGACCTCGAACGAAACATCATCCAGCGCATGGATCGTTTGTCGCTTTTGCTGAAACCATTTCGAAACGTGGTCGACCACGAGTTTCGCAGGGGGCGGACCCTTCAGCTCTTCTTGGAGCGACATTAGGGCGTCTCAAATAATTTCGAAAGATCAGGCGCGGTCTTGATGAAACCGGCGCGCACCGAATTTTGCATGAATTTCTCCACCGCCGCCCGCGGCGTTTCCGATGTGAACGCAATTCGCTTCCACGCCGACGCGATGACTTGTGGCGTCATGTCGCTCTTTGTTTCCTCCAGCAACTCGGCTTTGATCAATCGCTGCGCTTCTTCCGGATTCTTAATGATCCAATCCGTCAGCTCCGCGTGAGCCTGCGCAAATTTTTTCGCGAGATCGCGTTGCTCATTCAGAAACTTCACGCTCGAGACCAGAATGGTCGTCGCGACTTCTTTTTCTTCGACAATTACTTTTCCGGAGTCTTCCTGTTCTAATCGAGACAACCATGGTTCCACCGTCCAAACCGCATCGACTTTCTTTCCGCGAAACAATCCGAGTTGGTCCGGATTTTGGGTCGGCAGCACTTGAGCGTCGCCGCCGAGCTGGGTGATTTTCAGTCCGCCTTCGCTCAACCACGCCCGGCACGAAATGTCCTGGGTGTTGCCCAATTGCGGCGTCGCGATTTTCTTTCCGCGAAAATCCGCCGCCGCCTTCAAGTTCTGATCCGGTTGCACAACCAGTCCGGATCCGCCGTTCGCCGCACCGGCAATCAAACGAATCTCCTGGCCGTTCGATTTCGTGTAGGCATTGAGCGCCGGTCCGGAGCCGACGTAAGTTAAATCGATCGATTTTGCGAAGATCGCTTCCATCGCGCTCGGGCCGGCGTTGTAAACGAACCATTCGATTTTCGTGTCCGGACCCAGTCGCTGCTCAAACCAACCTTTGCCTTGTCGCGAAAGCGCGTGCGCGATCACGCCCTGCGCATGCGTGATGTTCGGGAAATGGCCGACCCGAATTTTGGTTTCGCCGGAAACCGGACCGGACACGAACGCCGCGACTAAGATCGATGATGCAAAGATCGACATCCTCATTCGCGAATGTCGATCTTGTCAGCAGTTCGGCGCAACAGCAATCGTCGATGTTGTAGCTGCCGCCGTCTCTGGCGGCAGACTTATCTCAAAGGCCGCGCGACCAGAATTCCCGAATCGCTCCGATACTTCTTCAGGTAATCTGAAAGCCGCGAATCGACGACCACGCGACCGTAATTGTGCGGGGCTGAAGCGTGCAAGAAATGTAAAACGCCGTCGGGGGTGCGCAGCGCGAGTCCGACATGTGATGTCGAATACAAACGGCCGTCGTGTGAAACGATTCCGATGATGTCGCCGCTCTGAAGTTCCGGTTCGATTTTTGCGACGCGATTTTTTGGAATTTGGTAGAGGGGTCGCCTCGAAACATCCGCTTCCATTCGCGCAAGCGGTCCGAGCAGCGATTTGTTCGCCGCCAGGTAACGGTAATGCCGCCACGCAACGGTCATTTCATGCGCCGCGTGCGGCACGCTCTTGCCGCCAAGCTTCGTTGTCAGGTCTTCCACCAGTCCGCGTTTGTCGTTGTCGTAGAGCCAGTCCTCCAAATAATGGAGGCGCGAAAGATATTCACCGGTGCACACGCCGCCACGGTAGCGATCGGTTTCGATGTAATGCAAAAAGTTTTCCGGCGTCCAGTTCGTTTCCGGCTCGTTCAGCATTCGCGCAAACGCGAGCGATGTTTCAAAAAACGTCCAGCAGTCGAGCCCGTTGAAATTGACCGACGGTGACTCAATTCGATTGTCGATCTCGAGCGTGTACGATTTGTAACGCGTGCCGGTCAGCGCTTGCCCCACCACGGCTGTCCGCTCCCCGATCGGCAGCGATTTCCAATTGTTGTCTCTGGCCAGCGAAACCAATCGATTGAATTGGTCCTGCCCTTTGAAAACTGTCTTGAACGGCAACCGCGTCTCGACCGCAAACGCCATCGCGCAAATCAAAACAATGGGAACAATAAACTTCGAAGCCCTCATAGCGGACAGAACTGAAATCGAAATTGCCGCGCGATCAAGCAATACTAACCCTCACCTACCGCTTTGCGGCCTCCTCTCCTCTCGGAGGGAGAGGAGGGAGGTGAGGGAGACGTGTCGAATTATCGACGACGCTCGACAAGTTGGTCGCGCAGCGAATACGCCCGCGATTTGAAAAATTCTTTTGGCCGCTCACCCCGGATCGGTTTCATGAAATAGCGCAACGACCGGCGATTCAAACGCGGCTCGTAACCAAATTCCGGCATCAAATCCCGACAGTGCCATTCCGCCCAGCCGATTTCGTCTTCGTGCAGTTCGTTTTTCCATCGAGTCACCGGCGCGGTGCTGATTTCAGTGAACCGGACGCCGGCCGCAGAATTGCCCATCCACGAGCGACCGACTTTCGTTGGATTCAGAACAATTTCAGGATCGAAATTGATCTCGAGATAATCGCATACTCTTTGCATCGACACCTTGGGATCGAGCGCGAGGTCTTCGTAGCCAACGACCAAACCGGGAAGTTCGCGGTCGCGAATCTTTCTCGCCAGCTTTGCTGCGGCCCGCCAATGCGCCACCACGTAGTAAACCGAGAAGCGTCGCGTCTTTCTCGTGCTCTCGAGCGCGATCTGCGCCGCGAGCAGCGCACGCGGATCGCGCATCGTTAGCAACAACTTTGCCTTCGGGAATCGATTAAGAATTGCCGGCACGTAGTTGCGATTGGCCGGTGTTTTTTCGACCCAGCGTTTCACCCGACTGAGCGGAACGCCGACGACCTCCGCGTACGATTCCATCATCAGCACCAGCAAGTCTCTGTTCGCGTTTGCCGGATCAAACGCCACGCGCTCGAACGTCGCGAGAAACTCTTTTTTTGGAAACTCGGCGTAGTCCTGCCGGCCGCGGATCGCTTGAAATCCGAAAAGCACGTTCGTCCACGATTCCTTGGTCAAGTAATCGAACTGGTCTCGCCGTCCGCGCGCATCGTATTTTGTCAGCACCGTCGGGAAATAGGCCGTGTCCTGCGGCATCACCAGTAGTTCGGGATGACTGTCGAGCAATGAGACCAGCAGCGTCGTCCCTGACTTCGCCGCACCCGCGATGAAACAGGCGCGCTCATCGAACGGCAAATTTTCCATCGACATCAACCTAAATCTGGTGGCCTAACCACACAAACCGCCGATGATTTACTGTAGCCGCGTACCCTGCTTTCCACGCGTAACGCCGCGAAGGCGGGTGGGCGACGCAACGCGTCGCAGAGCGACGCGGCTACAAATATGCCGGAACAAATTTTGCTCACGAAAACCGCCGTTGCCGAACGCGCCGATGCCTTGTTGGCGAAATATCGAGAAATGATAGGAAGCATTCCGCCCGAAGCCGGCTTCGGCGGAATCTGGGAGAGCGAAATGTTTTTGTTTTACGCGGCGGTAAACCCATTCGCGCCGAAGCAAATTCTCGAATCCGGCCGCGCCCGCGGCAAAAGCACGCTCATCCTTGCACGCTGCTTTCCGGATGCGCGCGTTATCAGCGTCGAATATGAACGACAATCAGAAAACGCCGCCGCTGCGGAAGCGAAACTCAAATCGTGCAAGAATGTCGATCTTCTCTACGGCGATTCGCGCGAAATCTTGCCGCAGGGATTGCGAAATGGCGACGCCGTCTTGATCGACGGTCCAAAAGATTTTCGCGCGCTCAAGCTTGCTATCGATCTACTGCGTACTGGAAAACCGTGCGCGGTTTTCATTCACGATTTCCCGCCAAACTCGCCACAGCGAAAGTTTGTCGAACGCAACTTTCCCAGTGCATTCTTCGGCGACGATCCGCTCTTCAAGCGCTTTCAAAGCTTGGATAGCGAACGCGATCCCCGCCCAAATCCGCAGCGCCGCTACGGAATTTTCGTATGTCTGCCGCCACGACTGCCGACGCCGTATTTTCTATTGCGACTCCAATTAATGCTTCGCGGCAATCCATGAATGTTTGATTCAATTCGCGACGCTTATATCGTCTGTCGACTGTGCCGAATCCTTTTTCAAGAAAGCGCAAGATAGTTCGCCAAACTTCTTCGGGTGGCGCGAGGAAATCGACGCGAGTAAAACTCCGCCCTGGCAGCGATTGGACCAAGCGCAATTTCATCACCAGCGTTTGGATCCCAACGCTGTTCACGAAACGTTCCGGCGCGCGCGCGCGCCCGCTGTTTCCCAAAGTACAACCCGGCCAGATTTGCATCACCTGGATTGGGCACGCTTCTTTTTTGGTTCAAACGCACGAAGCCAACGTCCTGATCGATCCGATCTGGTCGATGTGGCTGAGCGTTATCAAGCGGCTCAAAGAACCGGGCTTTCATATTCATCATCTGCCTTCGATTGATTTCGTGCTCGTAACCCACGCGCATTTCGATCATCTCGATCGCCGAACGTTGCGACGTGTCGCAGCCGATCAACCAATTGTCGTTCCAGTCGGCGTCGGACGTTTGGTGCACCGCCTCGGTTTCAATATCGTGCATGAGCTCGATGAATGGCAGACGATCGAGCTCGGCCCGCTGAGGGTCTCGCTTACGCCTGCGCATCACTGGGGCGCGCGCTTTCTCGCTGATACTCATCGCGGCTTTGGCGGTTTCGTAATCGGCGCTAACGGGCGCTCCGTTTTTCACTGCGGCGATAGCGCGTATTTCGAGGGATTCAAAGAAATCGGCGAACGTCACAACATCGAGATTGCGCTCCTGCCCATTGGCGCTTACGATCCGCCGCTTGCGCGCGAAGTGCACATGAATCCGGAAGAAGCGGTGCGCGCATTCAATGAGCTCAAAGCAAAAACACTCGTGCCCATGCATTACGGCAGCTTCCGTTTGGGTTATGAGCCGCTGGAAGAACCGCTCGAGCGTTTGCGTGAGTCAGCGCGCGTTCACGGCATTAAAGACAAGGTTCTCGTCATGACCGAAGGAAAACCGGTTGTGTTGTAAGAAATAATTTTCTCGCCACAGATGGACGCAGATGAAACACAGATTCGCAGAAACGACTCCTCACCCTGCCCTCTCCCCTTACCCAAGGGGAGAGGATGAAAGGTGAGGGGTTGCGTCCTTTTCTGCGGCTGTGAAAATCTGCGTTAATCGTTGGCCAAATTTTCCCGGCGCAATCATGGCCGGATTAATCGTCGTCGGATTCTGCGTGCTTCTCCTTTGGCACGATCCGCTCGTTTTTTGGAATGACGACTACGAATTGTCGGTCTTGCCCGTGTTCGCGGACATTTCTCGGAGTTGGAGCGAAGGTCATCTGCCGCTGTTGAGCCCGTACTCGTGGGTCTGCAGCAATCTCGCCGGCGAATTTCAGTACGGAACATTTTCAATTTTTGTTAATGCTGCTGTCGTCGGTATTTGGAAATTTCCACTGACCTTTCCACAGCAGGCCGCTGCACTTTCGATTACGCATCTTTTCGTTCTCGCCATTGGCGCGTTTCGGCTCGCACGCGATCGTAAACTTTCTTTTTCACTGTCGGTCTTCGTCGCGCTGATCGCGGCGCTGAATGGCTGGATCATCTGTTGGGGCGCGAGCGATTGGTTCGGCGCGCTTGGCGCATTCGCGTGGTTGCCGTGGGCTTGGTTGGGTTTGGAGCGCGCGCTCGATCGACACCGAAGCCGCTGGCGATTTCTCTGGCCGGCGCCGTTCGTTTACTCGGTCGTCACTGGCGGATTTCCTTACACGGTTTTGATGCTCGTGATTTTGATCACGTGGTTGTCGATCAAGTCGCTAGTCGAAACGAAAAGTTGGATGTCTGTCTTGCCGATGCTTGGCGGCGCCGCACTCGGTTTTGGAATGTCTGCGCCGGCATGGCTGGCAATTTTGGATTACGTCCACGGTTCCGCGCGCGCCTTGTATGCAAGCGCCGCGCATTGGCAATGGATTGTGCCGTGGCGCGCGTTGCCTGGATTCATTTTGCCCTGTTGGACAGTTAATTGGGCCGATTTTTCCACCCGCTATCTTCCGCACACGTCGACTGAATTGGCATGTGGAGTGGCCGCGCCGGCGGCGCTGATTGCGGGGTTCATCTGGCGACCGCGCATGCTGGTAAGGCGAATGAAATGGGAGCTTGTTTTACTTTTGGTCGTGCTCTTGCTCGCAATGATTCCAACTGCGGGAGTTTTTCGCTGGAGTTTTCGTTGGCTGCCGCTCTTCCATCTAGTGCTCGCACTTTGCGCTGCGGAAGTGCTGAATCTACGGGCAAACTCGCCCACTGGTTCGGCAACAGTCCTGGCGCTGATCGTCCTGACGATTCCGATGTCGATCTTCGGCCTGGCGGGTGACTACGGCCCGACGGTCACCTGGGTTTACTTTCAGATCGCGGTCATCTGGGCGCTTTTGGAATTGTTTTTACCGGGCATGAGGTTTCGCGATTGGGCACCTCCAGCCGTCACGTTTGCTGTCCTGCTCGCCACTTATTTTTGTATTCCACCGAATTGCGGGGTGCCGAAATACAATCTTAGTCAGCAATTGCTCGATCCGGCGCCGCTCGATCCGCATCGTTTATATCTGAGTATCTATCCGGAGGCTGAATCGAATTATCGCGTGGAAAAGAAAGCGCAACCAGTTGGTCAACTCGTTCGGCCAGGTAGCACGGCAATGTGGGCCGGTGTTCATTTCATTAATGGCTACAGTCCAATTCTTCCCGCCGGCGTGGCGCGCGAATTCGATTTCCGTATTCATGGCGAAATCAATCCGCACGAGGCCGAGTATCTTGTCTGGGCGCAGTCGAATTCGAATGGGCTGCTGGCGCAACTCGGTGTCGACGGAATCATTGTTGCATGGGGCTTAGGCATCGATCCGGCGCTGGGTCCGGATTGGGAGTTCGTTACGTCAACGGAAGAGGGTGCTCTTTATCATCGAATCGGCCCGCCGTTGGCGCGTGTTCGTTCGGTCACGTTGATCGATTCCAGACCGAGCGAGCAATTTGCCGCGGCGACAGTCTCTGAAATTGACGATTCGCGAAATCATGTGGCGGCAAATGTCGATGTTCCAAGTGGGGGCGCCCCCGCACTTCTGACTTTTTCGCGACCTTACTTTCGCGGCTACGAAGCGCGTCTCGGGAACCAGAAACTGCGCGTCGATTCTTACCGCAGCTTGTTTCCGATTGTCGAAGTGCCAGCGGGATCGCACGGCAAGCTCACTCTGATTTATCGCCCGTGGTGGCTAATTTTCGGTGGTGGGATTGCGACTGCAAGCTGCCTCATCTTCATGACTGGATTGTTTCGCGCCGCTCGGAACACCATCAGCTTGCGAGAGTGAACACTGGAACCAGCCCGTCGACTCCCTTTACCGGCTGCGGCGGCAATTCGCGCAAATCGGCCGCGCGTTGCAATGCGTCGCGAGTGTCTTTACTCAGAAGCACGGATGTGCTGAGCGTCTTATTCAGCGCTTCGATCCGCGATGCCACGTTTACGGTATTGCCGATCACGGTAAATTCCATCCGCTCGGGCGAGCCAATGCTGCCGACAATGGCGACTCCGGTATTGATGCCGATGCCGATCTGGATCGAGTCCTCGCCGCGCGCCGCGCGTTCCGCATTCAACCGTTCCATCGTGCGCTGAATTGAGCGTGCTGCCGCCAGTGCTTTGTCAGCGTGATTGCGACTGTCGCTGCCAATTCCGAAAAGCGCCATGAAGCCGTCGCCCAGAAATTTGTTGATCATTCCACCGTGTTCTCCTTCCACCGCGTCCACCATCGCGCGCAGGAACTCATTCAATAAGGCGACGGCTTTGGTCGGGGACAAATGGGCGGAACGCGCGGTAAACGAGCGAATATCGACAAACATCACCGTGATTTCCTGTTCTGTTCCGCCGAGCCCTGGGTCGTGTTTCAATATTTCTTCCGCGGCTTTGCGACCAACATGGGCGCCAAACGTTTGTCGCAATTGCTCTTTTTCGCGTAGTCCGGTCACCATTCGGTTGAACTCGCCGATCAGCGCGCCGAATTCGTCGGCCCGTCGCAACGGCATCTGCACGTCGAGCCGGCCGTGAGTGACGGCCTGTGCGGCTTCGCGCAATTCATTGACTGGTTCGGCAACCGAACGCCCAATCAAAAGCGCGGAGAACAATGCGAATGCGATACCGATCACGGCGACAAAGACGCCAAACGATTGCGGATTGGTCCCGGGCGAGGGCGGCGCAAAAAGCAACAGCAGCAGCGATCCGATCGGACAAACACTTGCCGAAACTGCCCACATGAATCCACGCATCCGCAGCGAGATCGGGCGTATCCCTTTCAAGCGATCAGGCCGTGCGTCCTGAAAAAACAGCGGAAATAATCCCCAATGACTCGCCAGCTCGATTAGAAAAAAACCCTGCGTCGTCGCGATGAATCCGGAGACCCCAAATGAAATTGGCAGATGCCAAAACAATTGTGCGCTCATTGGCCGGCCAGTCAGTGCCAATGAAATCAAAAAGACAATCGCTCCGAGCAGCCACGCCAACCCGGAAATCGCCGCGCCATACCACGGCAAATGAACCAGTCGCCGACGGACGAGATCGAGTTCATCGGCGGGAACATTCTCGCCGCGGCGCAGCCGGTGAAATGCTGGCCGCAATGAAAGGATCAACCATAACCAGATCAGGACAGCTGCTGGATATGCAAACGCGTTCCAAACGATGACGGTCGCGATAAAGCGCTCCTTCAAACCCGCCGCGATCAGCAGCGGGTCGATCACCATCATGTTGTACCAAATGTTGAAGGCGCTCCCGAGCAGGTGCGGGACGAGCGGCGCCAACGCAGTAACCAGCAGTGGGTGTCGCTTCAACGCAACGTCCATGGCCGAAAATAATCGAGGAGAATCAAACGCCCGGGCAACTTCTCTCTTTCCTGTTCGCGCACCAGCGCCGGAAAGTTTGTCATTTTTCCAAAAATGAATCCGCGATCGACCGGTGCGAACATGTCGTCCTGATGACTTGGCAAAACATAGCGTGGCCTTAATTGCCTAACGACTTCAGCGAATCGCCGTCGGCTATCCGGTAACGCCACTCCGAGGATTGCAAGATCGACATTTCTTATTCGCGAATCCGGCGGTGAGCCGGGAACGCCGCCCGAATCGATGTAAATTCGTTTACCAGCGGCTTCGATCACAAATGCGAGCGGTTCACCGACGCACCAGTCGGAACCTTTAACCGGCGGCTTCAATGCTGCACCCTCACCTTCATCCTCTCCCTCAGGGAGAGGATGACGCGAAGGGGCAGGTGAGAATGATGGCTTCTCGTGTCGTGTGTGTGGGCACTTATTGAACGGAACTTTACCGAAGAGCCGGTCGTGTTGCGCCGCAAAAACGCGAATCGTCCACGGCCCGATTTTGCGCATGCTTCCGGGACGATTTTACATTCGTTAGGCGAAATTCCGGACGACTCCACTAGCCGGATCGCCGTCGGTCCAGCGATGACCTTGCCGTGAGTGCGACGGACGATTTCGGGCGCGTCCAGCAAATGATCAAAGTGCGCATGGGTGACGACGATGGCGTCAACGCGGGGACGAACATGTTTCAAACCTTCGGCAACGCGATTGGGATCGGATTGAATCGGCTGATTGAGCGCCGCCGACAAAAGTCCGACCCGTGTAAAATACGGATCGACCAATAACGCGTGACCATTTGTTTCGAATTGAAAACCATTAACGCCAAGATAAGTAACGTGAATCGCGTTCGGCTCGGGCTCAGTGAATGGATATTTGTCTGCAACAACGAGCGACGAATATTTTTCCAGACCGGCGGAAGCGACTTGCGCGATAAGAGCCAGCGAAAAAAGACTCAGCTTAATCATGCGCTGGCGATTCAACTCAATCGCTCGGACATGTCGATCTAATAGACGTCGCGCTTGTAGCGTTTGTCGGTCTTGAGCTTCTCGACGTAAGCGTTCGCTTCGTCTACGGATTTGCCGCCCTGTTCCTGGACGATCTTGCGCAGCGCCGCGTCGACATCTTTGGCCATACGTCGCGCGTCACCGCAGACAAAAAACTGCGCGGCTTCGCCGTCGATCCATTTCCAAATTTCAGCGGCGTTTTCCAGCATCTTGTGTTGAACGTATATTTTGTGTGCTTGATCGCGCGACCACGCGCAATCCAATCGCGTCAGAAAGCCTTTGGCTGTGAAACGTTCCCAATCTTCTTTGTAGGCGTAATCGCACTTCTCGCGTTGCGATCCGAAGAAGAGCCAGTTTTTTCCTTTTGCGCCGAGAGCTTGCCGCTCCTGCAAAAAGGCGCGGAACGGCGCGATGCCAGTGCCGGGTCCGATCATGATCAACGGCAGGGTTCGATCTTCCGGCATGTGAAAATGTTTTGCCGAGCTTGGATAAACCGGCACCGGAGCTTTGTCCGCGCGTTCCGCCAGAAAACTCGACGCCACGCCTTGTCGCGCGCGGCCACGACTTTCGTATCGCACAACATCGACAATCAGGTGCACTTGCTCGGGAAAAACGCGCAAGCTGGAAGCGACCGAGTACAGTCGCGGCTGCAATTTCGTCAGCAGCCCGACAAATTCCTCGGGTCTCAATTTGACCGAAGGATGCTCGAGCAAGAAATCGATTACCTCGGCGCCCCAAAGATAATTTTCGAGATCGTGTTTGCGGTCCGGGCGCAGCAACTCCTTGAGCATCGGCGCAGCTGACGCGCGTTCTGCGATTGCTTTCAAGAATTTCGGCGTCGGCTGAGTGATCGAGTAATCGCGCAACAACGCTTCACGAAACGGCTTCGTCGTTTTCGCTGCCGGAACTGGTTCGTCCCCTGTCGTCCCCAGCGCGCGAATGATTTCTTTCACCAAATTCGGATCGTTTGTCGGGTAAACCGCGACGGAGTCGCCCGGTTCAAAATTTAATCCCCAGCCAGTGAGATCGATCTCGAAATGTCGCGTATCCTTTTTCGAGTCAGCGGTGCTCAAGCGTCGATTGACGACGAGCTTTCCAGGAAACGGATTTTGACGCGTCCATGGCGACGCAGACGCGGCGGATTTCGGTGGTGCGGTAATTTCCGGCATGTCGATCTTCTAGCGGCTATCTGCGCTCGTCGCAAATTTCATCGGCGCTTTCGATCATTTTGTGTTGCCGGTACGATTTCTCCGCCGAGTCGCGCTACCGGATCCGCCCTCAAAACTCGACGAGATTAAATACATCCGCGGAAGAAGCTTCGCGAGCGTGTCGACGATTTCCCATGGCGTCCCGAGCGAAATGGTTGCGGCGAGCAGCGGCAACTCTAGACTCTCGCGGGCGTATTCGAATGCGAGCGAATGCGCTCGAGTATGCCTAACGAATACGAATCGCCGATCGGTCAGCGACCGGAAATTACGGGCGTGGTCATTCCGCCGGCGCCGAGACATGATCCGTATGCCGCGTTCCGCTCGCGCGAGTTTCGTTTTTTCACGACTGGAAATTTGTTGTCGATCGTCGGCCGACAAATGCTCGCAGTCGCGGTGGAATGGGAAATTTACCGGCGCACGCATTCGGCGACTGCGCTCGGGCTGGTCGGGCTCGTATTCGCGATTCCA
>WNGQ01005197.1_pt1 | contig 12784 bp, 10 predicted proteins | sample 5407661 | NCBI WGS metagenome assembly WNGQ01 (sample SAMN13153382, study PRJNA577476) | soil metagenome | isolation source: 60 cm soil or saprolite under Garry oak tree replicate 2 | place: USA:California | collected 2016-06-15
GCCGCCGCCCACGACGATAACCGCCGCCACGCCCGCACCACTCCGATCAGCTGATCATCATCCAGCCGCCGCAGGCCAGCGGCCCAAGCGTCAGAGGCGAACCCGGCCAGCACCACCCCCGGCTCGGCCGTGTCCAGAACCCCGCCATCCCCGAATGCCAGACCATCCCCGAATGCCGCGTCCCGTCCCTTACCGTCACCCCGCCGCATCCCCGGCGGGAACAGCTCCGGCAGCTCCGCGGTCCTGCGGGCGGCCTCGGCTCGGTCGGCCAGCGCCTGGGCGATCAGCACATCGGACGGGACGTCGGCCTCCGGGCCGTCCGGGGGGTCGCTGCCAGGATCGGGCGCCAGGCCCTGCAGCTCGGCCTCGGGCGGCGCCTCACGGACGCCTAGCGCCGTCAGCTCCGCCGCCAGGATCGCCGATTGCCAGGCCGCCTCGTCCTGTGCGCCGCGTGGCCACGCCAGGCCGCTGGCGGTGCATACCGTCCCGGTATCGGCCAGGGCCATCGGACGCTCACCTCCCGAGCAGGTCACTGGAATCGATACGAACATTTTAGCGAACGCTGGGCGCCCGGATGCGGTTATCCACAGAAGAAACTGCCGCCGATCGGTTTATCCACAGATCCCTCAATCCGCAGCGGACTCGCGCCGAGCTAGTGTTGCTCACGACGCCTGATCGGTGGCCGCGTCGACCACCCGCGGCGCGCGCATCCGCGGGCGGTCGGCGTCGGTGGCCGCGTCGACCGTGCTTGAGGCGGACGGCGCGGGCCGCTGGCTGGTCGACGGTGAACGCGCGCCGCACCTTGATGGCTGTCTCGATGTCGACCTGGAGTCCTCGGCCGTGACCAACGCGCTTCCCGTGCGCAGGCTGAGCCTGCCGGTCGGCGCCCGCGCGGCGGCCCCGGCCGCCTACGTCCGGGCTGTCGGCCTCGCCGTGGACCGGCTGGAGCAAACCTACGTCCGCGCGGCTGACGAGGCCGCCCACCAGCGCTACGACTACGCCGCTCCCGCTTTCGATTTCGAGGCCTGCCTCGTCTACGACGAATCGGGCCTCGTGCTCGAATACCCCGGGATCGCCGTACGGGCCGGTTGATCCAACGGCGCGGCGTTCAATTGGGGTTGTAGGGCGAGTACCTCAGGTCCGGGGCCGGGGCCGAGGTGAGCGACCGCAGCATCGTGGTTTCCCTGGCCAGCAGTGCGCGCTCGGCGGTGAGCCTGTGCAGCGCGTCCGGCGCGGCGAGCAGGACCTGCCGGTCGGGCAGGTCGATGATCATCGAGGCGGCCACGAGGTAGGAGAGCGGCATGGGCTCGTCAGGCAGCCCGGGAATGCCGGGCTGGGCTGCGCCCCGCCGGGCGAGCGCGTCGAGATAGGTGCGGAACCCTTGCTGCACCGCCCGGGCCGCGATCCGCGCGGCCGCCTGGTCGCCGGTGTCCTCGGCGAGTATGTCCACCTCACCCCGCAGGTAGGGCTGCGAATCGTCGAGCTCAGCCAGCCAAAACCGCTGGGTACCTACAGCCACGAAATCGAACCGGCCGTCCTCGTGCTCGGTGACCCTGCGCAGCGTCGCGATGCAGCCGACCTCGTACAGCGAGCGGATGCCGTCCGCGCCCGTCTCGCGGCCCTCGCGGATCGCGATCACGCCGAACCGCCGCGGGGCGGCACCAGCAAGCAGGTCGCGGACCAGCCGCCGGTATCGCTCTTCGAAGATGTGCAACGGCAGCAGGAGGCCGGGGAAGTGCACGGTGCCGAGAGGGAACAACGGCAGCGTCTGGCTCATGCTGCGACACTATGCCGGCCCTGATACACCAACCAGCCGCGGCGTGCCCGCCCGCGCCGCCCCTGTGCCGCCCCCCGTGCCGCCTTTTCGGGCGGTTCGAGCGCCGCGGCGACGACCAGAACTGACGCGGTGCCAGCCGTCGGTCACTGCGAGCCGGCCGCCCGGCACCGCCAGGGGACCAAGATTCGTTATTGTGTTAATCTGCCCGCGAATATCGCGGTCAAGTTAACACGATAACGGATCATGGCTATTCTCGGCCGTGTTGACCACGCCTCGTGAGCGGCCGAAAACGACATTGGCGCAGCCCGCCCCTGTACCCGCCGCCGCGCCGCGGCCGCCGACGGACCACGTCGGTCAGTCGCACGGACCGCCCGCCAGCCAGCTCGCCCCGCGCGCGTAGAGCGCCTCGACCTCGGGACCCGTGAGCCCGGGCATGTCCGGTTTGACCTCGTAACCGAGCCGGGTCTGCAAGTAAGCAAGATGGCGATATCCGGGCGGGAAACGCTCAAGCAAGGCGGGCTCAAGTGACAGCCTGGCCGCCGGATCAACCGGATCGAGCCGGTCCTTCTCGTAGATGGGCTGGCGGAGCACGATCGCCCACCGGTCGTCGCGCAGCTCGAAGAAGTCGTAGAAGCGCCCCGTGCACACCGCGTCGCACACCGGGCCATCCACCACCGCCCGCTGGGAGATCGTCATCTTGGTTTGCGCGACCGCCCGCGTCGCGGCGAGATCGATGGACGTCCCGCCCAGGAAGTGCAAGATGCTGACCCCGCGGTCCCAGCCCTCGCGGCTCACTCTGATGAACTCGTCAGCGGCTCCCTGGAACCATGTGGCCATCATCAGGCCGTCGTCGTGCCAGACCTCGCGAAAACGGTTCCACTGACCGGAGTCACGCCACACGACCCAGTTCTCGATGACATCCCGTATGACCCGGCGGTCATCCGTCTCTTTGCTCATGGTCACCTCCATCTGCCGAAGATCACATCCTGCCACCAGGGCGGCCCGCGCCGGCAACGGTTGAGTAGTAGATAATCTAGTAGCAGACATATTTGCTATACTCATTCTCATGACCACGAGTGCGCCCACGCGGACCGTCGCGGACCTGTCCCGGCTGCTGACTCACGCCGGCCATGCGCTTGCGACGCAGATGTCAGCGGCCTTCGCCGAGATCGGGACGACGCCGCGCGCGTACTGCGTGCTCTTCCACGCGCTGGAGGCCGAACGCACCCAGATCGAGCTGGCGGAGATCTCGGATCTGGACAAGACCACCATGGTCGTAACGGTCGACGAGCTGGAGAGGGCGGGGCTGGCGAAGCGAATGCCGTCGAACGCCGACCGCCGGGCACGGGTCATCGCGGTGACCAAGGCAGGCGAGCGGGCCGTCGCCGAGGGGATGCGGGTCGCCGATCGCGTGCACCGTGCGGTTCTCGACGCACTTCCCGAAGAACAACGCGAGGTTCTCGTGGACGCCCTCACGCGGCTCGTCGACGGGCACCTGTCCGCGTCGGCGCAGTCAGGGCCGCCGGTGCGCCGGGCGCGCCAGAAGCCAATGTAAATCTGAGACAGATAGTCTATTACAAAATCATCTGCTAAAGTCTCTCTTGTGCCTCACGGAACAGGAGACGACCTCATGCCGCACGCCGCACCTCCCGCTGACCGCTCGCGGCGGCTTGCTCTTGCCGTGCTGTGCGCCGGCCTGCTGATGATCATCCTTGACGGCAGCATCGTGACCGTGGCGCTGCCAGCCATCCAGCGGGATCTGCGCCTCTCGCCCGCCGGCCTGACGTGGATCGTCAACGTCTACCTCATCGCGTTCGGTGGCCTGCTGCTGCTGGCCGGGCGGGTGGGCGACCTGGCCGGCCGCAAGCGCGTGTTCATCGCCGGCCTGGCGCTGTTCACCGCGGCCTCGCTGCTGTGCGCGCTCTCCACCGGCCAGGCGATGCTGATCGCCGCCCGGTTCGTGCAGGGCATCGGCGGCGCGCTCGCATCGGCGGTAAGCCTTGGCATGATCATCACCCTCTTCCCCGAGCCACGGGAGCGCGCCAAGGCGATCGGCGCCTTCAGCTTCGTCGGCGCCGCCGGTGCCTCGATCGGGCAGGTTCTCGGCGGAGTCCTCACCGAGGCTCTCAGCTGGCATTGGATCTTCTTCATCAACCTGCCGATCGGCGTCACGGCCCTGGCCCTGGCGGCGCGGGTGCTGGCGCCCGACCGTGGCGCCGGCGCCGGAGCCGATGTGCCTGGTGCCATCCTGGTGACCGCCGGGTTGATGCTCGGCGTCTACACGATCGTCGAGACGAACCGCTACGGCTGGGGCTCCGCGCATACGCTCGGCTTCGCCGCTGTTGCCGCCGTCCTGCTCGCCGCCTTCATCGCACGTCAGCAGAGGGCAGCCAGCCCGCTGCTGCCGCTGCGCATGTTCCGCTCGCGTAACGTCTCGGGCGCCAACCTCATCCAGGTCCTGATGGTGTCCGCCCTGTTCGGGTTCCAGATCCTCATCGCCATGTACATGCAGAACGTGCTCGGCTACGGCGCCGCGGGCACCGGCCTCGCGATGCTCCCGGCAGCCGTCATGATCGCGATCGTGTCCCTCGGGCTTTCGGCCCGGCTCATCGCGCGCATCGGCGAGCGCAGGGCACTGCTCGCCGGGCTCGCGCTGCTGGTGGCGGCGCTCGGGCTGCTCACCCGCCTGCCTGTGCATGCCGGCTACACCGTGCACCTGTTGCCCACGATGCTGCTCGTGGGCGGCTTCGGCCTGGCGATCTCGGCGCTCACCGCGCTCGGCATGTCGGATGCCGGACCGGCTGACGCCGGCGTGGTGTCGGGGCTGTTCAACACCACCCAGCAGGTCGGCGGCGCGCTCGGCGTCGCGGTCCTTTCCACCCTGGCCACCGCGCGCACCGAAACACTGCGGGCCGGCGGGCGAAGCGCCGGGTCGGCGTTGACCGGCGGCTACGACCTCGCCTTTGGCATCGGCGCGGGCGTGCTCGCCGCGGCTTTCATCCTCGCGATCGCCATGCTCCGGCCGCCCAAGAGCGGGGCACGCCCGGAGCCCGCGGCGCAGGAGGCGGCCACCCGGACGCAAGCCCGCACGGCGGCGTGACGGACGCGCCACCCCGAGCCGGGTGCCGGGCGCGGCGGTCTCAGTCGCGCGCTGCGTCGGCCGCAGGCAGCGGCAGGACCCGCGGGGCGACGGTGAGCCCGTCAGGCACCTGCGGGAGAATCGTGGCCACGTAGTCCTCCGCCGCCGTCGTCGTCCCGATGTCCTTGCTGGCCGCTTCCGACATCAGCCAGCGGTGCTCCAGCACCTCATGGAAGATCTCGGCTTCGTCAAGCCGGCCGTGCAGCTCTTCGGGGATGGCACGCACGACCGGTTCGTAGACTTCGGCCAGCCACTTGTTGGCGGCGACGACCTCGGGGACGGGATGACCCTCGGCCTGCTCCAGATAGCCGCGGTAGCCTGCGATGTCGTTGAGCAGGCGGCGGGCCTGATTCTCCTGGGCGTCCAGACCGGTCCGGGCGAACAGAATCCTGCGGTGATGACCGGGCTCGGCGACCCTGGTCCGCAGTCGCAGCCTGCTGCCCTCCCCGGCTTCGATGAGCTCGACCTCGTCGACGTCGAATCCGAGCTCGTTGATGCGGCGCAGCCGTTCGGCGATGCGGTAGCGCTGCTCGGCAGGAAGCAGGATCTCCTCGTGGGTGAGTTCGGACCACAGGGCCTCATACCGTCGCCTGGTCTCGTCGGCGACGCCGATGGGATCCACATCGGCGGGCAGCAGCTCCGCGGCCTGCAGGTCGAACAGTTCGCCCGCGACCCGCTCGCGCGTGAGCTCGAGGTCGTAGCCGCGCTGACCGTCGGTCAGCGCCGGGTGGACCTCCGCGGTCTCCGCGTCGACCAGGTGCGCGGCGAAGGCGCCGGCGTCCATGCGGAACAGCGTGTTGGACAGCGAACAGTCCCCCCACATGAACCCGGCAAGGTGGAGCCGTACGAGCAGCTCCACGAGGGCGTCGAGCAGCCGCCCGGTGAGGTGCGCCCCACGTGGGTTCGCGAACAGCGCGCGGTAGGAGCTGGAGTAGTCGAGGAACCTGGTGACGAGCACCGCGTCGAGGTCGCCGGGGCGGTCGACAACGACGCCCACGACCTCGACGGCCGGGATGCCGAGGTCGGCCAGGCGCCGCAAGAGCCGGTACTCGCGGCGGGCGAGCCGCTCGTGCAACTCCTTCAGCGCGTAGACAACGCCGTTGTCGGCAACGAACCTCACCACGTGCCGGGACAGGCCGCGCTGGCGTATCTCCACCAGCCGCCCGTCAGTCCAGCCGGCGAGTGGCTCGCGCCACGGCAGCGTGAGCATGCCCGACGCGTCGCCGGCTGGAGGACTGAATACGAAGCGCATCGCTCCGGCCTGTCCCTTCCGTTAATAACGCATCACACCAGCCAACTCGGTGTCAACGACGCCATGGCCGCCAGGCATTCCGCCGAGACGGCAGATCAGGGTGGCGCCCGGGGTTGTCACAGCCGCCGGTACATGATGTGCAGCCCGACATAACCCGCGACGGGGTGGTTGAACGCCTCGGGCACGGTCGCCAGCACCTCGAAGCCGAGCGAGCGCCACAGTGCGACCGCCCGCGTGTTGGTCTCCACGACCGCGTTGAACTGCATCGCGCGGTAGCCGTCGGCGCGCGCCTGGTCGAGCACGTGCTCGCACAAGGCACGCCCGACGCCGCGCCCGCCGTGGCCGGGGTCGACCATGAAACCCGCGCTTGCGACGTGCGCCGCGGGCCCGCCGTGATTGGGGTGAGTCTCCGCGGTACCGACGATGGTCCCGGCCGGGTCAACGGCGACCACGGTCCGGCCCCGGCCGGGCGGCTCGTGCAGCCAGAACGCGCGGGCGCGTTCCTCGGTGAGGTCGCGGTCCCAGGAGAAGGTCTCGCCCGCTTCGACGATGCGGCGCATGAAAGGCCAGATCGCGGGCCAGTCGCCCGCGGTGGCGTCCCTGATCAGCATGGGAACCAGAATGACAACCACGCCGGGCGGGGGCCAGCCCGAGGCTGCCGCGCCGGGCGGGGGCCAGCCCGAGGCTGCCGCGCCGGGCGGAGAGACAATGGCCTGGTGCCGACGGGGAATCATGACGCCGACAACATCGTGATCGACGGCTCGTCGCTGACGTGTACCCAGGTGGCGGCCGCGGCGCGCGGCGCGGCGCGGGTCGAGGTCGCCGCGGCGGCGGTAGACGCCGCGCAGGCCGCCTGGCTGGTGGCGCGCGAGGTTGCCGCGCGGCGCCCGGTATACGGCCGCAACACCGGAGTCGGCGCCAACCGCACCATCGGCATCGATGCGGACGAGCGGTCGCAGCATGGGCTCCGCCTGCTTCGCAGTCACGCGGCGGGCGCGGGGCCGCTGCTTGATCCCGAACCTGCCCGCGCGATGCTCGTCGTCCGGCTCAATCAGCTCGGCGCGGGCGGCTCGGGTGTCGACCCGGCCCTGCTCGCGGTGCTGGCCGACGCCGTCAATCGCGGCTTCACGCCGCCCGTCCCGATGTTCGGCGCGATCGGTACCGGCGACCTGACCGCTCTCGCCTCGACCGGGCTTTGCCTGCTCGGCGAGCAAGCGTGGCGGTCGGGCAGCGGGCCGCGGCCGCGGTTTGACATCCGGTCCGCCGATGCGCTCGCGTTCATCAGCAGTAATGCCGAGACACTGGGCGAAGCGGCCCTGGCGTGCAGCGACCTGACCGCGCTGCTCAGGTCCACCGTCGTGGTGGCCGCCGAGCACGCTGCCGCGGCCAGCGGCGCGCGCGTCCAGGATCCGTACGGATACCGGGCATTCCCGCAGGTCCACGGGCCCGCGACGGACGCGCTCGAGTATGCCGTCGGCGTGGTCACCAGCGTCGTGCTGGCGTGTGAGCTCGTCGCCGCGGTCCGCGCGCTGCGGATGCAGCGCCGCGCGCCCGCCGGTGCCCTGCTGCGCGATGCGTTCGAGATGGCCGACGCCGTTCTTGACCCGCGCACGTCGGACCGGCCGCTGGATGGGGATCTCTCGGCGGGCACGGCCATCCTCGCGGGCTACTCGCCGCTGCTCCCGTGATCCTGCCGCGGGCCGTTGGTCATGGCAGGACGGGGCGAAGGCCCCTTGGTCACCGCGCGGCGCCCCGCGACGCTGGCGATCAAGCGTTCGTGAGGTGAGTGTTATGACGGGGATCGCCCCGCAGGAATCTGGCCCGCAACGGCCCGCCGCGCCCCAGGCAAGAAGACCCAAGCCGATCCCAAGCGACCAGATCGGCCACCTCGTGGCGGTCGCGGCCCGCGCACCGTCGGTGCACAACACCCAGCCGTGGCGGTTCCTCGCCGACGACGCCGGCGCGCTTGAACTGTACGCCGACCGCACCCGCGGCCTGCGCGGCGCCGATCCGGCCGGGCGAGAGATGCTGATCAGCTGCGGAGCAGCGCTGTTCGGGCTCCGGCTGGCTATCCGGCAGCTCGGCTACCTACCGGTGACCGAGATCCTTGTCCCGCAGGCGCATGGCGACCTGCTCGCCCGCATCGGCCTCGGTGAGCAGAAGCCGACGACCGCGCACGAACGGGCCTTGCTCACCGCGATCTCGCACCGGCACACCCACCGGGGACCGTTCACCGCCGACCCGGTGCCGCCTGGCCTGCTGCCTGCCCTCCAGCATGATGCCGTGGCCGAGGGCGCCACGCTCGTGCTGCTCGGCCGGTATGAGTATCAGCAGCTCGCTGGGCTTGTGGCCATGGGCGACCGGCTGCAGCGGCGGCGCCCGGTGCTGCGGGCGGAAATGCGGCGCTGGACCCGCCCGGCGGCTAGCGCGGCGCGCGACGGAGTTACCGCGCGCGCCTACGCCGCCTCGCCGCGGCGCCAGCCCGGGCGGCTCGCGACGCGGGATTTCGACCTTGGCCGACAGTGGGGGCAGCTCGACAGCGGCGGGTGCGCGCCAGCGGTGACCGCGGTGCTCACCACGACGGGGGATGACCCAGCCGACTGGCTGCGCGCCGGGCAGGCTCTGCAACGGCTGCTAGTGCATGCCGCCAGCCAGTGGGTTTTCGCGAGCCTGCACACCCAGCCGCTGGAGTCAGCGGCGCTGCGCGCACAGGTCCGGGCCCGGCTCGGGCTGCCGGGCGCACCGCAGATGGTGTTGCAACTGGGCCGGGCCGGCGCCGCGCCGGTCACGGCGCGCCGTCCGGCCGGCGAGCTGCTGATCGAGGAGTAACCCGGTTCGGCCGCGGCGGCGTCGGGGCCGAGGCACGCCGGACCCGTCAGTGCTCGCCGCGCAGCACCAGGCGCAGCGCGTCAAGCACGGCCGGGTCCTCGATGGTCGCGGGCACAGGCTCGTCGTTGCCGTCGGCGATGCCGCGCATGGTCTTGCGGAGGATCTTGCCTGAGCGCGTCTTGGGCAAGGCGGGGACGATGTCGACCTTGCGCAGGGAGGCGACCGGGCCGATCTGGTCGCGGATCAGCGCGACAAGTTCGCCGGACAGGTCATCAGGCGCGGCGTCGGTGCCGGCCTTGAGAACCACGAACGCACGCGGCACGCTCCCCTTGAGCTCGTCGTGAACCGCGATCACGGCGCATTCGGCGACCGCCGGATGACCGGCGAGCACCTCCTCCATCTCGCCGGTCGACAGGCGGTGCCCGGCCACGTTGATCACGTCGTCGATGCGGCCCATCACATAGAGATATCCGTCGCCGTCGCGGAAACCGCCGTCGCCCGTCACGTACGCGCCCGGGTACCGCGACATGTACGAATCGACGAACCGCTGGTCGTCGCCCCACAGCGTGGGCAGGCATCCGGGCGGCAGGGGCAGCCGCAGCACGATCTCTCCGCTGGTGCCGGCGGGCACATCGGCGCCGGACGAGTCGACCACGCGGACGTCGTAGCCCGGCACGGGCATCGTGGGCGAGCCAGCCTTGGCCGGCATGGGCTCCAGCCCCATCGGATTGGCCGCGATCGGCCAGCCGGTTTCTGTCTGCCACCAGTGGTCCGTCACCGGGATGCGCAGCAGGTCGCTGGCCCAGCGAAATGTCTCGGGGTCGAGCCGCTCTCCGGCCAGGAAGAGATATCGCAGGCTCGATAGGTCGTACTTACGGGTGAGCGCCCCGGCCGGATCTTCCTTCTTGATCGCACGGAACGCGGTGGGCGCCGTGAACAGCACGTTGATCCGGTGCTCGGCGATCATCCGCCAGAACGCGCCCGCGTCCGGAGTGCCGACCGGCTTTCCCTCGTACAGCACCGTGGTGCAGCCGGTCAGCAGCGGCGCGTAGACGATGTAGGAGTGCCCGACCACCCAGCCGACATCGGAGGCGGCCCAGTACACGTCGCCCGGCCTGGCGTCGTAGATGTGCTCCATGCTCCAGCGCAGCGCGACCGCGTGCCCCCCGTTGTCCCGCACAACGCCCTTGGCCTTCCCTGTCGTGCCAGAGGTGTAGAGGATGTACAGCGGGTCGGTCGCGCGGAGCCAGACGCAGGGGACGGGCTCGGCGCCGGCCATGGCCTGCGCCCAGTCGAGATCGCGACCGGCGGTGAGGTCCGCGAGTGCCTGCGGGCGCTGCAAGATCACGCACTGCTCGGGCTGGTGGCGGGACAGCCGCAGTGCCCTGTCCAAGATCGGCTTGTACGCCACGATGCGGCTGGCCTCGATGCCGCAGGAGGCCGAGACGACGACCTTCGGAGTGGCGTCGTCGATCCGGATCGCCAGTTCGTGAGCGGCGAAGCCGCCGAAAACGACCGAATGCACGGCGCCGATCCGCGCGCACGCCAGCATCGCCACCACGGCCTCGGGGATCATCGGCAGGTAGATGACAACCCGGTCGCCCGCGGCCGTGCCGAGACTGGTGAGCACACCGGCGAAACGCGCGACCTCGTCGAGCAGCTGGCGGTAGCTGAACGTGGCGAATGCGCCCGTGACGGGGCTGTCGTAGATCAGCGCCGCCTGCTCGCCGCGGCCGTCGCGCACATGCCTGTCCACCGCGTTGAAGCAGGTGTTGAGGACGCCGTCGGCGAACCATCGGTAAAAGGGCGGGTTCGAGGAGTCGAGGACCGCGGCCGGCTTCGAGTACCAGTCGATCGCGTTGGCGGCCTCGCCCCAGAACCCCTGCGGATCGGCGAGGCTACGGCGGAAGGCCTCCTCATATCGGCCCATGACAGTGTCCTCCCAGTTCCTGCGCAATTGCTCGCCGGCGGGCTGGGGACAGCCTGCTGGCGTGCGCCATCCCGCACAGCCGTTTTGGACAAGGATCCTAAACGGCTGCCGCGCGGTGCCGCCCGCTCTCACAGTGACACATCACCGGCGGGGGAGCTGCCTACCTGGTCTTCCACCGCCCGTGCGAAGCGCGCCGCACGCGCCCGGCCGATGCCTCCTCGGCGAGCCAGCTTTCCAGCGACTCCCGCGCCGGCGCGATGCCCTCCACCTCGAGCATCGCCAGCAGCCGGGCGGCGGTGGCGCCCATGACCCCGGACGCGTCAAGCAGGTCAAGCATCCGCCTGCGGGCCGCGTCCGGCGCCCCGCGCCCGTTGCCGTTCCCGCTTCCGGTGCTGTTTCCTTCGCTGTTCTCGGTGCGGTCACCTTTGCTGTTCTCACTGCTGTTACCTTTTCCAAGCCCCGCCACAATTTCGGCGAACTCGCGGTCGGTGTCGGACCTGCGGGCCGGGACGTGTGAGGCCGGCTGCGGCAGCCGCGCCGGATCCTCGGCGGCCGGTGGCGTGAACACGGGCAGGTGGCCGGCGCGCGCGCTCGACCAGCGGCGCGCGTAGTCGTCGCCGAGCGCCTCGGCGAGCAGCGGGTCAGGCGACGGGCGGAGGTAACCGGCGTCCTCGGCGATCCCTGCGATCCGCTCGTGGGTCAGCCGGTAGAACTTCACCGGCATCGCCCGGCCTTCCCGCGCCTGCACGAAGCCCGACCCTGGATGCGTCAGCCGGGCCAGGTCGGCGGCGATATGGGTGTCGTCAGGTAGGACCAACCGGGCGTCCGCCTCGGTTGCGACGCCGAGGCCGATGCGCACCGCGCACTGCGATTTCAGGTCGCCGCTGCCGATCATGGTGCTGGTTCCGCGCTGCGTGACCAGCACAGGATCAATCGCCTCGCTGCGGCCCAGCTGGGTGATCTGCGTGCCGAGTGCGGCGAGCGTCGCGTTCGTCGTGCCCTCCAGCGAGCTGCGCGGCCCGGTGTTCATGCCGAACAGCACGGCGACCTCCTCAACAATCAGCAGCACCGCAGGAAGCCGGGGCGAAGGCGTGATCTTCTCGCCCCCCGCGCCCGAGTTGGCCCGTGCGTCGATGCCCCGCAGCACCGCCCGCAGCATCCGCTCCGCTTCCTCCCGGTTGGTCGCCACCCAGTCGATGACCGGGCGCGGGCTGCGGCCCTCGAACCACGGCCGCAGCCAGGGCAGTGCGGTCCGTCCCCCCTTCAAGTCGATCATGAAGATCACCGTGTCCGTGCACCGGGACAGCTGAGCGATCAGCACATTGATCAAGTTCGATTTTCCCGACCCGCGCAAGCCGACGATGAGGGTCGCGACCTCACGCAAGGTGACACTGCACACGGTCCCGTCCTCGTGCAGGCCGACGGGCAGCGGCCGGTTGACCGTGAGCGGCTGGCCATCCTCGGGGAGCTGTACCGGCTCGGCCAGCACATCCTGCTCCGCCACGTGCAGCAATACCTCGTGCGCCCGCCGGCCACGTTCGATCCGGACGGCGCCGTGGCGCAGCCGGGCCGCGATCTCGATGCGCTCCTTGGCCTCGGCCAGCGTGGCGTACCTGATCCGCCCGCTGGCCGGCAGGATGAGATTGATCGTGTGCCCGAACCTGGTTTCGCTTTGGCCGCGGAACCCGATGCCAGGGAATCCGACGCGCTCGAGCAGGTCCGGCCACTTGCGCTCGTCCGCCTTCCTGCGTTCTTCGGCCGCGCGCCTGCGGGCTTGGTCGGCTAGCTGCTGCTGGTGGCGGCGCAGGAGCGGGTAGAGGCAGCCGAGGCCAGCGGCCGCCAGGGCCAGGGCGAGGA
>WNGQ01008870.1_pt1 | contig 12782 bp, 12 predicted proteins | sample 5407661 | NCBI WGS metagenome assembly WNGQ01 (sample SAMN13153382, study PRJNA577476) | soil metagenome | isolation source: 60 cm soil or saprolite under Garry oak tree replicate 2 | place: USA:California | collected 2016-06-15
CAGACCAAGCGCGGGTTCAAACATATTTACTAAGCGACAATCCATACAGGTCACGACAGCCGTGTATTTGCGTGGTGCATGTCCAATATGCGGCAAGCGCGTCTGCTGGAGAAAGCGCTCATTATTGGCTAAAATCTCGTCCAGTATGTCGGGCATAGAAGTTCGTCCTTCCATTGTTCTTGCGATCTAGAGTTTGTTGCTGTACAACGGCTGTAGTGTAGCACAGTGTTGATGTAGGAACAAGTTTCGCCTGACCAGGAGCGAGAGCACTCAAATGGTTATCTTGTACGATGGAAGGGAGTCAGGTACTTCAGAGGCAGTGGTGCTGGCCCTGGACGTTGCACCAATCAATATGTGCTGCTCAACACCAGCAGGTTCTCTGATGATCTCTTCAAGGAAGCCATCCACCTGATCAGTAAACTCCTTTTGATCGCCATTGTTTTCAATGATTTTTATACGATGAGGTTCGATAGAAAAGTCTTTATGGCATTGATTCTTCATATAGAAGAGATTATATTGGCTGCTGCTATAGTATCCTCTGAGGATTTCATCGGAGACAAAATGATTATTGAGAAGGTCATCGGAAACATTGAGATTAGCGAGGGGGACTGGCTTCTGGGTGATGCGCTGATGAACTCGCTGGATACAAGTTTCCAGTTCTGCGTCAATAAAAAGAAAATAGGCGCTCTTTAGAAAACCTCTATCAAATAAATGTAATGCCTGTCGGTAATCATCGCGAGCAAACTCGATAGTCACAAGAGTATTTTTTGTAGAATAACGATACTCGAAGGTTGTGGCCTGCGCCTGTACCTCATATAAGACTTCATCAAGCACAGAGAAATCGATGACATCAAATCCGCCAAGCCTGGTAGAGCGGAATCTTGGATCGCCATTGTGAAATTTCTTCTGAAGAAATTTATAATCTGTAATGCGCTCTACCTTCCATCCCTGGGGAAGATGTGCAGCCATATGACGAGTTGCGGCAGATTTTCCGCATCCCGCACGTCCTAACATGAATACATATACGAGCATAAAACCTTTTCTTCCTCTCTCTGCCACATGTCTGGTCCCAAATAAATAAAAAAAATAACTGCCCGTGACTTTTGTTGGGTGAACTGAGTCAGGACATATTATCGGCTAAGATCTCGTCCAGTATGTTGGGCATAGAAGTTCATCGTACTCTACCATACGATGTTTCTAGTGTAACATAGCTATGAAATGGGAACAAGTTCTATCGGAAAAGATAGGATATATGCTTTAACATTGTGTGATGAGGGCCCATTTGATCCATTTTTCATGCTAAACTTTTATTCAAATCACAGTTCTGAGGAAGTTATTTCAAAAACCCAGGAGCCATAGTATGATTATTCCAGCAGCGTAAATTACTCCGAAGTAGAATAACATTCGGGTTGTTGATATTATTTCACTGGCAGCGGGGCTAGCTGATGATTTGCTCTGAAGATCAAGATTCGTACGACCTGACTTTTCCATTTCGGTCAGATAGGTGCGTAGAAACTTGTTATATCGGTAAAGGTGCCAAAACAAAATAAAAGCAAACCAGTAAATGATTAGACCAACGGTGCGTATAATAGAAGGGACCGGTCGGGCCAAATTATTTTGGAAAGAAAATCCTAGTATGGCAAAGCTTATGCTCAAAAAGAAAGCAGTAGCGGTCCAGCGAGTGCGTGTATGTTCTTGCTCACCCTGCCAGATTTGTATGTAGATATCATCAATCTTAGTTTCTGTTTGCTTTTGAGATTCCAATTGGCCACTGTTCATATTGATGATCTCCTCTTTTAGAGCTTATACATCCTCCTATTGAATAAGACGCATAATAATCAATACATCAAAAATACGTACCTTGATGATGTTTTTCCTTGGATAATCTAGTGATAATTGTCTTGGCAGTCTAGGGAGATGAGACGTTTAAGAAACTCCTGGGTTTGCATCGGACACTAGGAGTCAGGACTATAGTTCTATAAACCTGCGCGTCTCCTGATCCCAGGCAACAACCGTATTGCCGCCTTCGTCCCAGCCTATGTCAAGCGCCGTATTCAATGCGGAGCTGATGATAGATCGTACCTCAGCCACGGCGTCTTCTGATGGATGCTGGTCGAGGATCTCTTTGAGCTTTTCGTATTCGTACGAAGTTACGCCGAGCCGCACCGTGATATTAGAAAGCTCTAGCATACTCTCTGCACGTTGGGGGTAATCGACAGATGTACGTAGTGCATCCAGTTTATAAGATCCGGCTAACCCTTGCTTGAGCCGTTGGGCGGTCGTGCGTGCGTGTTCTGGAGTGAACCCTTCCAGAAGGATATAAAAGCGATCTGCGTAAATGTAATACAGGCGGCACTGAGGATATTCTTTAAAAGCCACTCGCAGCAGTTCCTGAATATGTATACCGACTTTGTGGGCCAGGTTTCTTGCGACGCGGTCGCCGTGTATATTTGCCAGACTGCTTTGCTTATCGATATCTACGCTGATGAATGAAAAACACCAGCGGGCAGCCTCTCTGGAATTAGCATTTGTATCCTCATCCGTTGCCGTGCTCTGTTCTACAAATCTTTCTTGCCTCTCGTTTTGGATGCTATCCAGTAATTGTTCAACATCGTATATAAAATCATTTTCTGAACGGAAACTTTTGAAAAAAGCATCCACAAGGCTGGGTTCGTTGACGATATCTGCCAGCTTCTGTACCGCTCGTTGGCGTACAAAATATGATTTTAGATGTTCATCTGCTATTACACATAGTATGCGCAAAACGCGCTGATCGTTTGCAGAAAAGGCTGCGACTTCGTCAGAGGCGACGTAGAGGACCGCGACCGCCAGCCCGTTTTCTCCACCTATCGGGATGGCTATGGCTGAGCGAACGGGTCCTTCATCCTTTTTTCCAAAGGGGGTAGTGTTATCGGTGTGTGAAATTTTCGGAAGATAGACGATATGTCCGCTTTGTAGCGCTCGGATGCTAAGACTACTGGCTGCGGCATCGGGAGTGGTGGTGGTTTCTCCTAACGTGTGAGGAGCAAATCTGCTCTGAACTCTCACGACGAGGCTCCTCTGGTGCAACGGCAACATAGTATCTTTGGGGAGCAGGATACAGCAGAAGCGCCAGCGCGGTTGTCCATGTGCCGTCTGGCCTCCTAAACGTATGGCCATTTCTACCAACCCGTTCAGGAGAAGATCGCTATCATTCTGGAGATCAGTAGACGAGATAAGGACATTGCGCATCCCTGGTCCAAAGCAGGTATACGAACGTTGTGCATCTTCATATAGCGGTCTGAGGAGATGTCGGATGGTTTCGGCTACTGAGGTGTTTAATGTCAGTCGCCTGGAACGCCTTTGCAGGTAGATGAGAGTGTTATCTCTGGGCGCTTCTTCTAGTTGATCTTCTGTCATCACCGTCAGAGGAAGCAGACGAAAATCTGTAGCGTATTCAAATGCCGGTCTCTCTGTTAGCAGCGTTTGCGAGGAGCGGCTCTTGCCAAGCACGGCTATCAGCGACGTGCCTAGCTCAGACAGATCTTCTACGCGCTTGATAGAGCCTGGAAGAACCTTTGTGTTAAGGGGAAGCACCAGTCCAAGCGTTGTGCGTGGCACATCTTTACTGATCAACAGTAGCGACATGTGAAGGATGTGAGAAACGAAATAGCGCCAGAATAAGTCCTGGCGTGCATCTTCTATGCGCTGGTTTATAGACAACTCGGTGACCTGATCCTGGCGTGCCGGAAGACCTTCGCCGTTTTGTTGTTCTGGTGATGTAAGTAGGTGCTCGCTCGATGTTGCAATAGCCGCCTGCCAGAGCTGATCGATATCTGGAGGAATATCAGTGGGTGAGACGCCCGCATTCTGTAGTTCACGAATGATCGCGAGCTTATCCAACTCCTGAAACGAGTAGAGACGATGTCCCTTAGAGCCGCCAGGGCGCAGAGGATTCAGCAACTTCCCCTCTTCCCAGTAGCGCAGTTGATTTTCAGTGTAGCCAGATTGCTGAGGAAATCGTTCAGGAAACCGCAACGCGTGCTTTAGAATATATGCAATCTGCAAGGCGAGATGGGCGTAGACTCATGGCCCATCCCTATGCGTTCTGTCGTACTACAGCTTACAACCTCTTTGTAGATCGTATCAGGAAGGAAAAACGCTTGTTGCATTTTAGCACTGATAATAGTGCTTATGATCCATATACTGCAAAGCGTGAGCAATCGGATCCAGAGGAAATCGCGCTCGACCACCTGGTACTTGAAGAGGTCATTGTTAAAGCCGCCAGGGCAATCGTTCGCTTTCCTGGTAAGCAGAGAGCCGCTTTATTAACGCATCTTGCCAGTGATACTGATTTCAATGCACGCCCCTCGCTGCTGGAGCGTACTCTGGCGAATGAAGGCATTCAATTGCGTGCTTATGTGCGCCAACCCTCAAATGATTCAGGCGAGCGTAGTCGCCAGGGGGCGTTGCTCTGGCATGCTCGTCAGCGACTCAAAAGAGAGGTCTGACAGATTACCTTATAGTTATGGCAAAAACAACGTTTCTCTTTGTGTCTAGGGTGGTCGGCCTGGCGAATCGTTACTCCTATTCGGCGTCATGCTCTTCTGGTTGATCACTCTGGGCTTGCTGATCACTCTGGTTTTTTAAGTCTTGCAGGACGCGGTTTGTGGCTTCTCTCAACCTCTTGTTGGCATCTTCCAGATCCACTGCCGCCTGCACAAAGTCCTTATATTCTCTTCTGAAGAGCAGAAACATGATGACGAGGGTAATGATCCACCAGATAGCTTCGATCACGATGGTCACGGTAAAAGGGACCGCGCGGCCTGGAGCAGAAAGGGAGAAGAACGATTGGACGATGATCCAGCCTATCAGAGCGATCAGTTGTACTACCAGGAAGCGTGTCACTCTGGATGCTCGTTGTTGTATACGCTGTTGTGGCATTGATGCAATCCTCCTTTTGCGTAAAAAGCCTCTCTTAACATATTGTACACAAACATCATAACTACAGGCATTCTTCTCGTACACAATGGGAAGGAGCAACACATTTTGCAATACACTCGCAATGCACTCTATAATCGAGTGCCTCCTTTCAGTATAGCATACGTATGTGATCACCAGTGGAGCCAGTGAATCGATATCATTCTGTGTGCGTAGAAGCAATATCTCAGCTCAACAGGTTTGCAAGGGCTTGTGCCAACTCCTCACTCTTAGTAGAGAGAGGCACACAGGTGATATGCCGTTGACCGACCCATTGCTGGCACTGAGTAATATGCCGACTCAACATAATTGTTGGGAGAGGCACAATGGCCACATGCCGATGAAGGTAATCATAGAAGGTAATACCTTCACCATCGAGTAGAACCTCATCTAGCAACAAGAAGCGTGGCAGATGAGTTTTAATGATCATCAATGCGTCCTTGATGGTTGCAGCTCTCAGTGTCTGAAAGCCCAACTGGTCACCCAGTATACTCAGGAGCATTTTTGCAAGTATAGGATTACTTTCGACAACCAGAATGTATGGTGCTCGCATCAAACTATATCCCTTCCACACAAATGAAGAAACTAAATAACCAGGCAGATGGTGCTCTGCAAGCGGCACGAATCTCAATATACCTGAGAGTAACGGAGGGTACTGATCCTTCTGGCAGGAGGGGGAGGAAATACTGACAATGTATTACCACTTCTTCTGACGACCATCCGAAAGCACTACAATGGATAAGTAATTGTTTTTTATATAGTAACTTTAAAATATATATCATTTCAAGCTCAACAGAGTGAAAATAGAGATCAATATTCAAACTCAAACGAGGCATACAGCAGTTTCAAAGCGGCTTTATGCAATCGTTTCCAAAAACATCTTTATACGTGTGTAAATAAAAGCTCAAGGAGAGAAGTACTGGTAATTGGTGAAGAAAACTCAACCAGAAAAGGGCAAGATAAAAAAAGACAGCCAAACATGAATCTCGTGTTTGGCTGCCCTGGCTTCTAGTGGATCGTTGTCTAGCCAGCCGCGACTTTTTTTGCCTGGGTGTAGAATAGTTGTGCGCCTTCGGAAACCGAGTGATTCCCGGCGGCAATATCGTTGGCGACACTCCTGAGAAGATCTTGAACCTTACTTGCCCCTGGTGGGTCAAGCACGGTTTTTACACCAGTTTGACCACTGCTAGAAACGGTGGTTACATAATTGGCAATGGTCCGCTGGACGTTTGTGAGCTGAGGTTGCAGCAAACTAAGCGCTTTGGCCGATCCTGGGATACCACGCTCGATGCCCAGTTTTTTAATTGCACCAGCATCGTTGAGGATAAAGTTGGTGTACTTGATCGCGGTTTGTGGGTACTTTGTTGTGGCGGCAATGCTTAATAGCTGAGAGGTTTTCAGATAAAGCCCCAGACCTCCCGCTGGTGGCGGCATTATAGCCAGTGTGCGTGTGGGGGAGAGCGCATGGGCCGCTATCTGGAAGGCCTCGTATAAGTTCGAGAGGCTAAACCACATTACCGCTCTCCCTTTCACTATGCTGGAGTCTGGTGGCGAACCACTCACATCCATTCCCTTCTGAAGGCTCCAGGGTAGACAGCCGTGTACATCCCGTAGATTACTCCAATAGTTAAACCAGTCGCCAGCATCCTGCTGGGTAAAGTTTATCTGTCCATCGCGTGTATACATCTCTTTTCCCCGATGGCGTACCCATAGTTCAAATAAGGTGATATCGGTGCTCATATCTACTGTTCCATACGCGGTGCCTCCCAGAGCCTTAGTAAGATTAGTGGCATAGTTAGCGAGGGTGTCCCAGGTCAGAGTCGCTGGTGGCTGACCTATCCCTGCCCTGTCTACTAATTCCGTGTTATAGAATGCGGTCTGATAGTTTCCTCCCATAGGAACACCATAGACGGTGTTGTTGACTTTACAGCTAGTGAGTAGGAGCGGATCAAAGTCTGACAAATCTATGGTCTGGTTATAGATGATCTCGGTGAGATCCAGGAGTTGTTTCCTTCTCACATATTGTGCAATGTAGCGCATATCCATCTGAATGAGGTCTGGTGTGTTGCCACTGGCAATCAAGGCATCCAGCTTGTTAAAGTAGTCAATAAAAGCGTAATACTTGGACGTGATGGTGAAGTTTGGGTTTTGCTGATGAAACTGGTCGAAGGTGGCTCTCGTGAGCTTGTCGCGAGTTGTTGAACCCCAGAAAAGCATATGTAACTGGCCCGATGCGGGTTGCGCTGACACCGGGTTGGTCAGGGTATTCATGCTGGTGCTGCTGGTGCAGCCTGCCAGCCCGAACAGAGAGAGACCGGCCAGACCACTCAAACCCTGCTTGATAATCTGTCTACGTTGGTAAGTATTGTCCATTTATCGTTCTCCTACAACCGAGGTGAGCTGCTCCACGATGTATTCCATCTGACCGGCTGCATCGTTGGTCGAGGTAGCTCCTCGTGTGAGTTGCTCGGTAGCCTGCGTGGTGACGCGCAAGCTGGTCGCCAGCCTCTCGTTCATCGCTTCCTGGTGTTTGACCGAGCGCTCAATATAGGCCGCTGCCTCCATCATCTCGTAGAGCGATTGTTGCAATTTATCTTTGTCGATGTAGTGGATATCGCGTACGAGATCGTTACTTAACGTGTTGATGCGCCGGGCGGCTACCGAGGTGGCATTGGTATAGTATTGTATCGATTTGAGCGCCACCTGTGACGCTTCTACCATCCAGCCTTGCTCTGCCGCTACCACGCTTTCTTCGTCTGCCAGAGTCTTTAATGAGACATTGCTTTTGCGTAGCAGCATCACTGAGCGTAAAATCGGCACGGTCACGTTTCTTCCCACGATCAAACCTATGCCCAGCGCTGCAACTAGCACCAGACCGACGATGATGAAGATACTGATAAGCTGCTGATCAGCCAGGCCGGTGACAACGCTCAAGGGAGTGAAAAGCACATAGGTCCAGGGCACAACACTGCTCTGGTAGCGTGCTGCTTCAAAGATTTGCTGCTGTCCTGCTGGGGTGAGCTGCGTGATACTTGCTCCCAGGCTGTTGCTATGAAAGCTTGCCAGTTGCGCGTCCTCCATCGAGCTGACGGCGTTGGTGTCGTTCCCATACAGGTTTTCGTCCTGTATTTGCGTCTGCACGGCTGGTGAGAGCAGGGCTACGGATTTAAAGAGATAGGGTGAGTGCGTGAAGCCTGAGAGGTCTGGATTCGTGTAGGCAATGCGCACGCCGTTTTGATCGAGAATGGTGGCGTAGCTGGTGCTGGAGTTTGTTTGTGGCTCGCTATCGACCGGTGCCCAGATACGCCTTAGTCCGAGCGATGCCCGTACATATCCCAATATTTTAAAACTGTTGTCGGTCACCCGCGCATAAATATCGACTGAGGCGGTATTACCCGTCAGATTGTAGAAGACATTTGAGACGTATACCTTGCCTGACTGCTGTAATGCTTGCTTCGCATCCGGCACGATCAAATATTGATTTTTCCCATGCGCTAATGGTGCCGATGGATAAGATAAGACCTGTTTCCCCTGCGCGCTGAGGAGAGTGATGCTAATATAATTAGCAACATCGCGGTGTTGCGCGCTTAAAAGCGTATTTCTTACCTCGGTATCGCTGACCTGCCCTCCCGCCAACCTGGTTCTTACTGTTGCCGTTTCACTGAGCGTTTTTACGTCGTTCAAACGCTCTGACAGGTAGGTATCGATCAGTTGTACGTGCGTTTGCGTCACTCGTTCCATGTCCGAACTGATCTGTGAGATCAAGGCCGGGCGCAGGAACATCTCGATACTACCAATGGTCACCAGGAGTGGAATGCTGGCGGTCAGTGCCAACAAGAGCGAAATATAGACAGATAATGAGAAACGCCGTTTCTTAAATGAAACGCCCGCTTCTTTTTGCGATATGGTGGTCATATGACCTCCTTCCGTTCATATCTACCAGCGGATCAGACCTGCGCGTTCTAAGTCGTCGAGCAATGTATCTACCTCATCTGTCCGATGCCCGATCAGAAGGATAAGCTCTGGTACACTGCGTTGTCCATCAATCAATAAAAAGAGCTGGCGATGCAGACGTGTCAGTCCCAGACGGTTGAAGTGGGGCAAGATCGCACTGACCTCGCGCGTGCGCTGTGGCACATTCCTCGCTCCTGCCGATCCTTTAATTGGTAACGGACCGGTGTTTTTATTGTTAAAGCCCGATCCTTTAATTGGTAATGGACCGGTGTTACCGAAGCCCGACGCTGGATTTCTATTCACGGGCGACATCTGTGTAGGTGGCGGTTGCAATGGACCGCTCTGTTGCGTGGATGGTTGCAAGACGAAATAGCAGCCTTGCCATCCTTGTAACCGCTGAAATGCCTCAGGTCCTCTGTAGGGTCCGAGGCTCGCATCGATGATTTGTCCATTTTGGAGCATGATGGCACCCTGCTCAATCGTGTTGCCCATTCCATCGCGATTGACGTGTAGTATGCCAGTTTTGCGGGACATCTGCAACATCTGAATGACATCCGCCAGCTTGTCTGTAGCTGTTCCTCGCGCCATAACTCACGACTCCCACCAGGGTTCTTTTTTCGGTTGATGGTAGGGGTGGGTACCCCTACTATTTTAGCCTTTTATTCCTGACGTTGCTACTCCCTCTATGAGGAGACGCTGGAATGCGATAAAGAAGCCAAGAATGGGGATTAACGAGATTACAGAGATGGCAAATAGCTGCCCATAGGCGGAAACTCCGCTGCTATCTAGAAATGTACGCAACGCAACCGGTACAGTGTAGGTAGCCTGGTCATCCAGAAAGATAAGCTGCGTAAAGAAATCGCTCCATGTCCAGATGAAGGTAAATATTGCAGTGGTCGCCAATGCCGGGGTCGCCAGGGGTAAGATAATGCGCAAATACATCTGTACATGGCTGCAACCGTCAATCTTTGCCGCGTCATCCAGGTCGCGCGGTATCGCACGAATGAATTGCACCAGCAAAAAGATAAAGAAGGTATCGGTGGCAAGAAACTTTGGCACGATCAACGGCAAAAAAGTGTTGACCCAGCCGAAATCTTTAAATAAGACGTATTGCGGGACAACCACTACGTTGTAGGGCAACATAATCGTGCCCAACATTAACATGAACCAGAAACCCTTGAATTTGAAGCGTACGCGTGCAAAGGCATATGCCGCCATGGAACAGGAGATGACGTTACCGATTACCGCACCAAGGCAGACGATAAATGAGTTGACGAAAAAAACGTCGAACGTATAATCGAGTGCCGACCATCCTTGAATGTAGTTGTCCAGTGTCCAGGTTTTGGGAAATAAACCTGCGTTATTAAAGGTTTCGTTTAAGGGTTTAAAAGAGGCGGTTATTAACCAGATGACCGGGTACACCATGATTACCGCTCCCAATATAATGATGGCATGTATGAGCGGCTGTGTCCAGATCTTTTGCCTCGTGTATGGATGGTGATGAAGCATCGTTGGCTATCTCCTCTCATCCTGATAAAATACCCAGTAGCGTGAAGTCAGGAAGGCGAGGGCGCTAAACAGGGCAATTGCAATTAATAAAATCCAGGCCATTGCTGAGGCATATCCCATATGCAGGTTGCCAAACCCCTCCTGGTAAATATAGAGCGTGTAGAATAACGTCGAATCGACGGGGCCGCCTGTGCCACCACTGACGATGAACGCCGGGGTGAAGGCTTGAAATGCTCCCACCATTTGCAGGACCATGTTGAAAAAGACGATGGGCGTGAGCAAGGGGAGCGTTATATGCCAGAAGCGCCTGATCGGTCCAGCTCCGTCGGTGGTGGCTGCCTCATAGTATTCTGGCGGTATCTGTTTCAATCCGGCCAGGAATATAATCATTGGTGAGCCAAATTGCCAGATTGCCAGCATGATCAGTGTACCCAGAGCAAAGTTTGGACTGGCTATCCAACTGATGCCGGATTTGATTCCTATCCAGCCCAGCGCCTCGTTGACCAATCCATTGGAATCAAAAACCTGACGCCACAAAATAGCGATGGCTACGCTACCTCCCAGTAGCGAGGGGACATAATAGATGGCCCGGTAAATCGACAGGCCTTGTAATCTCCGGTTGAGCAGCAAGGCCAGCCCCAGTGCAAAAAGCATTTTTAGTGGGACCGAGGCAAAGACATAGATCAACGTGGCCTTCACTGCGTTGAGCCAGCGCGGATCTTGCAGCATTGCCTGATAGTTCTGTATACCAATCCATTGTGGTGCCGAGAGTAAATTGAAATTTGTGAATGAAAGGTACAGAGAACTGAGCATAGGCCCGGCGGTTAGAAGGAGCAACCCGGCAAACCAGGGGAGGAGAAAGAAATAGCCGACCAGATTTTCTCTTCCCTCCGCTGATAGCTTGAAGCCACGAGAACGTTTCACCTCCTGCCCTGTTTTCTTCGCCTCGTTGGGTGTCGGCTTGCTGGGGATGTTTATCATAGCTTCAACTCCTCCTGGTTAACTCTGGCTAAGAGCTTTCTGCGCATCCGCGAAGAAGGTTTTTGCTCCATTGGCAACGCTGGTCTTGCCAAATCCGACCGATTGAGCTGCACGGATCAATGCCTGCTCGACTGCTCCTGCTCCGGCGGGATCAAGAATCGTCTTGGGGCGGGCCTGTCCGCTCTTGCTTGTTGAGTCAACATAGTTCGAGGTGTCTTTATCGGTCTGGCTAAGGCTCGGTAGGAGCAGGGCGCGTGCCTTGGCTGAACCAGGGATGCCTCGTTCTACTTTGATGGCTTGGATCCCCTCAGGATCGTTGATGAGGAAGCCCACAAAGTTGGTGGAGTCATCGACATATTGTGTTTTGGACGAGACACTCATGAGCTGCGAGGTTTTGAGATACATACCGGCCTGAGCTCCCTTTGGTCCTGTGGGCGTCAGGTGGATACCTACTTTGTGCTGCATCAATGCCTGGTAAGCATTTAGCAGGTTGGAGAGCGTCAACGAGAAGACAGCCTGCCCTTTCACAATGTTGGTGGTCGGGGTGCCTCCAGTGAGCGCTTCTGCCGCTTGCTCAATCGGTACACAGCCTTTCGCTGTGCGCAGCTTGCTCCAGTAGTCGAACCAGTCTGCTGCATCCTGTTGCTTGAAGCCCAGTCCACCGTTTGCCGTGTAGAGGTCCTCTCCCCGTTGGCGTACCCACAGCTCGAAAGCGGTGACGTTAGTACTTTCATCTGCGCTGCCAGGGATGCCCAGAGCTTTGGATAACTGTGTACAGTATGTGGCGAATTCGTCCCAGCTAAACGTGTCCGGTATAGGAGCATTGGCTTTCGCCACCAGATCTTTGTCATATAACAGAGCCTGGTAGTTGCCGCCCAGTGGGATACCATAGGATTTGCCATTTACCAGACTACCAGTCAGCAATGTCTGGTCAAAATCGGACAGATCGATGGTTTTTTTGGAAATAGCCGACGTGAGATCGAGCAACAGCCCTTTTTTGACGTATTCAGCGATATAACGCATATCCATCTGAATCAGGTCGGGCGCGTTACCTCCAGCAATCTGCGTGCTCAGCTTGTTCCAGTAAGCGTCAAATGCCGTGAACTGCGAGGTAATCTTTACATCGCTATGTTTCTTATCAAATGCCTGGATCGCCTGCCTGGTCAGCTTGTCGCGCGAGGTAGAACCCCAGAAGAAGAGCTGTAAGTGCTTGGTTGCTCCTGCCGTAGTGGACGTTCCTCCACAGGCTGCTAACCCTAGCAGAGAAAGACCGGCCATACTTCCGGCCCCCATTGCCAGAACCTGACGCCGATTATAGGTTGTCTTCATCACTGTATTGCGTTTCTCCTATGTAGTAGTCGAGAGCATGTGAAGTCGTT
>WNGQ01009986.1_pt1 | contig 12782 bp, 15 predicted proteins | sample 5407661 | NCBI WGS metagenome assembly WNGQ01 (sample SAMN13153382, study PRJNA577476) | soil metagenome | isolation source: 60 cm soil or saprolite under Garry oak tree replicate 2 | place: USA:California | collected 2016-06-15
CCTTCTATGATGTGATACCGGTACTCCATCCGCACAAGGAAGGGCCCGGGCGTCCATGCAGTGACGCAGTTGAGTTGGGATGGCGCACATTCGGCCAGGTCCTGATGCTCGGGACCGTGAGCGCACAACGAGCAGTCGTGAGTTACGATGGCCACTCCGGCGCGCCGAACGCTGGGCACTCCGAAGGCAGCGGTGAGTCCCCAAAGTCCGCAGTAGGTCAGAGCGACTACGGCAATCTTGTGGCGGGCTGAGCGAGTCATAGCCGCTTCCTCGTCGCTGCCTAACGGATCGCGCTTAAGCTGCGGGCGCAATGCCCGAGGGCGCAAGGAGTCGGAGCGGCAGACAAAGAGGCTCGCCAGCAAGGCAACACAATTCTTCCATACTTGTGAGCGCCCGGCAGCTTCAAGCGCTTGTTAGGCAGCCCGCTATCGCTGCCCCTCCCTATCCACATCATACAGCGAATGCGGTTCGGCAATACACCGTTGGCCCTTCACGTCCTCTGTGAGGCGGATCCGCACCGTGTCATCGGGTTCATGCGCCAACCCTGCAGCCACGCGACGATGGCCAGGAGCGTCGACACACCAAGCCCACACCCAGGGCGCCTCGGCGTCCGGGACGAAGAGCATGAACCAATGCCATTCCCGTTCTCGCTCGATGCGTCCCTGGCCTAAGGAGTCGAGCTGAATCGGCGTACTTTCCCTTATCGACTGCCCGACAACGATGCCTGAATACATCGTCAGCCGTGCACCCGAGACAGCATGACCGTGATCGTCACGCACGACGAATGCAACGGCGGGGCGCTTAAGATGCGTGTGCGGGATTGGCAAGCAGCCGCCCGCGGTCAGGTTAACAAGCGCGAAGCCTACGACGAACGCAAGTCTTGCAGTCATGAGGTAGACGCGCTGCTAACGGATCGCGCTTAAGCTGCGGGCGCAATGGCCGGGGGCGCAAGGCGGTGGAGCGGCAGCAAAAAAAGTTCGGCAGAGAGGCAACGCAATTCCTCCCTACTTGTGAGCGCCCGGCAGCTTGAAGCTCTTGTTAGGCGGCGTGGCTTCAACCATCCCTTCGCTGGGCAGGCGCTGAGAGGCCGTGCAAGCGACGTAGCGACAGTTGGTCCCAGTAGCCGCGCTGAAACTGAATGAGTCCGTGCACGATGTGAAAGAAGCCACAACCCCGAAGGCCAACGGGATCGCGCCACTCCAGAATGGCCCACTCCCCGTCCTCGAATAGGTGTTCGACAATGGAGACCATCGTCGCTTGCGCGAACTCACGCTCAAACATGGCTCTAATGGCGGAGCGTCCTTCGACCGGCTCACGAACGACCTGGTGGTTCGTCGCGTCATCCGCGTAAAGCGCAGCTAGGGCCTCCACGTCAGCCCGGTTGAAGGCCTCAACCCAAGCGTTCACCACTTCCTTTGGTCGTCGCACGATTGCCACGCCGCCTAACGGATCGCGCTTAAGCTGCGGGCGACTCGCGCACCGGCGCAAGGCCGTTGAACGATAGTTCGTGCGCGCCAGCGCACAACACTCCGCTTCCACTCGAGCGATCACCGCCCGCCAGCTTCAAGCGGTTGTTAGGCTGCACAAGCATCAACACTACCCTTCAAGGTCTTGACGGTACAAAGGCCCAGCGCGCTTGGACCGACACCCGAACGGTAACATCCCGAGGCAGAACCGGCACCTGGGATTCGAGCATAGGCCCTGAAGCCGCGAAGGCCATGCCGTACCCACTGTAGTCCTGGTCCTGGGTTGTCGATTCGAGGAGTCGTCCGAGGCTGCCGCCCGCCGCCGCGGCGACCGCCTTCGCGTCCTCATGGGCTTTGGCAAAGGCTTGAGCGAGCGCACGATGCCGCGCAACGTCGGTGCTGTCGGAGTCGAAGTCGATGCCTGCTACCTCCGTAGCACCAGCCCCGAGGGCCATGTCGATCACTCGCCCTACCCGGTTGAGGTCATTCAACGAGACCCGAATCGCCGAGCTGGCGGCGTAGTCAATGAGCTTGCGACCATTGGCGTAGTCGTAGTTGGGGCCAACCCCGAAGGTTAGCGTTTGGAGCGACTCGCGAGGGAACCCCGCCCGAACAAGCGTATCCAGAACAGCGCGCAGGAGAGTGGCGTTATGCGCAGAGGCCTCCGCGGCACTAGCTGCGTGACTCGAGACGCCGATTCGTACGACAGCTCTTTGGGGGGCCAGCGTAACCGCCCCCGTACCGGTGGTGACAACGGCCGGAGGCGCGGGGTTGGGCGCGGCCCCTTGGCCGCAAGCGTTCCCTGGTCGAAGGGTGAGTAGCGCACCAAGGATGGTGAGTGGGGAGACGAGGCGCTGGGCGTACATGCGGCCTCCTGTAGAGTGGTTGACCGTACTATAGGGTGGCTACATGGGCAGGGACTGTCGGACAGGTTAAGAAGGCGTTACGACCGAGTGAGAGAACGCGTGCTCACGCGGCTGCCGTCTGATCAAGGTGCTCGAGTGCAGCCTAACGGATCGCGCTTAAGCTGCGGGCGCAATGGCGGCAGGCGCAAGGAGTTGTAGCGGCAGACAAAAAGGCTAGGCAGCGAGGCAACGCAATTCCTCCCTACTGGTGAGCGCCCGACAGCTTCAAGCGCTTGTTAGGCGGCACCGCCACCGTACATCTCCGTCCACTCGTCCATAACGCGCGAGTCGTGCAACAGCCATGACACGAAGGCGCCACCCACGAAACGAAACAACGCCCCAAACAGAGCGCTGAGAACGCCTTTCGGGTGCACCGTGTGGGTCCAGCCCAACCAACTGCTGGCCGTCGAGGTCGACTTCCTTCAGGCGAAATTCCATCTGGCCGCCATCCATGGTCATCACCCGAACGCGGAGAGGGTCGGATGTTGACCACCAGAAGGGAGGCAATGAACGCACGGTGGCGGCCCGTTCGACCGCGTCCGCGAACGTTTCCTGACGGAGCTGCTCCGGTGTCGGCAAGGGCTGTCGGACCTGTCGGTGCCGCCTAACGAATCGCGCTTAAGCTGCGGCGGGCTGAAGAAAGATTCATTCCTTAATCTACGCGCGCCGCCAGCTTCAAGCGCTTGTTAGGCGGCAGCATTGGTGCTGTGATCATTAGTGTCGGAGCTGAGCCATTTCGTTGGCGACTGCAACCAAGTCGTGGTCGTTGATCCGCTCTACAACAGTGTACCAGAGATCATTCACGGTGATCGGATAGATGGCGCCGAGGATCCCCCCAGCGATGGATGCTACGGAGTCACTGTCTCCGCCGATGTTCGCGGCCAAGAGGATCGCTTCTTCCGCTGACGCCATCACTGTAGCGAGTCCCAGCGCCAACGGCACGATCGTCAAAGGCTGATTCGGGAAGCAAAGCGCGGCTATCTCTGAGGCCCCCATGGCGGGCATGCGCTCCAGGTCGTAGCGCGCTGTGCGGACCGCGTCCGCGAACAGGGGGCCGGAGTGACCGCGCCACCGACGCTCGGCTTCGGCTGCAGCACGTTCGGCAAGGTCCAGAAGCTCGTGTGGAGAAGCCCCATCGATCGCCGCCGAGACCGCGGCAGCAGTGGCAGCCGCCGCGGCGATGGCTAGTGACCCGCCATGCGTCGGAATCGACGCTTCACGGGCGCCGGTGAGGAGTTCCTCCGCGCGGTGGGAGGCAAAGAAGATGCCCACCGGCGCCACACGAATTGCGGCTCCACAGCCGTCATGGCTCCTGGCAATCCGCGTGGGATCGGCGGCTTGGTGAAATTCCCACAGGGACTTGAGACCCGGATGCAGACACTTCGTGCAGCGGAGCAGTTCACGACCGACACTGACGTGCGAAACGTTCCGATCGGTGAGGATGGCGCGCGCGACGGCAACGGTCATTTCGGTGTCGTCCGTGGTTTCACCGATCCGCCACTCGCGTTTCGCGTTCCCCACGTATCGAGGGATGACAGAGCCGGGAGCGCCTTCGAAGCCCCGGATGCCATGCGGATACCAGTGGAGCACGTCCTCATGCGATAGCGTCTCTGTTTGCTTGCCGATGGCGTCACCGGTAGCGATGCCCTTGAGGCAGCCGAGGATGCGATCGGCGACAGTGACCGTCATGGGAGAGTTGGAAGGAAAACCGGTGCGCCGCCGCCTAACGGATCGCGCTTAAGCTGCGGGCGCAATGTCTGCGGGCGCAAGGCGGCGGAGCAGCAGACCAAAAGGCTGGCTGGCGAGGCAACGCAATTCTTTCCTACTGGCACCGTGCTCGCAGAGAAGCTTGAAGAGAGCTTTCTGTAGCGGAGTAGTAAGACGCTCGTCCCGGTTCTCTTGACCCGACATGTGCCTTCCCCGGCTCCGAGGGTTCGTACCCGCCTAACGGAGCGCGCCCGCCACCTTCAAGCGCATATTAGGCGGCATGCGCCGAGGAGATCGTCAGCTTGAACCCGTCCGGGTCCCGTAGCCGGAATATGCGCGCTCCCCAAGGCATGTCGGCAGGCTCCGATTCGAGAGTGCCACCGCGCTGCTTGATCGATTTCGCAATTTCGTCGACGTTCTGCTCCGTCGTGATCTGCAGCGAGAAGCCCTCGCCCTTGGTCCTCTCCCATCCCTTGGCACCGTCATCCTGATTGATCAAGATCCGCACATCCCCTGCTCTGAGCGAAACCGCCCTTAACCTCCCCTCGCGCTCGTGTTTTCGATCGACCTCGAAACCCACTACATCGCGGTACCAGGCCAGACTCTTATCGAGGTCCTTCACTGTCAGCGAAGCCTGGAGGCTGCGCGCGCGAAGGGGCGCTGGCGCAGCGCCTGTGTCGGCTCGATCAGGCATTGGGTGCTGTGTGCTCATGATGTCTCTCGAATGACTCTCAGTCCTGGAAACAGGGATGTTTGGATGCGGCCTAACAGACCGCGCTTAAGCTGCGGGCGCAATGACCGCTGGCGCAAGGTGGTTGGGCGGCAGACAAAGAGCCTGGCTGGCGAGGCAACGCAATTCTTCCCACAAGAGCGCCGGGCAGGTTCAAGCGTTTGTTAGGCGGCACGCCCAGGCAGCACGCGACTGAGCAAGGCCCACAGCAGGAGCCCTGCCCCAATGACGATCGCAACCATGAGCATATAGGCCACGATGTGGGCAAGTGAACGGAACCGTGGAGCCATGACCTCGACCCAGTCATCTGCGAGCCGCATGAGATTCCAGCCGCCAAGGTACATGACCATTGACGCAAGCGCGAAGAGAGCTGCCGCCAGGGCTGTGACAGCGGGTTCGGTCGGTAAGGCCCAGGTTCTACCATAGGGAACGTAGATTACGGTCACGCCGCAGAGCATCGCAGCGAGTGTGACACTGAAATGCTGTAGGACTTGCTTGATCTGATTCATTTAACGCGTCCCGTGTAACGGACCGCGCTTAACCTGCGGCGCCAAACCATGCGGGCGCCGCGAAGATTGAGACTGCCACTAAGCTCGTTGGCGGACAAATGCAAGTGCTCCCAAGACCGGGCGCCGTCAGCCTCAAGCGCTTGTTAGGCGGCCGGTTTTGTCACACCTCGGCGGTGCTGGAGACCTCGGTCACGAGCTGTTCCGGCACCACAAGGCTTCCGAAATCCTTATGGTTCGCCTCGTGCGTCGGCTCCCCAGTATCGGCGAGAACCAGAGACGCCCGCTCCTGCAATCGGAGAACGACCCTCGCCTCCCTAGTGACGACCTCGAGGTCAGCGGGTCCAACCATGTCCATGTAGACGAGTTGCTCACCCCAGTCAACCCATGGGTCGGGGCCTTCGTTGACCTGGACGATCGCCACGGGCGCCAGAGAGAGTGTGCAGGGCACCGAAGGCATGGCCCACACGACGAACCAGAGCTTGCGTTGGCGTTTGCGAAATTCATACCCGATACGGCGGAGCGCGAGGGAGAACGTTTGAGTCGAATCATCGTACGCAAAGCGCTCGCAGATGCTCGCGTCGTGCAGAAACAGCGAGACCTTGGCAAGCCAATTACGTTTAGTGGCTATGTCCTGTACTCGTATACGCATTGTGTTCCGGCTGCCTAACGGATCGCGCTTAAGCTGCGGGCGACTCGCCCGCCGGCGCAAGGATGTAGGACGAAGTCTGTACCCCGCCAGGGGCACAACACTCCGTTTCGCTTACAGCGATCACCCCCCGTCAGCTTCAAGCGCTTGTTAGGCCGCGTGCATTCATATAGTAAGTGCAACACCACCCACGACAGAAACGGTGACCTGGCGATACCATAGGACTTCACTCTCCTCCAAGAGAACGAAACCTATGCTGACGTATCACCAGATCACCGCTGCTGAAAGATACACGCTGGGGCTGCTGCGCCAGCGCGGGCTGTGCCCCGCGGCGATCGCGCGGGTGCTCGGCCGCCACCGCAGCACGATCGGCCGCGAGATCGGCCGCAATCACGCCCACCACGATGGCGCCTATCGCCCGCAGCTCGCCGATTGGTACGCGCGCGGCCGCCGCTCGCGGTCCCGGCGCAATCGCCGGTTCGGACCCGCTGCGTGGGCGCAGATCCAGGAGTTGCTGCGGGAAGATTGGAGTCCCGAACAGGTGGCGGGGTGGCTGCGCCGCTTCCACCTGCTCTCGATCAGTCACGAAACCATCTACCGCTACATCTGGGCCGAGAAGCGCAGCGGCGGCACGCTGTACCGCCATCTGCGCGGCGCCTGCAAGCAGCGGCGCAAACGTTACGGCCGCTACGACAGCCGGGGGCGGCTGGCCGGCAAACGGCCGATCACGACGCGCCCCCTGGCGGCCGAGACCCGTGCAGAGATCGGGCATTGGGAAGCCGACACGGTGCTCGGCGCCGGACAGGCGGGCGCCTGCGTGCTGAGCCTGGTCGAGCGGAAGACCGGCTATCTGCTGCTGGGCCAGGTACGTCAGCGCACCACTGCCGCGGTGAATGCCCGCGTGCAACAGCTGATTGCCACGCAGCCCCATCACGTACAGACCATCACCGTCGATAACGGAACCGAATTCCACGACTACGCCCGGCTCGAGCAAGCGACGGCGACGCGTTTCTCCTTCGCCACGCCGCATCACGCCTGGGAACGCGGCACCAACGAAAACACCAACGGCCTCGTGCGCCAATATCTGCCCAAGCGCCAGAGCATGGCCCACCTCACCCAACACGATTGCAATCGGATCGCGGCGAAACTCAACCGCCGGCCGCGGAAGCGGCTGGGCTATCGGACTCCGGAGGAATGCTATGCACGATGAGACTCAGTGTTGCACTTCAAAGTTGATATCAGACAGCCGCGCGAATGGCGTCTGGCCCCGTCAGTCTCCCTCGAGCTCGGGGAAATACCTTCTCCAGCGGGACTCGCCGGGGAATGGAAGCCTGAAACCCACCGCCCACTTTCGACCGGCGATCCGAATCGCCTGCTTCTCGCGGCGGGTGGTTAGCAATTGCTCAAGCTCTGACCGATATCCGTATGGGATTCGGAATCTCCAGAGTTCGTCGATGCCCGGCTGCTTCTCTCGTGTGCTGCCAGGACTGTTCATGTCGGGCCAATTCGCGGGCCAGTCTAACGGCGGATCATCAGGCGCGTACTCGTACCCCCAAGCAGCGACTTCGATGAACTCCGGATGCCAGGGGACGGCCTCCGGGGCCGTGAAGTGTGTCAATCGATCGTAGACGGTCCTGAAGGCTGATGGAACCGCGGAGATGAGTCGATCATCGGCGCCGAGGCCGGCTCTAACGGCAACGCGCGTGAGAGAATCCCCGTGCCAAACGTAGAGGAAAACGGTTTCCTGATCTGTTACGTTCGGACGAAAGTCGTACTTCGCCTGCAACTCGAACAACTCTTGTTTGATGCCGAGTTCTGACAGTGCTCGCTGGACGTCGGGAACTCGCGCTGACTGGTACGACCGGGGAATTCCACGACTCCGCTCGTGTGGGACGATTACTCGGCCATCCTCATAGAGTACGAAAAGCGGCAGATTGACAAAAGGGAACCACACGGAGTGACGGAGGAGAACGACGACCGGTCGAGGTTCGGAAGCAAGGGATTGCGCCGCAGCGTGAGACGTCTTACCCGGCGCCGTAGGGAACGCGGCGCCAAAGAGCACTGCAAGCAAGAGAGATGGTGTAGCTCTTACCATGAGCATGACGCGGCTGTCTAACGGATCGCGCTTAAGCTGCGGGCGCAGCGCTCGCGGGCGCAAAGAGTTGGAGCCGCAGACAAAAAGACCAGCCAGCGAGGCAACACAATTCCTCCCTACTTGTGAGCGCCCGCCAGCTTCAAGCGCTTGTTAGGCAGCCGCTTGCTTACCGATGCCATCCGGGAACAATGGCCACGGCAACCAGTCCTGGTACGGGAGTAGCACCGGACGGTATCGCATCACCCTGGAAGATAGCGGCGAAACGAGCTCCCATTGCAAGGCGAGCCATGACAGCGGCATGCTCGGAAGAGTCAACGAGCATCTCTCGCGCACGACCAGTCAACTCGAAGACAGGAGGATGCCCGTCCGAGCCCATGGGGACGACGACATCGCGTCCACTGGGCATCGGGGCCAGCCACAAACGAGTACCGTCCCATCGAGCACTGGCAGCGAACGCATACTGGCGGACAGGGTTCGAGCTTGAAATGATCACGCCGACGAACCGCTCCCCGTTGAGGGAGTCAAGTGCGATCCGCGCGACTGCGAGACGGTTATCCCGCCCGCAGGCGATTGCGAGTCCGCCGAGGAGAAGGTAGTACGAGGGGAAGCGCATGGGTTCGCGGCTGCCTAACGGATCGCGCTTAAGCTGCGGGGCGAGCGCCGGCCGGCGCAAGCACCCCGCCCTGCGGTACGAGCTCGTTGGCGCACAAACGTACGCTTCGCCTGAAAGCCGGCCCCGCCAGCTTCAAGCGCTTGTTAGGCAGCCGCTTGCCCGAAGAACTCTTCAAGAGCAATTATCCCGAGCGCCAGGACCCCGCCGACCACCGCGGGCGCAAACAGACTCCCGGCCGGTCGAAGTAGCAACCACCAGGCCACACCACCGACAGCGCCACCAAGGGCCCAAACACCGAACCAGGCGAGCCGTGAGTGGGTTGGGACGAACCTGATCGATGTGGCAAGGACGACCCCCCACGCCGCGCCCGCGCCCAAGACTGAGACAGCTCCTCGTAACGAGAGCGGGTAGGGCCATAGCTCGATAAGCGCGGCGATGGATCCGAGAATGCCGCCCGCAAGGAGGGTGAGAAGGAACGGAGGCCGACGGGTCATATCGATATGTGCGGCTGCCTAACGGATCGCGCTTAAGCTGCGGGCGCAGCGCCCGCGGGCGCAAGGCGTCGGAACGGCAGATACAAAGGCTGGCTGGCGAGGCAACGCAATTCCTCCCTACTTGTGGGCGCCCGCCAGCTTCAAGCGCTTGTTAGGCAGCGGCGTGCGCACCTCGGCATCCCTGCTCAATGGCGGCGGAACGGGAAGCGACGCTAGTCAGCGCGGCAATCACGACCACAGCCGTCAAGACAATACGGACAATTTTCGCTGAATAGGTGGTTGTCCAGCTCGGGGAGGTCCACAACACCGGAGCGATGCGACTGAGCAGACCTGCTCCTTGCCCAATCCACACCCATCGGAGGATTGCTAGCCACCATCCGATCAAGATGATTGACGAAATGGTCCCGGGAGCGTCCTGAAAGTTGAGGGGCCCGATGCAGCTCGGTGAGTCGTAATGGGCGCGAAGAGCTATGAATCCAAGAATGAGACACGGCGCAGCGAGACCCAGCGTCATAGCCCGAAGGAACGATGCGCCTTCCTCATCGGTGATGCGTTTCATGGCAACGAGCTGATGGACTCTCCCGCGCCAAATGAAGCCGTTCACAAGTACCACGCCGAAGCAGATGAACCAGAAATATCGACCGAGTGCGTTCACCGAGTGCGCGTTCACCGAGTGCCTTTGATCGGAAGCCGCTGCCTAACGGATCGCGCTTAAGCTGCAGCGCACTGGTGAAAGATCAAATTCCCCTACGTGCGCTGTCAGCTTCAAGCGCTTGTTAGACGGCGGCCGCTCATCGCGGTGGATTTGGTGCCACGAGGCGTTTTGTTTTGATAATGATGAGTCCTGTCGTGTGCTCGGGGCCATACGTGTGTGCTGCCACGCCCCTCTTAACGATCTCAACCGATTCGATCGTCTCCGGATCGAGCTTCTGCAAGGCTTCTTCGGAGGTTACGCGCACTCCATCCACCAAGATTGCCGGGCCAGAATCGAAATTGAGACGGGCGCCCTTGGCCTGCGCGACCGCGCGTTGAGCGTCGGGCCCGGTAAGGGGCTTGCCGTCGCAGCCCGACAGAATCACCAAGGCTAAAAGGCCGAACACGGAAAATCGCATCGAACCCTCGTTCCGAATCTTCGCCAACTCTGCAGCAGGCCGCCGTCTAACGGATCGCGCTTAAGCTGCGGCGCGCTGAAGACAAAATCACTCCTTAATCTACGCGCGCCGCCAGCTTCAAGCGCTTGTTAGGCGGCGACGAACGGTCTACTACTGAAGCAGGCGCTGAACGTCCAGCTTTGACAGCCGGAAGAACTTTCCGGCAACCCATTTGCCGCCGATGAATCCGAGGGCGAAGCCGGAGGAGCCAAAAACCACGATTGCGAACGTGCCGATCGTTATGCGGCCCGGACCTATTAGCCATGCGGCGAACGTGACGCAAGCGAGACCACATCCGAGAGCCGAGAGTGCCACGAGGACACGAACACCCCACCGAGTTGCTGGGCTCACCGAGGGCTGGTACGGGGGAGGCCAGGTATCATGGTCGCCGCCTAACGGCCCGCGCTTAAGCTGCGGCGCCTAGCTTGGTTCGTCACAAATAAAAGGTTACCCCAACTGCCAGGCGCCGCCAGCTTCAAGCGCGTGTTAGACGGCGCGCTTTTCACCGACGCTCGCGCGCGCCGCGCGCCCCACCGAAGCGCGACCGCTCCGCCTTGGGAAGCTGGTTCTGGGCAACCACGAGTATCGGAGGAAGTGCGCGGCGCGCCTGACCCGTAGCGGACTTGGGGTGGTGGGGCGCGGCGAGCTGCAGCTCGTCCGTGCGTCTCGGCGCTCGGCGCGTCACGCATCACCATACCAAAGGAACTAGCGGAGGAATGATTGCGGGGTGGGAGCGCGCCGCCTAACGGCCCGCGCTTAAGCTGCGGCGCCTAGCTTGGTTCGTCACAAATGAAAGGTTACCCCAACTGCCAGGCGCCGCCAGCTTCAAGCGCGTGTTAGACGGCGAGCTTTACACCGACACTCGCCTCGGCGCGCCGCGCGGCCGAGCGCGTGGCGGGGCCGCACTGTGATGGACGCCCTGCCCCAGCGCCACTCGGGCCCCGCGGCGTCCGGTGGGTGGAGCGGCGCGCCGCATCAGCGCCCGTGGGGGTGGCGGGGCGCCGGCACCAGCGCTCTTCTCGCGAGTCCCAGCGTCAGGGCGCCCCGTTCAATGACCCACACAAAAGGAAGTCGCCATCGGAGAGTCGTGGGGTGGGTGCGAGCCGCCTAACGGGGTTACCCCAAGTGCCAGGCGCCGCCAGCTTCAAGCGCGTGTTAGACGGCGCGCTTTTCATCGGTGCTCGAGCGCGCCGCGCACCTCACGGAAGGTCGGGCTCGCAGCATTTGGGACGCTGCTCTGGGCAGCCACGGTGCCGTGGGACCTGCGCGGTGCGCCCCAGACGTAGCCGCCTTGGAGTGGTGGGGCGCGGCGAGCTGGAGCTCGCCCGTGCGTCTCGGCGCGAGGCGCCCCACGCATCACCATACCAAAGGCATTAGCGGAAGAATGCTTGCGGGGTGGGAGCGCGCCGCCTAACGGGTCGCGCTTAAGCTGCGGGGCGACTGCTCGCGGGCGCAAGCGCTTCGCCCTGCGGTATCAGGTGGCTGGTGCACAAACGTAAGCCTCCGTTGAAAGCCGGCCCCGTCAGCTTCAAGCGCTTGTTAGGCGGCGCATAAGGCGAGGAGAGGGCTAGTCACAGCCAAGGCTGATCTTGGTGATGACGCCGAGGTCAAAATCGAACTCCATGCTACAATTGCCGCCTTCAGCCGTGGGGTAGATAAGTTTGTGATGTCCTGTCCCCGGCGGGGCGAGTGCGAATGTCGGGCCATATACCCGTTGAACTTTTGAGAGAGAGTCACCGCTGCTGATGCCGTCAGGTGTTTGGCAAGGCTGTCCACGACAGACAACCCCCCGGACACGGTCTCCGACGAAATAGATCTTCGTGGTAGGGTAGAACCAGGTGGTCATTGAGTCGCCCGGGCCTTTGTACCTCAGTGGTGCTGGGACGGAATCGGGAGCGCCGAGAATCGTTCGCACTTGCGGGGACGTCTGGTCAACACCGATGCCGTTGACTCGAGCGCGCGCAGCAGACAGAGGGGGTGCGGTATCGGTGTGTTCTGCATGGGTAGGAACAGCCGCGGCGTCTTGGGTCGCCCGCGGCGACGCACGTTCCCGACAAGCCGCGATGGGAATGCAAATCGCCAGTAAGAGTCGAGTGGTGATGGTCATTGGCTGCGCCGCCTAACGGATCGCGCTTAAGCTGCGGGCGACGCGCCCGCCGGCGCAAGGCGGTGGAGCGGCAGACACAAAGGCTGGCCGGCGAGGCAACATAACTCTTCCTTACTTGTGAGCGCCCGACAGCTTCAAGCGCATGTTAGGCTGCAGCGTGTCGCGCCGTGCTATCGCCTAGTTGTGACGGGTCGGCATCCCAAGAGCCGCTTCTCCACCGCATCAAGACGGAAGTCCTGATGCTGCATGCGAAGGGAACCGAACGCCGTATCCAATGTTACCCCCCGCGCCCCGCGTACCTTCCTATAGCGGAAGACGACGGTATACGGATAGTCCTTGGGGTCCGTGCAGACGCCTAC
>WNGQ01029205.1_pt1 | contig 12779 bp, 10 predicted proteins | sample 5407661 | NCBI WGS metagenome assembly WNGQ01 (sample SAMN13153382, study PRJNA577476) | soil metagenome | isolation source: 60 cm soil or saprolite under Garry oak tree replicate 2 | place: USA:California | collected 2016-06-15
GTGAGGCCAGGAATGGCGCCGAGGCGGTCGCCCTGGCCCGGGAACAAGCACCCGATGTCGTCCTGATGGATATCCGGATGCCGGAGCTGGACGGCCTGGAAGCGACCCGGCTGATCACGTCGGATCCGAAGCTGCGCCGGACCCGGGTCGTGGTCCTCACCACGTTCGACCTCGACGAGTACGTCTTCGGCGCGCTGCGGGCGGGAGCAAGCGGCTTTCTGCTCAAGGGGGCGGAACCGCCGGTCCTGATCGAGGCGGTCCGGACCGTCGCCCGAGGCGACGCACTGCTGGAGCCGGGGGCCACCCGGCGCCTGATCGAGGCCTACGTCGATCGGCAGCACGCCGATGCGGCCCCGGCCACCAGGCTCGCGCTCCCGGACTCGCTCACCTCACGGGAGCTGGAGATCCTCGCGCTGATCGCCGGCGGTCTCACCAACGCAGAGATCGCCGCCCGGCTGTTCATCAGCCCGCTGACCTGCAAGTCGCATGTGTCCAGGATCCTCACCAAGCTCGACGCCAGGGACCGGACCCAGCTGGTCGTCATCGCCTACGAGAGCGGCCTCGTCGTCCCAGGCCAGTCGCATGCTCCGGGCGTACCTCCCGCGGACTAACCGGGCGCAAATGAGGCATCTGGCGGCCGACGCGGGACCAGGGGTGCGCTTCTTAACGTCGGTGGTGAGGTTCCCGGCAGGCGGGGACCACCATCGGAGGCCCCTCATGAGATCGGTAGCCCGCTGGTGTTACCAGCATCGTTTCGCCGTGCTCGGTGCGTGGATCGTGGTCCTTTTCGCTACGTTCTTCGGCGCGTCGAGCACCGGCTCCAGCTACGCGGCCGGCACCCAGCTGTCCGGTACCCCCAGCGCACAGGCCGCGGCCCTGCTGCAGCGCGCCGCCCCGTCGGTCGCGGGTGACACCGAGACCATCGTCTTCGAGGCGAAGACCGGCCACGTCACCGACCCCGCGGTCAGGACCCAGATCCAGCAGATGCTCGCGAAGGTCGGGCACCTGCAGTACGTGAGCGGCATCACCTCGCCCTACACCGCGGCCGGCGCTAAACAGGTCAGCGCCACCGGCAAGATCGCGTTTGCCCAGGTCAATTTCACCAAAGCTGACAACGCCATCCCGGGAGGCGAAGCCACCCAGCTGGTCAACCTGGCCCGGGCGCCCAATTCGCCGCACCTGCAGGTCGACGTGGTCGGCAGCGTCGCCGCCTCGACGAACCCGTCCTCGAACAACGGCACCTTCATCGGCATCGCGGCGGCGTTCATCGTGCTGCTCATCGTGTTCGGTGCGCTGCTCCCGGCCCTGCTCCCGCTGATCAGCACCGGGATCGCGCTGTTCGCCGGGCTGTCCGTCGTCGGCATGCTGTCCAACTCGCTTAGCATGGCGTCGTTCACGCCCCAGCTCTGCACGCTCATCGGCCTCGGCGTCGGCATCGACTACTCGCTGTTCATCTTGACTCGCGTCCGCAGCGGCATCCGCCGCGGGCTCAGCGTCCAGAACGCCGTCGTCACCGCCGCGGGCACCGCGGGACGGGCAGTCATGTTCGCCGGGATCACCGTCTGCGTCGCCCTGCTCGGGATGGTCACCGTCGGCGTCAGCGTGCTCTCCGGAGCGGCCATCGCCGCGTCCATCGCGGTGCTGTTCCCGATGATGGCCGCGCAGACACTGCTGCCCGCGCTGGTCCGGATCATCGGCAAGCGGACCCTGACCCGCCGTCAGCGCGCCGCGCTCGCCCGGGGCGAGACCGACATTCCCGAGGCCTCCCGCAGGTGGCTGGGCTGGGCCAAGCGGGTCGAGGCGCACCGCGTCATGTACGCGCTCGGCGTGCTCAGCGTCCTGGTCGCGCTCGGCGTGCCGTTCTTCTCGATGCGGCAGGGAAGCGCTGACTACAGCACCGACCCCACCAGCACCACGACCACCACCTACCGGGGCTACGAGATGCTCGTCCAGGGGTTCGGGCCCGGCTTCAGCGGGCCGCTGCAGCTGGTGGCCCCCGTCAGCGGACCCGCCGACCAGGCGGTGTTCGCCAACGTGGTCAGCGCCGCGGCGCACACCCCCGGGGTGGCGGCCACGGCCGGACCGCAACTGCTGCCCGCCGGGCCAGGACATCCGGCGGTGGATGTCGCCAACGTGTACCCGACCGGGTCGCCGCAAGACGCCTCGACCTCGGCCCTGATCGGCACCCTGCGGAGCACCGTCATTCCGAACGCCTTGCACGGCAGCGGCAGCAAGCTCGACGTGCTAGTCGGCGGGCAGACCGCACTGTCCGACGACTTCGCCGGGCAGCTGTCGGCCAAGCTCCCGCTGTTCGTCTGCATGGTGGTGGCCCTGTCGTTCATCTTGCTGATGATCCTGTTCCGGAGCCTGGTCATCCCGGCGACAGCGGCGATCATGAACTTGATCTCGGCCGCCGCCGCGTTCGGCGTGATCGTCGCGGTGTTCCAGTTCGGCTGGCTCGACCGGCTAGTCGGGGTGACCCACACCGGGCCGATAACCCCGCTGGTGCCGATCCTGATGTTCGCGGTGCTGTTCGGGCTCTCCATGGACTACGAGGTGTTCCTGGTCAGCCGCATGCACGAGGAATGGCTGAAGCTGCGGGATAACGACGCCGCCGTCCGGATCGGCCAGGCGATCACCGGCCGGACCATCACCGCCGCGGCGGCCATCATGGTCGTGGTCTTCTCCTCGTTCGTGATCACCACCGACCGCACCATCAAGATGATCGGCCTGGGCATGGCCGTCGCGATCCTCATCGACGCCCTGCTCATCCGCACCGTGCTGGTCCCCGCTGTCATGCACGCCTTCGGCAAGGCCAACTGGGCGCTGCCCGGCTTCCTGGACCGGCGACTGCCCCGCCTCCGCCTCGAAGGTGGCGAGGACCCCGGCCAGGCCGCGCCGGAACGTCCCCTCGACCACGCCGCGGCACCGTAAATCGCGCGGCGCAGGCCCGGCCGGAAACGGGCCTGCGCCGCACCAACCGCCGCACGCAGCATGCGTCGATGCCGAGCCCCGTCCGTTCGGTCATCTCTAAAAGGAGAGCACCATGTCCGTCGCCCGGCGGGTGTCCCGGTTCACCAGGTCCGGTCCCGCACCCCACGCGGTCCCCCCGTCGCTACGGCGAGTGGCCGCCGCCGGCCTGGCCGCCGCGGCCGTCTCGCTGGCGGCCGACGTCGCCCTCGTCGCCATCGGCCGGGCGGTATTCGCCGTTCCCGCGTCGTTCGGCAAGTTCGCCTTCGGCACCTACGCCGTGCTGACCGTGCTCGGAGTCGCCGGAGCCACGGCCACCTGGTGGGCCGTGACCAGGCTAAGCTCCAAGCCGAAATGGCTGCTCACCCGGCTGGCGGCGCTCGTCACGGCGCTATTCCTCATCCCCGACTTCCTGCTGCTCGGAACGCCAGGCAACCCGGCAGGCCCGGTGGTGATCCTGATGCTCACGCACCTGGCCATGGTGGCCATCACCTACCTCGCGCTGATCAAGGTCACGCCGGTTCGCGGCGGTCCGAGATGAACGCGACCCGCAGGCGCGCGGAGCGCTCGGTCGAGGCGGTGGCCAAGACCTAGTCACCGGACCTCGTCACTGGCCGCCCCGGCGCGGCCGACCTCGGAAAGCTTCCGGTAAGGAACGGGCCGCCACACTGGGTCCTGCCCACCGACTTATTGCTGCGCGATCCGCTGCAGCGCTGACCCAGAGGGGCCAGTTTGACCATGAACGCCGTCACTGCTATCTGCCTGCGCCACCGGCGGCTCGTCGTGCTCGCCTGGCTCGTCCTCGCCGGGGACGGGAGTGATGGAAGGCATCGGGCCGGCACTACGAGCCGGGGCACCGCCGGGGGTTACCGTCTCGGTCACCGGATTCGAGCAGATCCAGGCGGTCGGGAGCAGCACCGGGGGCGTCGCCCCCAGCGTGCTGGCGGAGGCCTTGATCGCCGGCGTGGCGGCGCTCGCCGTGCTGCTGTTCGTCTACGGCTCGGCCGTCGCGATCGTGCCGCTGCTGATCGCCGTCCCGTCGATCCTGACTACGTTCCTGCTCGTGTCAGGGCTGACGAAGGTGACCGACGTCAGCTTCCTGGTCCAGTACCTCGTCGCCGTGCTGGGGCTCGGGATCGCGGTCGACTACTCGCTGCTGCTGATCACGCGCTGGCGCGAGGAACGCGAAGCGGGCCGGTCCAACGAAGAGGGGGCGACGCTGATCGTACGACGCCGCTGGGCCGCCGGCATTCTCGGGCTCGCCATCGTCGCCGGGCTCGCCGCCCCGGCCCTGTCGATGAACACCGGGCAGCCCCGGGCGAACTCGCTCGGCGGGAACGGTCAGCCGGCGATGACCCTGCACGCGCTGGAGCGCATCGGGGTGCCGAGCGCGGTCGTCTTCCCGATCCAGGTGCTCACCCACGGCGGGGCTAGTGAGGTCGGCGGCAACACCGCGCAGAACGTGGACTTCAACCGCGCGGTCTACGGAAACTTCCCGCTCATGTTGGCGGCGATCGCGCTGCTCACCTTCCTGCTGCTGGCCCGGACGTTCCGCTCGGCCGTCCTGGCTGCCAAGGCCGTCCTGGTCAACGTGGTGTCGCTCGGGGCCTCGTTCGGCTTCCTGGTGCTCTTCTGGCAGCACGGTTTCGGCTCGAACCTCATCTACGGGGTGCCGGCCACCGGCTCGATCCGCAACTGGGTGCCGATCGTGTCGTTCGCGTTCCTGTTCGGCATCTCGATGGACTATGAGGTGTTCATCCTGGCCCGGATGCGGGAGGAATACGACCGGACCCGGTCGACGCGCGAGGCGGTGGTCGGCGCCCTGGCCCGCACCGGACGCCTGGTCACCTGCGCCGCGGTGATCCTGGCGATCTCCTTCGCCTCACTCAGCAGCGCCCCGGACGTCGTGGTCGAGATGATCGCGACCGGGCTCGGCGTTGGGATCTTCGTCGACGCCGTGGTCGTGCGGACCCTGCTCGTCCCCGCGCTGGTGGCCATCATGGGCCGGTGGAACTGGTGGCTGCCCGGCGGCCTGGCCCGGCTGCTGCGGGTCCCGCCCACGACCACGGCCGGGCACCTAGCCGGCGCCAAGCACCCGGTCGGCCGGTGAGGCCGGCCAGCCACCGGGGCGACGCAGCGGCGGGGGTACGGGAACCGCGGCCCGTTCGGGATAATGAACGTGGTGTGAGCGGCAACGTCACCACGGCCCGGGTGCCGCCGCCCGGCCGTCCCTCCAGGGTGATGTCGCCGTGGTGAGCGAGGGCGATCTCACGCGCGATGGCCAGGCCGAGGCCGGTCGTGCCGGTGCCGCGTTCGCGGCTGACGTCCAGGCGCACGAACCGGCCGAAGACGCGGCTCCGGTCGGCGGCGGGGATGCCGGGGCCATCGTCGTCGATCTGGACGTGCGCGACGTGGCCGTGGGCGGTCGCGGTGATGACGACGCGGCTGGCCGCGTAGCAGAACGTCCTGGGCTACTCCCAGCTGCGGACCGGGCTCTCGTATGTGCCGGTGAGCGTCGGCATCGGGTTCGGCTCGACCGTGGCGACGAAGATGTTCGTCCGGACCGGTACCCGTCCGATCATCGTCTCCGGTGCACTACTCGCTGCCGGTAGCATCTTGTGGCTGTCCCGCATCCCGGTGGATGGCACCTATCTCGGCAACCTGCTCGCCCCGCTGGTGGTCATGGGGGCCGGGCTGGGGCTGCTGTATGCCGGTGTGCAAACGGCCGCGAACGCGGGCGTGCCGCAGGATCAGGCCGGATTGGCCGCGGCCCTGATCACCACCTCTTTCCAGCTCGGGTCCGCGCTCGGCCTGGCGGTGTTCAGCGGGATCGCGACCAGCCGCACCAGCCACCTGCTGGCCGCCCACACCCGCCCCCGGAGGCACTCACCGCCGGATTCCAGCGGGCCCTGCTCGTCAGCGCCCTCTGCCTCGTGGCAGCCGGAGCCATCGCGCTGCGCGCCTCCAACACCCGCGGCGAACCCGCCACCACACCAGAAACCCAACAAAACCTGGAACCCTCCTACGACCCCGCATAACACAACACAACGAAATCCCGGGATGGCGTTCAACGCCATCCCGGGATTCTCTATTACCGTCTACGTCGTCGACGGCATCGTGACGAGAGTCCGCGCCATCGACCCGAACATCATATGGAACGACGATGACGACCGCGGCTACGCCGACATCGGCAAAGCCCTGTCCAAACCACTCACCGAACTCCAGATCGCCCGGCAACTGCCCACCCTCGGCCTCCAGCTCGGAGACCCACGACCCCACGTCAAAGGCAAACTCCGCGAGTACATCTCGCTCTGAACGGCGACGATCCCCGCACCGAATTTTCGGTCGGGGATCATCGCCGCTACCAGCCGCTGCCCGAAAGGGTCAGGACATCGGCCTCATCCACGAATCATGCCACGTACCACCGACACACTGCCCTGACCAGTGGTTACGTCATATCCGCCCGATTTTCGGCCGATACTACGGCGACCCCGTATCAGGTGGATCCGCCGAAAAAGGGCGGTGGGCTTGTCGCAGACCGACCTGCAGCAGTTGGCGGGTCCCAGGATGTCGCGGTTTCTACCTCGACGGCAGAACGGTCGCAGGTCTGCGCGACGGTCAGGCCTCGGAAGTCATCAAGCGGGACGGCTCCATCGCGATCGGCCAGTGGGGCCGTGATGTCACCATGACCCCCGACGTTGTCGGCGTGCGGCAGAACCTCGTACTTCTCGTCGACAACGGCCAAGTCGTCCCGGCCGTCGACAGCTCCGACCACAACCTCTGGGGCGTCACCGTCGACAATCGCTACTTCGTCTGGCGCTCCGGCGTCGGTATCACCGCGGACGGAAACATCGTCTACGCCATGGGCCCTGCGCTGTCCGTGCGCACCCTCGCCGAACTGCTGCACCGTGCGGGCGCGGTGCGGGCGATGGAGCTCGACATCAACACCGAGTGGGTCTCGTTCATGACCTACGACAGCATCCGCGACCCCATCAACCCGCCCGCCACCAAGCTTCTCCCCGAATTCCGTCAAAACGGGGGACGCTACTTCAACACCGACGAACGCGACTTCGTCGCCGTCTACAGCCGTTAGCCTTGCACGAATTCGTAGGTGTAGAACACCAGGCCGTCACCGATCTTTCGTGTGTTGACCAGGTGCAGCGGCTTCTTGTCGCTGGTCTCGTCGAAGATACGCAGGCCGGTTCCCAGCACGACCGGGAAAACTACCAGCCGCAGTTCATCGGCCAGGTTCTGTTCTATCAGTGTGCGCACGAGCTGATAGCTGCCGTAGACCAGGATTTCCCCGTCCACTTTCCGCTTCAGCTCCGAAATCTCCTTTACCGCATCGCCGTTGAGGACCGTGGTGTTGCTCCACTGAGGATGTTCGAGAGTCGACGACACGACGTACTTGGGGAGGCTGTTCATTCTGTCCGCCCACTTGCGGCTTACGCGGACATCCTGCGATGGCCTCCTGGACGCGAACCACTCAAAGCTCCGCCTGCCCAGCAGTAGCGCCTCGACACCCAGCGCTTCCTCCGTCTCGTTGGCGGTCCAGTCTTCGAGGTCCTTGCCCACGAACTGGTGGAACCAGCCGCCCAGCTCGAAGCCTTCCTGGCCGTCCGGGTCTTGGACCACTCCATCGAGTGTGACATTTGTGCTGATGACGATCTTTCCCATTTCCGTGCTCCTTTGACAATGTTGTCGGCTATCACTGGTCTAGACGCCGCGGCATCGGAAAAGGAGGCGCTCCGCGACCGCCCCGTTCGCGCCTTGGCCGGCGTCCATACAGGATGGAACTGCACACAAGGAATGAGGTGGCGGGAGTGGAGTTGGCGGGAACGGACCTGATGTCGAGGGCGCAGGCCGGCGACGGCGAGGCATTCCGAGCGCTGACCGAGCCACACCGTCGCGAGCTACAGGTGCACTGCTACCGGATGCTCGGATCGTTTCAGGATGCCGAGGACGCTCTCCAGGACACGATGCTCGCCGCTTGGCGAGGTCTCGAACGATTCGACGGGCGCGCCTCACTTCGTACCTGGCTCTACCGCATCGCCACCAACCGGTGCCTCGACGCGCTGCGCTCTGCTCGCCGACGTCCTGCAAAGCAGTGGGACATCCCGGGAATCGAACCACCGGAACCCACTGGACTCGGCGAAATCCACTGGCTCGAGCCCTATCCCGACGCCCTTCTGGACGGTGCGATCAGTGTGCCGCTCGGTCCGGAGGCGCGCTACGAGCAAACCGAATCCATTTCCCTGGCCTTTGTGACCGCCCTGCAGATCTTGCCGCCTCGCCAGCTCGCCGTCCTCATCCTGCGCGACGTCCTCGGATTCCACGCGAACGAAGTAGCCGACATGCTGGACACGACCGTCGAATCGGTCAAAAGCGCCCTCAAACGCGCGCGTGCAGGAATGCAGCGCCGACTGCCGGTGACTACTGCCCGAGAGCAGCCGCCTGCTAGCGACTCACCTGCCGAGGACGCGATCGTGGCGAAGTTCGTCAGCGCCTACGAATCTGCCGACATCGACGCGTTGGTGGCTCTGTTGACCGACGACGTCTTCATGTCGATGCCACCGATGCCGCTGGAATACCAGGGCCGAGACAGCGTGGCCCGCTTCTGCGCATTCATTTTCGGCTCGGTACAGAGATTCGAACTGGTGCCGACGCGAGCCAACGGTCAGCCGGCATTCGGGGTCTACCGACACACCCCCACCGGCATCCACGGAGTCGGCCTCTTCGTCCTCACCCTCGCCGGCGACCGAATCGGCGCCATGACCCGCTTCGAAAACACTGTCCTCCCCATATTCGGCCTGCCGCAATCCCTCCCGAGTGCACAGTAGACCGCCTTCGAGTCATGCCACGCCCTGACCAGCGGTTACGCCATATCCGCGCGCCGGTACGACAGCCTGGCCCGTCCGGTAGTCGGGTCGACGTCGACCAGGGCGACCGACGGTTTGGCCTTGCGGTCGGTCAGGAACACCGGTCCGGTCCGGCGGCCGACCAGCATACGGGGCAGCAGCCGCGCGGTTCCGGTCTGCCACACGACCACGTCCTTGGCACCGCCCTTGCGGGTGACCACCGCGCGGCGGTTGGCGGTGTCCAGGTGCGGCACGTCGAGCATCAACACTTCCTCGGCGCGGGCAGCGGTCTCATACAGCATCTGCCACAGCACCCGCTCCCGCAGCGCCACCTCCAGACCCAGCACCGTCGTCACCTGGGCACGGGTCAGGGCGCGGGAGTCGTCGCGTGGAACGGAGCGCCCGACCAGGCGCACCAGCGGATCTCCGGCCAGCCAGCCCTGTTCGCGCCAGTAGTCGAACGCCGCGCGCAGCGCGGCCAGGCGGACGTTGAACGTCTGCGGCGACGCCTTGCCCCACACGAACGTGAACCAGCCGCCGACGCGATCCGGGTCCAACCCGGCCGTGCCGCTGTCCGCGCCGAAGTCCTTGCACAGCCGGTTGAGCGCGACCGCGTAGCCGCGGCGGGTGTTGGGCACCGCGATGGTGCCCAGGAACTCGCGCGCCGCGTCCGCCAGGCGCACGTCCTGCACGACGACCGGCAGCGCCCGAACCTCACCCACCAAGCACCGCCGTTCCGTATCGCAGATAAATTCCCGAGTCGCTACTTTTCCGCCGGATGCTCCTCTTGTTTCTTCGTTGCGGCGCACAGGACGGGTACTCATGAGGCTGGACCGTAACGACCGGCGGCTTACCGGACGCTTTACCAGGCGGCATCGCGCGTCAGGCGCAGACCGGCTAGTCGAGGTCGTCGAGGAGAAGCTCGACTCCTGCGGTGGTGTGGCGGCGAAAGACCTGCTCCACCAGGTCCGGGTCGCGGCTGCGGAACGCCGCCAGGATGTCGCGGTGGTCCTGGACCCGGCGCAGGCCAACCTCCGGGTGCAGGACCAAGGATTCCACCGATCGCGCCCGACGCTCCTGACCGATGATGGACAGGCTGAGGATCATGGTCCGCAGCGTGGGATTATCGGCCGCACGCTCGATCTCCATGTCAAATTCGCGGCCGATCCGCAGGCGTTCGGAAATATCCATCTTGCGTTCGCTGGCCATGGCTTCCACCAGGGCCGCCATCCGGTCGAGTGCCGCCTCGGTGATCTTGGGGGTCGCGAACCGGGCCTCCATAGCACGGAGCGCCGCACCGGTCAGGAGGAGTTCCCGCAGCGTGCCGGAGGAGTGATCGACGACGCGAAGTTCGCGGGCCGACACCCGTTCGATCAGGCCTTCTTGCTCCAGCCGTCGCAGCGCCTCCCGGACGGGAGTCGCGCTGACGTTCAGCCTGGTCGCCAAGCCGCGTTCGGTGACACGTTCGCCGGCGCTGAACAGGCCGGTCGCGATGCCCTCACGGATCGCCCGGTACGCCTGCTCGGCTAGCGACTCTACGCGAAGCAGGGAAGGCAGATCCGACGCCATAGTCATGCGGCTCCATGAAGAGCTGGGCAGGCCCATTCAGTTAGTTGCAACCTACCACTTGCTATGGCAAGTCGCAGCTCCCGGTTAAGGACCTGCGATAAATCCGGACGATATCTTGCCGTCACGCTAACGACATGTTTACTATAGCATACAGCTTACATCAGATAGCTCCACCTACCGTAGTACGGGCACACGCATCGCCACCATGCGCTGGCAGGCCCGCCGCCGCTGACCGATCCGGCACGCGGGCCGACCCGGCCAGCCCTCAGATCCCTACTCCTTGCGCCACAACAGATATCGCAATCAGAGATGCTATAGCAAATACGCTGTAGCGAACAGGAGGCATCAAGTGCCCGCTTCGCTGAAACTTAGTGGGCTGGCCGCAGCGGTCGCGCTGACGGCCGCCCTGACCAGTTGTTCCACCGGCGGCGGATCTTCGTCGTCGTCTTCAGTGTCATCGTCCTCGTCACCGGCGTCGGCTTCGCCCCTTAAAGCCCTGAAGCAGCAGGCGCAACACGAACACGGCCTGGTGATCTACGCCAACATCCCATCGCAGTACTTCCAGCCGCTCATCGCCGCGTTCAACAAGCAGTACCCACTCATCAAGGTCAGCGTGGCTGACCTCAGCGACAACGTGGTGTTCTCGAAATACGAAGCTGAAGCCGCTCAAGGAGCGCGAACCGCAGACCTGCTGATCGCCAGCGCCCCGGCGTCGTGGGTTCAGGCCGAACAGAACGGCGTGAGCGCCGGAGTCACCCCGACCGGTCTGAGCGCCTTCCCTTCCTGGGTGAATCAGGGCCACGGTGTCTTCGTCATGTCGGCCGAGCCCGTCTTGACCACGTATAACGCCAAGCTGCTGACCCCGTCGCAGGTGCCCAGGACGTGGGCCCAGCTGGCCGCGGACGCGAAGGCGAATCCCGCCAGGTACAAGCTGACGTCGTACACGATCGGCAATCCGCTGAACTACGGCGGGATCTACGGCCTGATCCACGTCCTCGGTGCCGGCAAGGTGTGGAGCTACTACGACGCCATGGCGCCGGTGACCAAGACCTTCGAAGATGGTCTCACTGGCCTTGCTTACATGCTGCAGGGCGGCGCGTCGGTCGGCTACATGTCCTCGGGGCTGGCCCAGGGCGTCCTGCCGCACTACAAGGGCCTGGCCGCCTACACCTTCATGCACGACGCGACGCCGCTCATTCCGCGCGGTATCACGGTGACCAAGAATGCGGCCAGCCCGGCCTCGGCTCAGCTGTTCCTGGACTTCCTGTACACCCAGGTCGGCCAGGACGCCCTGTGCGCGGCCGGCTTCGAGGCGACGATGACCAGCTACCATCCCGCCAACGGCTGCACCGCCTCCCTGACGGCGCTGCAGAGCCAGGTCCCGGCGAACACGATCTACCTGGTGCCGATCAACCAGGCGGTGCTTGACCAGCAGAGCTCGATCACCCAGCGCTGGAACCAGGCCTTCCACCGCTAGACGGCGCCGAACGACCGCGGGGAGAAGAGCCCATGACGAGCATGATCGAACGCCCACCGGAAGTCACCGCGCCGGTGCCGCCCAGACCCCGGGCGCGCTGGCGGCCGGCGAGCGCCGGGCAGGCGCTGGTCTGGTTCGCCGTCGTCGCGCTCGTCGTGGGCCCCCTCTTCCCGCTGGTCTACTCCTCGCTCCGGAGCAAACCGATCTACCTGCCGGGCGGCACGTTCACCCTGGGCGCGTACCGGACACTGTTCGCCGATCCGCTGTTCTGGCGGGCGGTGCGCAACACGGTTTCGTTCGCCCTGGGCACGACCGTGCTGGCGGTGGTCGGCGGCACGGCATTTGCGGTCCTGTGTGCCCGGACGAACCTGCCCGGGCGCAAGGCTTACCGGCTGCTGCTGATAGCGCCGATCGTCATCCCGCCGCTCGGGCTCATCGTCGGCTGGCTGGCGATTTACGGGCAGGGCGGCTATCTCACCCAGGTGGTCAGCAAGAACTTGCAGCTGCCGGTGTGGAACCTGTCGTCGATCCCCGGCATGTCGCTGCTCGGGGCCGTCATCACCATCCCAGTCGTATACCTGACCGTGCAGGCCGCGCTCGCCGGGACCGACTCCTCGCTGGAGGACGCCGCGCGCAGCGCCGGCGCGGGACCGTGGCGGGTAATCACGCGGGTGACGCTGCCGATGCTGCGTCCGGCCATCCTGAACTGCACCTTGCTGGTCTTCGCCCTCTGCCTGGAGATCTTGGGCATCCCGCTGTTCCTGGGGACCCCGTCGAACATCGACTTCTACGCGAGCTATCTGTATCGGTCGTGGAGTAGCGGCGCGAACCCGGACCCGGCGTTCGTCAGCGCAGGCGCCGTGCTGCTGCTTGTGGTCGTCTCGGGCCTGCTGATCCTGCGCGCC
>WNGQ01007762.1_pt1 | contig 12775 bp, 14 predicted proteins | sample 5407661 | NCBI WGS metagenome assembly WNGQ01 (sample SAMN13153382, study PRJNA577476) | soil metagenome | isolation source: 60 cm soil or saprolite under Garry oak tree replicate 2 | place: USA:California | collected 2016-06-15
CAAACGGAAGCGCCCGCTTATAAACGTATCGTACTGAAGTTGAGCGGCGAAGCGCTGCAAGAGCGCGGCGGCCGCGACAATATTTCGCCGGCAGTTGTGCATGAGATTGGCGAACGCATCAAAGAGGTGCGCGATCTCGGCGTGCAGGTGGCGGTCGTGATTGGCGGGGGAAATATCTGGCGAGGTCTCTCTGCATCCCATCGTGGCATGGATCGTACCACGGCCGATTACATGGGCATGCTCGCCACTGTGATCAACGCGCTGGCGTTGCGCAGCACGCTCGACCAGATGGGCGTTGAAACGCGCGTGCAAACGGCTATCGAAATGAAAAATGTGGCCGAACCGTTCATTCTTGGCCGCGCCATCCGCCATCTGGAACTTGGGCGCGTTGTTATTTTCGCAGGCGGCACCGGTAACCCCTACTTTTCCACCGACACGACTGCGGCGCTGCGCGCGAGCGAAATTCGCGCCGACGTCATCCTGAAAGCCACTAAAGTCGCTGGCGTCTATGATCGGGATCCAAATACCCACGCAAACGCGCGATTCTACGATCGCCTCACATTCACTGAAGCGCTCACAAAACGGCTGCAGATCATGGACTCGACGGCATTCAGCCTTTGCATGGACAATAAGATCCCGATCGTGATTTTCGATATGAACAAGCCGAGCAACATTCGCGACGCTGTGCTCGGTCGAAAAGTCGGGACCCTGGTTTGCGATGAACCGCAACCGGCGTAAAACTTCAGCAGCATGAGCAGAGACGACATTCTTCTGGAGGCCGAGATGTCGATGGAAAAAAGCGTCGACTACATGGTGCACGAATTTGCGGCGGTGCGCACCGGCAAAGCTTCGCCTGGACTGGTGGAAAACGTCGATGTCCAGGCGTATGGCTCGAGTATGAAGCTGAAGCAACTCGCGTTGATCACAACACCGGAGCCGCGCCTGCTCGTTGTTCAACCCTTCGACGCGGGCACGGTGCAGGATATCGAACGGGCGCTCAAGGAATCGAAAATCGGCATCATGCCGGCGGTCGATGGAAAGATTATTCGGCTGCCGATTCCGGAATTATCTGAAGAGCGGCGCAAAGATCTCGTGCGTTCGCTCGGCAAAATGGCGGAGGAAGCGCGCGTCCGCGTGCGCAACAATCGGCGCTCGGCGCTCGACGAAGCGAAGAAACTCAAAGCCACCGGCGAATTAAGCGAAGATGGATTGCACGATTTGGAAACCGAAGTGCAAAAGCTGACGGATCGCTTCGTCAAATCCGTGGACGATCATCTCAAGCACAAGGAAGCTGAGATCATGAAGGTATAAAGACTTCTAATCTTCCTCTTCCTCTTACTCTGCTCTCTCCAACAGAACGAAGATCAGGACCAAGAGGAAGCGGAAGATTTACAGCCGCACCAGATCGACCAGGAACTGGCACCAAAGATAAATCATCCCGCGCCAGGAATATTTTACATCCCCTGCCGCGGTCTGTTTGAGAACGCCCTTGTGGATGTTATGCGAAATTTGGTCGCGCAGGTCGTTCTCCATTTCCATTTGAATCCGCTCTTCGTCGAGCGCATCGATCATGCCTGCGTTTACACCGTTTCGGCGAAGAAAATCGCGGTGGCTTTGATAAAGCTGCCAGAATGATTGATCGGCCCGCTGGCGATTGATGCGGAATTGGGGCGTGAGCTTTAAGCCGTAGGAGAGTGGATAATTCCATGTCGTCCAAGCGGTGCCGTCCTTCGCGCGCGATGAAATCCGCAGATAATAAAACGAAAGATCATGCTGTTCGTTCAGACAAATCGCGGCCTGTGCTCGATCTTCCTCCTTGTAAAACAATCGGAAAAACTGGCGATAATCCTCCCAGTCCCACCCGGCGTCGCCTACATGCACGAATCCTTCCTCCTCGATCTCGCGCGTGATCTCGCTCAGCGCAGGAAAAGTATCGTAAGACGGCGGAGTTTTCGGCCGGAGCTGTTTTTCCTTCGGCAGCCGAAGCGCGCGAATCCGGGTTAGAATTTCGAGCCACGGCAGGAAGAGCCAGCTCACCGCAGCGGCCAAGCCCAGCACCCAGTTGCCGGTAATAAAATAAATGGCGAGAAAACTGGCGACGAGAATACCGAGCGCACCCGCTCTCTGTGAGTACGAATTCTGAAAACTGCGCAGAGCGATGCTGAGCACCGCGACGCCGAGGGTTAGAAAAAGGCCAAAAAGCATTAGGGGTTGATCTGGTGCTCGTTGAGAAATTTCTGGAGCTGATCGGTATCGAAATTGGCCAGGACCCGGGCGCCCGCTACAAATGTCGGGACATAAGTCTGGTCCGAAAGCTTTTTCATCTCCTCGTATGCTTGTCGATCCTTGCCAACATCTACAATATTGAAGCGGTAACCTTTCTCGGTGAGATACTCCTTCGCGTCAATGCACCACGAGCACCATTCGCGACTGTAAAGCTTCAATTCCACGGTTGCTGCGGGAATAAACAGTCTCTTCTGAGCACGTCAACCTGGCAGGCGGCGGTTTCAGTACGACTTCGCCCAAACCACGCGGCGTGAACTCGGTTCACCCGTGAAGATGCATTGACCGGGCTCGGCGGAAGAATCAAAGGGAATAACGCGAATAGTCACTTTGAGGTCGTCTTTAATTTGTTCCTCGACTTCGCGGGACCCGCTCCAGTACGCGACAGCGAAGCCGCCGTGGATCTCCGGTTTGGCGGAATTTTTCGGAGTGAAGAAATCGTAGAATTCGTCTCTCGAGTTGATAATGCACGTGTTCTCATCACGGAATTTCTTTGCACGCTCGAAAAGATTCTGCTGAATCGAGGCAAGAATTTCGGGTGCGCTGAAAACCAATTCCTGAATCGACATCAACTCTTTTGCCTTCACTGGCCGGTCGCGCCGGCTCACCATCGCGTTGCCCGATGCGATGTCGCGCGGGCCAATTTCGACGCGAAGAGGCACGCCTTTTTTGATCCATTCCCAATTCTTTACGCCGCCACCGAGATCGCGGCGATCCACTTCGACCTCGGTCGGAAGATCGACATATCGAGCCTCGCGCAACTCTTTCGCGAGTTTGTCGCAAGCTTCCAGCACCGCCGCGCGCGTTTCTTCCTTTGGCGTCACTGGTAGAATTACAATCTGCGTTGGCGCGATTCGTGGCGGCAAGACAATGCCGTCATCATCTGCATGCATCATCACAACCGTTCCGACGAGTCGGGCACTTGCGCCCCAACTGGTGGTCCAGCCGAACTCCTGCTTGCCTTCGCGGTTCTGAAATTGAATGCCACTCGCGCGGGCAAAATTTTGCCCGAGAAAATGCGAGGTGCCGGCCTGGATCGCTTTCCGGTCCTGCACCATCGCTTCAATCGATAAGGTCTGCACCGCTCCGGGAAAACGCTCGCTTTCCGATTTTTCGCCACTAAAAACAGGAATGGCGAGATGATCGCGCACGAAACGCTCGTAAACGTCTAGCATTTGTTTCGTCTCAGCGCGCGCTTCCGCCTCGGTTTCGTGGACGGTATGACCTTCCTGCCAGAGAAATTCGGTCGTGCGCAAAAACAGGCGTGGGCGCATTTCCCAGCGGACAACGTTTGCCCACTGGTTGATCAGGATGGGAAGATCCCGATACGACTGCACCCATTTTGCGTAGCTCGCTCCGATAATTGTCTCCGACGTCGGCCGGACTACCAGCGGTTCAGTGAGCGCGCTAGCCGGCTTTAATTTTCCATCCGCATCCACTTCAAGCCGGCTGTGCGTGACCACCGCGCATTCCTTGGCGAAGCCCTGGACGTGCTCCGCTTCTTTTGCGAAATAACTCAGCGGAATGAAAAGCGGGAAGTAAGCGTTGCGGTGCCCTGTAGCACGAAACATCGCATCAAGCTGCCGCTGCATGTTCTCCCAAATGCCATAGCCCCACGGACGGATTACCATGCAGCCGCGCACGTCAGATGGCTCAGCCAGCTCTGCCGCGCGGATGACTTGCTGATACCATTCAGGAAAGTCTTCGTCGCGCCGGGGCGTGATCGCGGTTTTTGCGGGAGGCGGGTTGGACATGGAGAAAGGAATTAAGCCTGAGCTGAGAAAATGGCGAGCCGCGATTGTGATTTTGAAAAATGACCAATCAAGCCCGAACGCTCGAGATGACAAAGACATATCTTGGGCGAAAATTTGACACTCCGTGGCACGTCCCGTAGTTTTCGTGCCTTTTCCGCCCGTATGAAAACCTTTTCTGCCAAAGCCAGTGAAGTCTCGCGCCAGTGGTGGGTAATCGACGCGAAGGGCCAGGTGCTGGGTCAGGTTGCCGTCAAGGCCGCCACCTTATTACGCGGCAAAGAGAAGACGATTTTCACGTCGCACGTCGATACGGGTGATTTTGTGATTGTCATCAATGCGGATAAAGTGCGACTGACCGGCAAAAAAGAGGAGCAGAAGAGCTACATGAGTTTTTCAGGATACGTGGGTGGTCACAAATCCGAGAATGTCCGGGCGCGCCGCGCGCGGCACTCGGAGTTACTTGTCGAGCGAGCCGTGCGCGGAATGATTCCACACAATCGGCTCGGTCGCGCCGTTTATCGAAAGTTGAAAGTTTATTGCGGCAATTCTCATCCGCATACCGCGCAACAGCCACAGGTAGTCAAGCTTGCCTAGAAGTAATTTTATGCCGGGAGCTCAGGAATTCACCGCTACAGGTCGCCGGAAGACATCGGTCGCGCGCATTCGTATGATGCCAGGCAGCGGAAAGATTGACATCAATGGTCGCAGCTTTGAAGATTATTTTCCGACTGCGCCATTACAGAACGTGGTGCTGCAACCGCTTCAAACTGCAAAGGCCGTGAACGCCTACGATCTGTCGATCAACGCGAGCGGCGGTGGCGCAACGGGACAGGCCGGCGCCGTGCAGCTCGCCATTGCGCGTGCTCTTCTTCAAGTAGATGGCAATTTGCGCGGCACGTTGAAGGCCGAAGGTTTGCTGCGCCGGGATCCGCGCATGAAAGAGCGAAAGAAATCGGGACAACCCGGAGCGCGGAAACGTTTCCAGTTCTCGAAACGATAATTGCTAGTGGCGGCAGTGTTAGCCGCTTTCAGCCAATATGCGGGCGCAGGTCCGCCACTCCGACTACGCTTTACGGCTTCGCAGTCGCGGCTGGCTTCGGCGCAGGCTTTGGAATAATCGTCGGAGCTGGCGCTGCCAGGAATGGCGGAATTGCCGAGGCAGGCGCCGTTTCCGATGGCCCACTCGGTTTCAACAAACGCAATTCCTGCATGGCCTCGCCAGCCCAAAAGCTCGTCCGGTGCTGGGTCAAGATCGTCTCGCAGATCCGGCGCGCTTCCTCGGTTCGATTTTTCGCCTTCAGAATGTACACCTGTGAAAGCAGGGCCAGCGGCGCATTGAAACTATTCGGATAAGTCGATGCGATTTGTTGGTACATCGACAACGCCTCGTCGGTTTTTCCCATCGATTCCAGATTGGCCGCCATCGCCATCCGCGCCGTGCTCACGAGTTCGTGATTCGGGTACTTCGTGATGAAGGCCTGAAGAGTTGGGTTCGCTTCTGCGAATTTCTTTTCACTACGCTGGACTTCAGCGAGCAAGAGATAAGCGTCGGCGTTTGCGGGCGTGTTCGGGTAACGAGTAATTACCTGTTGATACCCTTGCGCGCTCTTTGCGCTTCCTAACAAGGCCGATGCCGCTGCAGCCCGGCGATCGGAATAAAAGCGATAACCCATAAAACCGATGGCGGCGAGCAGGAGGACAATGAGCGCACCGATGATCTCATTCTTGAAACGTTCCCAAAACACGAGTGTTTCAAGCGCTGCGTCGCGAGAAGGAGGTGGAGCTGTCGGCATAAATTAAGTTATTGGCTCAGCCGACCTAAACAGGCCGAGCGTCGTCTTATGCCACGCGAAGGTTTGTCGCGCAAGCATGCTAAACGGCCCGGACCGCAACTAACCGGATATCGCTGCTGCTTGGACTTGTTTAAGCCGGTTAAAGATCGGGATGCGCGCGACAAAGTTTCTTCCGGCGATACAATCTTGTCTATGAATGCATTCTGGAAGTCTTTCGAAACGTTGCTCGGTTTGGGTCTGGAACCCAGGGATTTGACGTTTGTCCAAATCTCTCTGCGCGGGATAATCGTTTTCCTTGCGACATTAATCATGGTCCGCCTCGGGCATAAGCGCTCGCTCGCGCACAAAACGCCATTCGACGCCGTTCTGCTCGTCATTCTCGCCGCGGTGCTTTCACGCGCGATTAACGGTTCGGCACCTTTTTTTTCCACACTCGGAGGAGGCGTGGTTCTGGTCCTCCTACATCGGCTCTTCGCCCACCTGGCATACTATTCACATCAGTTTGGAATCTTGGTTAAAGGGGCGCCCGACACCATCGTGCGCGACGGCGAATGTGACTTTCCCATGATGCGGCGCAACCACGTCTCCGTGCATGACCTGGAGGAGGATATGCGCCTCAATGGACATCTCGATGACCTTTCGAAAGTTCGACTCGCCCGCGTGGAACGCAGCGGTGACATCAGCTTTATCAAAAAGTAACTCGACCAATATGGCGCCATATGACGCATGAAACTTTGAGACGAACACTCGCCAAACCTGCATGAGTGCCGAGAGTTCGGCAGCTGCCCGGTCGGAGGCGAAGAAATAAAGTGGACGGGCACGATCTTTTGATATAAACAACGAGACTTCCTTAACGACGCAACGCTATGAAACGAACAAAAAAGCGGTGGATCAAACCGACCTTAAAAACATTACCCGTGTTTTTCGAGTGCACCTTTTACGCTGGTGCGATCTGACTAAGCGCAGCTGATTGATTCGCATCCGGATCCTGGGCAGCGCGGCTGGCGGCGGACTGCCCCAATGGAACTGTCTCTGCGCGAACTGCGCTGCGGCGCGCAAAGGCGAGATTGCGCCACAGACACAGTCCAGCGTCGCTGTCAGCGCGGATGATCAGAGCTGGTTTCTCGTCAACGCCTCACCTGATTTGTCACGGCAAATTGAAAGCACGCCGGCTTTGCAACCGCAGCCGGGATCGCTGCGCAACAGCCCGATTGCAGGGGTCCTTCTGACAAATGCCGATCTCGACCATACCCTGGGTCTGTTGCTGCTGCGTCAACAGGAAACTCCAGTTCAGGTTTACGCGAGCGATGCCACGCGCAGCGCGCTTGATTGGCTCGAACTGCTTCTCAAGCGGTTCGGTGGAATTCACTGGCGTGCCGCCTCTGGCGATTTCCATTCTGTGGGCAACGGACTGGCGTTTCGTGCGATTGAATTGCACGAGAGCAACGCGTTTCAATTACGAGATGAAGTTTCGGGCCGAGTGGCGCTGGTCGCACCCGTAGTCGGCGAATTAACTGCTGAATTGCGCGATGCAGTCAATGCTTCTGATGCGATCTTGTTTGACGGCACATTTTGGAATGACGATGAGTTACGTGCTGTGCGCTGGGGCGCGCGCAGCGCACGACAGATGAATCATCTGCCCATTAGCGACAGCAGCCTCGCTTTGTTGCGCCATTCGCCAGCGCGTCGGAAAATTTACATCCACATTAACAATACAAACCCGATTTTGATGCCCGGCTCGCGCGAGCGCGCGCTGGTTCAACAAGCCGGAATCGAGATCGCGTGCGATGGATTAGAAATCATTTTATGACCACGGGATTGTGGGACCATGAGACCTTTATCGCGAACTTGCGAGAAGTCGGCGGGCACGCTTATCACGACAAACATCCGTTTCACGTCGCAATGAATGAGGGCCGGCTTTCGCCCGAAGCGTTGCGTGGCTGGGTTGCGAACCGCTTCTATTATCAGCGTAACATCCCGGTGAAGGACGCCGCGATTCTCTCCAATTGCCCCCAGCGCGAAGTGCGACGCATCTGGATCCATCGCGTCATCGACCATGACGGCAGCGTGGAAAACGAAGGCGGCATCGAAGCCTGGCTGCGATTGGGCGAAGCATGCAAATTGTCGCACCACGAATTAATCCAGGATCGATATGTGCAACCCGGCGTCCGATTCGCAGTGGATGCCTACGTGAATTTCGCCCGCACTCAGCCGTGGCCCGTGGCGATCGCTTCATCGCTTACCGAACTCTTTGCACCTGATCTGATGGCGGCGCGGCTCGCTGCGTTCGAAAAGTTTTACACCTGGATTGACCGAGCCGGTCTCGATTATTTCCGCCGCCGTGTTACGCAGGCGCGCCACGATTCCGAAGAAGCGCTCGCGATAACACTAGAACATTGCAACACACCCGAGCTCCAGCGCGATGCAATTCGCGCGCTCGAGTTCAAGTGCGATGTTCTTTGGTCCATGCTCGATGCAATTCATCATGCCTACGGAACCCCAATAGCTGATGAGGCGCAGCCGCGGCTCGCGCGCGGAGTCCGGTTACAGATTGATTGCACGACCGGCAAAGGCGTGTTGCTTTTTCCCGAAGGCATTCTCGAACTAAACGAAACCGCCCACGAAATTCTTACCCGCTGCGATGGACGAACACTAAGTGAGCTGGTCCGTGCGTTGGCCGACGATTACGATGTCGATGTTTCGGCGCTTGCCGCCGACGTGCGTGAAACCCTGGCCGATTTGCAACGCCGCAAACTTGTCGAATTCGCATGATCACCTGCATGACCGCGCCGCGTCCGTACGCGTTCCTCGCCGAAGTGACCTATCGGTGTCCTCTGCGCTGTCCCTACTGCTCCAACCCAACTCGGGTACGAAATGACCGCGAACTAACGACCGACGAATGGTGCCGCGTGATTCGTGAAGCCGCCGCTCTCGGTGTATTGCAAATTGGTTTTTCCGGAGGCGAACCGCTGGTCAGGCATGATCTGGCAGAACTCGTTCGCGGCGCGCGAGAGGCAAACCTTTACACCAACCTCATCACGAGTGGCGTCGGTTTGGATGAGAATTGCGCGCACGAGTTGCGCGACGCGGGCCTCGACTCAGTGCAGCTGAGTTTTCAATCGGATGCGCCCGATCTTGCGGATGAAATCGCGGGCGCACGCGCCCATCAGCGGAAGCTCGATGCGGCGGCGGAAATCCGCGCAGCCGGAATCTCGCTCAGTCTCAATTTCGTCATTCACCGGCGCAACATCGATCGCCTGCCACAAATAATTGAACTGACAGAAACGCTGGGCGCCGAGCGAGTCGAGCTTGCCAACGTGCAGTTTTACGGCTGGGCATTTCTGAATCGCGCGGCTTTGCTTCCGACTCGCGAACAGGTTGCGCGCGCAAGAGATGTCGCAACGGCCGCGAAGGCGCGTCTCGCCGGCAAGATCGACATTTTCTACGTGCTGCCGGACTACTATGAGACGCGGCCAAAGCCCTGCCTCAATGGTTGGGGTCAGCGTTATCTCACCGTCAATCCCGTTGGCGACGTGCTACCCTGCCAGACTGCTTCGTCGGCCATTCCCGATTTGCGTTTTGAAAACGTTCGAGCGCGATCGCTCGATTGGATTTGGCGGGAATCGGAAAGTTTCAACCGGTTTCGTGGAACAGAATGGATGCCGGAGCCATGCCGGAGTTGTCCGCAAAAAGAGATCGATTTTGGCGGTTGCCGCTGCCAGGCCGCACTGCTGACCGGCAACGCTGCAAACACGGACCCTGTTTGCACACTGTCGCCAAATCGCGCGTATGTGGACGCCTTGTTGCGCGATCTGAATTCACCGAGCAATCATCCGCGTGCATGGATGCCTCGAGTTAATCCTAAGAAAGATGTCATTCAGCCAGAAACAGATTGCACTGGAACTGGCCAGGCGAATCTTTTGTGACAACGGTCCAGGCTCGCCCTGCTGCTGAAAAAAAGGCTCAGTGCCCGCGTGCCGGGCATCAGTGATGCCGGATCCCTTTCACGCGATTATCGTCGCACCGTTCACACGACGCTGCGACTATTTCGCAGCGCTCACAATGGCGATTCCCCATGGACCGCTGCCGACTTTGATACGCTTCAATTCTTTGCGCATTTTTACATCGACAACCGACACGTCGTCTGAGGCGCCATTTGCCGTGTAAAGCTTCGATCCATCTGGACTGAGCGCGATGCCCCAGGCGCGGTTTCCAACTGGAATTTTCTCCGTCAGCTCGTTCTTCTTCGTATCGACGACTGCGACTGCGTTCCCTCGACCGGTTGAGACATAAAGCTCTTTTCCGCTTCCCGAAATTGCGCTACCCATGGGCAACGAGCCTGTCGGCAACTGAATTTTTGACAACAATTGGTGCGACCTGGCATCGACAACGGCAACGTATCCGCCGCTTTCGCACGCGACGTAAACGCGGGAACCGTCCGGCATCTCTTCACAAGTAACATAGACTTCGCCATTTACCGGGTTCACGCCCACACCCTCTGGTTCCGCCGACACTTTTATTTTCCCCCGAGGTTGGCCCGAATCGAGATCCACAATCAAAGCGCTCGCATCATCCTCATTTGCGATGAACGCGAATTTCCCATCTCCGGAAATTGCAAGTTGCTCCGGATCGGATCCGACATGCCATCGATCGGCGAGCTTTCGCGCGACAGGGTCAATTACTCCCATGCCATCCGCTGTTTTGTCAGCAGGCGCGCGCTCGGTATCCACGCCCGGCGTCATGCGCGGGGATCCGCTCAACGTGACCAGGATGCGCCTGCCATCCGGCGTCGCGTGAATTCCGCGTGGTCTCTTGCCTACCCCGAAAGTTGCAACAACAGCATCCGTCGCGCCGTCAATGACACTTACATCCCCCGAGCGTTCGTTGCTAACATATACGAAATAGCTTGACGATTTGGCCGGAGCGGCCAGCGTGATAGTGACAGCTGCAGCATAGCTAATCGCGAAACTGCTAAATCTCATATCTGCCAGCTACATCTCACCGGCTTAGCGAGCAAGTCCGCTCGCGTTGCTGAAGTTCAGAATTGGACGTTCGTTGTTCGTTGTTCGACGTTTGGTTCAATGCAAACCCATGACAAGCTTTTCACTCCCGGACCAGTTGAGGTTTCGCCGAAGACCTGGGCCGCGTTTTCGCGCCCGATGATAGGCCATCGCGGCGAAGATTTTAAGAATCTTTACCGAGCGATTTATCCAAAGCTGCAGATCTTGTTCGGAACGAAGCAGCCGGTATTTCTTTCTACCTCCTCTGCCTGGGGCGTGATGGAAGCTTCAATCCGGAACTTGGTCGATCGGGGCGTGCTTTGCTGTATGTGCGGAGCGTTCTCCGACAAATGGTTCGATGTCGCGAAGCGCTGCGGAAAAAATGCCGAGCCTCTGCAGGTTGATTGGGGAAAGCATATCGACCACAAAATAGTCGATCGACAATTAGCGACCGGAAAATTCGACACCGTCACCTTGATCCACAACGAAACCTCCACCGGGGTAATGAATCCGCTCGGGGAGATTTGCGGTATTCTCGCGAAATATCCCGACGTCGCGCTGGTCGTCGATACCGTTTCGTCATTTTCCGGAGTGAAGATCGATATGGACGCGCTCGGTATCGACGTGATGTTGACCGGCGCGCAAAAAGCGCTCGCGCTTCCGCCGGGTTTCTCATTGTTTTCCGTCTCGGAAAAAGCATTCGCCCGCGCCGAAAAAGTTCCCAACCGCGGATTTTATTTTGATTTCCTCGAATTCAGGAAACAACAGGCGCAATGGATGACGCCAAGCACGCCCAGCATCGCGCATATTCACGCGCTGCAATCAAAACTCGAGGAAATTTTAGAGGAAGGCCTCGATGCGCGCTTTGATCGGCATGTGCGCACGAATGCGCTTGTGCACGATTGGGTTCGACGGGCTGGATTTGATTTCTTCGCCGAGGAAGGATTCCGATCAAAAACGCTCACCTGCGTAAAGAACAATCGAGGCATCGACGTGCTAAAGCTCGCCCGCGATTTGCGGTCCAGACATCATCTGGTCATCGACCCCGGTTACGGCAAGATCCAGGGCAAAACCTTTCGCCTCTCCAATATGGGCGACGAAACCGAAGAAACCATCTCGCATTTACTTACGTGTCTTGACGACGTCCTGTAGCAGCGGTCTATGACCGTCGAAGCAGAGAATGGCCGCCGGTTAACACGCGATCATTTTGCTCACGCATCGTCGGAGGGTAGCTTCATACTGGTTCGCGTCATTGATGCCGTTTTATGTCAGCGATCGAAGCTTCCAAACTGACCAAAGTTTATCGTACCTACCGCAAGGAGCGTGGTCTCTGGGGTTCACTCAAGGGCCTGATCAAGCGACGCTATGATGAAACGCGGGCGGCCGACCACGTTTCCTTCCAGATCGAGGAAGGCGAGTTTGTCGGCTTTCTCGGCCCGAACGGCGCGGGAAAAACCACCGTGCTCAAAATGCTTTCCGGCTTGTTGAACCCCACTTCGGGGGATGCCCGCGTGCTCGGATTCGTTCCCTGGGAAAGGCGCAACGAAATGAAACGACAGTTTAGTCTGCTCATGGGACAAAAGAATGCGCTCTGGTGGGACCTGCCCGCGCAGGAATCGCTCGAGCTGAACCGGGCCATCTACGGGATCGACCGCGATCGGTTCAAAAAAGTGGTCGATGGATTGTCGGACCTTTTGGAAGTGCAGGATAAAATGAACGTGATGGTGCGCGAATTATCGTTGGGCGAACGAATGAAGATGGAGCTGATCGCCGCCCTTATTCATGAGCCGCGCGTGCTGTTTCTCGACGATCCAGGAACTTTGTCATCGCGTCCTGGTGATCGACCACGGCAAAATCTTCTTCGACGGTCCGCTCGCGCAGATCATTGATCGATTTTCGGGGCACAAGATTCTCAGTCTCACCTTCGAGAAGGAAGCGACGCGCG
>WNGQ01017490.1_pt1 | contig 12773 bp, 11 predicted proteins | sample 5407661 | NCBI WGS metagenome assembly WNGQ01 (sample SAMN13153382, study PRJNA577476) | soil metagenome | isolation source: 60 cm soil or saprolite under Garry oak tree replicate 2 | place: USA:California | collected 2016-06-15
AGATCAAAGCAATTGATTCGCTGCTACCGATTCATGAAGCCCAATTGCTAAGCTATTTGAAGCTCGGTGGCTGGAAAATCGGATTGCTCATCAACTTCAATGTCGAGCTATTAAAGCACGGGGTACGCCGACGCGTTCTCGGGCTTGTTGAAGAGATCAGCTTATGATTCTCCTCCACGAACTCTGCGTCCTTTGCGGTAAATAGATTCACCATGTTATTCGGCGAAATCATAAAAATGGCACTGGCTTCGCTTGGCGCCAACAAGCTGCGCGCTGGTCTGACCATGATCGGCATCACCATCGGTGTTTTCTCAGTTATCTCGGTAATGACTGCGATCGGCGCGCTGCAATCGTCGATCGAGAGCGGCATTAGTTTTCTCGGCGCGAATATCTTCCAGTTCGCCAAATATCCGGCGAACGTGAACGTCGGCGGCGAGATCAAAAAAAAATATCAGAACCGCCGCAACATCACGTATCGAGAGGCCTTACATTATTCCAAGCTGATGGAAGGAAACGCGCGGGAAGTTTGTCTGAAAAGTTTTGGCTACGAGGTGAAGGGCCAGGCGGTTTACAACGGCATCAAGACGACGCCGAGTCTCCTCATCGTCGGGACGAACCGAAGTTTTCTGGCTGCGAACGCTTACACACTCGGCTACGGCCGTAACCTGAACGATGAAGATGTCGATCTTGCGCGCCGGGTGATAGTTGTCGGGAAAGTAATCGAGAAACGATTATTTCCGCATGAAACACCGATCGGCAAGGTGATCAGGCTAAGCGGCCACACTTATACCATCATCGGTGTTCTTGCTGAGAAAGGAACCTCCTTCGGCCAGAGCCAGGACGACCTTTGCATCATGCCGATTACGCGATTCTTCGAGGATTACGGCGAAGCGAAACGGACCGTAAACATCGCGACGCAAGCCTTCTCCGCGGAGACTTACAACCGGACATTGGACAAAGCCATCAGTGCGATGCGTATTGCGCGCGGGCTGCGCGCAAACCAGGAAAACGATTTCGAGATTTATTCGAACGATTCACTCAAAAGCGCGTTCACATCGGTCGCTGGCATCGTCCGCATCGGCGCGTTCGTCGTCAGTTTTATCGCGCTCCTTGCTGCGGGAATCGGGATTATGAATATTATGCTGGTGAGCGTCACCGAACGGACGAAGGAAATTGGAGTGCGTAAATCGATCGGCGCCCGCAGTCGCGACATTTTGCGGCAATTTCTTGCCGAAGCAGTATTCATCTCGGAGGCTGGCGGCATCCTTGGAATTCTTCTTGGAGTTATCGGCGGCGATTTGCTCGCCATTTGGCTGAAAGTGGATGTTATCTTCCCATTCGGCTGGGCGATAGCCGGTCTTCTCGTCTGAATCCTCGGCTGCCACGATCTGCCAACGCCCGTGACGCCAAAGCCAAGTGTCCGTCCAAACAAAGCGTCCGCGCTCACCGTTGTGTCGCTCCCAACTTTCATTTCCCTGAGCCACCGCGGTATCACTGTAAAATCTGACTTTCACTTCGTTGACGTGGTTCGAAGCGAAATACTTTGGCGCGTCACGCGTTTCGGAGACCATTTTCGCCTTGCCATACATGCCCCCCTTGGGATCGACGCCAACAAAATCGTCGGCAAGAATGCGTTCGACGACGCTGCTGTCGCCGCTGGCGACTGATTCCGCCCACTGCCGCTCGCTCTCAATAATATAGCGCTCCGCTTCCTTCTGATCATAGTGTTGCGTACAACTGACAAGTGAGAGCCAGAGCGCGCCAAGAAGCGCGCAGACCAAGCTTCTGGAAGCCAAGTTAATCCAAGCCAAGCGCTCTGAATGTAGCATCGATATGTTTGAAATGAATGTCGAGCGAGCAAAGACGTTCGATGTCGGAATCGGAGAGCCAGGTTGTGATTTCTGGCTCCTGCTTTGCATTTTCGGCAAATGTCCCTGCACCTTTCCAGGTTCGCATCGCAGCGCGTTGCACGGCTTCATAGGCGATTTTGCGCTCTGCGCCCGCGCGAGTAAGCGCTAGCAAAATCGACTGGCTGAAATAGAGACCTTTCGTCACAGCGAGGTTTTGCGCCATTCGCTCCGGATAGACCTGCAACTTTTCGACGATGTCTCGCAATTTCACGAGCATGTAATCGAGCAGGATACATGAGTCCGGCAGAATGATACGCTCGGCGCTCGAATGACTAATGTCGCGCTCGTGCCAGAGAGCCACGTTCTCCAGCGCAACAATCGCGTTACCGCGAACGACACGCGCCAAACCGCTCAAACGCTCACTCGTGATCGGATTGCGTTTATGCGGCATGGCGGAACTGCCTTTCTGGCCTTCGCCAAAGAATTCTTCCACTTCGAGCACTTCGGTACGCTGGAGATGCCGAAATTCCGTAGCCCAACGGTCGATACTCGAGGCAATGACGGCCAGGGTAGTCATAAATTCCGCATGGCGATCGCGCTGTACGATCTGCGTTGAAAGTGTCGCCGGTTTTAATCCGAGCCTCTCGCAAACCGCACGCTCAATCTTTGGATCGACATGTGCATGCGTGCCGACTGCTCCGCTTATTTTGCCGACGCGAATCCGCTCGCGCGTCTGGGTGAGACGTTCCTCCGCGCGTCCGAATTCGTCGAACATGAGCGCCAGCTTTAATCCAAATGTGATCGGCTCCGCGTGCACGCCGTGACTGCGGCCAATCATCGGGGTCGTTTTGAACCGCCGCGCCTGTTTCGCGATTGCCGTCCGCAGAGATTTCAAATCGTCCAAAAGAACTTGGCACGACTCTGTCAGTTGCACTGCGATGGTCGTGTCCAGGATATCCGATGAAGTTAGCCCCTGATGGATCCAGCGCGATGCTGGCCCCACCGATTCAGCAACGTTTTCGAGAAAAGCGATGACGTCGTGATTTGTTCGCTTCTCGATCTCCAGGATTCCGGGAATGGAGAACCGCGCTCGCTTCCGAATTTCCGCAGCGTCCTCTTTTGGAATCTCGCCAAGCTCCGCCATCGTCTCGCAGGCGAGCACTTCAATCTCCAGCCAAATCTGAAACTTGCGCTCATCCGACCAGATTTTGCGCATCTCCGACCGGGAATAACGATCGATCACCGCGCGAAGATAAAGTCTCTGCCGAGAATTTCCAAAATGAAATCGTGCAGATGAAGGGGCGCGTGTGGTTGCGCCAGCGCGATAACGCAGTGGAACTGAAAGCCGATGGCGCTCTTTGCCTCAGCAAACGCGGGCACGCATGAAGCGCCCGTCATTTTGCAACAGCACCTTGCCGCTGGCGAAAAGGTCTGCAACCGTTGCGACTGTTTCTTTCTTATTCCTGGTGCAGGAACTCACTGCCAGGATCAAATCCCCAAGTGAAAGCCTGGCGCGCGGCTTCAGAATTTGGCGATGCCTTTTCATGTGGTGCCCCTTTTTGCCAGGAGCAACTCTGGTGCCACTGCTCATTGTGAATACCTCTTCCATGCTGCCGTGTGCAGTTATTCAATCCTTGTGCACTTTAGTTGTGACCGTCGAACGACACTTTTGTTCAATCTTTGAACAGCCGAGGGCTGCCGGGCAGCGGCAGGATGCCGCAAAGTCTACTCAGTAGCGCGAACCAGAGCGTGGCTTCATTAATCGCAGCGTCAGCATATAAAGTGCGGCGAATAACGTAACCACAAGTAAGATGCCGCGCGATTGACCACGGATAAAGTGAACCATCGCTTCGGGATTTGTCAGAAGCTCGGGTTCTACCAAATATGCTCGATGTCCCAGATAAGCGAGGATGCTGCAGGAAATCGCCGAGCCGAGAATGGTGACCAGACTAAAGACAACAAAATTCATCCGAACGATGCCGGCCGGAATGGAAATGAGATGTCGCACAACTGGCAGCACCCGTGCAAAAAAGACCCCGCCAGCTTCGTAGCGATTGAGCCAGTGCTCTGCGTGTTCGAGCTTGTTCGGAGTAAGTAAGATGAAGCGGCCAAATTGCAGAACCAGTGGCCGCCCGATCCACCGGGAAATCCAATACATTAACGCAGCGCCAAGGTATGCGCCGAGCGTTCCCGCCAAGATCACACCAACAGGATTGAGCCTGCCTTGCGCGGCCAGGAATGCCGCGGGCGGCAGCACGGCTTCGGCCGGAACGGGTAATGGCGTGCTTCCCATCGCCATCAACACGATAATGCCGACGTAACCGCCGCTTAGCACCCAGCCAAACCAAATTTGAAGAAAATGATGCATGTTGTCATCCGAGCGATGTCGAGGAATCTCTCGACGGCGATCCGTGATGGGTCCGTCGTAGTTCAGTCGAAAATCTAAAATCCGCAATCCGAAATTCACATGTCGATCTACCGGCGCGTCCTTCGCTATTACGAGCCTTTCTGGGGACAAACGATGCTCGGCTTATTTCTCTCGCTTTGCGGCATTGCCTTAAATCTGCTCAAGCCATGGCCGTTCAAAATCATCGTGGACGATTTTCTGCGAGCCGCGCCCGCTGCACGCGGCGATTGGCGCACATGGGTTCCCCTGCTCTGTCTCGCCCTCGTCGTAATCCAGTTCGCGTGGGGAATCATTAATTGGATCACGAATTACCTGTTCGTAAAAATCGGCCTGCAGGCGCTCCTCAAATTGCGCACCGATCTCTACGCATATCTGCAGTCGCTCTCGCTCAAATACCACGATGCGCGACGATCCACCGACTCCAGTTTTCGCGTCGCCTATGATTCGCAGTCGTTCCAGACGATCTACAACAAGGGCTTCACAAACATCTTCGCATCTGTAGTCACACTCCTCGGCACATTTGTTGTCATGGTGAGACTCGACTGGAGACTGACGCTGCTTTCCCTGGCGATTGTGCCGCTGATCGTGGGCGCGATTTATTTCTTCGCCCACCGGATTCGCCGCGAATCGACCTCGATTCAGGAACAGGAAAGCGCGGTGCTTGCCCAGGCGCAGGAAGGCCTGAGCTCGATCCGGATGGTGCATGCCTTTGGACGCGAGGACTTCGAAGTCCGGCAATTTCATCAGCAAGCGCGCCAGAGCTTGCAGGCAAACCTGCGGCTCACTTTGACAAATGTGAACAGCGCACTGGTGATCAGCACACTCATGGTCATCGGCACGGCAGCGATGTATTACGTGGGAACATTGCATGTCCTCGCGGGTACGCTCAGCCTCGGTTCGCTTCTAGTCTTCAGCGCTTATTTGCTGATGCTCTATCAACCGCTTGAATCGCTCACCTACACGACCTGGGCGATGGAAGGCGCCACCGCCGGTGCAAAACGTTGCTTCGAAGTTTTGGATCGGCAGGACGATGTCATCGATTTGCCGGAGGCGATTCCAATCGCAGAAACAAATGGCGCGCTACAATTTGAAAATGTTTCCTTTCGTTATGCGCCAGATCGACTGGTCCTGCACGATCTCGATCTTGACATTTCACCAAATCAAATCGTCGGGCTTGTTGGAGGAACCGGTGCTGGGAAAAGCACGTTGATGAGTCTGGTTCCGCGTTTTTACGATCCAACTTCCGGTTCGATTGCGCTGGATGGGCGCAATCTGCGCAAAATCACAAAAAAATCTCTGCGCGCGCAGATTAGCTTGGTTTTACAGGACACGCTGCTCTTTTCCACCACTGTTCGCGAGAACATCGCCTACGGTCGGCCAAATGCGACGGACGAAGAGATTATTCAGGCAGCGCGTCGCGCGCAGGCCGACGATTTCATTCGGCAGTTGCCCAATGGCTATGCAAGTCTGGTCGGCGAACGCGGCGGCCATCTGAGCGTGGGTCAACGGCAGCGCATCGGCATCGCGCGCGCATTTCTGAAAAACGCGCCGATTTTATTGCTCGACGAACCGACCTCGGCGCTCGATCCAGCCACGGAATCGGCGATCATGGAAACGATCAAAGAATTGATGCACGGTAGAACCACATTGATCGCAACCCATCGTCTGGCGACGATTCATGGCCTCGATCAAATCATTGTCTTGGAACACGGACGGATCGCCGAGAAAGGACGCGGCCCGGATCTGATCGCGCGCGGCGGCATTTACGCCAAACTTTACAGTTCAGGAAAATTCCCGACGTAACGTGGCGCAACTTTGCAAGTTGCTCGGGCAAGTTGCAAACTTGCCCAACAATATATGAGCAACGTCCGCGAAGACCGACATGTGGAAGGCGACTGGTGGCCGGACCCAATCCCGCCAAACGTCCAGTTTGGCGAAGGATTTTATTGCGAGAGCGCCCAAATTTTCAGGAAACTGCGCAACAAAAAGTCGCGCGCGGTCGTGATCGGCAAACACGTTTCGTGCTACGCCGGCTGTTCGTTTTCCCTCGGCGAGAGTGGTACATGTACGATCGGCGATTTCACTCTGCTCAACGGCGCACTCATCATGGCGGAGGAAAAGATCGACATCGGCTCATATTGCCTGATTTCGTGGAACGTCGGAATCGCCGATTCGGATTTTCATCCCCTCGAACCGGCGCAACGCCTGATCGACGCGCAAGCGCTTGCGCCGTTTTTCAAAGAGCGCCCCCCCCGGCCGCAATTGAAAACCGCCCCGGTGAAAATAGCGGACAACGTTTGGATTGGCATGAACGCCGTGATTTTGAAGGGCGTCACCATCGGCGACAACTCCGTGGTCGCTGCTGGATCAGTAGTAACGAAGTCTGTTGAGGCAAATACCGTCGTGGCTGGGAACCCAGCGGTTGTGGTCAGGCAACTGTGAATAGTGACGGGCGATCAGTGAATGGAGCGGGATTCTCGATTCACGCCTCGTTAGAATGAAAAGAAAGAAAATTGTCGTTATGGGCTTCATGGGTTCGATGCCGATCGCGGGCGTGATCTGGCAGCACGTCCATTATATCGTCGGGCTGCAACGGCTCGGTCACGATGTATTTTACATCGAAGACTCGGCCCGGCTTCCGTACAATCCGGAGACGTTTGAAGTAACCAATGAGTTCGATTACGCGGCACACCTTCTCTCTCGCCTGGCGCGAGAGTTTGGATTCAAAAATCGCTGGGGGTTTTGCGCTCGCTATTTACCACGCAATCCAACTGCCGGCTTGCCGTTAAAAACTATCCGGCGGCTCTATCGTGAGGCCGACGCGATCCTGAACATTTGCGGCACGCAGGAATTCAATGACGACTTGCTCGTTTCTGATCGAATCCTTTACATCGAGAGCGATCCCGGCGTTGAGCAAATCAAGATCGACAATGGCGTAAAATCGACAATCGAGTATCTGCGGCGGCATCGCGCGCTGTTCACATTTGGTGAAAACATCGGCACAAAAGTGTTTCCCGTCCCGACGCATGGTTTCAAATGGTTGCCGACCCGGCAACCGGTGGTCACGGATCTATGGAAAACCACTCGCGCCCCCTCGCGTGCGGCGGTTTTCACCTCAGTGGCAAACTGGTCCACAAGCGGTCTGAAAGATATTACCTGGCGCGGATCGAGGTATCTTTGGAGCAAGTCACGTGAATTTTTGCGTTTTATCAATGCGCCTAAGGAATCAGGCGAAACGTTTGAGCTGGCGACAAACATCGAAGACGGAAATACGCGGCGCAGATTTGAGCGGAGCGGCTGGCGGCTGCGTTGCCCGCTGCAAATGAGCGTCGATTACTGGCTTTATCGTGATTACATCCGCCGCTCAAAAGCGCTCAAAAGGGGAGTTTACAGTGGCGAAAGATCAATACGTCCGGCTAAATACCGGCTGGTTCAGCGACCGCAGTGCGTGTTACCTAGCCGCCGGCCGTCCGGTAATCACTCAGGAAACCGGGTTCACCAAGAACTATGGCAGCCGAACTGGACTTTTGTCGTTCCGGTCTTTGGACGAAATTGTCGATGCAGTGAAAGCAATCAACGGCGACTATCCAAAGCATTCGCGCAGTGCTAGGATTCTCGCGCGTGAATTTTTCGAGGCTGAGGAGGTGCTCAGATCGATTCTCGATCGGGCTGGAATTTGAAATGCTGCGCCTTCGGAGATTGCTGCCAACGCGCCTGGCCTCCTCCCCGCCGCAGCGGTATGGCGTCGGCGCGAAGTCGCGTTCCGCCCTTAAATGGTTGAACGGCGATTGGGTTTTTTATGTCAGTTTCTGTTCAAAGGCCACTTGCAGATGCAGATTCGAATCTTGATTTTCGGTTACTTCGTTTGATTTTTCAGCCTTTCTGCCCATGAAGCGTGCGTTTATTTTTGTTTGGGTTGCTTTGCTGCTCAGCGCGACTTGCTACGCGCAAGAAAGCACGCCCGCACCCTCTCCGATCGAACCGCAGCGGCCGCCTGCAGGCGCCCGTATGCCGAACACTCCCGCTCAGGCAGTAGTTCCAGTGCCTGTTCCCATCGCGCCGCCGAAACCGAATGGCCCTGTCCAAAAGAGTCTCGTTCGCATTACGAACACCGCAGCAGAGCCGGATTACAAAGCGCCATGGAATGCCGGAGGTCTGCAGCGCAGTGTCGGCGCCGGCTTCGTTATCGACGGCAATCGCATCATGACCAACGCGCACGTCGTGAGCAACAGCCGCTACCTGACGGTTGAACGTGACGGCGATCCGAACAAATATCCGGCGAAAGTGCAGTTCCTAGCCAACGATTGTGATTTGGCGCTGATCACGGTGCCGGCTCCGGATTTTTTCAAAAACATGATCCCGCTGAAATTCGGCGGGATCCCCGCGCTGGAATCGACCGTTTCGGCCTATGGTTATCCGATCGGCGGCGAGCGGATGTCGGTTACCACTGGAATCGTGTCGCGGGTTGATTTTCAGCTCTACACGCATTCGTCCATCGACCAGCACCTCGCGATCCAGATCAGCGCGCAAATCAATCCCGGCAACAGCGGCGGACCGGTAATGCAAGATAGCAAGGTCGTCGGCGTTGCTTTTCAAGGTTACAGCGGCGATGTCGCGCAAGGCGTCGCCTATATGATCCCGACGCCGGTGATTACCCGGTTCTTGAAGGACATCAGCGACGCGCACTACGACAAGTATCCCGACCTTGGAATTACGTATGCCAAGCTCCAAAATCCGGCACAGAGAAAATTTCTCGGCCTAAACGACGACGACCGCGGCGTACTCGTGAGCACAGTGGTCGCGGCCGGGCCCTCGGCTGATATTTTGCGCCCCGGCGATGTCCTGCTGGCCGTCGATGGTCATCCGATCGCGAGTGATTCAAATGTCGAGCTGGAAGGCGAACGCGCGGAATTTCAGGAAGTAGTCGAACGAAAATTCCGAGGCGATTCAGTCAAGTTCGATATCTGGCGTGACAAGAAACCAATGACGGTCACGGTCAAGCTCTTTACCCCCTGGCCCTATCTGATTCTGGGCCATAGCTATGATGTGCATCCCCGCTACGTGCTTTATGGCGGCTTACTTTTTCAACCGCTGAACCTCGATTCACTTGAAACTTATCGGCCAACTGATCTGCGGCTTCGCCATTTCTTCGAATATTTCGTTCAGGAACAGATTTACCTGCAGCATCCCGACGTAATTGTGCTGACGAATATTCTCCCCGACCCGATCAATACCTATCTCGGGCCATATCGCGGGGGAATTGTCGATGAAGTGAACGGGAAGAAAATTCACACACTGGACGAACTGGCCAGCGCTTTTGCTGAGGCGCCGGAGCATTTCGTCATTCGCATGATCGGCGATGGGCCTCCTCTGGTGCTCGACCGCGCTAAAGTGGAAGCCGCACGCGAGCGAATCAAGGCGCGTTACAACGTCTTGAAAGAACAAAATCTCGAGGAACAACCTATCTCGAAAACCCCACAACAGGTGAGCAAAATTTAAAGATGCCCAGGCGTTCTTATATCTTTTTTGGAATTCTTCTCGTTGCGGCCACGGGTGCGCTGGCTAAAAAGGAGCCCGCTCTTCCAGCCCCAGTGAAGGCGCCAAAGCAGTTGGCGCTCGTCCGCGTAAATGTGACCGGACAATCTTATGATTACTTTCGGCCGTGGCAAAAGAAAGCCCCGTTTTCAAAGCGGGCGCTCGGCGCGGTGCTGTCCAACGGGCGCGTCCTTGTCACTGCGGACTTGGTTGCAAATCAAAATTACGTCGAACTCGAGCGCGCCGAGTCCGGAGAGAAGACCGCGGCCAACGTACAGGTGATCGATTATGAAGCGAATCTGGCGCTGCTCGAACCGACAGAGAAAAAATTCTTGGACGGAATCACTCCGCTCGAAATTACTCCCGACACCGTGGTCGGCGATCGACTTGCCGCGTGGCAACTGGAGCCGACCGGCGCCTTGCTCGCTACCGAGGGACTGGTGACAACCGTGCAAATGACCCAGTATCCGATCGATGTTGGGCAATTTCTTACTTACCGCATCAGTATCCCGATGCAGTACCGGGAGAACAGTTACACCGTGCCGCTGGTCAAAAACAATAAGCTCGCCGGATTGCTGCTCCGTTACGATTCGCGCTCGCAACTGCTCGACGCCATTCCCGCGCCGATCATCACGCATTTCTTAAAGGAGGCCGAGAGCCAGAAGTATCGAGGTTTCCCCTCGGCTGGTTTTTCATTTTTCCCGACGCGTGATCCGGAACTGCGCCAGTTCGCCGGAGAAACCGGCAAAGCCGGCGGGGTTTACGTGAACAACGTGGAACCAAATACGCCAGCGATGAAAGCCGGCTTGCAGGTTGGTGACATTGTAACTGCCGTAGCGAATCACGAGATCGATCAAAACGGAAATTATGTCGATCCACTCTACGGCAAGATCGAGTTTACGAATCTACTGACTGCGCACGTGTATTCGGGCGATGTAGTTCCGTTCCGCATTCAGCGCAATGGCAAGCCGATGCAGCTAAATGTGACGCTAGAGCATCGCGACGCGAAGGATTACGTCAGCCCGCCATACAATTTGGATCAACCGCCCCGCTATTATGTTCTCGGTGGCCTGATTTTTCAGGAACTTTCCCGTCAATATCTCAAAGAATGGGGGCCCAACTGGCAAAGAGAAGCGCCACAACGGCTAGTCTATTTCGACCGGTTCCAATCGGAACTCTTTCCCGATGCCAACCGCCGCGTGGTGATTCTGAGCCAAGTCCTGCCAGCCAATAGCACAATCGGCTATGACGACCTCGCTTATCTGACCGTTACAAAAGTCAACGGTAGAGAAATTAAATCGTTAGCCGATTTGGCTGAAGCAGTGAAACAGCCGGTCGAGGGCTTCATCAAGATCGAGACTGAAGAAGATCCAAAGCAGATCGAGCTCGACGCGGCGCAGGTCGCCGCCGAGGCGCCCAATCTACAGGAAAATTACGGCATCTCCTTCCTGAATCGCCTCGATTAAAGCGGCATCAATCCGCAAATCAGCGCGCTTCATCGCTCGAGCCGCCAGTGGGCCGCGGCTTCGCGAGAAAGCTGCGCACTTCTTCGTCATAAGTTTGAAAGGGATCCCCCATGACGAGAAAATCGCGGCTGTCACAGGCGATGGAATCCCAATTGACGACGTAGGGCAGCTCGCCTCCGCTGGACTGGAAAAAAGCAACTGCTTGGCCGCGACCGGATGCGCGCGTGTTAGCCGGAGGAACGTGCGTCGCGCTGGGACGTCGGACACTGTTGTTCCACTCCGCAATTCGCTTGCCAGGGGTAACACTGAAGAACAAGCCCCGAACCGGGTCGATATTGTGATACTCGAGATCGATGCTTTGCAGCCAGGGATCGTCCCAGTTCAATTTTTCCGCGTCCACAAAAGTGTCGAGCAGCCATTTTTTCGTAATCCAATCGACTCCGCCGATGAGCGATTCTGGATTTTGTTCCAACGCTTCGAGGACAAAGCCCCAGTTTTCCAGCAGCCAGTATGTTTCCGCGCTGCTATTACGGAGACGTTTCTGTGCCAGCTCGTGGAATTGCCATTGAACATCGATCGCACCCATGGTTTTGCCATTCTCAAGTTGGACAATCCATTTTTGGCTGGCATCGCGTGAGATGTCGCGGGTGCTCTGCACAGCGTCGGCCAGGACCAGATTGCGCGGCAAAGCGTTCTCCTCTAGCAACGATAAAACGCACGCGGTGGTCCCGATTTTAAGAGCTGTGGCATACGGACTCATGTTGGAATCGCCAATGAGCAAATGAAGCCGTCGATATTTTCGATAATCGGCTAATGGCTCATCGCGCGCGTTAATGATGGCGCGGTTGAACTGCACCCATTGATAAATGTCGTTCACGATGTGGTCAGCCCGTTGACTGAGCTGAAATCTCACCTGCGCCGCTGGCTGCGGCGGCTCGAAATCGAAGGCGAGCGGATTCGACTGACCGACCCGCCCCGCGCCGGTAAAGATCTGCCGCGTGGCCAGAAAAGTGAGCAGCGTTCCAAGAATCGGCGGCGTGAACTGCGCCTCGCGTTTCATCAAATAATTCTCGTGGCAACCAAATGTGGCCCCGGTGTGGTGATCGACATTGTTTTTGATAAACGAGACGCGGCCCTCGGCACCGAGAGCAATCAGTGATGATTGGAGCAGGTAGTCCCCGGCAAGCTCGTGAGCAATGAGATCATGCAGATGCAAACACTCCGGCGATGCGTACTCGATATGCCCCATGTCGAGGTACAGACGCCCGCCATTGAGAAGAAAACCTCCGTTGCCCGGCGGCTCCTCATAATCCCGGTAGTGCAGATCGATCGTGCCGGCCTCGGCTTTTCGGAAAAGATAGTTCTTTACCTTGGCCGGCCAGAGCTCGGAGTTTCCATGCGGCTCCTCTTCGCTCAGCAGACAGCCGTACTCGGTTTCAATTCCCACGATCCGATCCATCGCTACCAATTAACGCACTGAATCGCAATTTGGCTAAGCAAAAACAACTTCCCCTC
>WNGQ01006344.1_pt1 | contig 12771 bp, 10 predicted proteins | sample 5407661 | NCBI WGS metagenome assembly WNGQ01 (sample SAMN13153382, study PRJNA577476) | soil metagenome | isolation source: 60 cm soil or saprolite under Garry oak tree replicate 2 | place: USA:California | collected 2016-06-15
TCCGGGGGTGGCCATGAAGTCACAGCCTTTGCGGGTGCATGGACGTTTGATGCATCGCCCCGGCACGATCATCGGCAAAGCGCTGGAGCCGCTGGCCAAAGGCCAGGCAGAGATCCTCGTCCTCTTGAGTCTTCAGTGAGGAATATTAACGAGAAGCGCAACCTTCTCCCAAAAACGACCATCGGATTCAACCATAGCGTTAACGCCCGGCTTGCGGTTGTTGTGTACTAATGCTTAGAATGACTGTCTTTGACTGCTAAGCGCATCTCAACGGGCGTTCTTGCTGCTTTGGCTCAATCCCCAGTGAGCATTTTAATGATTTGTACGGTGACTTCATGGTAAGACTGTTTCTTGCCTTCATATCTGCCGCGTTCGCGATCTGGCTTGTGGCCGGCGCAGTTTCTTCGGGCCGGACTTCCGCTTCGCCGACAGTTGCTTCAGCAACGCCCGATCCCTTTGTGGCGCAAGTCACGAATTCAGCCCGCAACTCGTTCACCGGCGATATGTCGGCGGATGGCCGGTTTGTGGTGATTGAGTCAGAGGGCGACATCTCGACTGAGAAGACCACGACGCGCAACAACACTGACGGAAACTTCGAGATATTCCTTTATGATTATGCGCAGCGGCGAGTTTTCCAGATCACTAACACCCGGCCGGTAATAAATCCGAACGCTTCGCCATCGCCGAGTCCAAGCCCGAGTCCGACAGCCAGCCCGTCACCGACAGCCAGTCCAACGCCCACGCCTATCGATCCGAGCACCATCAAGGTTGCAATTACAAATACCCGGCCGATGATCAGTATGGCACCGGCCCTTGATGGTTCGAATCAGCGCACGTATCGAATCGTTTTTAGCTCGAACGCGCCTACTCCGGCAAACTTTGATGGCACAGACTCGGCGGCATTGGATGCGGACGCCAATGAAGAAATTTGGGTTTTTCAGTTGCCACCAGTTTCGGACGTAGCGCTGAACACGGGAGCTGACCTACCGCTTCAAGATTTAACTCAGGGCACCTTTACACAGATCACGAACACGACGGCAAGTCGTCCTCCGACTGCGGGATCGTCAACCCTGACTCCATTTATCGCAGACGACAATCGCGAGGGTTCGATCAGCGATGATGGCCAAAGAGTTGTGTTCATCTCGGTGCGCGATCTCACGCCAGGCGCACCGGGAAATGCTGATGGTAATCCGGAGGTCTATCTGACAACCGTGGGATCGGGTACGGTTATTCAGGCGACCAACACCCACGACGGGCAGGGTTTATTCAATCCGGTGGTCAACGAGAATCCCTGCATTTCACTGGATGGTTCCGCTTTCGCGTTTGTCTCGAACGCAAACCTTACTGGAAACAACAACGACGACGGCAACGGGAATGGGAATTTTGAAATCTATTGGGCGAACTTCAATGGAAGCACCGTCAGCAATCTACGGCAGGTAACCAAAACCAAAGCCACCAACGCGAGCGAAGCCACAACCAATATTTTTTCCCACGGAAGTGGCGGCGCGCGCCGTCTGAGTCGTAACGGGAACTTCATCGCGTTCAATTCCCTCGCAAACGATCCGAAAGCAAATGGAGCAAATGCGACGTCATATGCTGTTTTTGTCTACAACGTTATTGGCGATTCGTTCGCGCAGGTAGAACCCCGCGCATTGTCGGGCGGGGACGTGGTTGGTTTTCCAACGTTCACCGACTACGACAACGCCGGCGCTCCGGCCTCCGTCGTTTTCATTTCGGGCTTGAATTTCCTGCCGGATGGAACATTCCCGACCGTGGATCAGGACAGCACGGGATTGAACCCGCAGCGAAGCTCTCAAGTCTTCATCGCCCCGATTCCTTCGCCTAGTGCCAGCCCAACCGGGCCCTTCACGCGTATCACGAATCTTAGTGCCGGCGCTATCGCGCTGCCGCCGATGACCAGCAATACGCGCGCGCGAATGGCCTTTAGTTTTTTTGGCGACCTTGGTGGCGGCAATACTGATTTCGCAAATGAGGTTTTCTATCACCTGTCCCCAGCCAACACGAGCGAACCAGCCGCATCAATCTCGATCTTTACCGGAGCCAGTCTGATCCCCGTGACCATGCCGGCGGCCAGTCCGTCGACATCTCCCAGTCCGAGCCCATCGCCGAGCGCCACTCCGTTTATTGCGGCCGGCCTGGCGCCTGGCGAACTTGGCGTACTGCAAGCAACGGTCCCCCTCGCGCCTTCCACGGCGCAGGTAAATAACAATAGCGCGTCTTATGCCGGTCGTGAGCCCGCGTTGCCGGTTGAACTGAACGGAGTTTCAGTTTCAATTAACCGCGCAGCGTGCGGTTTGTATTTCGTCGGACCGTCACAAATCAACTTCGTTGTGCCAATCGGATTGACTCCCAATTCCAGCGGCGCCAGTTATCCAATCGTCATTAACAATAACGGCACAGTTCTTCGTGGCCTGATTGTAATTGTTGCGACCCAACCGGATATTTTTACAAGTTCGAATGGCCCGGGAGGTCGCGCAGTAGTCTTTAACGTGACCAATCCGATGACCCCGACTGGCGAACCATTCAACGTAACCTCCAACGACGGCACCGGCATGCAGGTGCCAACCGTGCTAGAGATCCATCTGACCGGAGTGCGTGGAGCCACGGCTTCTGCGGTTACGGTAACGATAGGTACGACTGTGATCGTACCGACTAAACTCGTTTCCACGGATCTGCCTGGCTTTGATCAGCTTTTGATTACCTTACCTTCGACGGTCGACCGGGGTGACCTTCCGATAATCGTTACTGCCGGCGCCGCCAGCCGGCCGGCGTCCAGCGCGCCCCATATCACTATCAATCCATAAGCGTTTGGTCGCTCGGTTCCTGCGACTCGCCGGTTTTGAGCCCGCACTTTTCTCCTGGTGTGCCTTCCGCACACGCTCCCTAATTGGTTCCTGGCCCTTGCTCAATTACACTTATCGCCATATCGATCGTGGTCGTGGGCTGCTGCCTCCGCCGATAGATGGTGAATAAAAGCGAACCGAAATTCGGAGTTGAAGAAATTGTGGCCCGCATGCAAGCCGGGGCTCGGAGGTCGAGACTTTCTGCAACTCACGAGTACAAGACGAGAAGACCAACCCCATCTCGGTCGACGAACGAAGGCCGTCTCGATCTCGAGCGGATCGAACTGCAACCCGTCTTTCAGGTGCACTCTGATAATCACTATCAAGTTAATGAGCTGCTGAAGTATCACGATCGGGCGTTTATTCAGAATGCGTATCTCGCAGTCTTGAAGCGCGGTCCCGATGCGACCGGGTTTCATCAGTTCATTGATGCGTTGCGCAGCGGGCGGATGAATAAGATCGACGTGCTCGCGCGTTTGCGGTACTCAGCGGAAGGACGCGCCAAGAAGGTCAAGGTCGATGGTTTACTTCTGCCCGCCGGGATCCGCCTTCTCTATCGCATTCCGGTAATCGGTTATCTCCTGAATCTGCTTGTGGGCATCGCCCGTTTGCCCAATTCTGTTCGTCAGGAACAACAGTTTCGAGCCCACGTATTGGCACAGCAGGAAATAATCGCTGAGCACACAAATCATCTGGCCGATACAATGCAATTCTTCAGCAGGCAGATGGAAACGCTTTATGCAGAGATGGCCGAGCTCCGCTCAAAACATGAGCTTCGCGACGATCTGCTGGCGCGACTCAGTGCAGAAAACGAACTGCTTCAAAACGAGTTGAAGACACTGCAGCAACACGCTGACGCCGCTTTCAGTTCTGAGCAGTCTGCGCGTGAACGAGGCCTCGATCAACTTGCCGACGCTTTCCGGGCTGAACAAACTGTCTGGGCAGCAAGCTTTGAAAGATTGACGCAGGCCATGATTGCCGAACAAGCGGCGAGGGAAAGCGGCCTGGACGCGGTCGGCGGCGCTTTAGGACAGGAACAGCAGGCCCGCGAACAAGGCTTTAATAACCTGTCCGCTGATCTCAATGAAAGATTGGTTGGCATAACGGAAACGCAAAATGCCCGGACCGGCTCACTTGCAACTCAGTTGCGGGCAGAAATTCAGAATCTTTATCAAAGACTGCAGGAAGCGCGGGTTGAGCTGGTTCTGCAGGGAGAGCGCGTCGCGAGACTTCTGGACGGCTTGAGGGCTGGTTCGTCAGATCCTTCTCAGTCCGCGCAAGTAGAGATTGCGGCCGAAGCCGGTCATGCTCTGGACGCCTTCTATCTTTCGCTTGAAGATCACTTTCGCGGAGACAGGGTTGAGATAAAAGAGCGCTTGCGAGTCTATCTACCGTGGATTGAGCGCGGTGGTATCGGCCGTGATGATCGTTTGCTGCTGGACGTTGGATGCGGCCGAGGCGAATGGCTGGAGCTCTTGCAAGAACAGGGAGTGCGGGCAGTCGGGGTCGATTCGAATCGGGCGCTGGCGCGCCAATGCCGAGAGCTGAATCTGGAAGTCGTCGAGGCTGATCTGATTAGTCATTTGCGCGGCTTGCCGGATGCGTCGCTGGGGGCGATTACCGGGTTCCACATTATCGAGCACCTTCCAATCGAGGCGCTGGTTAAGTTTCTTGACGAGACGGTCCGGGTCCTGAAACCGGGTGGCCTCGTTATTTTTGAAACTCCCAATCCGCAGAACGTCCTCGTGGGCACCTGCAATTTTTACTTCGATCCAACTCATCGGAATCCTTTGCCGAGTCCAATCGCCCGATTCCTGGTTGAGTCGCGCGGCTTTACGAACGTGGAAGTTCTGAATCTGAATCCGTCCGATGAACTTCCAGTCGCGGGCGACAGCGATCTCGTGCGCCGTTTCAATCAATATTTTTATGGCCCGATGGATTATGCGGTGGTGGGAACCCGGCCCGGGACGAATTGAGCAGCGAAGCTCGACATGCGCATTCTCATCGCCACAACTCACGTCCCATTCATTCGCGGTGGCGCCGAGGCGCATGCAGAAGGATTGCGCGATGCCTTGATCGCTGAGGGGCACCAGGCTGAGATCGTCGCCCTGCCATTCAAGTGGTATCCGCCCGAAAGAATTCTCGATCACATGCTGGCGTGCCGGCTAATCGATCTCTCTGAGGTAGCCGGAACTCCCGTTGACCTGCTGATTGGTTTGAAATTTCCGGCTTACCTGATTCCGCATCCTAACAAGGTCCTGTGGATTCTCCATCAATTTCGCACGGCGTATGAGCTTTGGGATCACCCTCTTGGTGATCTTGTGTATTCTCCGAATGGAGACCTGGTGCGGGCCGCCATTCGGGAAGCCGATCAAAAATTGATTCCGGAAGCGCGAAAGGTTTTTGCCAACTCCCTAAATGTAGCAGGCCGTTTGAAAGAATTCTGCGGAATCGATGCGTCGCCGTTATACCATCCGCCTCCAAACGCTGAAAAATATTACTGCGCGACGCCACTTGATTACTTCTTTTACCCGAGCCGGTTGTGCCATCCGAAGCGACAGGCGCTCGTCATCCAGGCCCTGGTGCACACGAAAGAAAAAGTGCGCGTCCGTTTCGCCGGCACTGCCGATAACCCGGCGTTCGCAAGTGAATTGAAGGCGCTGGCAAAACAATTGCGAGTGCACGATCGAGTTGAGTGGTTGGGTCAAATCAGCGAGGAAGAAAAGCGCGAGGCCTATGCGTTAGCGCGCGCGGTTGTTTTCCCGCCGCTTGATGAAGACTATGGTTACGTAACTTTGGAAGCGATGCTGGCTTCGAAGCCGGTACTCACTTGCCGCGATTCAGGCGGCCCGCTTGAATTCGTTCAGCACGAAAGAACGGGACTAGTGGCGGATCCCAATCCTGAATGCATTGCCAACGCTATGGATCGATTGTGGCGAAGCCCGGACGAAGCGCAAGTGTTCGGCGAAGCTGGGCGCTCTCGCTATGAACAAATGAACATCAACTGGAAGAATGTCGTGCGGAAGTTAACCGATTGATGACTGGCCGCGAAGTTGATCTGCGCTTACTGCAGGAGCGCGGGCATCCTTGCCTGAAGCAGGGCGAAACGCGCGAACTGTTCAGCGCAATATTCGTTCAACTCTTTGACGCTTCGCGGATAATACTCTCGACTGCCTGGCGAAAATGACCTCTGTCGATTGCCGGGTACTTATACAGTCTATCCTCAATCGCATTGAAGAATTCGCGCAGGCGAGCGGGCTCGATTAGCTTTTGCTCGAGCATTTTGTCCAGATCTTGCAGATCCAGCTCGTGTCCGCGTTCAATTTTCGCCAGCGCCTGGGCATAGAAATCGTAATGAAAAAATTCAAGCGATCCTTCCTTCTGAATGAACTGGCTGCGTTCGCGCCAGCCAGGCAACTCTGGTATGAAATCGTCGGGCGAGGCCAATTCGATGTTTATTTCCAAATGCTCTTTCAACCGCGGCAATTGTCTGAGAATATCATCGCTGTCAGGAATTATTTTTAGATCGATATCGATAGTTGAGTCGCGCCAGCCGAATAGAACTGACGTCGCGCCGCCAACCAGATAAACACTCGCCCTGGTTCGCGCCACAGTTCCGAGCGCCTTCATGAATTGCTGTAATCGACGTGAATCTACGCGCTGACGCATTCGGCTGCTCGTTCGAAGCTGACTAATCGCCGGATCAGTGCGTTATATCGACCATGCGCAGAATCCGAGTCATCCTTCGCCAGGAGATCATATAGCCGGTGTTCAGGGTGGGTTGGCAATTGCTGCGGGAGTTTCAGGCCCAGCCGCCGGAGCCGGGGTGCGCCGATGGCGACGATCAACGCAGCGACGGTTTCGCGATTTTGCCGGAGATCGCCTAAACCCTCTTCGATCAAATCGTGTCCTGGCAATGCTGCATACATTATGGTTATTCTAGCATTCTTAAAATATTCGCCGCACGTGCGGCGGCGCGGACGTCGTCGCCGGCGCGTCAGCGCGAAGTGATTTGCCGGGAAGTGAGGACATGTCGTCCCCATTAAGCTCGTGAGCGCGAAGGTTGTAACGTTTTTATGAAACTCAACTGGTTTTCACCCTTGCCGCCCGCGGCCACGGACATTGCGCATTTTACGATGCGCATACTGCCGGCGCTCTCTCAGCGCGCAGACGTAAGGCTGTGGACGGTGTCACAGGCCCGCGGGTCCGCCAGCGCGTCGGTCGAGGCCCTCTCAAAACTCGCCGATATTCGCACGTTCGATCCCGACCGCGTGCCTTGGGAAGATCTGAATCGCGCGGACGCATGCATCTACAACATCGGCAACAATCCAGTATTTCATGGCGCCATCTGGCAGGTTGCGCGGCGTCACGCCGGGATTGTGATCCTTCATGACACCCGCCTGCATAATTTCTTCGATGGACTTTACCGAGTTCAATGGCGCGACCTGGCCGGCTATCTCGAGGTGATGAACTTTTATTACGGAGAAGAGGGCCTGCGAGACGGCGCGGATTGCTATCGCAATGAAGCACGGAATATCAAAGAGATGAGCGAGAGATATCCGCTCACCGAACATGCGTTGGAGAATTCTCTGGGCGTCATCGTGCACACTGAACAGGCGTTTGAGGAGCTGAGTAAGCGGAGCGATCGTCCAGTCGCTTACCTGTCGTTACCATTCACAGCGCTGGGCCGGGAGGATCGCACACACTCTTCGCCGCGAACGCAGACGCCCGTCTCCGGCTCCAACGACGCTCCATATCGTCTGATAATGTTCGGCTACATTGGTCGCAACCGCTGTCTCGAAGCAGTGCTAGAAGCTTTACATGGCATGCCCGAGCGCGAGCGATTTCATCTCGACGTCTTCGGCGAGATCCTCGACAACGAAGATCGGATCAGGAGGCAGATTCGTGATCTCGGTTTGAAGAAACTGGTCACTCTCCATGGCTTTGCGCCGGAAGGGAAATTGGACGAGGCACTGTCACGTGCGCATCTGGCAATCAACCTTCGCTATCCGACGATGGGTGAAGCGTCCGGCAGCCAGCTACGCATCTGGGCGCACGCGTTGCCGAGTTTGGTTACCAGGGTCGGATGGTATTCAACTTTACCCACAGATACCGTAGTTCACATTAGTCCAAATGAAAGCATCAACGGTAAGGAACCGCTGGCGGTAGCAAGCGGGTATGCGCGAACCGAAGAAGTTGCCGACATCGAGAAGGCCCTGCGCGCCCTCCTGGACAATCCCCAACGCTTCGCAGCGATGGGACAGGTGGGTCGAAAGCTTCTGGAAGATCAACACTCGCCGCAAGAATATGTCGACGGATTAATCGAGTTCGTCGAAGATGCAAAACGTGACCGCCCGCACGTGGCATTACTTGATCTTGCTCAACGTATGGGGGCGATCGCGGGTGAATTATTCGACGCTCCCGACTCGAGCGCCATTCTGACCAGCACTGCGAAACAGATTTGTGCCTTAGGATCCATATCGACCTGATAAGCTGATTTTAGTTAGATAACCTCAAAAGAAGTAGCCTTTATAAAATCGCAAATGAAGCGTTGTTAAGAGAAACCGATGAGAAAAACTGATTCGGTCGAATTCAAAACCTCTGTCCAATTTTCTCGGTCCCAAACGTCCCAATCCCATTCAACCGGAACGCGAACACCACCCGGTTTTCTTTTCGCACGCCCACGTTGAAGGTGAAGTCCTGGACGGTAACCGCGCAGCAGTTCCACGCGTAACCGATCGTGGTGGTTGAGCTGATTAGCGAGCGATTGCCCGCGAACGGATGCTTCTGGAAGTCGAAGAACAACGATGTCCCGCCAAACAATCCTTTTTCATGATTGCCGACAAAAATCTGAGGACTCCATTGCGACCCCCGTAACGTCCCCGGTTCTTTTCCGTTTGCCAAAGCAAACTTCGCCAGGCTCGGCACCAGGTCGATAGCCCGCGTGTAATAAAATGTCGAAAAGGCCTGGACGATCGATCGCCGGATCTCGAAAGTTGTGGCCATGGCGCGCAAGCCGCCGCCGTGCGAATCGATGTCTCCGCGAAATTCAGCAGAGAGACTGCGGTTCGGCCGGTAACGAACTTCGATATTGATCGGCGAGAACCGGCGCGGCGCTCCGCCATAGCTAAAGCCTGAAAAGGTATCGATCGGATAGAACTGATTGCGCTGTCCCGGTTTGAGCGCCCCGCCAAATGTCGGATCAAGAAAATACTTCCCGCGAATCATGATCGTCAGCGCTTCGTAAGGCTGCCGCGAAAGCGTGCCCTTCTTTCCCGCGGTTTCCCGCGCCGCTTCCCGCCTTGCCTTGCCGGTCACAGTTTCAGTTGATCGGCGAGTAAAGAAGCGATTCGCCAGGCCAAACTCGACCTCGTTCGTATTGGCAACCGCGTCGACATAATCAAAGCGAATGATGCGATCAAAGTTATCCAGCCCTCCGATGCGCCGGTAAATCACGTATGGCTCGATCACGTGACGAAATGTGACCGAACCGTCCGAGCGATGAAAGTTCCGGGCCAGCGCCGGAGGCCGCAACTCGAGTTCTAACTCGCCATAGCCCCGCACTACGTCGCGACTCAGGATCAATTTCGTCACTGGATCGATGGAATTTGAGTAGTAGGTGGCGCGCCCGCCCAGGGTCGTGGTCAACGTCCACCCGTCAAAGTCCAGCGGAATCTCCAGCTGCGGATGAAAATCAAAGCGCTGCACGACCGACGGTGTGATGATTGGATCTCGTCCGGCCTGCGCGCGAAATGCCGCAAGGTCGTCGGTCGTTTCTTTGCGGCTGACACCTTCAAGGCCGCTTTCGAATGAAAAATAGATCGGAAACTTCTCTAAGAAGGCAAAAGGGGAAGGACGTTTGTCGAGCGTGATACTCGGCAGCTCACGGATGCGGATGCGTGAATTCAAAAGCGAAGTAACCTGCGAGTTCATGCGATAGTTGAAACTGTAATCGTGATAATTCTTGGTGATAAAAACCAGCGAGCGCTCCTCGGGCGAGATGGCCTGCTGGATTGAGTCTGAGAAAACCTGGCGGAATGCGAGGTTCGAAGTCACATTCACGTCCGCAACCGCCAGAAAGCCATTCGGAAAATAATGAACGCCGTGGACATAAAAGCTCGATCCGCCCTGATCCGGATGCTGTGCATCTTTCTTCGGTCCAAAGATCCGGTCCTTAACGGTAAAGAAGCCCGCATTCAGAAACGATCGTGAGTTTGCGCGCGTGCGCAATTCGCCGCCAAATCCCAAGCCCCGCTTGCTGTAAATATCACCGCGCAGCGTCAAATCGGCCGACCGGCCGAGGGTTAGGAAATATCCTTCCGAGAAGCGCGCACCTTTGGCGCCCGAACCGCCGAACGTCGGAGTCAATAAACCGGAGGATCGATCCTGGCGCTTCAGCGAGATGGAAGCGTAGGGCGTATACAGAATCGGAATTTTTTTGACGCGAAATACGGGCGAGATGATCCGCGCGCGATCGCCGGTTTTGATTTTCACTCGCTTAGCGTGAAAGCTCCACTTGGGAACTTCCTCTTCACAAGCGGTGATGTCCACGTTTTCGCCGATGATTGTGTCCAGGCTGACGCGCTCAATCCGATCGGCCGTGAAATAAAGACGGGTTCCATCCTGGGTCCGGTTCGTAAAGCCCGTTGAGTTAATGAAAAATCCCGTCTTGGTTTTGTAATTCCATTCAGCCCGAGAACCGGTGATCCGTTGCTGATCACCCTGATCGAAAACCACGTTTCCCTCGGCGACGACTTTATTCGTCGCGTCATAGACGGTGACTTTGTCGGCCTGCAAACGATAGGTCCCGATGCGTGCATCGACGTTGCCTTCACAAACGGATACCTGGGTCCCTTTCGGACCCGTAACAGTTTCTTTATTGCAGTTAACCACCAGCTCTTCGCCCGATTGTCCCTGTGGTCCGGCGGCCGGCAAACGGGGACGCACCGGCTGATCCTGTTGGAGAGGATTTACGTTGGGCGTATCGGTAATTGGGTTGGTGACTTTTTGCTCTACCGGGCTGGTTTGTTGCGCGCGCGCCGGCTCGGCGAAGCGAGTAAACGTGAGGCACGCGAGCGCGAGCATCAATACGAAGCGCAAGTGTTTCATTGGTACTGCGCGCAAGCGAGCAAGAATCTCCGCGGGCCATGATGCATGCGCGTGTAATCAGATCGAACCGCGCGCGTTGTCGTGCTAGGAGCGTGCCGATGCTAGCATGCGGCGTTGATTGGTCACAAGCGGAAACGCCTTCATTTTTTGAGTTAATGTCCGGCAAGCTTCCGCTCGTTGATCTCCAGATGACAAACTGGAAGGAAGCTCTGATCAAGTGTCTTCGACACGTAGCGTCGGCATGAGTTTAGCCCGGCGTTTTAACCGGGGTCCCCGCGCGGGCAGCCCGCGTGGGGTGGTAGCGCCGGGATCAGATCATGGCGGTTCCCGTCGCGTAGCGACGGTTGAATCCGGCTCTCGTTTCATGCGTCGCTACGCGACGCGGCCAATCTTGTTGACTCTTCCCAGCCTTGAAAGACTGGTCTAAATTCATGCCAACGCTACGCGTCGAAAATACTTATTCAGAGGTTTCTGAATTAAAGACTGGTCTAAATTCATGCCAACGCTACGCGTCGAAAATACTTATTCAGAGGTTTCTGAATTTGCCGGACATTCAATCTAATTATTGAGAATGGTTGGCCTGCCGATCGCGACAGTGTTAAGCTCGCGCGCTGACTTGTCGAGGGCGCGTATCGGATTTTGCTCACCATCCATGACTCAAATCGCTAAGCGCAAAGTGCGTTTGATGCTGGTCGCCGGCGAGCCTTCGGGAGACGCGCACGCAGCGCATCTCGTCAACGAACTCCGAGAGGTCGCCCCTGACGCGCAGTTTGAATTCTTCGGGTCGACCGGCGCGCAAATGCGGGCGCAAGGCGTCGATCCAATCGTGATCGCGGATGATCTGGCGATCCTTGGGTTGGTCGAGATCGGCCGCGCCCTGCCAAAGTTCTGGAGCGCCTTTCGTCAACTCAAACATGCGGCAATTAAGCGACGACCCGACGCAGTGATTCTGGTTGACTGGCCTGATTTCAATCTGCGGCTGGCGCGAAGCCTGCATCGTCGCGGCCTGAAAATCATCTATTACATCAGTCCGCAACTTTGGGCCTGGCGCGAGTATCGCACGAGAAATATCGGGCGCGACGTCGATCTCTTGCTTTCAATCCTACCGTTTGAGAAAGACTGGTTCGCCGCGCGAGGCGTCTCGCAAGTTAAATACGTCGGCCATCCGCTCGCCGGCGAAGTGCAGGCGCGCTACGATCGCGCAGAATTCAGCCGGCGCAACGGTCTTGACTCATCGCGCCCGATCGTTGCGCTATTGCCCGGCAGCCGTCACAAAGAAGTCGTGCGCATTCTGCCGCCCATGCTCGGGGCGGCTTCGGTTATCGCCAAACAGCGCGACGACATCCAGTTTGTGGTAGTTGTTGCGCCCAACCGCGATCCTCAAGAGGCACGGGACATTATCGCGGCCAGCAAGAATGATGCTTCCGAAAATTCGCTTCGCATCGTTCATCACGAAACGCGCGAGGCCTTGTCCGCTGCTGACGCTGCGGCAGTCGCCAGTGGTACCGCCACGCTCGAAGCGGCATTGCTCGGCACGCCGCTGGTAATCGTTTACAAAGAATCGCGGATCAACTGGCATACACTGGGGCGCTTGATCACGGCCGAGCATTATGGTTTGGCGAATTTGATTGCCGGCCGGCGCCTGGTAACGGAGCTAATCCAGGATGACTTGAATGCTGAGCGTTTGGCGAAAGAGTTGTTGCTTCTGATCGAACCTGAACGAAATCGATCAATGCGCGCCGACCTTCATGAAGTTGCCGAGAAACTTGGCGAGGGTGGCGCTTCCCGCCGGGCGGCG
>WNGQ01005208.1_pt1 | contig 12769 bp, 9 predicted proteins | sample 5407661 | NCBI WGS metagenome assembly WNGQ01 (sample SAMN13153382, study PRJNA577476) | soil metagenome | isolation source: 60 cm soil or saprolite under Garry oak tree replicate 2 | place: USA:California | collected 2016-06-15
GCGCGTAGCCGGTGGCGGCATAGCCCAGGATCTTGATCCCGGCGGCCCGCGCCCGCGCGACGGCCGCCGCGTAGGCCCGGTTCGGCGCGCTGCCCGCGCCGGAACTCGTGATGTCCAAGATCATGATGGCCGGAGCCGGCCGGCTGTCGATCGCCCTGGTCCAGGCGGCGCCCGGGTAGAAGTAGGCGGGCACACTGATCTCCTCGCAGCGTGCCCCGGATCCGGGCCGCAGCCACGGTACGAGCAGGCCGGCCGCCAGCGGCAGCAGGCCCGCCAGCGCGAGCAGCAGCCGTGGCCGGCCCCGGTGGCGGTCGCGGCGCGGCACCGGGCCGCGGGCCGGCCCGGTCACGTCGCCCGCTGGCCGGGCTGGCCCGCCGGAAGCCGGTCCCACGGGTTGGGCCCGCCGCGGTCGGTGATGTACACGCTGCCCGCGTTGCGCCGGGCGGCGAGCCAGCGGGCATCGCGGAACGAGGCGGCCGGCACCGAGTGCGGCAGATGGTAGAACTGCGCCGCCGGGCGCGACCTGGCCCAGCGTGGTATGGCCAGGTCGAGGTAGGCCGGCCAGGGGCCTTCGAAGGTGCCGAGCAGGTCGGCGTGCTCCGCGTAGGCCTCCACCGGGTGCGCGCCGTGGTTCAGCGCCACCACCCGTGCCCCGAGCCGCCGCGCGGCCCGCGCCAGGCCGGCGTACCGGCCCACGTGCTCGGCACCGGTCGCCGCGCGGTCGAAGAACACGCCGGTCACCTGGTACCAGTCCAGGTACCGGCCGAGGTCGGCGAGGGCGTCCCGGGCCGGCCGCAGGCCGTAGTTGGTGTCCACATACCCGGCCACCGGCACGCCGGCCGCGCGGAGCCGGCCGAGCGCGGGCCCGACCGCCTCGTCTGGCGTGGTCCCCGGCCCGTCGGCCAGGTTGAGCACGACGAGCCGGACCTGCTCCGCCTGCTCGGCCAGCCAGGCCCATTCGGCGGGGCGGCTGGCCGGGTGGAAGTAGGCGGGCACGATCAGCCGCGGCATGACCGGCTCCGAGCCGTCTCGCGTGCTCATGCGCTGGCCGCCCACAGATCGGCCAGCGAGGTCCCGAGATCGCGGCACGGCCGCCAGCCCAGGTCGTCGCCGGCGCGGCTGATATCGGCCTGCTGCCAGGGGATGTCCGGCGATCTCGGCTGGGCCGGCGCGTCCTCGTGCACGGTGGCCGGGCAGCCGCTGGCCGCGACCAGCCCGGAGACCATGGCCCGGACCGGCACGCCGCGGCCGCTGCCGACGTTCAGCACCGGATGCGGCAGCGCTCCGGCGGTCACCGCGGCGATCACGGCGTCGGCCACATCGCGCGCGTCGACGAAGTCCCTGACCGCATCCAGCGGCCCGAGCCGCACCTCACCGGTCCCGTCCGCGAGCGCCCGGCGCAGTTCGGCGGCCAGGCGCCCCGGCAGGCTGGCCACCGGCGCCCCCGGGCCGACCGGGTTGAAGACCCGCAGCGCCACCGCGTCGAGCCCGGCCGCCGCGGCGGTGCCGACGAGCCGGGTGCCGGCCAGCTTGGTCACCCCGTACATGCCGGTCGGCCGGGCGGCCGCCTGCTCGGTGACCGGGACGCCGGGCTCGGCGGCGCCGTACTCGGCCGCGGACCCCAGGTGCACGAGCCTGGCCGCCGTGCCCCGCAGCATCGCGGTGACCAGGGCATAGGTGCCGTCGATGTTGGCGGCGACCAGCGCGGCGGGCGGGCCGGAGGTGGCCCCCGCGCAGTTCACCACGGCATCGGGAGCCGCCGCGGCGAGCAGCGCGGCGATCGCGGCCGGGCCGTCGGCGGCCAGGTCGGCGAGCTGGTGACGCGGCGAATCGGGCAGCGCGGAGCGGCTCGCGGTGACCACGTCAAGGCCGGCCGCGCGGGCCCGGCGGCGGATGTGCCCGCCGAGGAACCCGCCCGCGCCGATGATCAGCAGGCGCATGCTCAGGCCTCCTTGAGGAGGCTTCCCTTGATGAGGCCGAACTCGGCGTTGACCCGGTCGTAGTCGTCCGGCCGCCCGATGTCGAACCAGTAGCCGTCGAAGGCGTAGTCGACCGGAAGGTTGCCCCGGGACAGCAGGTCGAGCACCAGCTCGTCGAAGCCGAACGGCAGCCCCGGGGTGTAGCCGGTCAGCGTCCGCTTGCTGCACGCGTAGATGCCCATGCTGACCCGGTAGTCGATGGCCGGCTTCTCCACGAAATCCACCAGGTGGCCGTCCCGCGTGGTCAGCACCCCGTAGTCGATCCGCTCCTGGCGCTGGAATGTGGCCACCGTGAGCGGGGAACCCGACTCCCGGTGCCGCCGCATCAGGTCCGAATAGTCGAGATCGGTGAGCACGTCGCCGTTCATGACGAGGAAGTCCTCCGGCAGCCGGTCCAGCACCCGCAGCACCGGGCCCATGGTGCCAAGCGGCATCTCCTCGGGCAGGCCGTAGTCGACCCGCACGCCCCACCGGCTGCCGTCGCCGACGTAGGACCGGATCAGCTCGCCGAGGTGGCCGATGGCCAGGGTCACCCGGCTGAAGCCGGCCCAGGCGAGCTGGCGCAGCAGGATTTCCATGATCGAGTGCTCGTCGCCGATCGGCACGAGGGGCTTGGGAAGCGTCGTCGTGTAGGGCCGCAGCCTGATGCCTTTGCCCCCGGCGAGGATGACCGCGTGCATGCCGCCTCCGTCGTTACTCATTTGCTGGCCTCCCTCGCGGGCGCTTCGCTGGCTTCGGGAGGCGTGTCCTCGCCGCCGGGACACCGCAACGGCGCCTGGGGCGCCTTATGCGGCGTTCGGCCCGGCGGCTGCGGCGCGACGCTGCCCGTGGTTGACCGACGGTGTCTCATTGGCTGTACTCGCCGGGGTTGTAGCGGGCCAGGTTGCCCGGCCGCTGGAACCACTCGATGGTCTGCTCGAGCCCCCGCTCGCGGGTGTAGCGCGGCTGCCATCCGGTGCGCTCGCGCAGCCGGGCCGCGTCGCAGCATAGCCGCAGGACCTCGGAGTCCTTCGGGCGCAGCCGGCGCGGGTCCTCGCTGATATCGGCGTCCGCGCCGATCAGCCTGGCGATGTCCGCCGCGAGCTGGCCGATCGACACATCCGTGCCGGTGCCGGCGTTGAACAGCTCGCCGACGACGGCCGACGCCGGTGCCTCACCCACCTCCACGAACGCCTGGGCGGTGTCGCTGACGTAGGTGAAGTCCCGGGTGGGATCCAGCGCGCCGAGCTTGAGCTGCCGGGAACCGGCCGCGAGCTGGATGATGATGGCCGGGATGACGGCGCGGGCCGACTGGCGCGGGCCGAAGGTGTTGAACGGCCGGAGCGTCACCACGGGCGTGCCGAAGCTCAGGTAGTAGGACTCGGCGAGCTTGTCGGCGGCCACCTTGGAGGCCGCGTACGGCGACTGCGCCTGCAGCGGGTGCGCTTCGCCGATCGGCACCGAGCGGGCGGTGCCGTAGGTCTCGCTGGTCGAGGTGTGCACCAGGCGCGGGGTGCCGCAGGCCCGCACCGCCTCGAGCACGTGCAGCGTGCCGATCGTGTTGGTGTCCACGAACGACCGCGGCGCGCGGTAGGAGTACGGCACGGACCCCAGCGCGGCCAGGTGGTACACGACCGCGACGCCCTCGACCACCTGGCGCACCGAGGCCGGGTCGCGCACGTCGCCGAACACCACGTCCACCTGGTCGAGCACGTCGGCGGGCAGTTCGTCCAGCCAGCCGCGCGAGCTGTGCATGTTGTAGAGCACCATGGCCCGCACGCGGTACCCGCGGCGCACCAGTGCCTCCACCAGATGGGAGCCGATGAATCCCTCGGCCCCCGTCACGGCAACTTCGTCCCTCATGGGCTTCCTCCAGTTGTTGGATCACGTTTGCGGCCCGCGCGGTTGCCCCGCGGGCCTAGCAGGCGTGCCGCGTCGCGCTGCCCAGCACCAGGGCCGCGTACCCGGCCAGCCCGATGAGCAGCTGCGTGCAGGCCATCAGCTGGGCGGCCACGCCCGCGCCGCGGCAGGCGGCCTCGGCGGCCAGCGCCAGCGCGCAGCAGGCCAGCGGCACTACCCGGCTGCCGAACGCCTGCAGCAGCAGGGCGGTGAACATGGCACCGCCGACCGCCAGGTACGCCGCGACCTGTGGCAGCACCGTGGGATCGGGATGGGCCAGCCGGGTCCCGGCGGCGACCGCGGCGACCGCCGCCGTCAGCCCGGCGGTGACGGCCAGGTACAGCAGCAGCGCGGCCAGCAGGGCCAGCCGCACACCGGTGGCGAACGCCCGCGGCTCCGCGGTGCTGCGCAGCAGCCGCTGGGTGCGCCGCCGGAACCAGATGAGCATCCACTCGGCCGCGCCCATGCTCATCGCCAGTGGCAGCGAGACGAGCAGGCCCGCGCTCACGTGACCGGGCAGGCCGGCCGCCACCGGGAAGGCGAACAGGCCGGCGGCCACCAGCCCGAACCCGGCACTCGGCAGCGCACCGCGCAGTTCCGCGGCGGTGACCAGCCGGGCGGCCGGCCGCCCGGCGCCCGGCTGGCCGGCCCGCCCGCTCGCCGCATGCCTGCCGCGGCCCGTCCCGCAGAGCCCGGCCGCCCGGGTGGCGCGCACGGCGGCCAGCGTGAGCGCTAGCAGCGGCGTGGCCGCCAGTGCCGCCCAGGCCGGATCGGCGAGCCCCGCGGGCCGGCCGAGCAGCAGGAACGCCGCCGCGCCGAGCACACCGGGGGCCGCCGCGGCCAGCAGCAGCCGCTCGGCGCCCAGCACGATCAGCACGGTGGCACCCAGCATGTACACGCCCAGCCCGGCCGCAAACAGTACCGCCGGGACGCGGACCGGCAGCACCCAGCCGGCCACCACCAGGGCGAGCAGCACCCCGGCGAGCCCGGCGGCCAGCCCGGCCCGCAGCAGCCGCGCGGCCAGCGCCGGGTCGGCCTGGCCGAGCCGCAGGTAGCCGAGGTAGGCCAGGGACTGGCTGATCGCCCAGGAGACCAGCGAGACGACGATCAGCAGGGCGACCACCCCGGGCCCGGCCAGCAGCCCGGCGGCGGCCGGGAAGCAGACCGTGGGCAGCCCGTAGAGCAGCCCGTGCAGGGCCGGCCGGACCGTGGCGACCTGCCACGGATCCGGGGGCAGGTCCGGCTCGGCCGGCCGCCGCGGCACCCGGCGGTACATCTGTTCGGCCAGCGCGAACACGTCGGGCAGGCCGTAGCTGTCCCGGACCGCCTTGTCGCTCCAGCCCTCGAACTCCAGCGCGCTGGAGATTTCCAGCGGATCCACCGCGGACTCGCAGACTCCGGCGAACTGCGCGCACAGCGCGGCGACGTCAGGAGGCCGCGGGCCGCCCTCGGCCGGCCGGGCCGGTGCCACGGGGAGGCCGTCCGGCCCCCGGCCTCCGTGCCGCTGCAGCCGCGCCGCCGGGATGGCCGCGCTCACCGGGGGGCGCCCGGCGCGGGCGCGGGCGATGCCGGTGCCGTCGGCAGCGGCTGCCCGGAGCCGAGGAAGTGGTAGATCTCGTCGAAGGTGTTGATGGCCTCGTCGACGGTGAAGTACTCCAGCGCGCGGGCGCGGGCCGCCGAGCCGAGCCGGCGCCGCATCCTGCCGTCCCGCAGCAGGGTGAGGCAGGCCCTGGCCAGCCGCTCCGGATTGCGCGGCGGGACGATCAGCCCGGTGTCGCCGAGTGCCTCGGTGACACCGCCCACGTCGGTGGCGACGCAGGCCCGGCCGCAGGTCATGGCCTCGATCAGGCTGTACGGGAATCCCTCGGAGACGCTGCAGAGCACCACGATGCTGCCGGCCTGGTAGGCGTCGCGGATGTCGTCCACCCGGCCCTCGAACGTCGCGGCGCCGGCGATGTCAAGCTCGTCCGCCAGCGCCTGGCAGCGCCGCAGGTAGGCCTCGCCGCCGTGCGGTGCGGAGCCGAACAGCCGCAGCCGCGCCGCTGGCATCTCCCGGTGCGCCAGGGCGAACGCGCGCAGCAGCGTCTCCAGGTCCTTGATCGGGTCGATCCGGCCCACCCACGAGATCGTGGGCGCGCCGGGCTCGCCGTCCACGGCGGGGAAGCAGGCCGGGTCGACGCCGTTGTACACGGTCCGGATCCGGGACGGCTCCGCGCCGAGCCGCTCCTCCCAGCGCCGGTTGTAGGCGTTGCCGGGGGTGATGGCCGCCGCCTCCTGGTACCCGGTCGCGCACAGGTGCCGCAGGAAACTCAGGTAGAGCGCCTTCACCGGCCACCGGTACGGGCTCCTGCGGTGCTGCAGGTACTGCTCGCGCAGGTAGACGCCGTGTTCGGTGAGCAGGAGGGGCGCGCCGTGCTGCCACTTCGCGGCCAGCGCGGGCAGCAGGCTCAGCCCGTTGGCGACCGCGTGCCCCAGATCCGCCCGCTCCGGCTGGTAGCACAGCGGGCGGAGGGAATGGTCAAGCAGTTGCAGCGCGGTCACCGCGTCATGCAGGGTCGGCGCCGGGCGCCCGGCTCCGGTGCACCGGTCCCGCCACGCCTCGGTCAGCAGCCGCACCGCCTTGTCGCTGGCCAGGCTGGGGGTCAACGTCCCGTGCCGGGCGGAGTACTCGTGCAGTTCGCGCAGCACGCTGCCGAATCGCTGCGGTGCACCCGCAGGGGAGTCGAGCAGGATCTCGATGAGCTGGCGCAGCAGCCGCAACGGGAGGCGGGCCCGCCGGCCGCGGACCCGGCGCCGCGCCGGGCCCGGCGCCGGGCCCCACAGCGGCATCGTGACCATCGAGACGACGTTGCCGGGCAGCGCCCAGACCGCGTGCTCGGCCGCCGTGCCCACCAGGGCGACCAGATGGAAGTCGTATCCGGGCATGCCGCGGATGAGCTGATCGCACCAGACGCTCACCCCGCCGAAGGCGAACGGATAGGTACCTTCCGTCATCAATGCTATTTTCATAAAGCTCAATTATCGCCTGAAATCGCACGGGCAAATGACTAGCTAACTACTCGATTTCCCATGCGCGTGGCGGGGTTACGCGCGGAAGGTGCGGGACGGAATACGCTCACGTCGCCGTCATGCCGGACGGTTCAAGTAAGTCCGCAAACATCCGTTTCGCTCTCCTGGCTTTCGTATATGGGCACACGTCAGACAATCTAGGTAACGAGGTGATACCCGGGGCAATTCTCGCAATCTGCCTGCTGAGACGCCCGTGCAGGTGAAACGGCCGACGTGATGCCGCGACGCAGGGCTGCCTATTCCTTGCCCGAGCATAACAGAATTGAACCGTGTTCCGTTGAACCTAGGGTGGCGTGGATCGGCAGAAGCGGCCCGGCCGGTCGCCGGCCTTAAAGGTCTTCCTGATGTTTGCCGGCGAAGCCGGATAACATCATCCGCGGGCCTGGAAAGAGGCCGCCGTCGCGTGCTGCGCTGAGCGCCCTAGCCTCGCTGGCCGGCGGCCTTGACGATGTTGGCCAGCGGCTGGCCGGCCAGGTAACGCTCGGCTTGGTCGGCGACGAAGCCGGGGGCACGCCGGGCGAAGGCGAACGTGTCGCCGCCGATGTGCGGGGTGATCAGCACGTTGGGCAGCGCCCACTCCGGCCGGCCGGCGGGCAGCGGCTCCACGTCGGTGACATCGAGGGCCGCGCGGAGCCGCCCGGCGGTGAGGTGCCCGGCCAGGGCGGCCGCGTCCACGATGGGGCCGCGTGCCACGTTCACGACCAGGGCCCCGTCCGGCAGGGCGGCGAGTACCTCATCGCTGACCAGCCCGTAGGTGTCCGGGGTCAGCGCGATGCACACGACGAGGATGTCCGCCTCGGTGGCGAGCCGGGGGAGCTGTGCCAGCGGTGCCACGCCATCGCGCGCGGTGCGGGAGCACCGGGTGATCCGGGCGCCGAACGGGCTAAGCCGCTGCTCGATGCCCTTCCCCATGCCGCCGTGCCCCAGCAGCAGGGCCCTCTTGCCGTCCAGGCTGTCGGTGCGCACGTGGTGCCACTGGTGCCTGGATTGCTCGAGCGCGAAGGCGGGCAGCTGCCGCAGGCTGGCGAGAATCAGGCTCACCGCCAGCTCCGCGGTGCTCTCCTCGTGGTGCAGCCCGCTTCCGTTGCAGAGGGTCACCTGCTCCGGCACCGCACCCAGCAGGTTGTCGACACCGCTGCTGAGGCTCTGCAGCACCCGCAGCCTCGGCAGCTTCGCGATCATATCGACGCTCGGCCCGTCCCCCATGTAGGGCAGGCAGTAGAAGTCCACCTCGTCGAGGTCGTGGCCGCCGTCCTCGTACCGCGCGACGGTGGCCCGCGGCAGCCGCCGGGCAACCTCGCCGGCGACCCCGTCGGCCGATGGCAGCAAAAACGTCATAGACCTCTCGCCCTCCACGCGCCTGGCACCTGCGGCGGACGTTACCTCGTCCGCGGCCCCGGGCCGGCGCCCGGGGGCGGTCAGCTCCAGTATCGCCAGGAACCGGGCAGATGGGCGGGAATCACCGAGAGCGTGCCGCGCTGCCGGTGATCAGGATGGCACCGGGGAAGCCGCCTACCTTGATCGGCCGGAGGGCGGTGTTGGCGGCGACCCGGATCGGTACACCTGCTATTACCCGCAGCCTCCGGGTGAGTTCCCCGGCCCGGCACCCGGTGCTGTCAGGATGATGACATGCGGTGGATTGACCTGGAAGGTGCCGTCAACGCCAGGGACACGGGCGGCATGGGCACCAACGACGGCGGCACGACGGTGACGGGCAGGCTGCTGCGCAGCGACAACCTGCAGGAGCTGTCTCCCGCCGACGTCACCCGGCTGGTCCGGGACATGGGCCTCCGGACCGTCGTGGACCTGCGCAGCACCGCCGAGCTGGTGGCCGAGGGACCGGCGCCGCTGCACGCCGTGGACGGTATCCGGCATGTACACCTGCCGGTCCTGCCGGAACAGGGTTCCGCCACCGACGTGGTCGCGTATGCGCTGCTGAACAGGGATGACCTGGACCGGTCCCGCTATCCCGAGGATCCGATGTGCGGCCACTACCTGGGGTACCTGGAGGACCGCCCGGATGAGGTGGTGGGCGCGGTGCGCACGATCGCCAGCTCGGACGGGGCGGTGCTGGTCCACTGCGCGGCGGGCAAGGACCGGACCGGGGTGGTCGTGGCGCTGGCCCTCAGCGCGGTCGGCGTCCGCCAGGAAGCCATCGTGGCGGACTACGCCGCCTCGGGTGAGCGCACCGAGGCCCTCACCGAGCGGTTGCGGCGGTCACCCACGTACGCGGACGACATCAACAGCCAGCCCCCGCGGCCACCGCGGCCGGGCACGATGACCGCGTTCCTGGCGCAGGTCCGGTCCAGGTACGGCGGTACCCGCCGCTGGCTCGCCGGGCACGGCTTCGGCGAGCGCGACCTGGACCAGCTCCGCGCCAAGCTGCTCCGCCCCTGACCGGCGCCGGCCACAAGCCAGCTCGCAGCCCGGCCGCCCCGGCCCGGCCGGCACGGGTCAGCTCCACGCCGGGTCGCGGGCCAGCTTCCCGGCGATCCTGTCGTGGAAGCTCTGGCGCCGCAGCGCCTCCTCGATGTCGGTGACCACCCGGCTCAGCGGATAGGGGATCTCCGCCTCGATCTCGGCGATGGTGGCCTCCGTGGCCCGCCACTCGGCCGTCGGCCGGCGGGCTGGCCACCGTGGCCGGCGCCGTGGTGATCGGCCTGGCGATGCCCGCCTTCACCCGGTACCGCCGCGGCGCGGCCGCCCAGCGGGCCCGCCCCGAGGCGGGCCCGCTGGGCGTGTCAGGCGACCGGGGCGCCGGTCAGCCGGCCCCGGCGGTCACGGGTAGCTCACCACGTTGACGGGGGTATCGGGGTTCGCGATCGTTGTCGACCCGCCGACGCCGTTCACCACGTGATCGATCCCGCCGGATCCGGCGGTACTGAGGAAGATCGTCAGCAGGTCGTGCAGTTGCAGCCCGGGCGGGTTGTCCGCCTCGAAGGCGTTCGTCGCGAAGATCGGCACGCCCTGGTTGAAGAAGCTGTAACTGCCCATGCCGTAGCCGGAGAAATCGGCCGCGCTCGGCGTGATCAGGAAGGCCGGGTAGCCGTCGGTCGCCGGGTTCTCCATCCAGGCCGCCTGGCTCGGCGGGTCGTAGGGCATCTCGTTCTGGAAGAAGATGTCCGTGCCGTGCCGCCCGGTCCAGATCACCTGGGCCTTCTCGTAGTGCTCGACGAACAGCCCGTAGGCCGTCACGTCGTCGCCGTTGACCAGGACGCCGGTGTTCCCGACGTTGCCGGTCCAGCTCACGCCGTTGCCATGGTCGGCCCGCCAGGCCCAGATGTCGTCCAGGATGACCTGGGAGCTGTTGACGACGAGGCTGTTGGCCGCCTGGCCGGGCGTGGCCCCGCCGACGCGGAAGAACACGTCCTGCACCAGGGTCGGGTCGGCCGGGTCCGACCAGCCCCGGCCGCCGAAGCCCACCTGCAGCAGCGCGGGCGAGTTCACCGGCCCGGCATCGAAGATCATCCCGGACAGCTTCACCCCCGGCACGCTGGCCACCAGCATCGAGACGTTGCCGCGTGCGGGCACCAGGGTGGGGAAGCCGAGGCCGAGCACCACCGTGCCGGGCCGGGTCACCACGATCGGGTGGCTCAGGCTGTAAACGCCCGGCGTGAGGATCAGGTCCTTGCCGAGCAGCAGCGCCGCGTTGATCAGCGCCACCGGGGTGCTGGGACCGGCGATGAAGAACCGCTGGATGCCGATGGCGGTTCCCGGCGCCGGGCCGTTGCCCCAGGTGGTGCCCGATGAGTCGTGCTGCTCCGCCGGCACGAACACGCTGTAGTTCCCGGCGGGGTCCACCTGCAGGAACGGCTCCTCCTCGGTGACCGGGCTGGCCGCCAGCGTGGTGTACTGGCCGCCCGAGCCGAAGTTCTGCGCGGGTGCGCCGTTGTCACCGGAGAACACCTGGTTCCAGACGGCGTTGGTCCAGCCGTCCAGGTTCGAGTTGCGCACCACGAACTGCTGCTGGGAGCCGTTGAGCACGGTGCTGCCGGAGAACTGCGAGTCGGCGATGAAGCCGCCGCTGGAGAAACTCGGCGCCGTGCAGTAGTCCATCAGCGAGGTGAAGCCGTTGACCGCGACCCGCCGCACCGGGGAGGCCTGGGACGTCGCCCAGAACTCGGCCGACCGCGCGCACGGGCCGCCCGGCTGCGGCGCGGGGAAGTTGATGGTCAGGTTGGACAGCGACCGCCAGAAGTTCACCAGCGCGGTGCAACTGCCGGCGCTGCACTGGTTGAACGAGTCGACGGCCCCGTTGATGACCACGTCGCCGGGCGAGGCGCCCAGGCCGGCCACGCTGGTGTAGTAGCCCACCTGGAAGAACAGCGGGTCGGCGGCGGATCCGTAGGTGCCCGGCTCGAACAGCAGCGCGTAGCGCTGGGTGCCGAACTGGTTGCCGACCTGCTGGCTGGCGATCGAATCGACGGTGGCCTGGATCTGGCTCTGCGGCATGCTCGGGGTGAAGACGTACACGTTCGGCCCGAAGTCCGGCGCGCCCGCCTGGTGGATGGCCGGGCGGACCGTTGCATGGCGGGCCGCCGCGTGCTGGACCGAGGCTGCGGCCGATGCGGTGGTGACGGCCGGCGCCACGCTGGCGGCCAGCAGCGCAGCGGCTATTAATACAGGACGATGACGGGCCCGATAGCGCGGGCCGCCCGGCCAGGGGGGTACGGGGATGAGCTTCCGGGGCGCTGTCATGACAGGTTGAGCCTCCGTGCTGGGATAACGTGCTGCTGGGGTGTGGCCCGCCCCCGGTTTCCCAGGGGCGGGCCCGCTTGCCTCGCTAGCTCGGCGGGGAACTCGCTCGCTGGGTCAGCGGGGACTCAGGTGCAGGATGACGACCTCGTCGGTGCCGGTGCCTGCGTTGTTGTTACTGCCGGAGGGCTGTCCCGACTCGTACGGGTTCGACTGCGTCGGCCAGCCGACCCAGTGCTGCGAGTTGTACTCGAACCAGTCCGACGCCGTGGTGATCGGGATGACCGGCAGGTTCGCCTCGACAAATTTCTCGATGGGGGTGAGGGCGGCCGTCTGCGCGGCGACCGTGGAGGCCCCCGCCAGGCTGGCCAGGGCGCTATCGATGGCCGGGTTCTTCAGCCCCTCGTAGTCGCCGGTGGCGGCGGTGCCGCTGGCCAGCGCGCTGTCCAGCCAGTTGTCGTACAGGTTGTAGGGGGTGACGCCGCCGTTGGACCAGTGCTCGGCCAGCGTGAAGTTGCCGTCGGCCATGTCGGCGTTCCAGGCGTTCACGCTGATGCCCTGGAACGTCGCGTCGATCCCGGCGTTCTTCAGTTCCTGCGCGGCGATCGAGCCGACCTCCGCGTAGTCGGTGTACGCGGCCGGGCTGATCAGCGTGACCGAGACGGTCTTCCCGCCCTTGGCGAAGAACCCGTTGGATCCCTTGGTGTACCCCGCGGCCTTCAGCACCGCCTGCGCGCCGGCCGCGTCGCCGGTGGCGGCCACGTTGTCCGAGGCGACCGGCCCGCTCCAGGCGGAGTAGGTCGGCAGCGTGATGCCGCTGGCGTTGAGTACCGGGTTCTCCAGGCCCGCCTCGCCTTCGGAGGCGAGCAGCGAGCGGTTCACCGCCAGGCTGATCGCCTTGCGCACGGCCACTTGGTTGGTCGGCCACTTGTTCAGGTTGGGGATGAAGGCGTTCGTGCTGCCCGGCGCCTCCCAGAAGTGGTGGTAGGCCGGCGCCTTGGCCACGAAGTCCTTCTGCAGGCCGGGGATGAAGTTGCCGGTCCAGTCGATCTGGTCGGAGAACAGCGCCGACAGCGCGCCGGTGTTGGAGGTGTAGACCGGGAAGTAGACGTTCGGGACCTTGACCTTGGCAATGTCCCAGAAGCCCG
>WNGQ01033285.1_pt1 | contig 12769 bp, 9 predicted proteins | sample 5407661 | NCBI WGS metagenome assembly WNGQ01 (sample SAMN13153382, study PRJNA577476) | soil metagenome | isolation source: 60 cm soil or saprolite under Garry oak tree replicate 2 | place: USA:California | collected 2016-06-15
GCTTGCCGTGATTGTGCATCCCAAGGCGTGAGATTTTCACTAACCGTACCACAGCGAGGCGTGCAAGACAATCGTCAAGCAGTGGTGGGTCACGACCGATCCGGTTCCTCAGTACTCTCAGCCCCGCTGCTGGAACCCCGTTAATTCAATTGCACTTGGTGACACCCCCGGCTCGACGTGGCACTCAAGGCCGAAGTGCCGGTCTTTCGCCTAGGCATCGCGCTGTAGTACGCTGCCCATGGCGACGTCGCCGGACGGCGAGTTGCCGCGAGTTAGACGCGACCGGCCGCAGGTGTTCATTTCACCCATGCCTGAACTCGAATCCCCCCAGCGCCAGATGCCCGATTCGCTCATGCTCACCGGCTTCTGGTACCGCGCTCTGCCAACCGACCGCGTTCATCGCAACCAGCTTCAGAAAGCAATGCTGCTGGAAATCCCTCTCGTACTGGGTCGCGACCGTCAGGGACAGCCCTTCGCCCTGCGTGACGCCTGCCCGCACCGCGGCATGCCCTTGCATTGCGGGCGATTCGATGGAGAGCAGGTGGAGTGCGGATACCACGGCTGGAGGTTCGACGCCCACACCGGTCAGTGCCAACTCATTCCCTCCCTGACCGCGGAGCAGACTTTGAAAGTCGATCGCATTTATGCCGGAAGCTACGCCTGCGAAGAGCATGATCAGTTCATCTGGGTCCACGTCCCAGAACCGCCGGCCGCAGGTGCCGGCTTTACGAAGCAGGGCGAGCCCCCAACGGCTGCGCCCCAAATCCAGAAGTTCACCGAAACATACCAGCTCGCCTACCTCACCGCCGACATGCCGGTAAGTGTCGACCACGGCATTATTGGCCTGATGGACCCGGCCCACGGACCCTTTGTCCATCAGGCCTGGTGGTGGCGCAAGCGCGCGAGCATCCACGAGAAGCGGAAAAATTTCGAGCCCATCCCCAACGGCTTCCGCATGAGCGCGCACACTCCCAGTTCGAACTCTGCGCCTTACAAATTGCTGCGCTTGTACGCCGATGCTGACTCCATCACCACCACCATCGACTTTACCTTGCCCAACCTGCGCACGGAAACGGTCAGAGCGGGGAAATACTGGTTCTCGAGCCTGACCACCGTGACTCCGATTACGCGCAACCACTGCCGCATCGATGTAGTCGCCGCCTGGAACCTCTTTCGCTGGATGCCCTTCGGTCCGGAGCTGCTGAAATTCGTGTTCGCGAAATTCGTCGAGCAGGACCGGCGCACGATGGAACTGCAATCCCAAGGCCTGAAACACAATCCTCATCTCATGCTGATCGACGACGCCGACCGGCCTGCCAAATGGTATTTCGAATTAAAAGCCGCGTACCTAGAAGCAAAACGTACCGGCAGTGCGATGAAGCACCCGATTCCAGAACCCGTGACCCTGAAGTGGAGAAGTTAATGTTAATCGACCGGATGCCTCGACCACCGTCCAGTCGGGTGTAATCCTTATAAGTACTGCTAGCAAGAAGATTGCCGATGTCGCTTCAGCAAGAAGTAGGCCACGGTCAACCCCAGGAGGAAAACCAATCCACTTACCAGATTGGTGCGCGACTGCCGTAGCGTCTGGAGGATGGCCGCTGAGACCAGCACAAAGCCCAGCATCGAACCCCCCATTCCGAGTGGCGAGCGCATGGGTAGAGCGGCTACTTGCTGCGGGGTGAGCCCGCGACGGAAGTTCACGTGCGCGGCGAGCGATACCACCCAGGAGAGGATCAGACCGGAGAATGCCGCTCCCATGATGTAGAGAAAGGCTTGTTGGGGAGCCCAATACTCGATGATGAGTGCGCTCACGATTCCATAGGAAGAGACCAATAGCGCCAGGCGGGGCGAACCAGCCGCATTCAATTTTCCTAATCGTGCGGGAGCCCATCCTGATCGGCCCATAGAAAACAGCAGGCGGGAGGCGACGTAGAGCTTGGCGTTAGCTCCGGAAAGGGCAGCCGTCAGGACCACGAAATTCATGACATAGGCAGCGGCCGGGATTCGGGCCAGACGCAGCACGCTAACGAAAGGACTCTCGGCGACTCCAGCGTGGTTCCAGGGCATCACCCCAGCCAGCACGGTAATCGCCCCGAGGTAAAGGCTGGCGAGCATGAAGAAGGTGAGGCGCGAGGCGCGGGGAATTTCTTGCGCTGAGCGAGATTCGCCGGTGGTAACGGCCAACATTTCCACGCCGCCGAAGGCGTAGATGGCAAGAAATACCGCCAGCAAGGGCGCTATCGGACCTTTGGGCAGGAAGCCTCCTTGTGCCGTGTATTGAGGGACCATGCGGCCGCTCAGCATCAGTGCCGTGCCAGCCAGAATGAAGGCCACAATGGTGGCGAACTTGATCATGGCGAACCAAAACTCGAATCGTCCAAAGGAGCGAACGCTGCGCAGGTTCACAAGCATTAGAACGGCAGAGAACAGGACTACCCAAAGTTGCGCTGGCACAGAGGGAAGCCAGTAAGTCATATACGTAGCGGAGGCCACGAGTTCGGCTCCGATAGAAAAGGCGATGGCGGCCCAGTATCCGGCACGTGTGAGAAAACCCAGATATTCATTCAGATAGAGTTCGCCGTAAACTGCGAATGATGCTTCCGAGGGATGCGTGCACGCGAGTTCTCCGAGCGCCATGGAGACAGTCCAGGCGATTAAGGCGGCGATGACGTAGCTGCCGATGACGCCGGGGCCGGCCACTTCCAGCGCCGCGGCTGAACCCAAAAGAAGTCCGGTACCTATGGAGCCGCCCACCGCTACCATGGCCATTTGTCCGGCGGTCAGTTGGTGGCGAAGACCTTCTTCATGAGACGAGGCTCGCTGCGACGAGGTAGCAGTGAACTGGGCCGTCGATATTTCGCCCGGAGGCATGCCGCAACATAACAGAAACCATTGTTCGCCCAAAATGCGAGGCGGAAGAGTGACCTTAGTAATCGCGCGGGAGCGCTAACCGATTGCTGCTGCTGGAGGCGGCTCCTAGAATCGAGAGGTCGGAACTGGTTTGAAAATCAATCTTCTTCCGGGACGGAATGGCCTCAGGAGCTAAAGCCCCAGGCCCTCTCCATCCTCGGCGGCGGCACGGCTGAAGCTGTGTCCTTGGCGCAATTGAGTTTTAAACCATGATTCCATCTACTCATGTCCGAAATCACCAGACGTGCAGACCGAGCCGAGGTGACCCGGCGCGTAGAACGCGCCGAGAAGCTGCTGCAAAAGGGCAAGACTGTTGAGGCTCTGCAGGAGTATCTGCAGGTGCTGCGTGATGATCCGGAAAACGACGTTATGCGGCAGCTGGCTGCCGACCTTTGTCTGTCCTTGAGCCGCAATCAGGAAGCCGTCGCGCTGCTGGGAGAGGTGTTCGAACGGCAAGTGAAGGCCGGCGATACAAGAAGTTGGCGCGGTATGGAAGTCCGACATGGGAACAGAAATTCCAGTTTGGACAACTTCTCGAAGGGTCGAACAAGAAACTCGCTATTGGCACATATGAGGCGGCTCTAGAAGAACTGGCGAACCTGAACAAGAAGCAAGAATCGCTGCAAGTGTTAGACCGTATCGTTACTCTGGACCCGAGTCTGGCGAATTTTCTGCGCTTGGCGGAGGTGTCGTCGGAGACAGCACACGGCAAAGCTTCGGCTGTAGCGTTTCAGCGCGTTGCGCAATTGACAGCAGCCGAGGGCGGCGATGCGGCGAAGTGGTACGAGCGCGCCTACCAGGAACATTCCTCCGATCCGGAAATTTCGCTGGCGTACGGTAAGAGCCTTCTGGCGCAAGGACAAGTTGGGGCAGCGATCTTCATTCTCGAGCCCCAAGTGAACGCTAAAAAGGCGACACTGGAGCTGCGAGATACCTATTCGCAAGTGCTGATGGCCGCGGGCCGTTATGCCGAAGCCGAGCCCTTGGTATGGCAATTATTTGAGCAGAATCCGACGCGGATAGATCAGGTGATTAGCGTGATCGGACAATTGCTGGATGGCGAGCAGCAGGCGGCTGCGGTTGCACTGGCGCGCAAGCTGGAGCAATTCCAGAGGCGCCGTGGAGAACGCCGGCAATTCCTGACCATCATGCAGGACATCATTGGGGCCCATCGGGCTTCGGCAGAGATGCTGGAGTTTTTGAGCGAACTCTACAACGCTTCCAACCGGGAGAATGACTATTGCCAGACTCTGCTGAAACTATTTGATCTTTACTGTAGTACGGCTGACTTTGCCAAGGCGGCCGAGTGCTTGGACCGTGCCGCGGAAGTGGACCCCTACGAGCCCGGACACGCGAAGCGGCTGGGAATGCTGGACGGCAAAATTGACAGCAATCGCTTCAAAGTAATTGCCTCGCGGTTTACCAGTGTGGCCAAGCTGGCAGGCGACTCTCATGGTGCGGGGGAGCCGACGCTGGGGGCGTCGACGCTTCAGGACTTGATGTTGCAAGCGGAAATCCTGGTGCAGTACGGGATGCGCAACAAAGCGGTGGAACGTCTGCAGCGGATTCAGGAACTGTTTCCGCGAGAGGAAGAGCGCAACGAGGATTTGCAAAGACTGTACCTGGCCGCCGGAGTCACACCCCGTTATGCCGGAGCAGCGCTCCTGCCGCCGGAAGCTGCATCGGTCCCGCCTTCGGCTGGCGCACCGGGGGCGGCCGGGGCTTCCTCGACCCACGCCGAAGGGGTGGCCGACGTTCGCAGCTTTACTCGCGTAGCTGAAATTACGCGCAAACTTTACAACCAGAGCACGGCAACCGCGGTGCTGACGACTGCGGTCAACGAGATTGGCAGACATTGGGAACTGGCGCGTTGCGTAGCCGCAATGCGCAAGCCCGGCTTGCCCCCGACGGCGGTGCAGCAGTCTTGTGCGGATGGCCTCAAGCCAGCCAGTTCTTCGGTTCTGGCCGAGGTGATCTGCTGCTTGTACGATGCCACCGTAGGCCACGAGCCGATGACTATTCACGATGCGCAGAAAGCTGCGGAACTGCAACCGGTGCGCAAGGCGATTGTTGAGCTGGGCGCAACGTCAGTGCTGGCAATTCCTCTCAAGGATGGGGAAGAGGCCGTGGGCCTCCTGTTGCTGATGCACAATAAGCATGCCTGCGCCGCCTGGTTAAGAATCTTTCGGTTACGGATGAGAAGTCCGGACTGCTGAAGCGGGCATCGTACATCGATTTGCTGTTGGCAGAGAGCAAACGGGCCTTGCAGAATGCATCGCCGCTTTCGCTGTTGCTGTTGCAGTTCGGCAGGAGCGCCGCCATGGTGAAGGAGCACGGAGACGCAGCCGTGGAAGCGGCCATGGAAAAAATAGGAAAGCTTGCCGCCGGAAACATCCGCTCCAACGACCTTGCTTTCCGCTATGACACGACCACGATCGCGATCATTCTGGGCGATACGGCGGAAAAAGAAGGCATGATGGCAGTGGAGAAGCTGCGCAAGTTAATTGCGGAAGTCAGGCTGCCCACGAAAGACGGAGCGGAAAAAGGTCAGCCGCTGCCTTTCTCAGGAGGGCTGGCCGAAGCGGTAGTTAAGGAAAATTACGATCCCGTGGACATCGTCACCGAAGTCATTAATCGGGCAGAGCATGCTTTGTCGGTGGCCCTCACGCACGGGCCTGGGAAAGTCACAGCTCTGGGGGCTGCGCTGGCCGCGGGAGCCGTGGCTTAGAAACTATCAATGAGTCAATGAAATCGGCTCTCGTCATCGCGTTGGGTGGCGGACTGTTGAATTCTTAGGTGCGGCTGAGAATACCCTTCGAAATCACAATTCTTGACGACGCCACCAGTTTCGCGGCCTTCTCCGGACCACAACCGTTTCTCCGTCGGAGATCAAGTCAGTGCGGGCAAAGCGGTGTGCACTTGGGTTGGTGGATGTTTGGCAGAGCAGAGGAACCGTTCATCTTCTAAATCAGATGGACGGCTCTCGTGATTTTGTCTCCACAAGCAAGTCATTGAATCCAGCAACCAAGATTGAAGGCTGTTGAGAACCGTGCTTGGTTTTATCCCTCTCCGCTGACCTTCTGCCGGCTCAAGCGGCCGAAGCTTCCTGTGGTCAAATCCTCTCCCGCGCTGCTACACTAACCAGTTTGCTTGTCATTTTTGATCCGCTCTGAGCACGCGATCTAGCAGGAAAATCATGCTGAAACCGGGTGATATCGCGATTGTGAGCGGGGCACGCACGCCCTTTGGACGCTATTGCGGCAAGGTGAAAGATTTTACGGCGCAGGAATTGGGGGCCATCGCGGGCAAGGGAGCGATCGCGCGCGCGGGCCTGGAGGTGCAGGAGTTTGATCATGCCGTGTTCGGCAATGCGCAGCAGACTTCGGGGGATGCTCTCTATGGCGCGCGGCATGTGGGGCTGGGCGCGGGATTGCCGATTGAGACTCCGGCGCTGACCGTGAACCGACTGTGCGGTTCGGGCATGCAGGCGATCGTAAATGCCGCTCAGATGATTCAGTTGGGCGAGGCGAGCGTGGTGCTGGCCGGCGGCATGGAGGCCATGTCGCAGGCTCCGTTCGTAATTCGCGGGCGCGATGGATTTACTTTGGCTCCGGGCGGGAAATTGGAAGACTCTTTGATGGTGGCGCTGCTCGACAGTTACTGTGGTTTGTACATGGCGAATACTGCGGAGCTTTATGGCGAGCAGCAAGCAATTACGCGGCCGGCGCAGGATGAGTTTGCCTTGCGCTCACAACAGAAGGCGGATGCGGCCTATAAAGACGGACGGCTTCGGGAAGAACTGGTTCCGGTGCCACTGAGGAATTCAAAGGGCGGGGCGAACGGGGAATCGTTGACCGAGGATGATCACCGGCGTCCGCAGACCACGATGGAAGGTTTGGCGAAGTTGAAACCTGCGTTTGGCAAGCAGGGAACGGTGACCGCGGGGAATGCGAGCGGCATTGTCGATGGCGGCGCGGCGGTCGTGGTGATGTCGCTCGACAATGCGCTGAAGCGTGGGTTGAAACCGCTGGGGCGGATTGTGAGCTGGGGCATTGCGGGAGTGGATCCCAAGCTGATGGGGCGGGGCCCGGTGCCGGCGACGAAGGTGGCGCTCGAGAAGGCTAGGTTGTCGCTCGACTATATCGATCTGATTGAAGTGAATGAGGCGTTCGCGGCGCAGTATTTGGCGGTGGAGAAAGAGTTGGGCCTCGATCGCGAGAAGGTGAACGTGAACGGCGGAGCGATCGCGCTTGGGCATCCGCTGGGGGCGACTGGGACGAGGTTGGTGATTACCCTGCTGTATGAGCTGCGGCGGCGGAAGAAGAAGTATGGTCTGGCTACGGCTTGCATCGGAGGCGGGCAAGGCATTGCGATGGTGGTGGAGAGCTTACACTAGTCTTGCCTGCAGCCTGAGGCGAACCAAACCATTGTCATCCTGAGCAAAACGAAGGACCTGTGGGTTCCGCGGGTGCGACCAAATTGCATGGGTTGTTTGCTTCGCTCGGAATGACAATGCAGGTTGAAACCTGCAGGTCGAAACATTCAAGGAAACACTATGGACGTCAAGAAGGTGGGTGTACTCGGTTGTGGGCTGATGGGGTCCGGTATTGCACAGGTTTGCGCTACGGCTGGATTGGCTGTCACGGTGCTCGAAGTGGAACAGAAGTTTCTGGACAAGGGCTTTGCCGGAATCGAGAAATCCTTGGCAAAGTTCGCGGANNNNACGGCGCAGCAGAAGGACGCGATCCGCGCCAGTCTCAAAGGCACGACCAACAAGGCGGACCTGGCCGATAGCGACATTGTTATTGAGGCCATCATCGAGAACGTCGAGGAAAAGAAGAAGATGTATGCGTCGCTCGATGGCGTGGTGAAGAAAGATGCCATCTTTGCCTCGAATACCTCGTCGATCTCGATTACCGAGCTTTTGACGGCGACCAGACGGCCGGAGCGGTTCGTGGGGCTGCATTTTTTTAATCCTGTGCCCCTAATGAAGCTGGTGGAGGTTGTGCGGACAATAGCCACCGCCAACGACGTTTACGACATGGCTTACGAGTTTGCGAAGAAGCTGGGCAAAGTTCCGGTGCGCACGTCCGACAAAACTGGATTCATTGTGAACCGGCTGCTGGTGCCGTATCTGCTCGATGCCGTCCGCGCTTATGAAGAGGGCGCGGGATCGATCGAGGATATTGATAACGCCATGAAACTGGGATGTGGATATCCCATGGGGCCGTTCACTTTGCTCGATTTCGTTGGGCTCGATACGACTTATTACATTACTCACGTGATGTATGACGAGTTTAAGGAGCGGCGGTTTGCTTCCCCTCCGCTGCTGAGGCGGCTGGTGATGGCGGGGTGGTACGGGCGAAAGTCGGGCAAAGGGTTCTACGATTATGCGGATCCCGACAATCCGAGGGCGAATCAGCTGTAACATAGGCACGGATTTCGACGGGGTCAACACGGGTTCGAGCTGTGAACAGAAACAAGGTGTTGAAAGCTAGTGACCCTTAAGCCCCATGAGACTTGTCAGGACACCGTAGAGGTCAGCTACCGATACGATGTGTGTCGTCCCCGCCCCTATAGCGCGCAGCTAGAGCCAGGTCTGCCCTTGGAACGGGCCAAGGCGTTGTGAAATCGAATGCCATCACAGCGACCATAACTCCATAACGCTGGCGACCCGAATTATGAACTTCGAAAACATCCTCGTCGAAAAGAAAAACTCTATTGCCTACGTCACCGTGAACCGGCCGAAAGTGCTCAACGCGCTCAACCTGGCGACCATGGAAGAGCTGCGGGCGACGTTCCACGATATCAAGAACGATAAAGGCATCCGCGTGGTCATATTTACCGGGAAGGGCGACAAGGCGTTCATTGCGGGAGCGGACATTGGCGAGTTGGCCAACCATGACGCGGTGATGGGCAAGGAGTATACCCACCGCGGCCAGAATGTCCTCAACCTGATTGAGAATTTGGGTAAGCCGGTGATAGCGTCGATCAACGGCTTCGCGCTCGGCGGCGGATGCGAGATGGCTATGGCCTGCACCATGCGGTTGGCCAGCGAAAACGCCAAGCTGGGACAGCCGGAGGTGAAGCTGGGAATTATCCCAGGCTATGGTGGGACGCAGCGGCTGCCGCGGTTGGTTGGCAAGGGTGTCGCCATGCAGATGGTGTTGGCCGGCGAGATGATTACGGCGCAGGAGGCGCTGCGCATTGGGCTAGTGAACGAAGTCACAGCGCCCGCCGACTTGATTCCGCGGGCGGAGGCGATTGCGGCTAAGATTATCGCGAACGCTCCGCTGGCCGTGCAGTATGCGATGGAAGCGGTTAACAAAGGCATGGAGATGACTTTGGCGGAGGGCCTTTATCTTGAAGCGGTGCTGTTTGGCGTGTGTTGCGCGACCGAAGACAAGAAGGAAGGCACGACGGCGTTTCTGGAGAAGCGGGCGGCGCAATTCAAAGGTAAATAATTTAGTCGCGGCGGATTAGGCGGAATTTCAAGGAGGGAAGATATTCCACCACAGAAACACCCTTCGGCTTCGCTCCGGGCAGGCTCCGCCCCAGAGAAAGACACCGCAGAGAAAATTCGGAAGCAGACTGTTGCCGGAAAGCTGAACGGGTCAGGTTTTCGCTTCGCTATCGTAGTCTCTCGTTTCAATGAGTTCATCACAGAGCGCCTGCTTCGAAGTGCCTATGATGGTCTTTTGCGTTCCGGGGTGACAGAGAAAGCCATCCACATCGTCCGTGTGCCAGGCTCCTTTGAAATCCCATCGGCTGCCCGCACTCTCGCCGAAACCAAAAAATATGACGCGATCATCTGTCTCGGCTGTCTGCTGCGCGGGGACACAGCGCACTACGACGTGATCGTCAATGAAGTTACGCGCGGGATTGGACAGTCGACGCAGGAAACGGGGGTGCCGCATGCCTTCGGGGTGCTTACCTGTGACACGCTGGAGCAGGCCATTGATCGCGCCGGGTTGAAGATGGGGAACAAAGGGTTTGAGGCGGCGCTGGCGGCGGTGGAGATGGCGTCGCTAAGGGCAGCCATCGGGCTTCAAGCTTCAGGCGTCAGCAAAGCACTGAGCACTCGGCATGCAGCATTCAGCAAAAAGCAGATTCCTCCTTCCGGTAGGAATGACAAAAGCATCGGTCGGAATCGTGCAGATTACGGAAACGGGACGAACAGAGTCACGAAGCCAGCCAAGGCTTCGCGGGCGAAGCGGCATAAATAATCTTCCTACAGTAAACTGGCTACTAACCACTGACTATTGACCGCTCGTCACTGACTTCTCTTATGGGTACCCGACGTAAATCTCGCGAGATGGCTCTGCAGATGTTGTTTCAGGCGGACATGGGCAAGCAGAGTGCGGACCAGGTTCGACGCACGTTTTGGGCCGAGCATGGAGCTGCGAGCCACCATGTGCGCGGATTTGCCGACGATCTTTTTCGCGTGGCGATGGACCGCGCTGGCGATATCGATGGACTGATCGAGAAGCACGCTGAGCATTGGCGTATGGAGCGCATGGCGGTGGTTGATCGCAATCTGCTGCGCGCGGCCGTCGCGGAATTGTTAGGCTATCCGGAAACTCCTCGAGCGGTGGTGATTAATGAAGCGCTCGAGATAGCGCGGAAATTCTCCAGTCCCGAGTCGGTGCAGTTTCTTAATGGGGTTCTGGATAGCGTGGGGAAAGAGTTAGAGAAGACGGCTTAGCAACGAACTCCCTCGTGCCGCAGCGATCCGACGAATACCTCCCGTCAAGTTTACTTTTCATTTCAGCTCCTGCCTACGGCACGGTATGCAATTCCAACGCTGGGACCCGCCACTGCAATGGCGGGCTATTTTCAATGGTCCCTCCGCCACCAGTTTTAGGGATGACTGCCGTGCGCACCTCCGGCGCGGTTTAAGGGAACATTTCACCCCAGCGCCCGAGATCGAGACGAGCTGAAAAGCTTGAAGATTCCAAAACGAAGCAAAACGTTCTCAAGGTTTTACCGCGACCACATCCAGCTTGCAGGGCCCGGAAGTCGGGTCGAGGGAACAGAACGGAGTACTGAACCGGGACGGAATCGTGAATGAGATCTGCAACAGGTCGGCGGCGGACGTGGTGCTGACTTCGTGCAACATGCCGTCACTGCCGGCCACGTAGATGAGCGTGCCGTCCACGGTGATGTCCGCGCTGACCGGGCTTGCGTTGTTGGCGAAGGAAATTCCGGCGACAGAATTCGTATTGAAGTCGTACACCAAGACGCTGCTGCGATCGCTGGCAACAATGTAGGCATGGGTGCCATCGGGTGAGATGAAGAAGTTGATGGGATTGAAGGTTCCCTGGCCCAACGGTATGCGCTGTGAACTGGCGCTGATGAATTGAGGGCAGAGGGTCTGAGAGGCAGCAGCGGTGATCGCCGTGGTGATGTAGTCGAGGCCAGTGTTGTCCAGGGCGATGATGTGGATTCCATCCGGCAGAACTTTCACAAAACTGGGCTGCGACGGCAGAGATATTGTCTGCACAACACTACTCACATCGGTAGAGGGCGCGTTATTGCACGTGTTGTAGATTGCCAGGGAGGAGCCAGAGCCGGAGGCTTCGGAGATGAAGGCGAAGGCTGCGTTGGAGGAGAATGCAACCGAGGTCGCGGACACGGCAGAAGTCGACAAGGGTATGGTCTGAAGTGCTTGCAGCGGGGAAAAAACGTAGAGTGTGTCGCCTCCGTTCAAACACTGACCTGCGCCGGCTTTACATCCAATGATGAAGGCTTTCAGTCCATCAGGCGAGAAGGCAGCCGCATTCGCTCCCGAGATGTTCAACGGGGTAACCGCTGCGGACGAGGACGAAGCCGCGCTTACGACATAGACTTGATGGGGCGTGGATTGCGTGTCGGACAATACAGCCAGATCGCCATTCTCCGAGACCGCCAACACCTTACCCCGAGCCGTGTTGAAGGTGGAAAAAGGGCTGGCAGACGTGCTTCCCAGGTTGGCGACCGTGGTGAGCATCGCGCCGAAGGCGCTGCCCGCATACGCTTTGTCGCCTGCAAGGTCGAAAAGAAGAGAGTTGGGCGGTTCCGGAAATGTAATGGGATTGCCCGCAAGATTGTTGGAGGTCGAAATGTCGTAGAGGGCCACGCTACAGGAAAAGTCGGTGCTGCAGTATTTGCTGGTAGCCAATACGCTGGTCGAGGGAATGGTCCCGTTGACTACCCCAGAAATTGGAGTCACGGGATAGACCGGAAGGGGCTGGACGAATCCGGCGATATTCAACGAGCCCGAGCCCGGCTGAGATGCGCTGAGCGAGCAAGTCCCCGCCGCACAACCGGTCGGCGCCGAAATTGAGGCGGGCTGTGAAGAACTCCACGTCAATCGAGCCCTGGGTACGACGCAACCTTGAATGTCCACGGCTGTCGCCGTTACCGGTTCCGAAGTTCCCTTAGTGGTGGCGAAGCTGGTTTGACCACTATTTTGCGAGCCGCTGCTTCCCAGTTCCAGGGCGATACATCGCACAGGGCAAGTCTCGGCATAGTAAGGCAGGCTGGAAACGCCAGCGGCAGTGGCGACGATCGGGGTAAGTCCGGGTGCGCCTGGCGCTACGACGGCTTGGTTGGTGGGAACGTTATCCGACGAACTCCTGACGGGGGTTAGCTTAAATACCGTCGAACTGCTTGCTGACCAGGCAAAAGGACCGACCACACCCGTGATATCGACCCCCTTGCTGAAGGCGGTGGCTTGCAACGTCATCTGCTGATTCGACGACAGGCAGCTGTTGTTTGCGGTAAAAGGCAGTGCGCACGCGGCAGGAACAACCTGTTGCCCGGGGCAGGCTGGAGGCGGCGAGTTCACCGGTACGACTTGGCTGATCTGGATGTT
>WNGQ01008620.1_pt1 | contig 12767 bp, 11 predicted proteins | sample 5407661 | NCBI WGS metagenome assembly WNGQ01 (sample SAMN13153382, study PRJNA577476) | soil metagenome | isolation source: 60 cm soil or saprolite under Garry oak tree replicate 2 | place: USA:California | collected 2016-06-15
CGTTGGCCGTTACGACGCCGCCATCACGGCTAGCCTTCTTTCTATTCGTCGGCCTGCTCTGGTTTGGCCTTACCGGGCTTGCTTTCGCCGGTCATGAAGACGTTGCCGCGCTTTTGGGTACGGTCTCGATCGCCGCGGTGTTCTGGTACCGGAAACGCACGCAACGGACGGCGGCTCTCGAAGAGCAAATTGCTGCATGCTCGGCGCGGCTCAAAGCGTGTGAAAGCGAGCTTCGGACAACCGAAAGTGAAGCTCGCCAGATCGAATCCGAGAGTCGAATGCTCACGGGCCGGGCCGAAGTCACTCCGGACGACATTGACCAGCGCGCGGCCGAACTCACTCGACTGTCGAAATTGAGTGACGAGGCTCGAAGCCTGGATGACGCTTTGGCGCGCGGGGAAACCGATCTTCAACGAATTCTGCATCAGATCGAGGACTCGGAAAAAAACATCGCGGCCCTGTTAAGTGAGGCTTCCGCCGCCAATGAGCAGGAGTTTCTCGAATACGCCGAGGTCTACAAACAGCGCCAGCAACTCCAACATGAGCTTGAAAAGATTCCGGCGGATGTACCTGAGTCGGGGATGTTGTTTGATGTGCGGGCCGATGAAGAGGCCAAATTCGAGACCGCTCAACGTGAGCTGGCCGAACTTGAACAGCGCCTCGTCCAGGTCCGGCACGAAACCGGCCGCGTGGAAGAGCGGATTACGATGATGGAGAAAAGTGAAGAGCGTTCGCGCGCCCTCTCCCGGCAGGAAACGATTTTGGCGCGAATCGACGAAGCGGCCGAGCAGTGGGCCGTGTTGACTCTATGCCGCGCCATGCTCGATGAGACGCGAAGAATCTACGAGACCGAGCGCCAACCTGAAGTGCTCCGCCAGGCCTCGTCCTTCTTCAGTGTCATGACCGAAGGCCGGTATACTCGAGTGATCGCTCCGCTCGATGGCGGCGAAATCCAGGTGGAACGTCCCGACGGCGCCCGGTTCTCTCCTCAGTTGCTCAGCCGCGGCACAACCGAACAGCTTTATCTTTCGATGCGCCTCGCCCTGGTGCGCGAATACGCCAATCATGTCGACCCATTGCCTGTGGTCTTCGATGACATCTTCGTCAACTTCGACCCCGACCGCAGCCGCACCTCCTTTAAAGCCATCCGCGATCTCTGCACTACTCATCAAGTGATGCTCTTCACTTGCCATCCGCACCTGGTCCGTCAGGTCGAGGAAATTGTTCCCGAGGCCAAGGTGTTTGCGTTGTGACCTTGAACTGAACCGCTGCGTTGAAGAAGTAATTGTGCCTTCAACGGGCGTGTTTCCACTACAATTTAGGCCGGAAAAAATTTCGGATTGCAGATTGCCGATTTAGGGAACCGGCCATTCGAGCAGTTCCTCAAAATCCGAAATTCGCAATCCGAATCCGAAATCCCAAGTCGATCCCGACCTTATTTATGGAAACCAGAAACATCCACGACCTCGTCCGTTTTTCGGATGACAAGATGCAGAAGATACCATTGTTCGACTCGACGACGTACTTCTGCGATCTCTATTGCCTGAAACCTGGGCAAGATCAGCGGATTCACGCTCATGCGGAATCGGACAAGATCTACTTTGTTCTTCGAGGCAGAGGATCGTTCCACATTGCAGGCGAAGAGAAGGAACTTGCTTCGGGCCAGGCCGTCATCGCAAGGCCAGGCCAGGAACATGGCGTGAGGAATGGCGCAGCCGAGGATTTGGTAATACTCGTCTTTATGACACCGCGTCCGTAACGGGAAGGAGAGGGACAATGGGGCGAAACGCGCAACTGATTCGGCAGTGGGCCATTCTCAAGCAGATTGAAACCACGCGCTGGACCACGATATTGGATTTGGCCGAGCACCATGTGGTCTCTACGAAGACCATCCGCCGCGATCTTGCGGCGCTCATGGAGGCCGGCTTCCCGCTCTATGACGAGCGTTACGACGGAAAAGTGTACTGGCGCCTGAACGACGAATACAAAGGGCTTCCGTTGGCCAGCCTTTCGCTTTCGGAGGCTGCTGCGCTTTATTTCAGTAAGAAGCTTGTCATCAATCTCGCCGCCCCTCCGTTTTCGAGCGACATGGCTTCAGCCTTTAAAAAGATTGAAAGCGCACTTCCGGCGAAGAACATCCAGTTTCTCGACAGTCTCGACTCGATGATCAGCGTCCGGGCAGACGCACCGAAAGAACTGGAGCAGCACAAGCAGACGATTCGAGTTTTGATGGAAGCGATCGGTGAGGAAGTGCGCGTCAAGATGCAGTATTTCTCGGTCCACAGCCAGCAGAAGAAAACGTACATCATTGATCCGTATCGATTGATGTACTTTCGCGGTGGAATCTACCTGTTCGCATTCGTCGAGGAGTACCAGCAGATTCGGACCTTCGCTGTGGAACGTATTGAGACCATCGAGAAACTTCGAGATTCTTTCGAAAAGCCACCCGATTTTTCCGTGGAGAGCTACCTGGAGTCTGCATTCGGCCTCGTGAAGGAAGAACCGTTCGACGTCAAGATCATCTTTAGTAAGGAAATTGCCGAGTATGTGAGGTCGCGGGTTTGGCATCCGTCGCAGCAAGTCCGGGAGATCGGCGACGGGCGGATCCGCATGAAGATGCACGTCGGCGGCGAGTTCGAACTGGGTTCGTGGATCCTCAGCTTTGGGTCTTCGGCCGTCGTCGTCTCGCCGGATCGGCTTCGCCGCCGGGTCGAAGCCGAATTGGCCCGTGCGCTCGACAACTATCGGGTCGAGGTCACCGTCGCTCCAACACGAAAGGCCAAGAAGATCGAATCAAGGAAGGCGGCTGCCGCGGCGGTACGGCGAAGTTGAAATTTTTCTTATGTCCTTACTCAAATCTCTGCTCAACTCCAAGCGCTTCCTCCTGAACGTGGAAATGTGTCCGCCACGGATGGATCTGCCCCTGGAACAGAGTATCGAGGCGTGGATCGACAGCAATTATTTGATGCGGAAAGTGACGTCGCTGGGGCGGTTCGTCTTCATGACGGACGGCGCGATCGGCCGGCGCGAGGAGCCGAACCTTCGTCACGTGACGATCAATCTCGGGTCGGAAGCGGAACGCTCGCGGATCATTCCGATCCTGACGACGAAACACTCGCTCCAATACTGCCTGGAATTCGCCAAGCGATCCTACCTGCTTGGGTTTACGTCCCTTGTCGTTCTAGGCGGTGACAAGTCGGCGGATTTCTATATGGCGCAGATCGTTTCACATTACCAGAGCCAATCCATCGATGAATTCCTGAATGAAACCGTGCGTTTGGGCGTCAAGATCCCCGGAATTTTCGGCGTCTTCTATTATCGGAGCGCTAATGCCAACACACTCGCCCTCCTATCGAAGTTCTTTCCAGTCCCGCTCGAGGGGCTAAAAAAAGATTTTGAGGTCAACCAAAGCCCCGACGAAATCTGTGCGTTGAGTGTTCACGCGCTATTCCAGCGGGGTCTCAAAAACGTGTACATCAGCAATCTTCCGACGGCGACCGGAGCCGAAAGGCTCAACCGTATGGAGGCCCGGGTCCAGGAAATGCTTGTGGTATCGTAGGGGACAGACCGATTTCGGATTTCGGATTTCGGATTTCGGGAACCTCCTTAGGTTCGCGTCTTTTAAATCCGCAATCCGAAATCCGCAATCCGAAATCCCGTTTCATCCATGTGGTACGAGAACATCCTAGAAGTAATCGGCAACACTCCGATGGTTCGGTTGAACCGCGTGGCGCGGGGCTTGCGCGCGACGCTTTTGGCGAAGCTGGAATACCTGAATCCGGGCGGGAGCGTGAAGGATCGTATCGGCATCACGATGCTCGAAGCGGCCGAGAACGCAGGCAAGATCAAGCCGGGCGGTACAGTCATTGAAGGGACTTCAGGCAACACCGGCATGGGCCTGGCGCTTGCGGCGACGATCAAGGGGTACCAATGCATCTTCACGATGCCGGACAAGATGAGCCAGGAGAAGATCGACTCGCTCCGGGCCCTGGGCGCGGAGGTCATCGTTACTCCGACTGAGGTTGACCATCATGATCCTCGCAGTTACCACTCCGTGGCTCTTCGTTTGAGCCGCGAGATTCCAAACAGCATTTACCCGAACCAGTACGAGAATCCCGCCAATACCCAGGCGCACTACGACACCACCGGCCCCGAGATCTGGCAGCAAACCGACGGCAAGGTGACGCACGTGGTGATCGGTGTCGGCACAGGCGGCACAATCACAGGCATTGCCCGCTTTCTGAAGGAGAAGAACCCAGGCATCCGTGTGATTGGCGTCGATCCGCAAGGTTCCATTTTTGCGGAGATGTTCAGAACCGGCGTCAAACCGCAGATCCAGCCTTACAAGGTTGAGGGCATCGGCCAGACCGAACTGCCGGGCAACGTGGACTTTTCTGTTATCGACGAGATTCACGCCGTTTCCGACAAGGATGCGTTCCTGCGGACAAGGCTGCTCGCGCGATTCGAAGGAATCTTTGCCGGAGGATCATCCGGCGCAGTGCTGCACGTCGCATTAAAGTGCGCGGAGAAACTGACCGAGAACGATATCGTCGTCATCCTCGTTGCGGATTCGGGAACCCGGTACCTCAGCAAGATTTACAACGACAACTGGATGCGGGAAAACCAATTTCTCGAGCCGCGCATTAGCTTGACCGTCGGCCAGGTCTTGCACGACAAGGTGCGGCGGACCGGACAACTCGTTGCGATCCCGCTCGGAGTTACGGTTGAAGAAGCCGTGAACCTCATGCGGGAACACGATATCTCCCAGGTTCCGATCATCGAAGGGGGTGAGGTGGTCGGCAGCATGAGCGAGACGGGAATACTCAACATTCTGGTTTCGGATCCGGTTGCCAAACGCAAGCCCGTCGCGGAGTACATGGAGAAGCCCTTCCCAGTCATCTCCGAAGGTGCATCTCTCACCGAACTGGCCCAGTCCATGGATAAGCAGACGCCTGCGATTTTGGTCAAACAGCCTTCTGGCTTCGACATCATCACGAAGTCGGACCTGATCTTTTTCCTTACACGGCAAAAGATATAAACACGGATTGCACGTCCTGAATTTCATGCGATGATTGTCGGCTTATGCCTGCAGAACCAAGCCCACTGTGCTTTCCAAATTGGAGTCTCATTCCGTTCATAACGATGTTGTTGTCCATTGCGATACTTCCCATGACCGTTTCGAACTGGTGGGACAGCAACAGGAACAAGACGATATTGAGCGTCATCGTGTCTTTGCCGGTGCTCGTCGTCGTCATGCCGTGCGACCCCAACCTACTGATGCACTCGCTCCTCGACTACGTCTCGTTTCTGACATTGCTTGGAGCCCTATTCGTCATTTCCGGCGGGATCTATGTGAAAGGGGAGTTTGCGGGGACGCCCCTGGTGAATACGATTTTCCTGGCAGTGGGAGCGTTGCTAGCCAATATCATCGGCACGACAGGCGCTTCCATGCTGCTGATCCGGCCGTACATGCGCGCGAATCAGGCGAGGCAACGCAAGTCCCACCTGATCATTTTTTTCATATTCATGGTCGGCAACATCGGTGGACTGCTCACGCCTCTGGGCGATCCACCGCTATTCCTGGGATTCCTTCGTGGCGTGCCGTTCCACTGGACTCTTACTCTGATTCCACAGTGGGCACTTGCAGTAACTATTCTTCTGGTCGTCTTCAACATTTTCGATCAGTACGTTTTTGTCAAGGAAGACGTCGAAACGCCGGGCGCGCTTGCCGAAGACGTCCAGCCGCATCGGCGAATTCATGTTCAGGGCGGCATCAATGTTTTTTATCTGATGGGAGTTATGGGCGCAGCGATTCTGAGTGGATACTTTGGTTGGCCGAGGGGGATTCAGGAAAGCATCATGCTGACGATGGCCGTGTTCTCGTGGTACACGACCCCGCGTGCGGTTCACCATGCGAACCATTTCCACTTCCATCCGATCGCGGAGGTTGCCGCGCTGTTTCTGGGCATTTTCATTACGATGATTCCGGCTCTGGAGATTCTGCACGCCAGAGCCGTGTCGCTGGATTTGAAAGATCCGTGGCAGTTTTTCTGGATGTCCGGCGCCCTGTCGAGCTTTCTCGACAACGCTCCGACATACCTGACGTTCACCGCCATGGCCTCGGGTCTGGTCGGTGGCCGCGTCGACGATTTGAGCGCGCTATTGCGCTCTGGAGCCGGCGAGGCTTTGCTCGCTGCGGTTTCCTGCGGCTCGGTTTTCATGGGTGCAAATACCTACATTGGTAACGGTCCGAACTTCATGGTGAAGAGCATCGCCGAGCGTTCCGGCATCAAGATGCCGTCATTCGGCGGCTACATGTTGTATTCGGGGCTGATCCTGATCCCGTTGTTCCTCGTAATAACCTTTGTGTTTTTCTAGCCGCGAATTGGCGCGTAATTCGCGCAATTCGCGGCTCTTCTCTTTTGCCGGTATGCTATATTGTCGGCATTGATGAATGACGGCCCGATTTGCGAATCCACAGACCATCTGTTTGTTCCGATACTTGAAGTTTCGATTCCCTTGCTACGTTGCATTCGCTGCAACGTGTTTGCTTACCAAGAAACGGTGAAGCAGCTTGCGCGGAACCGCAGTTATCGCATCGATGACGACGAACCACGAATACCCGCGGTCATTCCTTACTGGTGGCGCATCTGGGTAGGATTGAGAAGACGGCTGGCCTCCGCCGGGCCCTGGTTGGCAGGTTCGTTCCGCGCGAGCTCTCAAAAATGATCTGTGGTGACTTTTGCCACACGTTCCCACGCGCTTGTTTGCCAGTTGTCGGCTGCCGCGCTTTCGACTTCCCATGCCGGTAATGGCATCAGCAGGTGTTCGGAGAGCGCATTGACATAGGGCTCGTACATTCGTCGCAGTACGTTCAGTTTCTCTGCAGCGGCAGCGCCATCATGAAGGGAAATGCCCCGCGATGCCAGGTTACGCCGCACGCGATCCAGTTCCGTCGCCGGCAACCGATCGGGGACCGGTGGATGCGGAACCGTGTTGAACACGTGGGCGAGATCCGCAACGGCATGCCGAGCCATGGCAAACGTGAGTTGCGCCTGCCTCGCCGGCGTCCCGTCAACTCCGACCACGACAAGCGAACTCGCATCAAGAATTGTCGTCAAGGCGGAAAGCCAGGATTGATTGCTGTGCTGCGAGCGGTAGTACGCAAGTACAGGATACGACAAGTGAGTCTCGAGCAGTTCAGCCGCCCATCGTTCCCACTCGCGAAGAAATGCCCCGAGTTCCTCGAATTGTTCGCCATCAAAGTGACGCCGCAACAGTTCTGCCGCCGTCGACGGCGATCCGGCACGCGCATCTAAAAGCGAGATATTGAGCTCGCGTCGAGAGAATGCCTGGTACAAGACCGGAAGATATCCGATGACGATCGCAAGAAATCCAAGGCCCATGCCGGCCTCGACGATGGTCAGTCCTCTACCAAGCCGGGCCTGCGGGACGACATCGCCAAGGCCCAACGTGAAGAAGGTCGAGCCGCTGAAATAGAGATATGAAAAAAATGTGGTCTCACCATCGGGCGATTTCATCATCGTTCTGATGGACGAGTGGAGGAACGCGAAGCCGAGTATCAGTCCACACGCCCAGATGCCCAACAGCAATAGCAAAGATACCGGCCCGTAGAAACTGAGGAACAACTCTCGACGGTTACCGGCTGTCATTTGTCTTCCGAGGGCCCGCCAGGGTTTCCAGGTGGAGCGATAGAAGAAACGCGTGAGCCGAAATTTGCGCGTGACTCGGCGAGGGAGGATGATTACCTCAAACGCATCCCACAGTACGATGAGGATCAGGCCGATGCTGGCGGCAGCCGCAAGGAGATTCATCCCAAGATTCAGTGCACGATCATTTCATGGACGAAGCACCAACGCCAGTCCTCGCCGGGTTGGAAGGATTGGATGATCGGATGCCGTGTCTGATGAAAGTGCTTGGTGGCGTGCTTATTTTTCGATGAATCGCAGCAGCCGATGTGTCCGCACGAGAGGCAGAATCGAAGGTGTACCCATGAATCACCCATCTCTAAGCATTCCTTGCAACCGGAGCCACTAGGTTTGACGCTTCGGATTTCTTTCACGTGATCGCATTTTTCCGTCTTCATGTTGCTCCTTTTCATCAGCATATACCGTTTGTGGTACAAATGGTCCGTATGAATCCGTTTGCCGCCATTGCCGTAGAAGAACGATACGCGGAATTTCATAAGAGATATCCGGCACTCAATCTCATTGGAAACACACGCATGGTGGAGATCCTGTGCTTTAAGGAAGAGTTCCCCGAAGTAGAGATCTACGCAAAGGCGGAATTCACGAATCCGGGTGGGAGCCTGAAGGATCGTCCGGTGCGGAGAATGCTTTTAGAGGCTCTGATCCGGGGCAAAGTCGGGAAAGGCCAGGTGGTACTGGACTCGAGTTCGGGCAACGCTGGAATTGCCTATGCCATGCTGGGCGCCATGATGAATCTGCCTGTACAGATTGTTGTGCCGGGGAATGCGAGCAAGGAACGCAAACTCCGGATCAAGGCGCATGGCGCGACGCTCGTCCAGACCGATCCCTTGGAAGGCTATGACGAGGCCCTTCGTGAAGGGCATCGGATTGCAGATCGCGATCCGGATCGGTACTTCCACTGTGATCAATACGCCAACGAGCACAACTGGCTCTCGCATTACGAAACGACGGCGCCGGAGATCCTGGCGCAGACAGAAGGGAAAATCACTCACTTTGTCGCCGGCGTCGGCACGGGCGGGACAATCACAGGTGTGGGACGCCGCTTGAAGAAGGATGTTCCAGGCGTAGAAATCGTTCAGATCTTACCCGAGGATTTTCCCGGCATCGAAGGTCTCAAGCCTCTGGAAAATCCAGACGATATTATTCCTAAAATCCTCGATATGTCCGTGGTGGATCAGAAGGTCCGGGTCTCCAGTATGGATGCGGCCCGCATGTGCGCCGTTCTCGCCCGCTACGGTATTTTTGCCGGACAGTCTTCCGGCGCCTACCTGCACGGCGTTTACGAAACGGCCAAGCGCATTCGGAAAGGCGTCATCGTGACGCTCCTCAATGACATTGGCGAAAGATACATGAGCACGGGTCTGTGGGAGCATTAGCCGCGAATTGCGCGAATAAGAATTTCTGGGGCCCATTCGCGTCATTCGCGCAATTGGCGGCTAAGAAGCTTTTATCTCATCTCAGGGCACTGAAATTGCCCGTCACCACGAAGCCGGACCAATAGTAAGGATGCGATCGTTCCGGGTGCGCCTCGAGGAAGTCGAGTTGAGCGCGGCGCAAGGCTTGCGCCACGGGCATTTGGGCGGATGCGAATGCGCGATGGAAGCGGATCATCAGATCTGCCGTGCTGGATCCCTCCACTGGCCAAAGTGAGCCCACCACGGATCCGGCGCCGCCGATCAGGAAAGCCGATGTCAGGCCGCGCATGCCCACTCCGTCCCGGGAATTGCCGACCGAGGAATCACACGACGACAAAACGACGATTGCGTTGCTCCAGAGGCGCTGCCGCGAAATATCGACCGCGGTCACCCTGTTTGGTCCGTTGCGATTTCCGTCGAGCAGGATCGAGGACCGCAGGGGATCGACCGCGTCCGTCACCGAATGCCCCGCGTAGTGGAACACGGGCGCGGTATTCATCGCCGCCAGGAAATTTGTTTTTTCAACGCTATGGCCGGCCACGGTCATGGCTTTCGGGTAAAAGTCCTTCAGTGCGTTAAGCTCCCTGATCTCCGTTGAATCATCATTCTGCGAACCGAAACTGACGATCGCATCGCGCTGCGGCCGGCCTCCATTGGTTGCCAAAAGATGGGTCAGGGTGGGACTGACGATGATCGTGAAATCTTGGATCAGATACTCCCGCCGTCCGGGACGCCGTAGCGCGGGGAATGGCAATCCGTGAAGCGCCCGATCCGGAATGATAGCGATCGTCCGAGCCGGGTCGAGCATGTCCGTAACCGGCTCCACGAGCACTCTCCCGAGGTCCTGGAGCAGCGTATCGGCGTTCTGACCGTTGCGGAGTTTCTGCAATGTCTGCTGAACTTCGCCTTCGAGCACGGATCGACTGACCGGGACAGAAAAAAGTCTGAAAACGTTGTCGGAAACGAGCCAGATCAGCAGGTGGTCTTTCAACAGCGCATATTCAATGATCTGCGTATCGTGGGGTACGAGCTTTTGGACTCTCGATCGATTCAGAGCCTGCCCGCGTATCCGCTCGATGTCCGGATTAAATTGACCCAGGAATTCAAGAAACAGTTTTGCCCGATACTTCTGGAGGTACGTCCACGCTGCATCCGGTGAGCCGTGCTTGTATTCGAACTCGATCGCAGAATCGTAGAGCTCGCGCCTCTCGTCATCAAATTTCACTCTTAACTTTTCGGACTGGAGATATTGATCATCGTTTTCGACGATCTCGATCGCTTTGGCGAAAGTTCGCGCAGCCTCATCAATTCGGCCGCCTTCGGCATAGGCCTTACCCAGCAACATCAACGATTGAGAGCGCAGGTGTGTTGCTTGAAAGAATTGTTCGGAGTAGATGTCCAAATTCCTTTCAAGCAGTAATTCGGCTTCTTTGTATCTTTTTCGATTTAGGTAGATACCTGCTTTGACCATGCCCAGGAACATTTCATCCCTCGCCCTTTCGGGACCGGCTGGAGCCCTCCCGAGAACCTCCTCAGCCATTTTGAGATACTGTTCTGCAAGCACTGGCTCGGACACCGCTTCGTAAAGCTGTGCGAGTGAAAAGGCGGCCGTGGCTTCGAGGCCGGGATGACCTGTCTTTCGGCTTTGGTCCACCGATTGTTTCTCAAAGAGGACGGCTTTCCCGGGTATCCCCTGGCGGTACAGGATACAGCCGATAAGCCAGTCGAGAGAGGACATGCGTACGATGTCCGTCTCGTCGGTCAATTGAAGGGATTCCAAGGCGAGCTTTAGGGCTTCATCCTGATCGCCCGCGCCGTAACGATACCCGGCAAGATAATACAGAGGGCGTACCCGGTCGTAAGACGCCCCCATCTCAATAAACATATGGTCAGCGTCGGCAAGCAGCTTCATCAGTTCGCCGTAACTTGAGGTCAGCCTCAGCGTCGAACCATAGATGGACAGGGCCTTCGCCTTTAACCACTTAAACTCGTGCTCCTGCGAGAAGGAAATCAGCTGTTCCAGGGAGTCACGAGCGGCGCCAAACTCTCCGGCACGGATCTGAGTGTCTACTCTGTTGAGGTCGATCCACAAACGATCAAAGATCGATCCCGTTTGCCCCACCAGCTTGTCCGCTTCACTGTAGGTTGCCAGACTTGCGCGGAGGTTTTCTCCAACGTACAGCTTGGCGCCCTCGGTGACCAGTTTTCGAACGGCAATGGTCGTTTCTCGCCGATCCGTGAACAAAGGAGCCAGCATCGCTGAAATCGTCTTGTCCCCGAAACGCCGTTCGAATTCTCCGCCGATAAATCGTACGAGTGCGGGCGATTCTTCAATGTTCGCCAGTCCGTATTGCATCGCAAGCCGGCGGCACAGTTCAGGGTTCTTATCGAAGAGCCGCTCCGCTCCGCGAAGATCATTAGTTTCCGCAGCTCGCCTCAAGTCGTTCAGAACGGTCGATTCGTCGTTTTCTCTAGTGTCGGTAAGCTCGCGGTACCACATTGACCTCGAATCCAATTCCGTATATCGCTGCAGCATTTCATCGGCGGGCCGGGAAAGGCGGAGCTTTCGATAGGTAATTACAAGGTTGTATAGCGGCTCGGGAGCTTTGGGAGCGAGCTTGGCCGAGTGTTCGAATTCGTCCAGAGCTTTGAGCAGGTAGGTCGGATCCATTTCGGAAAGCGCGAGAAAGCTCACACCGAGATTGTTCAAGGTCGTAGGATTTTCGCGCATATCACGTGGAAGCCGGCGGACAGTTTCAGTGAATGCCTGCCAGGAGGCAGAGGCAAGGTACAACATCTCCTGCAGCCTTTGCCGCGTAGCCGGGTCCGGATGACGCAACACCAAAATCTGCGCCCGGCCAAGGTCCGGTTGGGAGGACGGCTCGTTCGATATTGGAGAGTAGGGACTTCCAAACAAACGGCCGCCTCCCGGCCGCTGGATGTTGTAAGCGCTTTCGAGCAATCGGCGGACCTGGTGTTCGGCATAGAAACTACGTCCAAACCGGTACAGAACGGCCGAAATCGAACACAGGACGATCAGGCCAACAAGTCCGACCGTCCAGCGTCGATTGCAGAAACTGTTTGTACTGCTTTGTTGCATCAAAAAAGTGACGAATCGCTACACTGATAGGTCACCGCACTTGAGGAAACCGCTACTAAGGCACAGCAACCACAAAGCAAAATGCAGTGTTATCCAGCATCATAAAGTGATGTCCCACTTTCGGAGTCGGCGCGCTGCTGGCTCCAAGTTTCCTCGGAACGACATCGAAGTCGAGAGCCGCCGGACGCTCTACGTACGCGAAGTAGTGATTGAAGTGGTCCGCGTATGGATCTACAGAGTCCGCTCTCTCGGGTCTATATTCCACGCGCAGTTCGCGAGCGGTGTCAAGAGGGATATTGATCTTGCCATCATCCAGCTTCAAAGTACCGGCCGATGATAGATCGATCTTAATGGTGTCCGCAATTTGGCGAGGCCGGAAAGTGTTGACTTCCTCTCCGTTGTCCGCGCGGACAAAAGTATACCGGGCCTTGCTGACTTCCACCGTCGTCACGGACCGAATAGCGCCGGAGGGAATAGAAATCACGCTGGGGCACTGGTCGACATGGGACTTGACCGAGTTGC
>WNGQ01020663.1_pt1 | contig 12765 bp, 8 predicted proteins | sample 5407661 | NCBI WGS metagenome assembly WNGQ01 (sample SAMN13153382, study PRJNA577476) | soil metagenome | isolation source: 60 cm soil or saprolite under Garry oak tree replicate 2 | place: USA:California | collected 2016-06-15
GATACGGGCCGGAGTACCCGGCGACGTCCGCGAGCTGCGCCCGGGCGACCAGGCCGTGTTCGAGCTCAGCCGGGGCATGCCGGCCAGCGGGCCGCCCGCCGCTGACTGAAAGACGGACGGCCGCCAAGTGTTGCGGCAAACGATTTTCGACATCGACGGGCGCCGTCACGCCGGGCGGCCCTGACCCGGCCGCGGCACCGCGCGGCGCTGGGCAGGCGATCAGGACGCCAGGGGGCCCCCGGCCCGCAGGCCGTCCCGCCGGCTCGTGGCCTGTTACCCGGTGCCCGTCAAGGCCGGCTCGGCCTTGCCCTCGCGCAGGTCGAGCTGGTGGTTGAGGGTGATGGCAGCGTTGATCAGGGACAGGTGGGTGAACGCCTGGGGGAAGTTGCCGAGCTGCTCCCCGGTCGACCCGATCTCTTCGGAGTACAGGCCGAGGTGGTTGCCGTAGGTTTGCATTTTCTCGAACGTCAGCACGGCGTCGTCGAGCCGCCCGGCCCGGGCCAGCGCGTCGACATACAGGAACGTGCATAGCGAGAACGTGCCCTCGTCGCCGTGCAGCCCGTCTGGCGACGAGGCCGGGTTGTAGCGGTAGACCAGGCTGTCGGAGACCAGCTCGCCATCCATGGCCTTCAGAGTGGACAGCCACATCGGGTCGCGGGCAGCGATGAATCCTTCCAGCGGCATGAGCAGCAGGATGGAGTCCAGGTCGTCGGTCGCGTAGTGCTGCGTGAACGCCTTGACCTTCTTGTTCCAGCCGCGCTGCATGATCTGGTTATAGATCCGGTCCCGCTCGACGGCCCACTTGGCGGCGTTCGCGGGCCGGCCGTGCCGCTCGGCCAGCCGGATGGCCCGGTCGAGCGCGACCCAGCACTGGAGCCGGCCGTAGGTGAAGTCCTTGCGCCCGCCGCGGGTCTCCCACACTCCCTCGTCGGGCTGGTTCCAGTTGTCAGCCACCCAGTCGATGATGCTGGTCATGGCGAGCCAGCCGCTGTGCGCGATTTCCAGGCCGTAGTTGTCACCGGTCAAGATCGCGTCCATGGCCTCGCCGTAGATGTCGAGCTGGAGCTGGTCGGCGGCGCCGTTGCCGATCCGCACCGGCTTGGAGCCGCGCCAGCCCTCGAAGTGGTCCAGGGTTTCCTCGGTCAGGTCGGACGAGCCGTCGACCCGGTACATGATCTTGATCGGGCCTGAGCCGTCGTTGCCTTTGCTCTCGGTGTACCGGTCCCGCAGCCAGACACCGAAGCTGGCGGCTTCGTCGAGGTAGCCCAGCCCGGATAGGGCGTGGATGGACAGGGACCCGTCCCGGATCCAGGTGAACCGGTAGTCCCAGTTCCGCTCGCCGCCGGCCTGCTCGGGCAGGCCCAGCGTGGCGGCGGCGACCGGCGCGCCGGTGGGCTGGTAGGTGAGCAGCTTGAGGGTCATCGCCGAACGGTTGACTATCTCCCGCCACCGCCCGCTGTAGGTGGACCGGCGCAGCCAGCCCTTCCAGAACGCCGCGGTGTCGTCGGCCAGCCGGTCCAGCTCGCCCGGCGGCAGCGCCCGGGGCTTGCCGCCCATAGACTCGAGCACCACGCCGCGGCCGCTCTCGCCCTCGCGCATGGTGAACGTCGTCCGCAGCCCGTCTCCGGTCCGCTGGACCGACGCCCCGCCCTCGCTCTCGGCCCGCCGGCCGACGGTGTGCAAGGTCAGGTGCATGCCGTCGCTGCGGAACACCGCGCCGGCCTCCGAGACCTCCACGGTGTGCGTGGCCCGGCCGTAGTCGAACCGGGGCTGCAGGTCCACCACGAACTGCATGCTGCCCCGGGCCACCCGCAGGTATCGCACCAGCCGGTGCCGGTCGGTGGGCCTGCCCTCGACGACCGGCATGAAGTCCAGCACCTCGCCGACCCCGTCGGGGGTCATGAACCGGGTGATCAGCATGGCCGTGTTTGGCAGGTACAGCTGCCTGGTGACGTAGTTGTCGGCGGCTGGCGAGATCCGGAAGTAGCCGCCGCGGTCGGCGTCGAGCAACGACGCGAAAACGCTGGGCGAGTCAAACCGCGGGCAGCAGAAGAAGTCTATAGTGCCGTCAGTGGTTACCAGCGCCGCGGTCTGCAGGTCCCCGATGAGCCCATGATCACTGATGTTCGGGTAACTGTTCACGTTCCGCTCCTTCGGTTCGGCGTGTGCACGGCCGTTCGCTTCGGCGCGCCGGCGGTAGCCCGCCGATGGAGCCACCATCGCAGCCGTGAGATGCCTCCACATCATCCGTTCGGGATGATTCTTGGACGCACCCCGCGAAGGCCGTCAGCCCCGGAATAGCGACGCGGTAAGTTCTCCGGGGGCGGCGCATCTCGAGAACCTCGGCTCCGAACATCTCGAGATCTGGCGGTCGCCGCGCGATAACGGCCAGCACCTGCGCTGACGCCCGGTCCAAGGCACTGCGCGCAATCAACGGCCCATAGCTGCGGCTGGGCGACCCGCACCTTCGTGAGCAGGCATAGCTCGGCCAGTCCCGGTATTGTCCGGGCCCAACTCGCAGTGAGACATCCCACTCCGCTTGGCCAGCGCCGGCTGGCGCTTCAGCGGTGCAGGGTGTAGTCGGCCATTGCGAACAAGTCCTTGTCGCCCATGCCAGATTTGATGGCTTCGGGTCGCGGAACACCGCAGCTCTGCTGGCGGAGATGCTGTAGCGCTTACCTGCTTTCGCCCGGTTGAGATGATCCACCCCGAGATGTGAGGCTCGATGAGATCGAGACCGAGGGCCTCGATCTCTGCCAGCACACCGTACAGCGCCCGCGCTCCAGCAGCTCAACACGGACACGCCCCAGCAGTGCCCAACCGGGGAGACGGCGCGTTCCTCGCCGACTTCCCGTCCGCCGCGATCGATGCGCTGGCAGCTGTGGCCGGCCCGGACGCTGACCCCGCTGGCCAGCATCGAGATCCGCCACCTCGGCGGCGCGCTGGCCCGCCCTGCAACCGGCGGCGGAGCCCAGCCCAGCATCGACGCCAGCTACGTGATGCACGCCGCCGGCTTCACCCCCACGCCCGAACTGGCCGCCGCGGTGCGCGGGCACGCGCAAGCTGTCAAGGACGCCCTTGGCTCCCAAGCCTTTAGCTGGGAAGCAACCAAAAAGATCTTCGATCCGTCCGGGACGTTCTGCTCACAGCTGCTGGACTCCGCCGCCAGCAGCCCGTTTCCGTATATGCATGCCGCGGCCGAGGCGACCGCATGTCACCAGGGCTGCTGCGCGGAGAGCCGCAGGCGGGTCTGCAGGACCGGGGTGAGGGCGCGGGTGCGGACGGCTTCCACCCGGTACAGCACGGCGACGCTCTCGTGCGTGACGCCTGCCTCGCCTGCCCGGTAGCCGAGCATCCGGTGGATCGCGGCTGCCAGCTCGCTCGGCCGGTGCGCGGCGAGCAGCGCGCCCGCGTCCCCGATCCGCCACCACGCCGCCAGGCAGCGCAGGGTGAGCGGTAGCCCGTGCTCCGGCACGACCCGGCGCCACAGCTGGAGCGCGACCGGGTCAAGGTCCGCCTCCGGCTCGGGCAGCCCGCCGAACAGGCGCGCCGCGGCCGGGCCGAGCAGCCACCTGGCCGACGGCAGGAACCTGTGCATAATGCTCTCAAACGGCAGTATATCGCTCGCCTGCCGTGCCCCAACCTGCCATCGCAGCACGTAGGGATAGCTGCCCGAGCCAGTCTTCAGGCGGCCGCCGGTACAGGCGAGCTCCCCGCGCCCGGGCGCGAACGTGACGGAAGTCAGGCTCTCGGGCTGGTCGCCCAGGGCAAGTCCGACCGCCCTGGCCGGGCCGGCAACGCCGAACAGCCGGAGCGCGGCCCCAGCCGGCGAGTCCGATGCGCAAATCGGCCGCAGTGCGCGAAGATTCTGCTGGGCGGCCATCGACCACAGGTCCATGGCCAGCCGCTGGCCCGACCTGCTCAGCTCCTGCGGGTCGGGCATCGCGCGCCGCGCTGGACGCGCGGGCCGCACGCGCTGTACGGCTCTCGCGGGCGCTTCCGCCGACCTGGGCTTGGGTGTCAGCCCTGGCTGGGTGGTCGGCCCTGGCCGGTGGCCGGCGCCGGCCTGGGAGCTGGCACTGCGGGCGGCCGGGGGCGTGAACGAGACCGCGGCGTGACCCGGCAGGCAGCCCGCGCAGCCAAGGTGCGTCTTGGCGACGACGAGCGGTCGGCGCCCGGTGTCTGCGCCGCATGCCGGGCAGCGCACGGGTGCGAACGCGCCGGCCGGCAGCAGCCAGTCGAGGGTCAGCGGGAACCGGCGCGCGCCGCGCAGCACATCGACCTCCAGGCGGAGGGTGGGGATGCGCAGCAGATGCAGCCGGTACGGGCGGATCTCGTGCCGGGGCGAGTACTTCTCCCGGATCTCGGCCAGCCGCCGCCGTTCCTCCGCCCGGACGCCGTCCATCCGGGCGGCGAGCATCTCCCGGCGCTCCGCCGACGCGCTGGCCTGGCGCCTGGCGAGCGATGCCAGCTGCTCCGCGTAGTACCGCTGCGTCCGATCCAGCTCCGCCTCGGCCGCCTCGCGCACCGTCCCGGCCGCGAGTGCCTCGCACCGCCCGGCCGCCGTCCGGTCCAGCAGTCGGTGCGCCTCCACTAGGGCCGGCGGCACCCGGCCCAGGTCCGTCGGCACGGCGCTGAGGGTGGCACCGGCCGCGGCCGCCGCAGCCGCCGCGGCCCGCTGCAGCCGGTCAGGGACCTGCCCGGCCAGCTCGAGCCGGGACGGCACGTCCACCCAGCACTCGGCCCGCTCATGGAACAGGTCGTCGGCGGAGGCCGAGTACGAGATCAGCGCGCCAACCCGCAGCACCTGCCGCATGACCCGGCCCGCCGGGCCCCTGGCGTCGATCCGGCCGTGATCGACCGGGAAGCTGTCGCGGGCCCGATCTAGCAGGCGCCCGTCATCCGGCCGCTGCGTGCTGGGTTCGGCCAGCGTCAGCAGGCCGGCGTCCGCGGCCTGCAGGGCGTCCTCCGCTGCGGTGGTCAGCAGCGGGTGCCCGGTGGTCAGCAGCGCGGCCCCGTCCTCGCGGGCAACATCGGGATGCTCGGTGACGGTGAGCTCCTCCGGCAGATCGAACGCGCGCTGGAGCGCAGGCGGCACCATGACAAGAGCACGGTCTGATGACTGCTCCCACAGCCCGCCGCGGGAATCCACGTAGCTGAGCCAGAACGCCAGCCCGCCCTCGACGGTCGCGGTGCTCATTGCTGTGGGCCGATGAGCTCATCGGCGTTGGCCCGGTCGCGCAGGTACTCGGTCCTGGCCCGCGCCAAGTCCTCGCCGAGCTGCGCCAGCCGCTCGGCAAACTCCTCATCGTCGCGGGCCCCTACGTATGCGTCGAACACCGACGACTCGAAGTCGAAGTCGTCGTCCACCCTGCCGAGGATCATGTCGAGCTCGCCCACCACCAGCTCGAACAAGTTGATCTTGGCCTCCAACACGTGCAGGATGCGCTGCTCGATCGTGCCGCGGGCGACGAGGTTGGTGAGCAGCACGTCGTGGTCTTGGCCGACCCGGTGGAGGCGGCCGAGCCGCTGCTCGATCTGCATCGGATTCCACGGCAGGTCGACGTTCACCATCATGTGACAGAACTGCAGGTTCCTGCCCTCGCCGGCCGACTCGGTACTGAGCAGGACCGGCACGTCGTCGCGGAACGCGCCGATAGCCTTCTCCTTGTCGGCGCGAGCGAGGCTCCCGTGGTAGACCGCGAACGGGATGTCGTGCGCGCGCAGCTCGCGGGCCAGCGCCTCCTGTGTCTGCCGGAAGGCGGTGAACACGAGCACCTGCGCGCCAGCGGCCCGGCGCACTTCGCCAGGGTCGGCGCGACCGCGGCCGGGCTCGATCCCGCCTGCCTGGCCAGGCTGCGCAGCGTAAGCCGCCTGGACTGCGCTGCGCCCTGCGCCTCCTGCCTGATCCGGGCGGCAATGTCGGCGTACAGGGCGGCCTCTGGTGCGGACGGCGCCACCAGCACCGTCTCGGCCAGCCGCTGCGGCAGCATCAGGCTGACCTCGCTGCGCCGGTGCCGCACCATCACCTCCCTGGTCCGGGCGCGCAGCCCGGCGATATTCCGCGGCACGGCCGGCGCGCCCGCGCCGTGCTCCGCGCGGAACTGCGCCAGCGTGCCGAGCAGGCCGGGCGCGACCAGGCTGACTAGCTCATACAAGTCCTGCAGCCGGTTCTCCACCGGCGTCGCCGTAAGCAGCAGCAGGTACCGCGCGCTCAAGCCCCGCGCCAGCCGACCCGATGCGCTGCGCGCATTGCGCAGCCGGTGCGCCTCGTCCATGATGACGATGTCCCAGGGCTGGCGGGTCAGCGCGGCGGCAAGCGGCTCGCGGCGGGCCGTCGCCAGCGAGGCGATCACGACAGGTTGGTGGCGGCCTGCGATTTCGTCCCGTCCGCCGATGGCGGTCACGATCGTCGGTAGCGCGAACTTCCGCTCCAACTCCTCCTGCCACTGCCTGGTAAGGCCGGCCGGCACGACCACCAGCGACCGATCGGCCAGGCCGCGCATGCGAAGCTCCGACAGCACCAGCCCGGCCTCGATCGTCTTGCCAAGCCCGACCTCGTCGGCGAGTATCGCCCGGCCCCGCATCCTGCGGAGCACCGTCTGCGCCGTCTGGAGCTGGTAGTCGAACGGCTCGAAGCCAAGCCTCGGCCGGGACAGGAAGGTGTCGAAACCCGGCCTGCTCCACACGTGGGCAGCAGCCTCCACCAGGCCGGCGCGCGCATCGTCCACCGGCGCGCCCTGTCGCAGCACGCCGAGCAGGGACAGGTAAGGACCGAGTTCGGTCAGCAACTCATCCGCCGACGCCAGATCCGGCTCTGTCAGGGCGGCCGTCGTCACGCGGAGCACGCTACCGGACAGTGCCCCGTCAGACCGGGACATCTGGCCGTGTCGGCGGATCCCGCTCCGGTCAGGCAATTTAGCGGGAACGGGCTCGCTCCGTAGCCGGTGCTCTCCCGTGCTGGCGGCCGAAGCGTGCGGGCTCAGCCGTTTCGCTCGCCGAGGGCAGGCAGCAGCATGATCGCTGCTTGTTGAGGAATCCGATTCCCCAGGTGATCCCGATGGCGATGATCGCGAGGGTGGGCAGCAGAGCACGAGCCACGTTGCCGCCGCTGACCGAGGGCACCGGCTCACGGCGGCCGGCGCCAGTGTCGTGCTGCTCGCAGCCGCTCGCAGCAGCACGGGCACAGCGTCGCCTGCATCGTCAGCCCTACCGGGCAAGGGAAATGCCTACCCGAGTACCTGGGCGAAGTCGTATCCTCGGACGCCGGTACAGCAAGCCACCGGGGTCGGAAGCGCAGACGCTGCAGCTCGCACAGCGCTACGAGCACCAGCATGGAGCGACCGTCATGACGCCGGTCATGCCCTTCTGCGACACCGAGCTGATCGTGCGCAAGACGCTCGCCGAAAAGCACCACCTGATAACCCTCGCGCAGCTGAAAGGGCTCGGCCCGCTGAGGCTCGGCGACTACTCGCCGGAGCTGAGTGACCCGCAGCTGCTGAGCGGGAAGTACATGGTGCTGAGCGACCCCAAGCACATTTCGGGTTCCAGCACGTGGCGCTCATCATCGAGGCCAGCCTCCTCAAGCGGCTCCGGTCGGCGTTCCAGCAGACCTACGGTGAACCTACGCCGGCTATCCCGGTCTGCTATCTCGGGTCCACTTCCCTTGCCATCGCTGATCCGTGGCCGATCAGTCATGAGCGGTAAGCGTTGCGCCGGTGATCTATGTCGAGGATGTAGATGGTGTCGTCGTCGTCGATCGCGTAGCGGACGCGGTATTCGCCGCGCCGGGCTCGCCATTGTCCCTCGAAGGGCTTGCGCAGGGGTGCGCCCACTCTGCGCGGCTCTTCGCTGAGCGGCCCGCGAATGAATTCGAAACAGGCCCACGCGACGGCTTCGGGTAGCCGGTCGTGAAGCTGGCGAGCTGCGGTCGGAGCGATGGTGACCTGGTAGGTCACGGCCGGCGTTTCCCGAAGCGCTCCTCCAGGGACCGCGCCACCTCGGCGATGGACAGGCCCTCTCCGCGGGCGATCTCGTCACGGGACTGGGCGATGCGCTCTTGCGCCGCTGGGTCGGACAGCAGCTCGAGCGTCGCCTCGATGGACTCAAGATCTTCAGCTGCCAGCAGCACGACGTAGTCTTTGCCGTTCTTGGTGATGTGGACTCGCTCGTGGGTGCGGCCGACCTCGTCGGCGATCTCCGAGAGCCGGGCCTTCACCTCAGACAAGGGCAGCACTGTCATAGACCAGAATTATAGTCGGTTCTGGCTGGGAGGCAACGTCAGCCACGGCTATGGTGGCTGCCCCGGCAGGCAGTGCCCGAGACCCGGGGGACGGCGTCCGTGCCGGTCCGCGCTCCCAAGCCTCCCTCCCGGACCCAACACCTGTCACCACTACCCGAAACAGCCCCTGACCAGTGCGTACGCGGTTGACGGCCCGTCATCTCGGGCGTTGGCTGTTCCGATTGCCGGCCCGCGGCGGCTGCGCGCAAAACCACGGCGAAACACATTCAGGCGTTGAGGGTCATCGCGGAGGGCCTCGTGTGTCCGGTGGTCCCAGATCTCCATCGCGATTCCTAGGACGCGCCAGGTTTCGCCGCGATGGGTAAAGGTACTTAGCGCCCGACGAGACCGCCCGATGTCGCCGCAGGCCGCGCTCCGCGTCAATGGCGGGAGCAGCGCGGCGAATGCGGCGGCGGGTCGGCGTCGACCATGGAGGCGCAGATGGACGCAGACCGGCGGGGAACCGTCAGGACGGACCGGACCGACCACACCGAGCCGATCGGGCGGGCGGGCCAGCCGGACCCGTCTGATCGGCCCGATCGCCCAGGCGGGCCGGGACAAGGAGGCCGAAGGAGCCGCATCGGGAGGGTGACCGCTATGGTGGCCGTCGTCGCGGCTGCGGCGGTCGCGGTGGCGCTCGCGCTGTCCGCCGTGCACCTGCTGCCCCAGTTCAGGAACCCGTTCGCGGAGACCACGGTGGACCGCAGCTCGCCCGTGCTGCTCAAGTCGATCAGCTCGCTGAGCAGGTACGAGGCCGCGAGCGGGTCGTTCCAGGTGGTGGTGAACCTGGACGTGCGGACCTCCTGGCTGCCGTCCTTCGTGGAGGGCACCCAGACGCTGTTCGTCGGCGAAGGCACCGACATCGCGTTCGTCGACTTCTCGAAGCTGAAGGGAAGCGCGATCACGGTGTCGCACAACCGCACGGCCGTGACGGTCAGGGTGCCGCGGGCGCAACTCGAGCCCGCGGTGCTGAACGTGCGGCACTCGTACGTGTTCGCCCAGCAGCAAGGGCTGCTGAACCGGATCGGCAACTTCCTCTCCGGCAACCCGAACAGCCAGCATCAGGTCTACGTGCTTGCCCAGCAGAAGATACAGAGTGCCGCCCGGCACAGCGCCCTGCTGACGCAGGCCCAGCGCAACACCAAGGGCATGCTCACCGGCCTGCTGACCTCGCTCGGGTTCCGGCAGGTGGCGATCACGTTCGGCCGCGTCTGAGCGATCGGGAAAGACCGGGTCAATCCCGGGATCCATCCCCGGAAAGCCGGGTCGATCCCGGGACCCACCCGTCCCGATAGTCGCGGTCGGCTTACTGGCGGTCGGGCACGTCAACCGCTCCGGACGGCTCCCCGGCCTGAGGCAGCGCGATCCGGCGCCCGGCCTCGACCTCGGCGGCCGGCGGCGGAGTCGCCAGCGGCTCGCGTGCCGCGTTGGGCCCGGGTACGGCGGTGGGCTGGCGTGGGGCACCGGGCTCGGGCGCGGCGGGTCCGGGTCCGGCCGGCTCGGGACCGGCGCCGGGTCCGGGCTTGACCGCAGCGGATCGCTGTGTCCCGGCGGACGCACCGGTCGGTTCGGCGGACGCCCCGGCGGTCTCGGCTTGCGCCGCGGGCGGCGGCTCAGCCGCAGCGGCGGCGCTGAGCGCGTCCTGGTATGCCTTCTGCAGCTTGGCCACCTCCGACTGCGGGTCGCGGAACCAGTTCGTCGACCAGATCCGGTGGAAGGTCCAGCCCAGCCGCTGCAGGTGCTCGCCCCTGAGCCGATCCCGGTCGCGCACGCTGCCCGACCTCCGGTAGGAAGCGCCGTCGGCCTCGATGGCCAGCAGCATCCGGTCGCTGTCACCGGGATGCGTGGCCGCGAAGTCCACCCGGTAACCGCCGACGCCGTACTGCGGCACGACCGTGATCCCGCACGACGCGAGCCGGTCGCGCACGTCGGCCTCGAACGGGTTCAGCTCGGTCGCGCCAGACGTGGCCGAGGTCGTCCCGCCCGAGCCCGCGTACTCCAGGTAGTCGGCGAGCAGCTTCGCTCCTGTCTTGGTGAGCCGGTCCGGGTCGACGTCCTTGCTGGAGAACGAGCTCACCAGCGTGAGCCTGTGCTTGGCCCGCGTCGCCGCGACGTTCAGCCGCCGCTCGCCGCCGTCGCGCAGCAGCGGTCCCCACTGATACCGCATCCGGCCGTCGGGGTGCTTGCCGTAGCCGATGGACAAGATGATCGCGTCCCGTTCGTCGCCCTGGACCCGTTCCAGGTTCTTGACGAAGAACGGCTCGGCCAGGTCGTCGGCGAAAAAGGCTTCGAGCTCGGTCTGATCGGCCAGCGCCTGACGCAGTGCGGCGTCGATCCGCTCGGCGTGCTTGATCCCCAGCGCGATCACGCCGAGCGACTGGTCCGGCCTGGTCCTGGCGTGCTCCAGGATCAGCTCGACGACCTGCTCCACCTCGGCGGTGACCGAGACCTCCTGACCGGGTTCCGGCGTCTGCTCGACGACGACGTGCCGCAGGCAGTCGTCGCGGGCCACGCCGGGGAAGGTGGTGAGCGCGCCGCCGTAGATGTGGGCGTTCGAGAACGCCACGAGCCGCTCGTCCCGGCTCCGGTAGTGCCAGGCCAGCGGCCAGGTCGGCAGCAGCGGCCGGAGGGCGTCGAGCACGGACTCGAATCCCGCGCCGAACGAGACGAGGTTGTCGTCCTCCTCGTCGGCGAGATCGCCGTCGCCGTCGCCGACCTGGCGGAAGAAGTTGGTCGGCGGCAGCTGCCTGTCGTCGCCGGCGACGACGATCTGGTGACCCCGCATGACCGACGGGATCGCGTCGGCAGGCACGATCTGGCTGGCCTCGTCGAAGATCACGACGTCGAACAGCCTGATCGGCGGCAGCACCTGGCTGACCATCAGCGGTGACATGGCCCAGCAGGGCTTGAGCGCGAACAGCACGTCAGGTGTCTGGTCGAGCAGCCTGCGCAGCGGCAGGTGGCCGCGCCGCAGCGCCGCCTGCTTGCGGATCACCCTGGCCTGCAAGGGGTGCTGATCCTGGGCCTCGCGCAGCCGCTGCGCCCAGGCGTGCCGCACCCGGCGCCGGTTGGCCATGAGGTACTCGACGTCGCGGTCGCGGAAGTCCATGGCTATCTCGTCCAGCGCGCTTCCGCGCTCCGCGGCGTACCGCGGGTCGCGCACCCGAATCTGATCCAAGATTGAGGAGTACCAGGCGTGGTCGAACGCCGCCGCGGCCAGGTCGGGCGTCGCCTCGGCCCGGCCGAGCTCGTCGAGCAACGGCCCCAGGCTCAGGTCGTCGAACCGCTTGGCCAGCTCGTACAGCCTGGGCAGCTTCCACGCCGTGTCCTGGTCGGCGGCCAGCGCGGCCAGTTGCCCGGCCACGTCGTCGGCGGACAGCCGCACCCGTCCGCGCAGGGCATCGAGCTTGTGCCCGCAGTCCGCGTGCAATTCGTTGAGCTCATGGAAGTCAGTCGGCACGGCGGGCAGCAGGCCGGCGCGGCCGACCGCGAAGCTGACGTCCCTGGCCCGCTCCCAGTCGGCGAACTGCCTGGCCGCCTCGGCCAGCGCCGCCGCCAGGTCCTCGCGGGCGGGCTTGCCGGGCCCGGCGTACAGGCGCAGCGCTTCCTTCCGCAGCCTGCGCCGCTCGCCCATCGAGCCGCCGCCGGTGCCGGCCGTCGCGTCCGCGAGCGCCCGGGGGTCCGCCGCGTAGACCGACGGGTCGAGCACCTGGCCGGTCTGCTGGATCCCCGCGTACAGGCTCATCCTGGCCAGGGCGTCGGCGTAGTCGGCCGGCGCGCGCAGGCCAAGTCCCGCGCTGACCCTGGCATGCCGGTCCATCAGCCGTGGCAGGTCGTAGGTGCTGAGCTGAGCGGCGAGATTGCAGGCCTCGCGAGCGTTCTCGGCCGTGCGCAGGGCGGCGCCGAACCACGGCGTGGACCCTGGCCGCATGGCGAACCCGCCGAGATGCGCGAACTCGCGCAGCTCGTCGCGGATCTCGTCGGCCCTGATCCCGGTGATCCGCTCCGGTGCGGGCAGTCGGACCGAGTTCCTGGCTTCCTCGGACACCCCGAGCAGCGCCGACTGGACGGCGAACGGGGTCAGCCCCCACGGCGGATGCGCCTCGTGCAGCGCGGTCACGTGGTCGCTGAGCCTGCGCTGCCGTTCGCCAAGCCTGCGGCGCAGGCTGGCGTCGTCCGGTGTCGCGGTCTGCTGCGCGATGTCCAGGCTCGCGCCCAGATCGCTGGCGATGCGCTGCCTGTCCCGCGTTCCCTCGTGGATGTCGAGCACCAGTTCGCCGAGGTCGACGCCCTTGAGCCGGGACAGGACGGCGTCGATCGCGGCCCGCTTCTCCGCCACGAACAGCACCTTCCTGCCCCGCGCGACCAGCGCGGCGGTCAGGTTGGCGATGGTCTGGCTCTTGCCGGTTCCCGGCGGGCCGTGGATCACCAGGCTGCGGCCGGACAGCACCGCCGCGATCGCGCTGCGCTGCGACGAGTCGGCG
>WNGQ01017767.1_pt1 | contig 12764 bp, 10 predicted proteins | sample 5407661 | NCBI WGS metagenome assembly WNGQ01 (sample SAMN13153382, study PRJNA577476) | soil metagenome | isolation source: 60 cm soil or saprolite under Garry oak tree replicate 2 | place: USA:California | collected 2016-06-15
TTCCCTTCAGTGCTTCATCCTGTGGGACTTTGAGTAGTTCGCAGACTTTGAGCGCTATAGCGATGTTTTCCTTGAAGATCAAATAGGAGAATTTGGAGAGACTCTCGTCCGGGACTGTGTCAGGGTCGACCTCTATGACTTTCGCGTTCTTCTCTTCCGCTCTCTTTCTGATGATCGGTAGGTACTTCTTTTCCGCGGTCACAACGACCCCGTTGCTTGGGACCATTCCGGAAAGGTTCCACGCAACATCTTCCAATGACGGTCCCATGACGTCCAGGTGATCGGCACGGACGTTTGTGATCACTGAGATTGTTGATCTAACGAACTTGCTTTCCGCGATTATGTTCTTTGGCCGGATGGCCATGCATTCGAATACTATCGCATCTGCGCCGCCGGCGTCGGCCACACTCTCGATTATCCTAGGCTGTTCTCTAAGGTTAGGCTGTTCTCGATGACCACGGATTCCACGCTCTGTTCCTTCGGGATCGATTAGTCTCGCCTCCTTTCCCGTGGTCTTGGTCACTACCCGCCAGCCGTGGTATCTCAGGGCGGCTCCGATGAGTCTCGTGGTAGTTGTCTTTCCTCTTATTCCGGTGACGTGTATTCTCGTTGGGATCTTGGCGATAGCCCTGGAGTCTGCCACATATTCCCTTACGAAACCCGCGACGAAGCAGGCTAGGATGGAGCCAATGAGTACGACGGGAGCCTTGACTAGTGGAATGTAATAGTCTATTCCGAACCAGTGGTAGATGGGCCAGAGAAATGCGATTATCGATTGGATTGGGATCGCGCGAGGTAGCCAGATTAGAAGGAACGCGATGAGAAACGCGGTCTCGCCCAGTCTGCGGAGCGAGGGTTTCCGCAATTCACTTTTCCACCAGTCCATGATACTTGGCCCTGTGCTTTCTCTCGTATGCGATCGCGACCGCGAGGATTAGGACAAGGGGGATGGCGATGTAGACCCAGGAGAGATTCTGGAACATGGAGGGAGGTGATATGGTTTGGCAGGCGGCAAAGTCGACCGGGGTCTCGGGGGAGAGTACGTTCGTGTTATGAATTACTAGGTACGAGTCGACCATGCCGCTTACTGTATTGACTGTTGTTAGTGCGTTGTCGGGGTTGGTTATGTTGAGGAAGAATCTGAAAGTGCCATCGGGATACTGTGTTGTTAGCGTGTAGTTGAGTAGTTTTGATGAGGAAATCAGGAGATTGTACCAAGCATTACTGGAGCATGATCTTAGATCGTTTGCGATCGAGAGCATGTGATACGCGCCCGTCGGGTACAGTCCTGCTCCATTGCTCGGAAGGGAAAAGTTCCCGTTAGACTGGAGATACAGGCTAGTGAGGTAAGACTCGGCCCGGTACGCCGAATATGCGTAGGTCATATTGTTGTGGAGGTAAACGCTCGAGTCTAGATCTCTCGCGAAATCCTCCACAAGGTAGGATTCGAAGGGGTTGACCGTGACAATGTTACCGTCTGACAGTTGTCTCCTGACAAGCTGGTCCGCAAGACCTGTCTCCAGTGTCTGATAGGATTGGCTTAGAGAATTGCCTTGGAGCCTGAAGTAGCTGTCAGTGTAAGTGATTGGCTTGAGAAAGCGGAGAAGCTTAGCAAAGTCGATGAGCGGGTCTGCGGCTGCTGATGTGGCCCCTGTCTGGTTGTAGTTGGTGTTAAGGTCTTGGACTGCCGTTGTGTAGTCTGAGGCCGGGGGTAGGGTAGACCCGCTATAGTATGCGAACCAGACAGCATTCGAGAGGGTCCAGGCGATCGTGTCAAAATAGTCACTTCTGAGAGGCAGGTTGAGATGCATGTTCTGAGTGACGTTGATCAAGTCTGACCTTGCGGTCGGGTCCAGCGTTAGCCCGTAGGTTCTTGACAGGAATTTCTGTGCGTCGAGGTGCACTTGGAACTGTGCATTGAGGTTTGCCGGGGACCATATTCCGTAATTGATAAAGGACGGATTCTGAAGCAGAATGTGTTCTGCCTTGGTCATGTTCTGGATAATTGTCCTCGTTGCTGAGTTGCCGATTTCTAGTTGAAGGTAAGTCATAGTTCTTCCTACTAGGGATGTTGCCCAGAGATTGTTCGAGGTGCCTAGAAGCGTCGCGGTGCCATTAGGAAGAACACTCGACTCGGCCCATGTGAGCACTTGTCTCATCGAAGCGTTGATCGCGGCGGTGTTCAACATGGGAGGACTTATCGGGCTGGGCTGCGACCGAGGACTGGACGGAAGGGAAGGTGTTAGAGGCAAGTGGGGTGCTCGACAAGATGATCCCGATTAGGAGTAAGACTGGCATTCGGGCCAAGGAAGCTCTAGACCCCAATCTACACGCATCCGCTCGAGCGCGTTTAATCCCTGAATAAGTGATGATTGTTACTCCAGTCAAGTTGTTGAAGACTTTGGTCCCTCTACAGGTAAATTTGGTTGAGTTCGGTGTGAATTACTATCTTTGATAGGATGTGCCGAGTTCGTCGAAGAACAGAAATCAAACAAGTTGTCTCGGTTGTAGCGTAACTAGCGTGCCGCATGGATAGCGGGACTATAGCTCGTCGGGGTCAGCATTCGATCCTGGATTTCTCCAACAAGGTCGCCGAATCGAGCATTCGTGATTTTCTTGATCTCCTTCCACTCTTCATTGGCCTTGAACTGTTCCCAGGCGTGTCGCATTGTCTTTTCATCCGGCCAGGCGAGTAGGTAGACGAATTCTGTCCTGTCTCCCAGCCTTGTCTCCCACATGCCGAGGATGTTGAACCCGTAGGATCGCATGATCCGCCAGGCGTGGTCGCGGAACCTGTTGTGAAATGCTTCCTTGTTCAGGTCGAAAATCTCGTAGATCCTAAGCTGATGAATCATGTCTCTTTCATCGCAACCGGCTGGCGGACTTCATTAGCCGTGTTCTGATCTGAGGGTGTTTTGAAGCTTCTTCGAAGAGCGTGTCAAGTTCGTCAGGGCTGATCAGGAGCGGCATGCGAGAGAACTGTTTACCATGGAATACACAGAACCGTAGAGTCTCCGAGCCGTCATCGAACCGTAGAAACTGGACAGCAGGCTCCCAGCTATGCTGGTTCATCTGAACCTTGATCGAAGCTTCCTCTATGACCTGACCCTTCCCCCACTCGAAGCTGAACGGTCGCGGAATGGTTCGCTTGGTAGCAGGCAGAATCCTCTTTCCCATGGTTCAATCAAACATTATGGGCGATCTCTTTTCTGTTACGATGCGGATGCCTCCTGTCCATCTGCGAGGCATCACAAGTGAGGTTTAGCATCGATCTACCGGTGCAGTTCCGGGACATCGACGTAATGGGCCACGTCAACCACGCGACGTATCTCCAGTACATGGAGACCGCGCGTGTGGAGCTCGCAAGAAGCCTCGGACAGGTAACGGAAGGGTTCCGCTCCAATTTCATCCTCGCCTCGGCGCGTTGCGAGTTCAAGAAGCCGATCACAGACGAACGCCGCATAACCGTAACAGTCTGGGTGAGTAGGATCGGAGATCGCTCATGGGACCTCGACTACTCCATCCACGGATCCAGACGAGCAGAATACGCAGTCGGTAGAACCACACAGGTAGCCTATGACTACAAAACCAGATCAGCGGTTCAGATCTCTGGAAAACTCAAGAGAGAATTAGCGAAGTATCTCGAAACGCCCCTCAAGTTCAGAGAGACAGGTTAAGGCGCGCCTCAACCTCTGACCGGGGCGATATTCCTATTATTTCATAAATAAGGGTCCAGTCAACTCAGAACTTTCAGGTCTTCATTTGTCAATGACATCATGCCCAACAAGAAGTCAGTCCTGAAGGTTTTTCCTAACAGCGGCAAACTTGTCGAACTGCCTGTGAATCCTGAACCCTGCCTTCAGATACATTTGCAACGGACCGTAATAGTTCAAGTGCTCCTCTGGAATTTTGTACGGATTCTCAACGTTAGCAGGTTTAGTCCTCGGATAGCCTTCCGCATAGTCGAGCCCTAAGCGTTTGAACGATACGCATGCAGAATCCAGAAGAGCTGTGGCAATGCCCTTCCGACGGTATTGTGAATCAACAACAAAGCACAGGATTGAACCTACCCGTTCCGTTGGGTCTTCGACAGCCTTTGAGAGATGCTGCAAACTCACATAACTTGCCCTGGGACCTGCATTGCACCAGCCAACAACTTTACAATCAATGTAGGCAAGAAAACCAGTTGCCTGATTCGAAAGTATTCGCTCGCTCCGCATTCTCCTTCTCTCCGGTGCTCCGAGAGCATTTAGTTCATTCTCGGGTCTCTTGTGGTCGAAGAATCCGCAATAACATCCTGACCAGTAGGGATTGTTCCTAAAGTTTAGCCAGGGGTCAGTCTCATAGAGAGTGTCGAAGAAAGCAAAATAGTCGCCGAGTAGGCTTGGACCCAATTCCCTGACTACTATGTTTCTTTCCTGCGGAGTTAGCGTTGCGAATTGCCGCCTTACAGTATCCCTCTCCATCTCTTCGAGATAAGCACTTAGCCGAATCCTGTTCAGTCTGAGTCTATGATTGCCGTTGGGTCTTGCCAGAACGTCTTCGCTCGATGTCTAACTGATTTATGAAAAGCAAGGTCGAAGTTGAGTTTGCAAGGGTAAAGTCACTAGGTCGCACTGCTAACGGGTTGCCTCAGTTTCGTAATAGTTGTAGGCACGAACAGTCCTGAAGCCATATTTCCTGTTCAACGCCTGAACCTTGGCATTCTGGAGCCAATAGTCAGCCACTGCTGTCTCGCACCCCATTTCGATCAGATCGTTTAGTCCCCTTTCCATCAGTGCAGACCCTAATCCTCTTCTGTGGAACCTGGGCTCCAATGCGATATTGAAGTCCCCATAACTGCCGTCATGCCGCTTTTCTGCTGTCAAGAACCCAACAGCCTCTCCTTGCAAAACTGCCAGCGTTGTCCTACAGTTGGGATTCGTGGCCCACTCGAGATATTCTCTGGGCGGATGTTGGATATGGAATGCCGCATGGTGAATTCTTGACATATCCTTCTCATCGCCCTTTCGGAATCTGCGAAGCTTGAAGCCCGCGGGCACTCTGACCGTCAATTTCCGGTTTAATCTTCGAGTAGCCAACAGATAGCCTCCACACCACTGGGCCCCAACTTCTCGAGCGATAATGTTGCCAAAGGGGTTGTCTATTGCCGCTCTAATGAGAATCCGAGACCTAAACTGGCGCAAGAGTCTGTGGAAGTGCTGAGCCCTCCAGCGATCTTGCTTTCCTGTGCGGGTTGGGAGTTCAGGGCTTCCCTCGCAGGGTCCCCAGAGCTCCTCGAAGTGCCAGCGGCGCAGCTCATGCCGACGCCCGAGGGCAAATCCTGCTGGATGATTGTCTTCATAATACAACCAGCCTCTCGCATTCCTCTCGCGAAGAGTGGTAGGAGTGAGAGTGTACTCCCAGAGAATCTCGTAAAATCGGCCCTTATTCCATTGAAGGCACAAGTCCGCAAGTGCAGCTAGGTCTGGGGCGGGAATCCATCCAGATTTCTTCGACAAGCCTCACAGAGACCCCTCCGCGTTTGGAGGATCCAAAGAACATGATTGTATCACTGATTTAACACCTTTGGGTCGTCTCCAGTAACTCTATTATTCGATCAGTTAGAGTTGGTAATTCTCAATACTCGTGGAGCAATGAAACCAGATCGAATCGTCTTCCCGCATCTGGGGCGACTTCTTTAGGTTCTCTCATTTGCAAGGGTCAGTTCTGCTGGTCTATGTTAGAAGGGCAGATGACCGATCAAAGCCACTTACAGAGTTTTCTTGATTCAACCAAGCATTCCTAATGGGCGGGACTTTGGTATGGGCCTGAGGACTGACAAGCTGATGTTCCCAGGAAACGGATGAGCCTTGAGCATTCCCGTGGTGCGGAATTTCGCTTGCTACTATAGTTCTTCAAGCAGGAATTGATGAGCCTGCGACACAAGTTTCTTGGATTCGGTTGCCCTACGTTGGAAGAATGCCATACGATCAGCCCTCGTCCTTTTTCTTGTCCCATTCTTTGTTGAACCGCGCCCACCACTCTTCCTTGCTTGGCCCCTTGCCTGGTTTTGTCATTTGTTCTCTCATTTGCTTATGAGCGTTGTCAGTAGTAGCCATTATATGAGCAAAATTTTGTTTTGCTATCTCCATTGCTGTTGCTCCTCGATGAACTTCTTCGCATGGTCCACCCATTTCTTTACACGTAAATTTTTTCATATCGTGAGTCCTTCATTCGTCCGCTTTACTTCCCTTGATATCAAACTTTTTCATCTTGCTACGTGCCGTTTGAAGTACTAGTTGGAGATTTCTCGCGCGAGTCGAATGTCGATCTCTCGTTCGACGTACCTCCATTCTTCCGACTGTCGGAGGATACCTACGAGTTCCTCAAACGCGTCGACGTTCGCTGGAGCGTATTCGAACCACGTAAGGAAATCGAAGGGCTCGCCGAGATCGCGACAGTGGTAGAGGCGACGCGCGATCGCTGGGAGGTACTTCAAGCCGACCCTGATGTGTCCAGGTCGGCTTTCGAATATCGCCCGCCTCTCACTTTGGCTAAGTTGCCACCAGGATTCCGACTTCGTGACTGGAATAAGGGCGGCCCGGGTGGCTTCTGGCCGTCCTAGGGCAGGCTGGCGGGACAAGAGCATTTTGCGCTCTTTCAGCGTTGTATAGCGCTCATTGCTTGTGACTCCGTGTATCAGCCACTTTGCCCGATTTGGCAGTGCTGCCAGGTTGCCTTCAATTACCGCAATTCTGTCAACCCTTTTCAGCGGGGGCCCTGCGACAACCTTCGTGTTGGTGACCCTCCAAATACCAGTATCGCCACCGACGAAAGTTGCAACGCGCTTTATCCAAGAGTTTCTAGTCCTTGTGACGATCGCCATTAGCAACCCCTCCGTTTGAAAGATAAGTCAATTGAGACAACCTGTGGGTCTTTCAGGCCAACGCCAACAATTGAGGTCCGCTCATGGCCGCAGAATATTACCCTTTCCTGACGACCTTCTTCATGATCTTGAAGGAAGACACAAAAAGGTGGAGATGTATCTAGCGATTTCTTGGGAGTTCCCGAAGACTCTCCTCAGCGGCCGCGAGAACTCTTTCAACGTCAAGTTCGTCATGTACTGCTGAGATCATTATTCTCTCCATTCCGTCAGGATGGAAGTAAACCCCTCTCTGCAGCATTAGGTTGCGAAATGTCTTGAATCTCTCAGTATTTACGGTGAGGGTTTGTCGATAACCCGTTATCTTGCGTTCCTGGGTGAAGAAGACCTGGAACATGGGTCCGAGACCTTGGACGATCCCCTCGTGATCGTATCGTTCCATTAGTTCTCCTAGTCCTTCCATGATTCTTGCTCCGATGGTATGTATGTGCCTGAATGCTTCGTCATCGTTCCTGGTAAGCTCTTGCAATGTTGCTTTTGCTGCGGCGAGACACATCGAGTTCCCGTTGTATGTTCCACCGTAGCCGATTCGTCCGGGCCCAATCATACCCATGACATCTCGTCGGCCCGTGACTGCGGCGATCGGTGCTCCTCCCCCTAGGGCCTTGGCAAAGCATGACAGATCGGGCTTTACGCCATAGAATTCTTGAGCGCCACCGGGAGCTAGCCGGAACCCTGTCAGAACCTCATCGAAGGTTAGGAGTACATCGTGCTTGTCCGCGATCTCTCTAACGGATTTGAGATAGTCTTCGTCTGGTAGAATTACGCCGGAGCTTCCGAGAACTGGTTCCATGATTATTGCCGCGAGGTCCGCTGAGTTTCTCTTGACGACCTTCTCTAGGGCAGTTGTATCGTTCCATTTTGCTATAACGACTGTTTTTGCTATCTCTTCTGGGATTCCTGGATAGAAGGGAAGCTTCGAGGGTGATTGTTCCAGTCCAGCGACAACCGAAGGCGATTCTACACTGAAGAGGACATAGTCGTGGTGTCCGTGGTAGTGGCCTTCAAACTTCAGGAGCTTCTCCCTACCCGTGAACGCGCGGGCAATCCGGACAGCTTCCATAGTAGCCTCTGTTCCAGTGTTCGAGAAGCTGACCATCTCAGCAGAAGGGACCATGGACTGAATCTTCTTGGCAACTTCTACCTCCAGCTCGGTGGTGGTTCCAAGCATGGAACCGTTCTGAACCTGTTCAGCGATAGCGCTCACCACTGCTGGGTGAGCGTGTCCGAGGATCAGCGCGCCATAGGCGATTAGAAGGTCCACGTACTCGTTCTCGTCCAGGTCGCGGACTCGGGACCCGAGACCGTTCTTGAAGAGGATTGGGAAGGGGTCGTGAGCGTGGACGCGGATGTTCGAGGACGCACCAGATGGAAGGTGCTTTCGCGCTTCCTGGTATGTGGCGTAGGATCGGGAGAAGTTCGTGAGGAGTGATAGTGACGGATGGGCTATTCGTCGTTCGGCGTCGGCCCTTGCTTGGCTGAGGGCGTTCTCTGCTTCGAGCTTTGTGAACAACGGCTTACTCCTCCCATGTCTAATAGTCTATTCCGCTTGGCGGGTATAAAAAGATGTATTTTTTCGGTGTTTTTGTTAGGGTTTCGAACTGCTTCAGCGAGTCCTCTTCTTGCAACGCCAATACCGAATGGTAGACAAGGTGGAAGATGCTCACCGACCCGTCGGAATCTACCCCTTGTCCAGAAGCCGAAGCGAGGAGTTCCGTTCTGACGCATGAATTTCCCTATACCAGACATATCCTCGAGGACGCCATGCCAGTCCGAAATTCCTAAATCGAGCCAGTCTCGTACGCTGCATAGATACGTCAATCCTAGGCCGCACCACTTCGCGATCTTGATCAATCGAGCCCGGAACTGGACCTCCCGCGCCCTGTGCCTAGTGGTAATCTCGCTTTTCATCATCTCCCTCCTCAGCCCTGCAGGTTCACAAAAGAGCCTAGGCGCGAGTGATGGGGCCTCCACACCAATACAAGCAGCTTCTTCTCAGCAATCCAGTTCGGCATTCGCAGTCTCCTCCGCTTCGACAAGCTTCAACCTGCGCGACGAACTCAACTACGCTTCCATATCCGCTATGATAACGGCAGGCTGGACCCAGTGCGGAACTCCAACCTCCTCATACTACAACATTTCCAAAGGCGTTCTGACAGTCGTCAACAATGGATTCAATTCAGGAGTAATGTGCTGGGGAGAAATCCCAAAGAACATCGTTAACTGGGAGGTCTCCACGAACACCTCCTACTCTGACGGAAACCAGCCATCGATAGAGCTGATAGTCTTGGCAGGCATTCACACCTACCGCGCAATAGCCCTCAGCGGTGGATACGGAGTACTCGAACTGCTCAGAGACGATAACGAGGTTTTGCAGGTACCGTATCCTCTAGTCATGACGGGAGAATGGCACTTGATCAAGATGGAGATGGAGAACCATGTCCTCAAACTATACTCTGAGGGAATGGCCGTCGGCACCTATACTGAGCCTGACACGGACACTCACCTTGCCCAGATACAATTAGCGGGGGCGTGGGAGGCCAACGATAGCTACGATCACCTCGTCGCAAGCCAGCTCGATCCGAATGCCCCCACTTTCAGCCTTGGAATATCGCCGACCACGCAGACAATCCTCGCCGGGGGCACCGTAAACTTCACAATCTCTCTCGCCAGTATCAACGGATTCGCCAACCAGACAACCCTCACCATCCATATCGTCACCAATAGCCAATACGCTCTAACACCGGTGCTCTCAACCTCGACGCTGACCCCAAGCCTTAGCACGCCGGTTGTATCCATCCTCTCAATCTTAACCCAGAACGTTTTCACGGCGGCCAGCTTCCAGATAATTGTCAACGCCTCAAGCGGCTCCCTCTCAAACGTCATTCAAGCATTCCTCGATGTCAACGTCCTGCCGCCAGATTTCGATCTCGCGATCGTCACGGGAAGAAGCATCGCAATCATTCAGCACGGTGATGGAACCTGGCCAGTACAGAACCTCACGCTGACCCTACGAAGCCTCTGGAGGTTCACAGGCAACGTCACTATCACCGTCTCCGGCATGTTCCAAGGCCCGACAGCGATCCCAACCCCTTCGAGCGTTCTTCTAGGTCCTAGCGATATCAAGAGCGTCACACTAGGCGTGACCTACCTTGGTCCCGGCTTCGCAAGCGGAATCTTCTCCCTAACAATCACCGCAACTAGTGGCGCTATCCAGCACAGCAGTGGCATCGCGGTCGATTATGTTCCATCATATTTCTCAGTGACAGGCGGTCCAACCTCTCTCATCGTGGCTCCAGGCTCTCCCGCCGATTTCACTCTCAACTTCACAAGCTACGACAACTTCGTAGGCCCGATCAGCATCACTATCACCATTACGCCCGCTGTACCATACGCACCCGCACTTTCCTATCCACCGACAATAATCCTAAGCCAGAATCAGACAAGACTTGTGAAGATAACTATCTCGACACAGAGCAATACTCCACGACAGAACTATCAGGTAGGCATAACTGCCAAGAACGCATGGTGGAACGGAGAAGCCTACTTCCAGATAATCCCCGTTTCTCACAGCTACGTGCCGGGCGTCCGCCCTGGAACACGGGCCTCTTACGACATCTCGATTTCGAGCTTTCCAGGCCACACTTTCTCCGCAACCCTAACAGTGATCAAGATTGCAGGCTCCAACGTCACCTACACGGTCGACCTCTACGAAGATCAAATTTTCGCAGAGTCCACTATCGCATCGAATGATGTCTCAATGGGAACCTTCTCAAACCCTATTGTGCCTCTTTTCCTTATCGCGGCCAATCTGACGATCGGCGATCCCCTCTACCCCGGACAATCCCAGTCGCTAAGCGTCCAATCTAGCGCGGAACAAGATCTAGCAGGCTCACTCCGGCTATCGAACCAGGTCAAAACGTATCCAACCATCTATGGTACCGAGATCTCCGCCAGCTGGGATGGCACTACGGGTATACTCGGTTCCCTTGACTCGACAATCTTCGTGAATTCAACATGGGTCACAGCTAGGTATCAGCTCACTGCAACTAACGCATGGACACAGCTCGTTCTATCGATCTCTTACTCGAAGCCCGCGCGTGTATCCTTCCCCATAATGTTCACATCCTCCGTTTCAAGCGGGACTCCACCATACGTTTACAGTTGGAGCTTCGGAGACGGACAAGTCTCTGCGCAGGCAAATCCTGTACACACATACCCGCGCGCAGGAAACTATAGGGTCGCGCTCCAGGTCACCGATAATTATGGAAGCACAACATCCCAAACGATCACAATCAACGTATCGCCCCTCACACTTCCCTCAGTTGTACAACTTCCTGTCGCAACCTGGCGGGTTATTGCTCCAATGCTCGCCCGATGGCTCCCCGTTCTAGTCCCGATCTACGTTTTCACTGTCCTAGCATTGGCACTGGTTCTTGTCCGACGCCAGAATCGAAAACGACGCAGCTCCTGGTCCGAGTAAGCTTGGCAATTTTTGATGGAGGAGGATCGCTAGTGTTGCGAGGTCTAAACGAATCCGGTTATAGGGTTGTTAACGGTTATTTGGGTGCCAAAAGAGGTGTTGACTGACCCATCATATCGAATTTGCCCGCAGGGTTCGGGAATCCATTCTCCCCCCAAAAATCATTCCGGGACCCCCTTCCGATCTCTCCTTGATCAAGATGAAGCATCCTTTTTCTTCTGTAACTTTTCCTTTTGCCTAACTATTTTTTTTCCGTTAACTAAATCGTGACCCCGGGGGGGCTGTTTTTCCCGCGCCCCGCCCTTCATGAAAAGCAGAGAATCACACGTTCAGCCCCCTCTTGCCACTCCCGTCTTCCTTCGTGGCCCCATCGGTGGAAATCGCCCATTATCAGCCCTGATCGCGATTCCAAGCCCGCAATTTCTAGAACACGATTTTCACGCTGATCGCTATGGGAATATGCGGAGATCAGAAAACCCGGGAAGAGCCGATAACACGCCCATCTCGAAAAAACAAGCCCAAAAACACACCCGGACAAGAAGAGCATCTGGAAAAAAGATTCGTATACCTTTTGCAGAAGCCTCGTCCGCGAGAGTGGCCTATCCGAGAACGGTCCTGATTAAGAATATTTAGGGCCCCTCCAACCCGGAAAGCGTCATGAAGATCAAACTAACCAGCGTCTTCGTCAACGACCAGAACAAGGCGCTTGACTTTTACACGAAGACCCTAGGCTTCGTCAAGAAAACAGACATCAGCGCAGGCAACTACAGATGGCTAACAGTCGTCTCAGCAGAAGACCCGAACGGGTCCCAGCTAGTTCTCGAGCCCAACGCCAACCCCGCCGCAAGAACATACCAAGAATCCATCCTCAAACAAGGCATCCCCGCAACAATGTTCTTCGTCGACGATATTCAGAAAGAGTCTCAAAGGCTCAAGAAGCTAGGCGTCAAATTCACCATGGAGCCAACAAAAACACCCGGCTCAACCATAGCCCGATTCGATGACACTGTAGGCAATCTGATTCAGATCACTCAGCTTAGCTAGCCCTCCAGCAGACATCGGCGCGACTGCACGCGCTTGAGGGCGCGAAGAAACCGAGTGAATAGCTCGCCCTTCCTGAAGAGATTTTAGGAACGGTCGAGAAGCCTAGAGGGCGTATCTCTACTTTGAAAAAGACCACACGAGCTACGGACTCGAAGAGCGATCCTAAGTCTCCCACCAAGCAAGGCGGACAGCTCAAGGCGCGATACTCAGTCCGAGAACTTGAGCCCGCGACATGGCACGACTTCGAGCGAATAGTCGAAAAACACAATGGCGTATGGGGTGGCTGCTGGTGCACCTCCTTCCACTTCACAC
>WNGQ01008165.1_pt1 | contig 12763 bp, 14 predicted proteins | sample 5407661 | NCBI WGS metagenome assembly WNGQ01 (sample SAMN13153382, study PRJNA577476) | soil metagenome | isolation source: 60 cm soil or saprolite under Garry oak tree replicate 2 | place: USA:California | collected 2016-06-15
TTCGAGCACGCAGCGTGTGCAAAGTCCTTCCGGCGCGTCGGAAAAGATTTTCGTACCGCACTTTCGGCAGACTCTGATTACTGTGATCATGACCGGAGAATTGCTCGCGCACTCCCCCAGTTTGTACTGCGTAAAATTTTACCGCACGTTATCCTCCTACGACCGAAATTAAATGGCGCAACTCATCTTCGATATCGCTAGGCGTAGCAACCGTGTGAGCAATTTCCTCTCGCAATAACGATTGATAGCGTCGCCGAAATCGGTGAAACGCCTGCCTGACCGCATTCTCGGTCATGCCTAATTGCCCAGCAATGTCCGCCTGCGAGAGCGCGCCCGGTTCGTCCGGCAGCAATTGCTTTAAAGAATCAAACAATGTGGCGTGGCCTACCGCCTGGTACTCAACCTTTAATCGGCTAAGCACGTGTTCCAGCAGCGTCGAAGCCCAACGATGTTCGTAAATCTGCTCGGCAGTCACCAGGTCCGGTGGTTCCAGCTGGATTCGCTCGTCCACGCCCAGTTCTTCCAACGGGATGAGCCGCTGTCCTTTTCCTCGCTTGATGGCCATGGCATGGCGCGACTCGTCGGCAAGAAAATTCTTGAGCGACGCAATAAGATAAGAACGAAGTCGCCCCTTCTCCTTGCGGACGGTATTCAGATCTTTGCGCTCCAACAACAACGCGAAGAAACCCTGGGTGAGATCCTCTGCCTCCTCTGGCCCAATACCCTGTCGCCGCAGGAAGCTATAAATAGGTCGCCAATAAATGCGGCAGAGTTTTTCGAGCGCTACTTGGGCCGCTGGCGAATCACCTTGTGCCTCCAGCACCACGCTCCAGTGCGTGGTAGTAAAAGGGGCCACCTCTCCTCGTCCGGCATCATCGCCAGAGCTCACTCTACGATTTAATTAAAAACCTGCTTCAAGATCAAGCCTGCAGATGGTCCACACAGAGCGGCGGCTTGCCCAGCCGTCCCCTTTTGCTTTGCCAGCGATTTTTTTTCGATAGAGACTGTTAAGTGAATCCGCTGGAAGAAGAAGGCGCCTGGCTGGAAACCAACGGCAATCGCCACATCCTTCACGGGACTTGTTCGGTGGGACGAGGCGCAGCCAATACCCTTGTTCTAGACCTGCCGAAAGTCTCGAGAATACACGCGCTCATCCAGCTGCAAAACATCGGCGAGTTCTGGCTCGTCGATTTAGGCAGTAGCAATGGAACCTTTCTGAACAAGCGGCGCGTCCATCAGCCTGTTCGGCTCCACGACCAGGACAAGATATTGATAGGTGGCAAACAGTTTGTTTTTCGGGAACCAGAGGAGATTTCACCCGAGTCTCAGACCACGATTGCAGACCGAACCATCCAGGAGATCGAGAAGGTACCTTGCTGGCTGCTGGTTGCGGACATCGTAGATTTCACGGCGCTTAGCCGCAGCCTAGTGAGTGAACGATTGGCCGCATTGGTTGGCGGCTGGTTTGCCACTTGCAGGAAGGTTATCGAAGAGCATGACGGAACGATAAATAAATATCTTGGTGATGGGATCCTGGCTTATTGGCACGAAAGCGATACGACTCCGGAAGGCATAGCCGCCACAATCGATGCGCTCAAAAAAGCTCAAGCGCTGGAAGATCCCCGTTTCCGATTCATCTTCCATTTTGGTCCGGTAGCGATTGGCGGCGTGGCCTCGCTGGCCGAAGAAAGTTTAATGGGCACGGAAGTTAATTTCGCGTTCCGTCTGGAACAGCTGGCCGCCGAGCTCGGTGAGGCATCTGGACTCAGCAATGCCGCGCGTAGCAAACTCGAAGGCTTAATTTCGTCACGGCGGCTAGGCGATTTCGAAATGAAAGGCTTCGTACATAAACGCACCTTCTTCGCCGCTTAGGCTCGGTTGCGATGTGCCGGCTTTTTAAGGGTTCTTCGTGGCCTTAGAAAACGCCTTGAGATTTGAGTCGAAAATTAAGCCGAGGAAGAATGGATCGCGCAGTTCAGCCGACCTCCGAGTCTTCCGTGCGGCGTGCAAGCTTTCACTTTCTGAGCAATATTGGCAGGAATGGTCGCAGAGCTAACTCAGTCGGATTATCCCGGGCGCTGGTGGATGATGTTGCCAGACGGGCGCATCGAGTGCCGACTTTGTCCGCGGTTCTGCAAGCTAAACGAAGGACAACGAGGATTCTGTTTCGTTAGGCAACGAGTGGACGATCGGATGGTATTGACTACCTACGGACGCAGCAGTGGGTTTTGCGTCGATCCGATCGAAAAGAAACCGCTTAACCATTTTCTGCCGGGGACAAGCGTTCTCTCGTTCGGCACGGCCGGCTGCAACCTCGGTTGCCGGTTCTGTCAAAACTGGGACATCTCTAAAGCGCGCGAATGGGACAAGCTCGCCGACGCCGCGTCGCCGGAACATATCGCGCTGACGGCGGAGCAGCTCGGGTGCCGATCGGTCGCGTTCACTTACAATGATCCGGTGATTTTTGCCGAGTACGCGATCGACGTGGCGCAAGCGTGCCGTGAACGCGGCATCAAAGCAGTTGCTGTGACAGCTGGTTATATCACCGACCACGCGCGCCCTGAATTTTACCGGCACATGGACGCGGCGAATGTCGATCTGAAAGCGTTCACGAATGCGTTTTATCATCGGCTCTGTTTCGCCCAGCTCGATCCGGTTCTCGAAACGCTGAAATATTTGCGAGACGAAACGAACGTCTGGTTCGAGGTTACTACGCTGCTGATTCCCGAAGAGAACGACAGCGACGCGGAGCTTCATCGCGCGTCGGAATGGTTCATGGAAAATCTCGGGCCCGATGTGCCGTGGCATTTCACCGCATTCCATCCCGACTTCAAAATGCTCGACAAACCACCGGAAACGTCCATGATCGCGAAGGCGGCAGCACCTGGTGTCCCGGTTGCGGCAAATTGCTCATCGAGCGCGATTGGTACGAGCTGGGCGAGTGGACCCTTGAGAATGGTAGATGTCGATCTTGCGGTTATGAAATCGCAGGTATTTTCGAAGAGGAGCGCGGGGTTTGGGGTGCACGGCGCTTGCCGGTGAGATTGGCGAGAATTGCGTTGTAGCGGTGCTTGTGTCAAGCACCGGGAATTAGAAAGCAGGCGCTTGCCACAAACGCCTCTACAACAAATCGAGAATGTTTGTCGGACATTACAGTGTTGCTTTCGCGGCTAAGAGCGAGAAGAACGAAATTCCGCTCTGGGTTTTGTTCATCGCCGTTCAGTTTCTCGATTACATCTGGGCGACTCTTGTACTGCTTGGGATTGAGAAGCTACGGGTTATCAAAGGGTTCACGGCTGGAAGCATGCTCGACTCGTATTTCCATCCGTATTCGCACAGCTTGATTGCGGCGATTCTTTGGAGCGTCGTAGCCGCTATCGCGTATAAGACAGTCTGCAGCCGACACGGCTGCTTCTACAGGAAATGCGCCGCCTTGATTGTGGGCTTGGCTGTTTTCTCGCATTGGGTTCTGGACCTCATCGCGCATCCTCGAGATCTGGCGATCTACGACAACACGTGGAAAGTGGGGTTCGGGTTCTGGAATTATCGGGATCCCGAGTTTGCATTGGAAATCGGGCTGCTTGGCGTCGGGATCATGCTTTACCTCACGCGAAATGTGATGCCGGCGATCCGCAAAACAGCTGTGATTGCTTTCGGAGTTGCCCTCGTTGTGATCCAGGTAGGTGACACGTACGTCCCTCGCAATCCATTGACGGACAAGGAAACCGTCATGGGCGTTTGGATTTTCTACACGCTCTTTGTAGTTGTTGCTTTCTTGATAGAGAAAATCGGGAGTCGGCGGCAAACTAATGCACCGTGATCGTGATTGTTTTCGGCGTCTCGGGAGCGGGGAAAACTACGATTGGCAAACTGCTCGCCGAAAAGCTTGGCTGGCGGTTTTACGAAGCGGATGATTTTCATCCACGTTTCAACATCGAGAAAATGCATAGCGGTTGTCCGTTGACCGACGAAGACCGGTGGCCGTGGCTGGAACGCTTGCGCGAGCAGATTACGCGTTCTCTTACTGCAAAGGAGAACGCGGTGTTGGCCTGCTCTGCGTTAAAACGCGCGTATCGGGATCGTTTACGCGTCAGCGACGACGTGAAGTTTGTGTTCCTACGCGGAGATTATGCGCTTGTTGCTGAGCAGCTGCGTCATCGGCGTGGTCATTTCATGAAACCGGAGTTACTACGAAGTCAGTTCGCGGATTTGGAACAACCCGAACCGGATGAAGATGTGTTAACGATCGAGTTGGGACGTACACCGCACGAGCTTGCCGAAGATGTCAAAACGAAACTGCGTCTCGCGCCCAAGGATTCGAAGTAATCGGGTCCTGGTTACCTGCACGCCGAGAGCGGCCTGGCTTCATCGGTTCGCATCGATGCTGGAGATGGCCTCCCCTCAGGCCGTTCGCTCGATTTATGATACTGTTCCTTGATAAATATTGTCGCCCTCGACGTTGAAGAGCCGATTCCAACGTGCGCGATAATTCTCAAAAGCGATCTGCGCTCCGAGTTGCATGAGTTGTTCTTCGGAAAATTGATTGCGCAAAGGCGCATACAACTCGTCGGAAACATTTGATGGCGTGTCCGTAAGAGCGTCAGCCAGTTCAATGACGAGCCGTTCCGTGTCATTGAGAGGCGTCAGATCATCCCCAAGAACGGCGCGCAATTTCTCGTCACTTAGCCCTGCTTTTCTGCCCACGGCAGAATTGATGTCTACTCAGAACGGACAACCGATACGCGCTGCGGCGCGGGTCTTTCCAAGTTGAATGTAGCGCAACGAGACAAGCCGTTTCCGGCCGAGACCGGCTTCCATCGCGATCCCGCCCCACACCAGACCGGGCAAGCGCATCTGAATCTTCGCCGGGGTAAAATCTTTTCCGAACATCTTGCGCATCACTCCGTAGAACCAGCGTAGATGCCACGGAGCATCTTTCTTCTCTAACCCTGAAATTCGAGCCATGACTAATCCATATCGTTCTGCACAACATGTTCGGTCTTAACATCCGAGTTTAGTGGAGACGCCGGTGTCAGGGCCTTGAGTAATCCCCTAGACATGCGCTGGTTTTCGGAGCGCCGTGAGTTTGTTAACCAGCGTGTTAGTCGCCTTTTCCAAAAGCATTCCCCATGCGCTGAGAACTGCCAACGTCGGGATGCAAATCAGTAGGAACATCCAGATTGGCAACTCGCGAATGCGAAGCCCAAGCCAGATGACGTAGGGTTGGTGAATGAGATACAAGCCGTAAGAATAGAGTCCAACGAGACCGAAAAGTTTGGCGGGTTCTTTGAATAACAGAATGATTCCAGCAATGCCGGCGATTTCGAGCATGCAACATGTGCCCGTAGCGAAATCGACGAAGATGTACTCAACAAGGCCGTCGTAGAGCTGCAGCGCTGCAGGGTAGAGGATTAGTCCAAGAACTAGTCCGGCGCCGCGAAGTAAAAACCATTCCACGCGTGCCGTCGATTGGGTGTGCCACATGGCAAGTGACATTCCCAGCGCAAACTCGGGCAGGCGGCAGATCGCGAAACCACCCAGCACCCACAAGCCACTTTGATGCCAGACTATAAGCAGCATATAGCGCGCAAAAAATCCGGCAGCACATGCGACTAACAGAAACCAAAACGGCCCGAAACGGCGGGCCGCCCAGAAGAGGAGGGAAAAAATCAAATAAAACTGGATCAGCATGGAGAAGTACCACCACGCCGCGTTGAGGTACATGAAATTCATCTGAATATCGATGAAGCGCAGACCGAGAAGACTCAGGATGATGCGGTCATCCACTGGTTCCAGCCGCGCGACGAAGGGCGAAAGGAGATAGACCAAATGCGCGACCCAGTACATTGGATAAAGGCGCAGGAACCGCGCGCGATACCATGCCCACCACGCTATTGCACCGGACTCAGCACGCCGCATGGTCGATTGCATCAGCGTCCAACCGCTCAGGATGATGAAAACACCGACAGCATGGAACCCGAGCGCTGAAACTTTGAACCAAACCAATCTAAGAAGCGTGAGCACACCCGTGGCGGGGTTGGTCCAGTCAGGTGGAGGGAGAACGCCGTGTTGGAAGTATGTCGTGAAAAAATGAAAGTAAGCGACGAACAGAATCGCCAGGCCCTTGGAGATGTCGATCCAGAGGAGGCGCTTCACTGCATCCGCTTAGCAGGAGAAAGTTATCCGAGTCAAGGCACCTGACGATACAAAGTGGTTCATATAGACGTGCAGGTAAGTCAGCGCGGACGTTCGCCGAGTGCGAGCGTCTCATCAAAATCTTGGGTGATAAGCGGACGTTAGCTGATTAAGACTCCGGCGAACCGACTGTGGTAGCTGAGCGAGTGGTGCTTCCTGCGAGCGCGAGAATCACGTCCGTCTTTGCGATGGTGCCGATCAGACGTCTCGTTGCTGAATTATTAACCACGGGCAGACGCTCTCCATCGTGCTGCCTGAAACGTTCAAGCGCTTCAGTAAGTGAAGCGTCTGGACGCACCACCGGGATGGAATCGTGCAGGATGTCTCCGGCAATAACGACTTTCGCCAGTTCGGGTGTGTTGAGGTAATTCTTGACGTCGTGCAGTGAGACCGCGCCGACAAACCGGTGGTGATCGGTGACGTAAAGGTAATTGAAACGGGTTGCGATAAAGTTCTCGCCGATTTCTGAGAAACCGGCCCTAGGCGAAATAGTCAGCGGCTCCGGTTTCATAATGTCGCGAACATGAAGTTCCGCGAGCTGTCTGCGATAATCGCCCGCGCCTTTTCGTTTCAGTGCTTCAGCGTAGATTGAGCGTTTCTCGATGCTGACTGAAGTGTAATACGCAACCACGCATGCGAGCATTAACGGGAGAATGATCTGATAATCGAGTGTGATCTCGAAAATCATGATGATAGCCATGATCGGCGCGTGAGTGGTGGCTGCTAGAAATGCGCCCATACCGACAAGCGCAAATGCGCTGGGGTTGACCGAAAAGTGACCGAGCAGATCGTTTGTGCCGGTGCCGAATAGAAACCCCAGGCTTGCACCGATAAAGAGCGTTGGCGTGAACACTCCACCCACCGCGCCGGAACCAAACGTAGCGGTTGTGGCTAGTATTTTGAAAATGAGAATGACCGCGAGAGTTTGCCAGACCCATTCACCGCGTAAGATCCCGTCTACCGTGCTGTATCCATTGCCGCAGACTTCAGGATGCAATATGGCCAGCGCACCTACGATAAGACCGCCGACGCACATCTTCACGTAGACAGGTGCAGCGATCCGTCCAGCCCATTCTTCGGTTGTGCGGAGCAATCGAATAAACCATGGCGCGAGCAGGCCGGCGCCAAGGCCAAGCAAAAGATAAGGCCCAATTTCCCAATTACGATTGAGCTGGAACGGCGGAATCTTGTAAAGCGGATCGCGGCCGAGAAATGCCTGCACCGTCAGCGTCGCGATGACCGACGAAAAAACCAAAGGGCCAAAAATTTCCATGGCCACGGAACCGAGCACGACCTCCGCGACAAATACCGCGCCCGCGATTGGTGCGTTGTAAGCCGATGCAATCCCGGCAGCGGCGCCACAGCCGACAAGCAATCGAAGCCGCGGCGTGGACCATTTTCTCAGACGACCGGTGAGAGACGCGACGAGCGATGATAGCTGCACCAGTGGGCCCTCGCGTCCGATTGATCCACCGGAAGCAATCGTGAAAAGTGCGGAGAGGCATTTTAGCAACGTGCGTCGCGCAGCGATTTTCCCGTCGCCGAGCACCACCGCTTCCATGTAGTCAGTGGTTGTCACTTCCCCGCGCAATCGTGTGCCGAACTGAATGATTGCCCCTGCCAGCAGACCGCCAAGCGCTGGAATGCCAAGGCGAAGTAACGGCGGGAGCTGGGAAAAACTTTCAACCAGGCCGGGCGCCGAGCCGCCGGTGAGGATTTTGTGGACCAAGCTCGTTGCGAAACGAAATACGACCGAGCAAACGCCACCACAGAATCCGATAATGCCGGCCCAGATCAGCGTGGCTTGAAGATCAGTTGGCCGTATTCGCTCCTGGAACCAAACCAGGAATTTGAGCCGACGAACAGTATTCAGACTTGAATCACGTGATGCAGTCGAAGTGCTGATGGAAGGCACTATTATCAAGTCGGTGCACAGCCGCAGACGTCAAGCGCGAGGGATTTTGCGGAGATTGACTCGCGTTACTGCCATCGCTAGATCGATAGTCTGATGGTCCGGAACGCGCACAGCATTTCGCTCGAGCGTGGACGTCTCGGCGTTGTGCTGGCGACTGTTGTCATCAACGTCGCTGCGGTTTCGCTTTTGACATTCGCGCCGTGGTCGGACTGGCGCACGGGTGCAGCTCTCAACATCGTCCATAATTGTCTTCTCATTGGCTTTACACTCGTTAGGCGGGATGCGAGTGACTCAGTAGGGGACGAGGACAAATCCGCATAGGTCGGGAGCCATTCTGACATTTAAGAACGAACTAATCAGGGCAGCATTCAAACCGTCGGGGAGATGATCGTTTGGAAGAAACGATCTCAAGCAGTTTAATGACCTAATGAGAATCTACTGCGCATTTGTGATGTTTGTCTGCGCCAGCGTGGTTGGGGCAGAACCAGTCATTTCACCATCACCATCGCCGCCGGCGTCCGTAACGCCTGTTACGACGATCACGCAGTCGGTTACTGAATTATCCGCGCAACGCGCGGCCACTGACCGATCGAAGATTTACAGGACTGGTGCGGCCTACGGTCACTGGCTCGACCAGGTCGCAAAAGATTCAGGCAATGCTTTTCTTCAAAGAGCAGTTTTTGATCGAGTTACGTGGATGCGTTTGCTCAGTTGTGTTATTGCGCTTGGGCTATTGTCGCTGCTCACCCGCTGGTTTGTTTGGATCGTCAGACGGCGCGCCGGCGAGATTGGATCGACGCGATATCAATCCTGGTTGGCACTGAGCGCCGCCGCGATTCGCAAACCGGTTGCCCTTTTCCTTTGGACGTGCGGTGGCGCATTCGCGCTGCTGCCGATCGTTGCGGGCATCAATTCCCGGCCCACGCGCATCTTTTGGGGTCGCACGCTCACGGCGATTCTCTACGCCGGATGGATTATCGCGCTGCTGTGGCTGGTCTTTCGTGCCATTCGCGCGGTAGAAAAACGGATGCGCCTCTGGGCGGAGCGAACGCGTAGCTTGCCAGGTAAAATTGTGGTCCCAATCGTTGGACACACATTGCGGCTTTCCGTACCGCTGCTTGGGATCATCCTGCTGTTACCGCTGCTTAAGCTTCCAGAAAATTGGGCATGGGTAACACAGAAAGGGGTCGGCATCCTGTTCATTATCACACTTTCGTTTCTAATCGTTCACGGCATCAACGCGATGCAAGCTGCACTGTTGAGTCAGCAGCGACTGGACCTGTCGGACAGTCTCTCTGCGCGCCGGATCTACACTCAGGTATCGGTGATTCGCAAAATTATCATCACTGCTGTCGTAATCCTTGCGACCGGTTCCGTGCTGATGCTTTTTGATCCGGTGCGGCAGTTCGGGACCAGTATTTTGGCGTCCGCTGGAATTGCCGGGATCGTGATCGGCTTCGCTGCGCAACGGACGCTCGGCAATGTGCTCGCCGGAATTCAAATCGCGCTAACACAACCGCTGCTTATCGATGATATCGTCGTGGTCGAAGGCGAATTTGGCCAGATCGAGGAAATCACTCTCACGTACGTCACTGTGAGAACGTGGGACCTGCGCCGGATGATTTTGCCGATCACCTACTTTGTCGAAAAACCGTTTCAGAACTGGAGTCGCGTTTCTACTGACTTGCTTGGCGCGGTTGTCATTTACCTCGATTATCAGGCGCCCATTGGCGAATTGCGCAAGGAATTGAAGCGGCTCGTCGAAAACAACCCGAAATGGGATCGGAAGGTTTGCGGATTGCAGGTGACCGACACCAAGCAAACAACAATCGAAGTGCACGCGCTCGTCAGCGCTACCGATCCTGGCAAACTTTCTGATCTTCGTTGCGAGGTTCGCGAGGGGCTCATTGACTTTCTTTGTCGCAATTATCCGGAAAGTCTTCCGCGACAGCGCAGTGTCAGCGAGCCTCCGGACGAAGCGATTCAGCACCGGCGAAAACTAAAATCCGCCTCGTCCGCGCAGGGAAAGGAGCACGAGCGCGGTCCCAAGGCTCCCGGCATCCACGCCGAATCTGAGGGCGACGGCGCCGACAGTTAACCCACGGCGGCTGCCCGCCTTAGGTGGGTTGCTCGCTGGTCCGCGTTTGGGCGGGGCCTATCTTAAGCGCAAGAAGAGTGGCAATAACCGCGAGTCCCCCTAGCAGAAGAAATGCATCAGCGTGGGTGCCGGTTCGTGTCTTCAGTACTCCGATGAGTGCTGGCCCAGCGAATCCTCCGACATTTGCAATCATGGTCACGAGAGCTATGCCGGCAGCCGCCGCCGGCCCGGTGAGGAACTGAGTCGGCATCGACCAAAACGGGCCGTAACTCGCGCAATGCCCTAGTGGAACAAGTGCGAGGGCGATAATGGCTAAGACAGGCTGGCGCAGCAGAGCGCATCCTACAAGTCCTACCGCCATCACGAACAGCGGGACTGCGACGTGTACGGCTCGCTCGCCTGTGTGGTCGGAATGGTAACTATTCAGAAGCATCCCCAGGATGGTAACTGCGCTAACGGCACCCAGCACCAGTCCTACCTCGAAGTTACTAAGTCCTGTCAGCGATTTAATAATGAGCGGGGCCCAAAATGAATAACCATAAAATCCAGCCGCGACCAAGAGGAAGATGATCCCTAGCTTCCAGACGGTAACATCAGTGAGTGCTACGCGAATATTCGGTTTTGACACGCAAGCTCTTCGCTCGGCAGCAAGTGTTCCTACCAGCCAGTCACGTTCTGCTGGAGTGAGCCAATGCGTTGTTTCGGGACGATCCTTCAGATAGAAAAGGACGCTGGTGCCCAGGATCACCGCGGGCAACCCTTCCAGTAGGAACAACCATTGCCAGCCCGCCAATCCATGTAGGCCTTCTAACTCCAGCAAGGCCCCTGATAACGGACCTCCTATTAACCCGGTCACGGGGACCGCTGTCATAAAAGCCGCGATCGCTCGTGCACGATGTGCCGTAGGATACCACAGGCTCAAATAGTAGATTACCCCGGGAAAAAATCCGGCTTCAGCTGCTCCAAGAAGGAATCGTAACAGGTAGAAGGCTGCAGGGGTCCGCACAAACATCAGGCCCGCTGAGATCAGGCCCCACGTTACCATGATTCGCGAGATCCAAAGCCGGGCTCCAACCCGCTCCAGGATGATATTGCTGGGTATCTCAAAGAGACAGTAACCAAGAAAGAAAATACCCGAGCCCAAACCAAATACTGTCGAGCTAAACCCGAGATCAGCGTTCATCTCCAAGCCCGCGAAACCAACATTCACCCGATCCAACCAGGCGATAACGTAAAGCACGAACAGGAACGGAATGAGTCGCCAGGTCACTTTGCGCAGGGTGACTACCGATGACTCTTCCACGGGACCGCCGGTTGGCGCCACTGATTTCGGCAGGTTTCTTGATCTCTTCATGTCTCGCACAGCTTAGATCGCCGGCGTTGCGATGAAAGCAGACGATGTTTGCTTGTCATACGTGTGGATTTCAATTACACAGCGGGTCCTAAACAGATGAAATGATATCCATGAGAGCAATCGCACTCTTCACTGCAATTATCACCTGGCTTACGGCTGTCTACGGAAGCGTACCCATCATCGTTAACACCCCTGCTTACCAACGGGCGGTGATGAATCTGTGTAACGATGCGAGCGATCAGCTAAAAAATGGGGATGTTGCCGGTGCAAAGCGCAATGTGGATGCGGCGCTTCGAATCGATCCCAAATTGTGGCCAGCGCTGTACATTCGCGCGCAGATTTTTAGAAAGGAGGGCAAATACGAACTCGCCATTCAAGACTGCAACGAAGCGCTTCGGCAATATCCAGGCTGCGTCGAGGCGTCCCTGTTGCGCGCCAGTATCAAGGTGCGCCTTGGCAAATACGCGGAAGCATTGAAGGAGTTTAATTATCTGATCTCACTCCACCCTCGGCCTGTTACATTGGCCAGGGCGCTGAGCGATCGCGCCTGGTTTCAGGCGACTTGCCCGGATGCTTCGTTTCGCAATGGGCAACAAGCGGTCAAAGACGCGAAGGCCGCTTGCAGCATCATGGTGTGGAAAGACGAAAGCATGATCGATACGCTTGCCGCAGCTTATGCCGAGACAGGAGATTTTGATTCCGCTGTGCGTTATGCAGCCCAGGCCTTAAGCGTGAAAGGAGTCTCAGCTCAAGACGCAAAGGTTTTTCGCGAACACCTGGCATGGTTTCAACAGCGCAAGCGGATTCCTGTTTCGCAATAAGATCGGTCAATATCCGATAGCGCGGAGCGCAGTTGAATTATCCGTGGACAGCAGGTGCTTCCCCGGACACGAAAATCAAGTGTGATTATCGTTGCTATTTGCCAATGAGAATCAGGATGCCGGCTGCCAGCGCAAGGATGGGCATGACAATGCCAAGACTGAAACCCATCAGTCCCATCAAGCCGCTGATGATCAGATAGATTGCGAGCAGGAGCATTCCGAGGTTTTTGGTGATGTTCATGCTCCCTTTCTGAGGCAAAGCCAGCGCGTTTGCACGCTTTAAATTGCGTGCCGTTGGACATCACTGTGTCTTCGATGGAACCAAAATCGCGTCACTCATTCCATGCAGAAATTTCTTGTCCGCTGGAACGATGGTGGCC
>WNGQ01005214.1_pt1 | contig 12760 bp, 12 predicted proteins | sample 5407661 | NCBI WGS metagenome assembly WNGQ01 (sample SAMN13153382, study PRJNA577476) | soil metagenome | isolation source: 60 cm soil or saprolite under Garry oak tree replicate 2 | place: USA:California | collected 2016-06-15
TCTGTCCCGATGGGCAAACCTGTACTCGTAGCCCCGCCTGGGCAAGCTGATCAGCAAGTCGGCTTGTGGCTTCTTTGCCACCATCGTCTCCATCAAGGGCCAGCACGACCGTTTTCACCTGAACAGGGAGCCACTCCACCTGCAAGGCCGTCCCCACTAGCGCAACAATCTGTGATGCCGGCAAACCTGCGGCAACGAGCGTCAGGCGATCAAAGGCGCCCTCAACTAGCATGATGGTGTCCGGTAACTGCTCAAGCTCTACGCCAAACCAGCCCGCCGGGTTGGTCTTGATCCACCTCTTGGGGCTTCCTGGCCGCTCAAGCAACGCCTTATGGATTGTCTCATTCATCCCGGGCTGCCAGTGCCACAGCGAACGGCCGATATAACCCCTGCCAAACGGCGAGTTCAGAGGGAAGAGGAGACGATCAACCCACCTGCGTACCACTTCGCGCTCTTTGCGCATCTCTGGCCTATTGAGCAAAGCAGGTGTCATATATCCAACACCCGCCTCCAAGGCAGTGTTCCGTGGAATGCCGCGCTCATGCAGGTACAGCTGTGCTCGCGGTGAATGAGCTAACGCCCAGCGCATCTGCTCATCCAGTGCTTGCAGTATGTGTAGTTCCTGCTGCTGCCATGCGGGAATCGTTTTCGGGAGAGGCAGCAATAGAGGCTGCACGACAGAGGGCCTGTGCGTCGACGGAAGATGAGGCGCCTGGTACGAAGGCAACGCAGCTGAAGTCAACCCCTTATAATACAGGTGCAACAAGCGTTGTGCTACCGGGCGATTCCACTCGGCAACCAGCACCGTCGCCTGGCAGGCAGCATTGAAACAGTGACCCCACCCGGTCATTTTATTGATAGAGAGGGAACGCTGGTGGTCGCTTCCGTGCAGATGACAATAGGCTCGCACATGCTCTCCCGTATCCACAGGTTGGCATAATTCTCGCTCCAACACGATTTCGACCTGTTTGCCTTGAGGTGTCGAGATGGTAATCATATGCGTTTTCGCCGTGTATGCGAGTGTTACCACGCTTAACAAACCCTTCATGAATTAGAACGTATGATCTAATATTATACAACACAAACGAGCCTATGCCAAGCAGGCTTCGTTGATGCAGCACACATTCGTCTCTTTTCGGAACGGTGTGAAAATGTGATCAGAAGGTCATCAAGGATGGGCCTGGATGGAGTGCTACGAAAGTACCACATGACTCTCCCTCCAGGAGCCATTACATCGTGAGTATTTCGCTCCATTGAGTGGTAAAGCGTCCTGACAGTTTAGATTGCCGCATTTTCCAGGGTCGGCTGCTTCCCTGTACGGCAAAGTAGAGATTGTCCCGGCCATACATTGCATTGATCGCATCGACGACAGTCATGAGTTTCCTCTTTCGATAGTAGTCAAAGAGGGACACATCGCCAAACAAATCTGGCTGCACATGCGCAAGCGGGGTTATCTTTGAAAGCATCACCCCTGCTTTTTTGTACTGGAACCCATCTTGAAAAATTGCTTTCAAGCCTTTCAGCGCAGAAGTGATCAGATCAGGTGTAAATGCAGTTGGGAAGGGAAGACGGATGGTGTGAGAGTTCTCATAGTGAGGGATAGATTGGTTAAAATGGTTTGTTCTGATAAAGGCCGTTAGGAATGCTGCTTGTGAATCCTGGCTCCGCAATTTCTCGGCTTCGCGGGCAACATAACAGGCAACTGCCTCAGAAAGCTCGGTATAGTCTTTTATCTCTTGTCCAAAGGTTTTTGCGCCCATGATACCTTTTTTCGTCGGTCTAACGATCTCAAGGGGTATACAGGAGATTCCGCGAAGTTCCAGGACAATACGGTGTCCGGTGACCGTCAAATATTTGCGTATCCACTGTTCATCGGCATATTTCAAGTCTTTGGCCGTCATGATCCCATGCTTTTGCAAAAAGCTTGCATACTTGCGTCCAATCCCCCAGACATCTTGAATAGCAACCTGTGAAAGGAGGGTATCCACTTCTTCATCCGACAAGGCACCTAGATCCAGGACGCCTTCGTAGGATGGGTCATGCTTGACTATTTCATTGGCAATCTTGCACAAGCACTTGGTTGATGCGATCCCAACTGAGACAGTTAGCCCCGTATATTGTAGCACTCGCTCTCTCATGGTTTTTCCGTACTCGGTCAGGTCATCAATGGAAAGAGGAGTCAGATCCTCAAATGCTTCATCAATGGAATAGACTTCTAAGGCGGGGGAAAACTGGGACAACACGCGCATGACTCGATCGGACATGGTCGCATAGAGGGTGTAGTTGCTTGAGGAAATGGCCGCCGCATCCCCCTCTCTTTCAAGGAGGGGTAAAGCGGCCCGACATGGCACTTCTGGAAAGCTAGAACAAATGTTATAATGCTGTGTATGGATGCGCAACATATCAAACACGTTACGTACAAGTTAGCCTATCACTTTGTCTGATGTCGCACATACCGCAAGAAGATTCTGGTTGGTAAGCTCGCCGCGTTTGTGAAACAAGAAATCCGCCGCATCTGTGAAGCCAACGCCTGGACCATAGGCGCGCTCAATCTTCAAGCAGATCCTGTCCATTTGTTTCTCAGTGCTCCCCCGTCTGTTGCTCCCCTACCGATTGCGCATACTCTGAAAGGCACCACCGCCCGCAAAGCGTTGCAACGCTTTCCCGAAGTGAAGAAACAGCTTTGGGGCGGTGCTTTCTGGTCTCGTTCGTATTATGTTGCGGTGTGGGAGATATGAGCGTAGATACCGTGTTAATATATATCGAATTGGGACAGGATTGAAGCGGAGAGAGACAAAAGGTGTAAATTCCTCTCTATTGACACTATCGTTGGCCGGTCTCACGAGGCATTTCGGAAAGCCTTTACCAGTGGAGGAAGCATGTATTTTGACGACCGCGAGTACGACTTTCCTCAGATTGCCTCCCGCATGAACACACTAGATGCGATGGGATCGGTTCTCGACGAAGATGGCAAGGGCGCCTCCCGCTTTGACCGCATGGCCTTCAAAGACCCGTTCGACATCCTGGGCTTCTTTCTGGGATACCTGAGCGGCCCGATGCTGGCTGAAAGCCCACAAGAGCAGCAAGAACGTATGAACCGAAATGTGGTATTACCGGAAGAAGCCTGCACAACCGGAATAGCTCTGAAGAGTGTCCAGCACCATATGACAGGGGCGGGAACCCTTCCGTCCCTCTCTCAAAAGAGTGTCCAATGAGCATGAAAGCCTACAAGTATCGCATCTATGCGAACAAACACACAACCAAAAAGCTGCAATGGGTGCTTGATCGGTGCCGCGAACTCTACAATGCTGGGTTGCAAGAACGCCGCGATGCCTACGAGATGGGTGTCAAGCGTCATCCCAACTACTACGATGAAGAGTCACGCAAGCAGTTGACCCGTGAACATGCTGTTGGTTACTATGAGCAAAAACGCGAACTGGTAGATATCAAAGAGGAGAGGCCAGCGTATCAGGACATTGCCTCGCATGTGCTGCAAGATGTGATTTTGCGCCTCAAACGCGCGTATGACGATTTCTTCCGGCGCGTGTAGAATAGCGAACAGACGGGTTATCCCAGGTTTCAGGGACGCAATCGGTACGATTCGTTCTGCTATCCTGATGGGGCGGGTTGGAAACTGGATGCAAAAGAGCGCCCGGCAGACAAACAAGGGATTGTCCGCATCAATCTGAAACTGACAAAGATCGGCACGGTCAAACTGCACCTGCACCGTGACATGACAGGCATCATCAAAACCTTGACCATCAAGCGCGAGGGCAAGCACTTCTACGCCGTGTTTACCTGCGAGATTGGTAAGCCGGAACCCTTACCCACCAGTTACGAAGATGTGGGCATTGACCTGGGAGTGACCCACTTTGCAGCGCTCTCTAACGGCGAATTTATCGATCATCATCGCTCTTTTCGCAAAGCAGAGAAGAAGCTCGCCAAAGCACAGCAGGCACTTTCAAGAAAGAAACGCGGAAGCCATCGGCGCAAGAAAGCAGTACAGCGAGTAGCCAACTGCCATCGCAAGATCGCCAACCAACGAAAAGACTTTCAGCATAAAGCCTCGCGGAAACTGATCAATCGCTATCAGGTCATGGTGTTTGAAGACCTGAAAACAGCCAACCTCACGAAACGCCCAAAGCCCAAACAGGACCAAGAGACGGGCGCATACCTGCCCAATGGAGCCAGCGCGAAGGCAGGGTTAAACAAATCGATTCTCGATGCCGGATGGAGTACCTTTACCGAGATGGTGAGTGTCAAGGCAGCATGGGCCGGACGCATGGTCATCTTTGTAGACCCATCCAAGACATCACAAATCTGTCCCAACTGCGGGACCATGCGCAAAAAGACGTTAGACGAACGCTGGCACTCCTGCGCATGTGGGTGTGAACTGGATCGGGATACAGCATCAGCGAAGGTTATTCTGGACCTGGGCCACAAGCAACTTGCGGTCGGGACGCGGCCAACGTCGTCAACGGCGTAGAAGCCCCCGTTTTCTAAAGGGGGTACGTTCACAAGACCTGGATCTGATGTTCCTTGATAATATCCTCCACCTCAAAGACAGGCTGCCCCATTTTGTAGGCGTCAAATAAAGTCTTACAATTTCGAGGGAATGAAGCCAGCAATTACGTGCCTAAAACTCCTGCTTAAAAGTTTTACACCGCTCACCGAAATCTCGTTATTCTCTTTGTCATCGTTTGGTTGCTAAAAATAAAGATATACACCGCAGAGCACTGGGTCATCCGATCACTTATTGTTTGAACAATTGTGCGTACAGACGTCCCATTTACCCACCACAGGACCACTTTAGCTCTTCTTTGATATTCCTGGAGCTGTGGTCTGCCCCGACTCGACCGTGGAGTCGCCGAGACCATAGCCGCTTTCGATCAAGTCAATCAATTGCTGGGTGAAGCGTGCGGCTGGTGCGCCATCGATGATGTCGTGATCGAAGTCGAGCGTCACACTGAGATACTCATGAGCCTCTACTTTCCCATCTACCAGCGCTGGCCGCTCGGCAATACCGCCGACCACCATGCCCAGCGTATGGAGGCTGGGTAAACCGATGCCCCAACCGCCCCGATCTCCGAACATGCCAATCGCCGTTAACCCTACCGTGCCCAGGAATTCTTTGATCAGACGCGGGTTCTTGAACATGAACCACAAGCAGATCTGCCGGGCAAAGCTCGGCAGGCGCGTCACCCACGGTACAGCCTTCACTTCTCGGCCACTCATGGGCTCAGCCTGGACCGTTCGAATCTCTTCCTGAATGTCTCGTAAGGTCTTTTTATTCGCTCCCCTGACGATATGAGGCACAGGAAATTTCTGCCCCTGCATGTCTCTTTCTACCTGGATCTGGATGTCCACGTCGTCAAACAGGACGAGTTGGCTGCGCCAGTTTCGATACGCATGCACCTCCTTGTTCATATCGACGGCGTGTCCCACACACGCCGCCAGAAATGCCGTGAAGGACGGGTTTTCGCCGGTCCTGGCCTTGTGCTCCCGCATCGACTGACGAGCCCTGGTCACATCAATTTCTACCAGGCCACGAATCGTGTGTTTGTGACTGGTCACACGCCCGATAGTGATCATGAGACGCCGCATCCTCGGGAAAGGTACAATACTATATCCATTATGACTCTTTTTCATCTCTATTCCTCCTCTCGCTCAGAGGTCGCTACCATCAACTGGTACCTACTCCCCCATTATATAATGCATGAACATCACTGTACTGGCTACTTCCTTCGAAAGTTGCCCGAAAAGTACAGTAACGCATGAAGGTCATCCTTGATCACAAAAACGCTATCCGGCCCGCCAAAAAAAGACGACCTCCCCTTCCACTACTTGCAGCTACAAGAGTGCGTGATATCCCGAACAACAAGGATCTGCTCGTTTAGACGTCCACCTCCCTTTGGGTCAAGGTCACTTCATATCCCAGAGCTTCTAAGCGTTTGACCGTGTGTTTGGTGAGGCGTTCGCGATCCAAGGTGTCAAAGTAGTTCGCTCCGAGCTCCCGATACGGGATGCGCTTGGTGATCATATGATAGAAGTTCACGGCCACGGTGTGGGAGACCGCCACAATCGCTTTGGTTTTGCCAATGCGGCGAGCTAAGCGGTGATATTGAGCCGATAGGTAATTGTTTTTGGTGTGGCTAATCCCCCCAGACAATCTCGGCGAGTAACGCGCGCAGATAGCTATTACCCTTGGTGGTTTTCCCATGCTTGCGTTTGCCGGCGCTGGTATGATTTCCTGGACACACACCAACCCAGGAAGCAAAGTGTTTGGCGCTAGGGAACCGGCTCAGATCAATCCCCACCTCCGAAACAAAGCCCATCGCCGCCACTGCTTGCACACCTGGATGTGTCATCAAGAGCTCTACCGCCTCTTGATAGGGTTCCATCTGCGCTTCGATCTCAGTGAGAACCTGCTGCATGGAGGACTCCAAAAACCGCAAATGGGCAAAGATCCGCTGAAGCAGCATCTGGTGATGGGGTTGGATCCGACCTTCCAAAGCTGCTTGCAATTGCGGGAGTTTGCCTCGCAGGGTTCCTCGCGCTAATTCACTGAGCGTCAGCGCATCGCTTTCTCCTTGGATGATCGCATTGATCATGCTCTGTCCACTTTTGCCCCAGACATCCGATACCACGCTAGTCAGTTTGATATTGGCTGTCTCCAACACTTTGTGCAACCGATTGATTTCCTGGGTGTGCTGATACACCAGACTTTTGCGATAGCGCATCAGATCCCGCAGCACTCGTATTGGTTTAGCGGGAATGAAACTGGGTCGGATCAAGCCATGCCGCAACAAATCGGCAATCCATTCGCAATCCCGCACATCGGTTTTGCGGCCTGGTAAGGCTTTGACCTCATGAGCATTGGCAAGAATCAGCTCAAACTGGTCTTCTAAGACAGTATAGATCGGCCTCCAGAAGACTCCCGTTGACTCCATCGCTACATGACTGACCTGCAGACTGGCTAACCAATCCGCTAAGGTCAACAGAGCTGCCGTCGTCGTTGCGAAGGTGCGGGTGCTCTTGTCGACCTTCCCATTGGGCTGCGTGATCATCACACAAGCCACCACCGTTTTCTGATGCACGTCTAAGCCACCACAGCGCGCGTAGAGAACTTGCATATCGTTGCCTTCCTTCCTGTACCTGTTCTCACGAGAGACGCTCAAAGGAGGTCAACGAGGCAGAGGTACGCAGAGAACAACCAATTTCCTTCGCGTGCTCGCTCCCGCTGAAGCGGCGACAATCTTCTCTTCTGCCAGTACCTTGCTCAACCAGCTTGGGACTCGGGTTTCACACACCAATGTAGCTCGGTCTCATCTCGTCGACCTTGTGAATAGTGTACGCGCCTCTCAAAGAGATTCAGCGCCGGGGTCAGTCGTGAGGCGTGTCCTCCCTTCGTTGCACATCGCGTTATGTCTCGGGGTCGAATCTCACTTTCATCCTCTTCTCTGCCTCGCAGAGGCATCGTGCTTGGGACACTCGTTCGGAAAAAGCTGCTGTTAAGATCGATAGAGTGTGCCTTCATTGGTTGCAGATGGATGTGCAACAAGGATAAAATTTAAGGATGTGAACATGTCTGAACATTACCACTTGATCTCTGACATATACTAGAAGGTATGAAAGAAACACAGGAAGACACCGAGCGCTTGCAGGCTCTTTTAGACCACGGCATCGAGCGGGCGGGAGCTTTCCTGCGCCGCTCGTTTCAGATGCCGGAACACTCACTCACCGCTCAGCAGCTGATCGATTACTGGCGGAACGTCCAAACCGTCGCACTGGCAACGGTCACTACGAGAGGCGAGCCACGCATTGCCCCTATCGGCTCGCTGCTCTACCGAGGCGATATCTACATCCCAACCGTCGCCACTGCCGCACGCACGCGCCATGTTATGAAGCGGCCCGCCGTCAGCCTTACGCTGTTTCGTGAAAACGAACTGGCGATCATCGTGCATGGCTACGCGACCATCATTTCACGTGACCACGAGGATTTTGAGGCGCTGGAGAACCTGCTGTACGCTTCCACCCACACCAAGGCCGGCGAGTGGGGCGAGGGCGTCTACCTCCACATCCAGGCCGAGGCCATCTACACCTACAACCGACATCCCCACCGACCCATCGAAAGCCTTCCTCTGCAGGTGAGGCCGCTGACTCCGCAAGACAGCGAATGGGTACGGCAGGATATCATCCAATACTGGGGCGATCCCATCGTGGTCGCTCATGGCAAGGTCTATCATCCACAGACGCTGCCCGGCTTCGTCGCCATTCTGAAAGGGAAGCGGGTAGGGCTGCTCACGTATGCTCTTGAAGATGAGAACTGCGAGATCGTCACGATCGATAGCACAAAGCCTGGGATCGGGATAGGCACGCTGCTGCTCAAGACAGTCACGCAGGCGGCACGAGAAGCAGGCTGCAAGCGGCTCTGGCTGATCACAACGAACGATAATCTCCATGCGCTGCACTTCTATCAAAAACGCGGCTTCAGGCTCGTCACCGTTCATCGACACGCGGTCGATGTCGCCCGCCAACTGAAGCCGACCATCCCCTTGCTCGGCAACGACCAGATTCCCTTACGTGATGAGATCGAACTGGAGATGATGCTAGAGCGGTAGCACTGCTATGCTCTTCAATGTCAACTTCCCTCTCCACATGCATTGAGAGAAAGGCAACTGGCGACCACCAAAGAGAATCAGTGATCGCCAGCGCTTTCGGTGTACAACTTTATTTAACGTCTACACATTTTAATCCACTTCTTCACGTCATTGGACCTGGCAACGACACAACCATCGTTGTTCGAGAGCACGATGGTCGGTTTTGACTGGAGAGCGCTGGAGAACGCCCTCTCGCACGAGACATAGAAATTATTCATATCAATAAGGGCAAGAACGTTCTTTTTCATCGCAGCTTATGAATACAAAATGTGGCTACGCCCCATACGCGAAAGTCCATCTCGTCTGTAATGGGAAGAGGGTCGTTGCGTGAGTTCTCAGGCAAGAGCAATCGTGTATCATCACTTGTTATGAAGCGTTTGACCGTGAATTCACCAGTAACGAGAGCAACAATCATAGCATTCTCTCGTGCATCAAGGGCGCGATCTACAACCAATACGTCACCCTTGAAGATTCCGGCTCTTTCCATCGAGTCGCCAGATATCCTGATGTACAATGCTGCTTCAGGATGGGCAATCACCAGCTCATGAATATCCAATTCAAATTCGCGGTAACCAACAGCAGGGGAGGGAAAGCCACAGGAAATATGCCAGGCAACAAGCGGCGAAGAGTCCTTACGCATTCCTCAACTCACACAGAAAAGAGAGACAGGTGCCACATTCAGTTCACAGCATGTCCAAAAATACAAATACTATAGAACATAAATTCTATATATCTTGTTGAGGAGTATACCCAATAAGCAAGTAGGCGGTCAAGTTTATTTTAGCAGTAGAAGAGGAATGAGAGGATATCTCGAACACATGAACGAAACATCTTGAAAAATGAGTGGAGAAAGTGCATGGTGCAGGAGAAAGCAGATGGTTTTGATACAGAGATTGGGCTATTGCCAGTTTAGCATTACCAGCACCACCGTAATCAATGTCATCAGCGTCATCCCACGCGATGTGCAACGAGGTTGAGATTGTAGGCACCTTTCTGCCGTGATACAATGCATGATCAGCCACTATCATCCCGGAAGAGAACAAAGGAGTCGTTTATGCGTCTGGCCATCCTCTCAGATATTCACGGGAATCCAATCGCTCTCGATGCTGTGCTGGCTGATATCCAGAGCCAGGGCGCGGTGGATGCGTACTGGGTGCTAGGTGATTTTGCCGCTCTTGGCTATGATCCGGTGACCCCACTTGAGAAAGTGACAGCCCTCTCTCATGCCCGTTTCACCCGCGGCAATACTGATCGCTATATGGTGACGGGGGATCTCCCGGTGCAGCCAGAGAAAGCACGAGAAGATCCCGCTCTGCTACTGCAGGTCATCGAGGCGGCAAGAAGCTTCTCCTGGACCAAGGGCTACCTCAGCGCTGCGGGCTGGCTGGACTGGTTGGCGAACTTGCCTCTCGAAGTTCGGTTGACCTTACCTGATGGCACACGCTTGCTCGGCGTCCATGCTTCTCCAGGTAGAGACGACGGACCTGGTATCCAGTACCAGCATAGCGATGGCAAACTGGAGAAACGGTTGGCTGGCTGCGAGGCAGATCTGGTCATCGTAGGGCATACACATGTTCCGCTCGATCGACAGATTGGGAGGATACGTGCTATCAATCTGGGCAGCATCAGCAATCCAGTCACGTCGGGCCTTCAGGCTACCTATGTTCTTCTTGATGCCGACGAGCATGGCTACAACATACAGTTGCGGCGCGTGGATTACGACCGAGAGGCAGTTATCAAAGCCATCGAGCAGTCACATCATCCTACCCCCTCCTTTCTGATCGGCTTCATGCGCGGCGAACGAGTTCTCTCATCCGATCCAGGTTTCTTCCAGGCTGGCAGACGTGCTCAAAACCAGAAGGAGAAATAAGCGAAAGCATCCCAAAGCAGAAGGAGATCCAGGAAGGACTTCGCCAACTTTGCCATTTCTCTGCGCGGATCGAGACCATCTCGTTGCGCATCGCGCGGGTCATCGCGCGGGTTGGGTAACGAAGTCGCTTTTGGCGCGCAATCAGCTCTCAAACCACAGCTCGGAACCCCATGTGAAGAAGCGGTGGTGGATCAGACGCGCCTCCCGTGATGCCTTGGAACTCGCTGCTCGTTGCGCTTCTCCCCAGAAGAACGGCCCCAATTGACCCTCACTGCCTGAGCATTTCTCGCTCTTCGTTCGATATGTGGACAGCTTCTCACCGCTTTTGTGGTAACATGTCGAGAAAAGAAGAAAGAAGAAGGAGAGGGTTATGACTGAACACCCGATGGAGACGACGTTTCGTACCGCTCTGTGGCGACAGTTCGGCGCAGCCATGGATATGCTGGAAAACGCTCTGGTGGCCTGTCCCGCCTCGCTGTGGAGAGAGCGCCTCTGGAGCGTCCCCCCACCGCCGGAGTTCCCGCCGCAGTTCGCGGAGTTCTGGTATGTCACCTTTCATGTACTGGCCTGGTTCGACCTGTATCTCTCAGGCCTCTCGGAGGAGGAATTTGCTCCCCCCGCTCCCTTTGCCGAAGGGATGCTCGATTCCGTAGAGGCGCTGCCCGAACGGCCCTATACCAGGGAAGAGCTACGCGCCTATCTCGTATCCACGCGCCAGAAGTGCCACACCCAACTTCTCGCGTTGACTGATGCGCAGGCGCGCCGAATCGTGGAGTATCCCTGGTCAGAGGGGCAGCCCATCAGCTATCTGGAGTTGCAACTCTACAATCTGCGCCACGTCCAGGAGCACGCGGCTCAGTTGAGCATGTTTCTCGGACAACACGCCATCCCGGATGAGGCGCTCGATTGGGTCCCCCTTGCAAAAGCCGATGAGGATAACGAGTAAGCACTGGTCACGCGTGTATACAACTGGACATGTGTGCAACACGTTTTGAAGCACAGCGCTTCTTGCATTTTGAAGGTGTTTTCGCTCACACAAAAGTAGGCTCACAGTTACAAGAGCATGAGTCCACACGTGCCCGCGATCGGGAAACATGTGAAGAGAAGAACCAGCGCAGGCTCAGGTTCGGGGAGGTGCGGAGCGGGCCATCTTCATCTCCATAGAGCCGCCAAAGAATTGCAACGCCGCATCCACCAGGAACCACGCTGCCAACCCGTAGCATTTGCGCCGATCTTGGCCAGTTTCCGCCTGACGACCGAGTGAGAGCAAAACGAGGCCGAGGGCGAGCGTAAAGCCGCCGGCAGCAAAGCGCACGCTCGCAACGGCCCGGAGGTGGCGGTACTCCCATGGCACCATCGTGCGTCTCATGAGGGACTGCAAGGGCGTGGTGCTGTCGTCTGGTGCGTGCATCGGGATGCCTCCTGCCATCTACGGTGCCGATTGTCCGGCACATCTCAAAGTGATAGCATATGAATGAAAGATCGTCAAGAGCGGCACTCGCCGTCAGGCTCGGCGCAGACCACGTACGAGTGCCCGGCCCAGGCACCGAGGAGGTTGGCTTTGCCAAGGTTGACGTCGCTGAGGTGAGGATAGAGACATAGCGCCGGATGGTGTTTTTTCCAGTCATTCCACGTAGCAACTCCTCGTAGAAGCGTATCATGCTGTTCCTGATGTGCCATCCGTTTCCCTCCTGCCTTCTGTGCGAGCATCCTCCAGAACACGAGGGAGGAGAGCGAAGCTCCCACCTTGCGGGAAAAGAGTCACACCCTCGTGTTCTGTGAAGACAAGCTCCAAGCCTCCTTCTGTTTGACGCTCTTCTTTCATTGAAACAGGCAACTACCTACCCCAACAGTACCATCAAACAGGAGACATGGCAAGATTGTATGGTCACATTGTGAGCGATTGGCTTCGATCACTGGCATAGTTTTATGTGAATGGGTGAAAGTGGGATTGTCACCTAGTATTTGAGCAAAAACAGAAGGAGAGTAACATGAAAGTATTTCAGGTTGATGGAAAAACATTCAATGGCTATCTGGCTGAGCCTCCACATGGCAGTGGACCAGGTGTGCTGGTCCTGCATGCCTGGTGGGGACTGACGGAGCCATTCCAGCAGGTCTGCGACCAGCTAGCACAAGCGGGCTTCGTAGCGCTTGCCCCCGACCTCTACCACGGTAAGACGACCGCCTCCGTCGAGGAAGCGGAAGCGTTGGTCGGGGCGCTGAATCACCA
>WNGQ01017892.1_pt1 | contig 12759 bp, 7 predicted proteins | sample 5407661 | NCBI WGS metagenome assembly WNGQ01 (sample SAMN13153382, study PRJNA577476) | soil metagenome | isolation source: 60 cm soil or saprolite under Garry oak tree replicate 2 | place: USA:California | collected 2016-06-15
AAAAAGCAATCTCGCATTTCCGAGGAATCTAATAAATAGCATGAGCATTGACGAACAACATAGAGCAACCGAACCGAAAGCGCCATCTCCTACTATTTTATCTGAAACGCAACATAAACTCTGGTATAGACGCCTGCTCTCACCTGTATGGCTTTGTCTCATAGCCGCGCTTCTACTACGGCTATTTCTGATTATTCACACGCACGGCATGATCGATGGAGACGAGGCGCTGATAGGGATTCAAGCCGAGCGCATTTTGCAGGGGCATTTCCCCGTCTATTTTTACGGCATCCCTTATTTTGGCAGTCTGGAAGCCTACCTGGCATCCATCCTCTTCGCCATCTTTGGCTCATCCCCCTGGACGCTGCGCACCGAGGCCACACTTGTTTCGCTCGTGCTGGTCTGGCTGACCTGGCGTCTGGCCTCCTGCCTCGCCGATGCCGCGCATCTCCCACCATCCGCGAAAACATGCTTTACGCTTGTCGCCGCTCTCACAGCGGCGATTCCCCCGCTCTACGACGGCCTGGTTGAGCTGCGCACCTGGGGCGGATATATCGAGACCTACGTTTTCATGATCTTGCTGCTGCTCTCCGCCCTGCGTCTGACACAGCGCTGGCACGAGGGAACCTCGCAGCGCGAACTGGGCTTGCGTTGGGCGGGCATTGGCTTGATCGTCGGTCTGGGTACGTGGGTCTATCCGCTGATCGTCTCCGCCATCCTCGCCGCCGCGCTCTGGATTGTGCTTGATCGTATCATCACCTTCGTGCGCGTGCGCCGGGACCTCGCCGCCAACGCCAGGCGAGCTTCCATCGCGCTCCGGCGTGCGCTGCAACCGCTCCTGCCAATCTGGACGGCTATTCCCGCCAGCCTGCTTGGAGCCTCGCCAGCCATCGCATGGGGCATCAAGCACTCATGGGCCAACGCGCAATACCTGCGCCAGCTTGGAGGCACCTGGTCGATCCAACGCATCCATACCATCCACCGCGTAACCAATATGTACCTGAGCTGTGTCGCGCCGCGCATCATCGGCGGCTCATTACCCGTTGAAAGCAAGCTCTCGGCAGCTTTCCATTCACCGCTGCTCATCTTCACCACCTTCTGCATCTTCGCCACCGCCGCGCTTGTGCTTGTCTCGTTAGTCTGGCATCACCCGGCATTGCTGCGCATACAACGGCTCGCCGCCCTACCAACACTTTTTGCCGCCTGCGCAGCCATCATCTACTGCACCAGTTCCGCCTCCGCCTTCAGCCTGATCTCGTGCGGCCTTGACCTGGCAGGACGCTACGCCACCCCCCTCATGCTGGCCTTCCCATTCTTCTTCGCCACCATCTTCACAGCATCATTTCTCGCCATCAACGCTTTCTCTAGGAACACATCCGTAGGGGCGGGGGCGGACGTGGGGCGGGGCGCGGGTCACTTGGACGCTCGCGTCGCCCGCCCTGCTTCCGCCGATCCCAACAGCGTTGGAACAGACAATATTGCCGCGCTAGCGACGATGCTTCCTGGTGGACGCGATAAATCGCGTCCCTACATCATCGCCGCGCACCTCGTCATCTTCGCACTGTTGCTCGCTTATCTTGGCGCACAGGCCTGGACGTATAATCTATCTTATCCCAATTATGATTTTCAATCGCCCTATTGCCCGATTATTCCGGCCAACTATGACCCCATCATCACATATATGGAACAGCAGCACATTCGTTATGCCTGGGCCACCAACCTGCTCGGCCACCCGATCACCTTCGAGACCAACAGCCGCGTCATCGTGGTTGACCCCCTGGAGGTGACGCACCCACCCCTGGCAATCAATCGTATCCCTGCCTACACAGACGCGGTTTATCACGCGAACCGCCCCAGCCTGGTTGTCTTTGTGCAACACACCGACCCTCGCCCGCTGCTCCTGCGCCTGCTCGATGCCGACCAGGTCACCTATCATGTTGCACGCTTCCCCTCCGAACCAGCCATCGATGTCATGGTGGTTACACCCCTGAGTCGCACTATCCAGCCATATAACCCAAGGTACATCAAGGCGTTTAATTGTTTTACGACATGAGACAGGATCAACCAGATTCAATATAGATGGATATTCTGCCTATGAAAATATGGATAGAGTATCCATTGCTCTACCTCTGAAATATGCAGTACAGTTCGAGCGTGGAGCATATGCGTATGCCGATTGTTAAATACAAGGCTGTGGAGTAGCACGTAGAGGCGGGGTAACACCATTAACCTGCGTTCGAGTGCTCCCACTGGTGGTTGGAAGGGATGTAATCATGCCACATCATGTTGATATCGCCGAGTTGGAACGCCGCAAAGCATACTTAGAAGAAGAACTCGAAAACCTCCAAAAGCAGCTGCAGCGATTACGATTGCTCCGAGCCCACGTGGTCCATCAACAAAACGAAGTGTTGCGCCAACACGGGCCTGGAGAGCAGTACGACGAACTACAACAACAGTTTCAAGAACTCCTGAAAGCGTTCGTCGCAACTATCGAAGAGCGAGTGACAATCATCGACCTGCTCTCTCAATTCGAACGAAACAAGGAAGATCGCGTCCCCACAACGGAGACCTTCTGGAATGCACATTGTACTGACTCAATCGAACAGCAAAAACAATGGCCCAAACTACGCTTGCCACATACCCCTTGTCCTCCCATAGTTGAGCGGGATATGAAAGGTATCGATACTGACCATTCCACTCACCCACCCGGTAAACAACGGGGTGTGTTTTCTCACAGGCATGTCAGAATATCTCCTCTTTTCCTTGCGCTATTGCTACCTCTGGTTCTGGGCCTGGGTTTTCTCTGGTATGCTGTTCATCCCTCACCGCATAGGCCTTCAACTGTGGCCACAACCACTCCTCGATCAGCATTGACTCCAACGCCGAAGCCGGTACTATCGTCCACTGCGAGCACCTCAACGCTCTATCCACCTGTTGCTCAGTCGTATGCTGGCGAAATCAACGATATAGGCGTAGCCAACACGAAGACGATTATGTACCTGACACACATTAAGCAAGATCAAAACCGCCTTTCCGGCAACTTTCAAGGACTTGGCCTGGTCGGCGCTTTCACGGGAACGGTAACCTCCTCCGGAATAGTACACTTCACAGTCAAAATAGATGCAGGAATGTTGATCTTCGACGGGAGCACTAAAGTTGGCGGAGATATACGAGGCACCTTCAAAGCCGTCGATCGACAGGGACAAAGCCTGGGCGAGTATGGCGACTGGAATGTGAGTATAACGTCTGGCATATGAATCTTAATAGTAGTGGCATAAACTCAGGACACCCGATATTTCCACTTCTCAGCTATGGTATAATACCTTTCGTGCAACACAAACATCCGTTCCTAATTTGGTTCAGATTCAGGGGGAGAGAGACTACTCATTATGGGAGATGCCGCGCCGCAGCACATCGGGTCGTTTGCCATCATTCGCCTGCTTCACGACGGCCCGCAGGGGAGCGTCTATCTAGGGAAACACCAGGTGCGCACCAAAAACTACATCACCATTCACGTCTACCCTCTGCCTCTTACAACGGATGAAGCCAGGGAAGCTTTTCTAACACGCGCGAAATCGCTCAAAAAATTGAAGCATCGAAACATCGCCGAGGTTGTGGACTACGGCCTGCTGGCTGATGAAGCAAATGGCGAGCAACAATCTCCCCAGGGCTACCTGGTCATGCAATATGTTACAGGCAAGAGCATCCGCGAACACTTCCCCGCCGGGCAATGCCAGAAACCCGACGAGGTCAAGCGCATCCTATCGCCCATCGCGGACGCCTTACAATATGCGCACACCATGCATATTCAGCATGGCGCCCTCCATCCGGGCAACATCCTTCTGGATGAATCCAGGCAAATCCTGCTGACTGGCTTCTCACCTATGCCGCCGGATCTATTGCAACCGCAGTATCAAGAGCCAGCCGCCATGCTTTATATGGCGCCCGAACAATTGCAAGACAATCCTACCCTCACGAGTGACCAGTACGCGCTGGCCGTTATGGTCTATGAATGGTTGTGTGGACGCCGCCCCTACAGCGCAACCGAACGCGAAACGCTTCTACAACAACAACTACACGAACCACTTCCCGCGCCCCGCGGCCTGAACAGCGATATCTCGCCAGCCGTCGAGCAGGTACTCATAAAAGCCCTCGCGCCCGACCCCGCAGAGCGCTTCTCGCATACCCACACCTTCGCATACGAGTACCTGCGCGCATTGATGGGTTTTTCTGGACCGCCCGCCATTGCAACGGCACCTTCGATCTCTAAAACCAGGGAAGGCGACAGTAAAGACGAGAAGGGGAACAAGGGCGCGATAAATCGCGCCCCTACAGAAAACGACGCCAATCTAGGGACACGCTTCATCGCGCCCACACCCAAAACACCATTACCCTCATCAAATGATGATACCCATGTAGGGGCGCGATTTATCGCGCCCTCCTCGCTCACACCACCGACGTCAAATGCTGAAGACGACGACGAAGAAACTTCTACCACGCGGGAAGACGACAGACCAAAGGTCAAACGTTTTTCAACCGGGAGCATCACCAATCTGCACAAAATTGTCACCACCGACCTGCGCCAGGGCGGTATTCTCTCGAAACGCCTGGGTGGTTATGAGGAGCGAGCCGCGCAGGTCGAGATGGCGAGAGAGGTCGCCAGGGCCTTGATCGAGGAACAACACGCTATCATTGAAGCGAGTACGGGAACAGGAAAGGCGCTTGACGTAGACACTCCTATTCCAACGCCAGCTGGTTGGAAGCGCATGGGCGATCTCGTTGCAGGTGATTATGTATTTGACGAGAAGGGATACCCAACCCGTGTCACAGTAGCATTTGATATAATGCACGATCATAAATGCTATGAGGTCCTATTCAGCGATGGCTCGTCGCTGATTGCAGATGCCGAGCATGAATGGGCATCTTACACAGCTTTAGATCGGGAATGGCATAAACGACCGAGGTCGAATATATATAGAGCGAAAAATTTCGTTACCCTGGACCAGCTTCTCTTGCTTGAGCAGATCATCGCTCTCTCCTCAAAAGACAACGTACTCTCGGTAACCGAGGCAGTAGAACTCATCGGAGGCCATCGCTGGAGCGTCTATCAAGCTGCTCGTCAGATAGGACCCGTCAACTCCAATATGCGACCCGCACGCTATCCACACCTGGCGCTTCTCGCTGCTGTGAAAGATCGCTTGACGAAAGACCTGATCGAACAGCATAGGGATAAACGAGCATACACTCTTGTCACTACCGAGAAAATGCGAGCCACGCTCACGGTTGACTCAACTCCAAGAGCCAACCATGCCATCGCCGTCGCCGATCCTCTCAAACTCCCTGAGGTGGACCTTCCTATCGCGCCATATTTCCTCGGTGTCTGGCTCGGTGACGGTAGTAGCTACAACAACCAGATAACAACCGCCGATCCAGCTCTCATTACTGAAATTGAGAAAGATGGCTATACTGTTCGATCTCTAATAAGCCATCCTTAACTTTACGCAGTTGATGACGAGCATGGTAAATCTGTGAGCCGATGGCAGCCCGGTATGACCGGTCGCCTGCGCGCGCTCGGGCTTCTACGTAACAAGCACATCCCGACAATTTATTTGCGCTCCTCAGAACAGCAGCGCCGCGCCCTTCTTGCCGGACTCCTCGATACCGACGGCACAGTTAGTCATACCGGGGCTATCGAGTTTACAACGACAAGCCCGCGGCTCGCGCAGGGTGTGTTTGAACTGGCCTGTTCGCTTGGCTTCCGGCCTACACTTCGTAATGGACGCGCGCGGTTAAAAGAGAAAGACTGTGGCCCCAAATGGACGCTATCATTCACAACAGAGGAACCGGTCTTCCAACTACCGCGTAAGGCAAACACTCGGCAGGAGCGACTCCGCAATTACACCCCCGAACGCAATCGCTTCCGCTACGTTACCGCGGTCCACGAAGTACCTACACGCCCAGTACGCTGCATTCAGGTCGATTCTCAAAGTCATCTGTACCTCGCTGGCCGATCAATGATTCCTACGCACAACAGCCTGGCTTACCTGCTGCCGATTGTGCGTTCAGGCCGGGGAGCCATCATCAGTACCGCCAACAAAGCGCTACAGGCTGGTCAAGGGCATGGGCAACTATATCTGCCTTGACCGCCTGGAAGATGAACGCAAGAACGAATTCGCAGCCAGCAAGAATGTTGATTTTACGCGCCTGCTTAACGTGGTCAAAGAGTTTGAGTTAACCATATCCGGCGACTTTGAAACCCTCGGCTTCTCTGTTCCAGGTGAATTGCGCGGGAGGGTCAATGCTGACCGGGATCAATGCGCCTGGACTGAGTGCAACTTCTTCTCTAGCTGCTATGTACGTGAGATGAAGGAGCGGGCGGAGAAGGCGCAGGTCATCGTCGTCAACCACACGCTGCTCTTGCTCGATGCGGCCACCAATGGGCATGTCTTGCCCCAACGCGAAGTCATCGTAGTGGACGAAGCGCACCACCTCGAAGAAGAGGCCACCCGCGCCTTTACTACCACTGTCAATCAATCGCAGGTATATGCGCTGCTGGCATTGCGTCGGCTGCGAGAGCATAGCGCGGCCAGTCTCCAGGAACAGGTAAAAGAGCAGTTGATGGTCGCCTGGGATGACCTGGAACGAGTGGCCGACCCTGGCTTCAAAGGACGCGCTAACCTGCGTGAACCACTGGAGAACGGGCTAAAACTGGCCTCCCTGATCGAGCAACTGGGAACATCGCTCGAAATGCAGCGCCCCCTCTATATGTCCGAAAAAGAGGAGACACTGTACAATAAACTGGTGAATCGTACCAACACACTCGCGCAGAGTATCCGCCACGTCTTCTCGGTCAAGCAGCCCGACAAATTTGTCTACTATGTCGAGCGCGTTGCGACACACGGCAAGCGCATCTCCCCCCTGGAAGTATCGGCTGCCCCACTCGATGTGACACTGTGGCTGCGCGAACACCTCTTCGACAAAACCCACGTCGTCGCTACCTCCGCGACTCTGACGACCGTCGGGACGAACCCGCTTAACCCGGAAGATAAGGGCCCCACCTTTGTGTATTTCCGCAGGCGCGTAGGCCTTGACCACAAAAACTACCCGGATGTGCAAGAGCGCATCCTGCCACTGACCTTCGACTATGAAAAAAACGCCCTGCTCTACCTGCCCCGTCACCTGCCACAACCCGTGTATGGCACCGGCGCCGATTCGATTGCCTATACGAAAGCCATCGCCGATGAAATGATGCACCTGGTCGAAGCCTCGCGTGGCCGGGCCTTCCTGCTCTTCTCCAGCAAACGCATGCTGAACGATGTGTTCCAGGAATTCGTTATGCGCCTTCCTCAACGCTCCAATTACCGCCTGCTGCGCCAGGGTGACATGACACGCATCGAGATGGTACGCGAGTTTCGCGAGTCCGAAGGAGCTGTTCTCTTCGGCCTGAAAAGCTTCTGGGAAGGCGTTGATATCGCCGGAGAAGCCCTGTCGCTGGTCGTCATCGATAAAATGCCCTTTGACCCGCCCGACGACCCCGTCCAGGAGGCGCGCGTGGCGCAAATGAAAGCCAGGGGCGAAGACTGGTTTGGGAGCTACGTGCTGCCCCAGGCCGTGCTGCGCCTGAAACAGGGCCTGGGGCGGCTGCTGCGCACCCACGATGATCGCGGTGTGATGGCCATCCTCGATTCACGCCTGCATAAAAAGGGCTATGGCAAGCTGGTCATCAATGCGCTGCCGCCTGCGCGCAGGGCTTACGATATACAAGAGGTCGAACGGTTCTTCGCAGATGTGGAAGAGGATGCGCCGTTCTAAAACATCGATGCCGTTGTACAAGCATTCAAAGCAAAATAGGTGGGTACCTCACTCTTCCCAGAATTGCTTAACCCAGCCGCGTTTGCTCATGATGCGCCGCAGTTCAATAGTGGGGGTGTAGCTGGACATGATGTAGATTGTGCCGCCGGGTCCCGCATTCTTGAGGGCGGCATCCAGGGCTGCTTCGCGGTCGATGATCGAGGTGATTTTGTCGGTGGGAACATCGGCGTATTTCAGGCGCATGACGAGTTCGTCCGGGCGGTTGCCGCTGCATACGACATCGGCGATGTTACCTGTTGCAGCTTCCACATCGACATCCCATAGCCAGGAAAAGTCTTCGCCATCAACTAGCGTGTGACTGGCAGCCAGCAGCAGGTGTTTTTTGCCGGGATGTTGCGCGATCAAGCGCAGCATGAGGTTGAACGAGGTGGGGTTTTTTACGAAAGATAGGTAGATGGTCTGATCGCCCGCTGTGATTTTCTCCAGGCGGCCAAAGGCGGTCTGCATGTTGGCGAGCGCGGTGGGCATCTTCTCCTTCTCTAGACCGATGGCCAGGCAAGCGCCGGTGGCGGCTGCCGCGTTGTAGACGTTGTGCAGACCGGGCAGGGAGATGTCGAGCGTCATATTCCCCTGCGGCGTGCGCAATTCGACGTGTGTTGGGCCTTGACCGTCGGGCGCTGGTTTGACGACGGTAGCAGCGATGTCAAGAGGAGGAAGCGCATAGCCGCAGTTGAGGCAACGATACAGGCCCAGGTGTGAGAGGTAGGCCACTTCGTAGTGCAGGTCTTCCTGGCAATGAATGCAGCGAATCACATCGGCTGATTGCTCAGGCATTGGCACGCCCACTTCGGTCGTTTCCAATCCAAAGAATAGGAGTTTGGCCTTCGTATGCTGCCCAAAGTTGGCGACCTGGGGATCGTTGCCATTTAACAGCACGGTGCAGGATGCGGGCAGGTCTTCAATCACCTTATTGAGGGCGTTGGCGACGGAGTAGATTTCGCCGTAGCGATCGAGCTGGTCGCGGAAGATGTTGGTGATTACTACCACGTCGGGCTGGACCTCCGGTACGACAAGGGGCATGGTGCCTTCATCGACTTCGAAGAGCAGCACATCGCTGTCAAGCCGTCCAAAGATATTGGCGAAGTTGACGGCAACGGATGTTACGCCCTGGACGAGGTTAGAACCTGAGCGGTTATGGGAAACGTGCTGGCCGCATTGCTTGGCGATCGTGGCGGTCATGCGCGAGGTGGTGGTTTTGCCATTGCTGCCGGTGATGACGATTTTCTTTGCTTTGCTGGCACCAATCACGGATTTCAGGATATTTGGGTCGATGCGCCGCGCGACCATGCCGGGCAAACTTGTGCCGCCGCTCACGCGCAACAGGCGACCCGTGGCGCCAACCAGTTTTCCTGCCGAAATTGCGACCGCCAGCCGCCCTCTGCCTATGCCCGATGGCGGGGCGATGGTGCTATTGCCATTCTGTATAGCTTCTTTTACCATGAGATTTCATACCTCAGACATTCTTTATTAATTGTTGCGTGCATTATAACAAAATAGAACAAGCCCATCAACATCTGTATGTTCCTGGTTTCCCAGCTTCGGTTGGTGCGCATTGGGCGACCGCAAAAGTCGCCCTGGAAATCATTCGCAGACTCTCTAAGACTTTCAACGTTCTTACCTGAAGAAATGGGTGGTATTCAAACTTTTTGGCACAGGTTGATGGCCAGGTCGCACTGGATGGCGCCGTGTTCAAACTGCTGGCTGATGAGCGAACTGCTGGACGCCGTCAGCATTTTCGTGGGGTAGCCAAAGGTCTTTAATCCTCCATGCGCATCGAAGTACTTCATGATCGACCCGGTGATACTAAAGCCGGTAAAGACATAGTAGCGGCCATGATCTGCTGTCGGCACGGTGTAATCCTTTGTATCCTTGGCGAAGTAGTTCCACAGGGAGTCATAGGGGATGGGGTGCTGCATATCCCCATCGTGCGGCGAAATCCAGTTGAACGAGTCAAAGCCCCAGTTCATCAGGTCGCGCATGTCTGTCCACCAGTTGTCGGTGTTCATGACGACGCCGACCAGGTGATGATGGTTGCGCGTGACGGACATCACCTGGATAAAATCGGATTGCCCATCGTATCCTGTTTTTCCGCCATCTACACCTGGATACCACCAGAGAAATTGATTTTCGTTGATGAGGAAACGCTCTGGATGGTTCCCGCCCTGGGGGATATGGTAGGCGTTTGCGCCGCTGATGGTGTGCAGCGCTGGCAGGCTCATGCTATATTTGCCCAGCAGCGACAGGTCGTGAGCGGAGGAATATTGCCCTGTTTGCAGTAAGCCGTGGGGATTCATGAAATGGGTATCATACATGCCCAATTGCTGCGCTTTCTGGTTCATCTCTGCCACAAAGTTTTGCAGATTGCCTCCCAGCGCGTCGGCGATGGCGATAGCCGCGTCATTGCCGGAGAGGAAGAGCAGCCCATAGAGCAGGTCACGTAAGGTATAGATCTCCCCTTGTTTGATGCCGAAGAGTGCGCTATCGGCACTGAGCTGGTTCATATCGCGGTTCATGGCGCCTGTAATCGTGATTCTCTGATCGAGATGATCACCTGCCTGCTCTATCGCCAGCGATGCTGTCATCAGTTTAGTAGTACTCAACATGGGCAGGTGCATGAACGGATTGTAGGCGTAGAGTGTATCGCCTGTACCGGCATCGAGCAGATAGGCGGATGTTGCCATAACTGGCGGGGCCGGATGATCGGTATCTTGCGGCGTGATGATCAACTCGTGATTGGGGAGCGGCTGCCCGCTAAAACCAACCGCCTGGGTGCTGCCTGCAAAAGGTGTGTTTGAAGAGACGGTTGTTTCCGTGTGATTGGCTTTTATGAGGAAAGGGATGAGTAGGACCAGGATCAATGCGACAGCGGCAGCCCCCATTATTACCTGCTTACGAGTGAAGACTGGCCGTGCCTGTGAACGCCATGAACGAGTGCCGGAGCGACCGCGTGTGCGGTTCCTTCGTGTAACTGGCATCGCTTCCTGCGGCACATAGACGTTGGAGGAACGGCGGTTTGGCGTAACCAGTATCTTGCCTGGATCACCGTGCTCACCTCGCGGTGGACGCGCCTTGGACCTCGATCCCGCTTTTTCTGTTGTCTCGTGCTGCGAAGTTTCAGATGACGTCTGGTTCTGTTGCTTCTGCTGCTGTTTTTCGCGCAATAACGAAGCTCGTCGAGTTATCGGTTCCCCTGGGCGTTCGTCTTCGTTATAGTCCTCTGGCGCACGTTTACGCGCCAGGGGGCGAGACACAGACTTCTGCTCTTTACGCCTTCTTGGAGGGTAAGAAAACTCCGGGATGTCGTGTGGTGCGTCGTCTTCTGGCAGCGGCGGTTTGTACATTACGCCTGATCTCTCCGTCTATGTTCGGGTAATTGGATCTAGTTTTTCCCTTACTTGTTTGATCCGGTGAGATACTGATAAGCTTCATCCTCTGTCTGAGCAAGGCCCATATAGACAGTCACGTCTTCCAGCTTTTCGGAGTCGGTAATCGAGTCCGTCTGCTCGATTGCCAGGCGCGCAAGTTTTGGGAACTTGGTTTGTACAATGCGTAAGATTGTACGGCGCTGATGTTCCAATTGGAGCATACGCTCTTTTTCAGCGCCTTCCTGCATAATTATCTGATAAATTTCTGTATCTCGTAGTATGTCCTGGTACATTTGAAACCTCCTCCTTAGCGCATCTCGCTCTTTCTCGTCATCGAAAGCGAGTGCATTGAGGTCCTCCTACTTATCTATGTTGTTCGTAGTGTAACATAGTGGCAGCTTGCTGTCGAGATATACATAGAAGCGTTTAACCATATTGAACGTTCCTCTATAGCACATTTACTACTTGACGCTGTGGTCGGCTACATGCTACTCTGCCTAAAATACCCGTAGGGACGCGATAAATCGCGTCCACGTTGCACAGAGCGAGGAGCCACGATCATGCATCTCAAAACGGCTGTTATTCAATTGAACTCACGCAGTAACCCGGCTGAGAACCTGTCCACTGTAGAGAATTTTTTAGATCAGGCTGCCGATATGGGCGCGGCATTTGCGGCATTGCCCGAATTCTGGTCGTATCTCGGCCCCTACTCCGGTTTTGATGAAGCCGCGCAAACCATCCCCGGCCCCTTTATCGAGCGTTTGCAGGACAAGGCGCGCAGGTACCACATGATTGTGCATGGGGGGAGCATTGTCGAACGCGACCCTGAACTGCCGGGGAAATTCTACAATACCTCTGTCCTCATCAATCGTGATGGTGAGATAGTGGCCAGGTATCGCAAGATACACCTCTTCGATGTAAATCTAGCCAACGGTGAAAAGCACTTCGAATCCGACCGCATCGCGCCTGGGAATGAGATCGTTACTGCTGAAGTTGATGGTATCACCTTTGGTCTGACGATTTGTTATGACCTGCGCTTCCCTGAATTGTTCCGCCTGCTGGCCCTGCGCGGCGCACAGATTCTTCTGGTGCCTGCCGGTTTCACACTGCACACAGGACGCGATCACTGGGAAGTGCTGCTGCGGGCACGGGCTATCGAGAACCTCTGTTACGTGGTTGCGCCCGCGCACGTGGGAAGCTATCCCCCAAACCGGCAATGTTTTGGACGCTCGATGATCGTTGATGACCCCTGGGGATTGGTGCTTGCCCAGGCGCAAGATATGCCAACGGTTATCCTATCGGATATCGATCTTACGCAGATCGAGCGTGTACGCGCACAGATTCCAAGCCTGGAGAATCGCAGACCGTCGGCCTACCAATGGTAGATGTAGGGACGCGATTTATCGCGTCCATTAGGCGCACATTGAACCGGGGCCCATGAGTCATCCCGAATTTTGACGGATGAGCTTAGGGAGAGGGAAAAAGGAGAGGGAAAAAGGGCCGCAACCTCATCTGTGGTGAG
>WNGQ01005217.1_pt1 | contig 12757 bp, 9 predicted proteins | sample 5407661 | NCBI WGS metagenome assembly WNGQ01 (sample SAMN13153382, study PRJNA577476) | soil metagenome | isolation source: 60 cm soil or saprolite under Garry oak tree replicate 2 | place: USA:California | collected 2016-06-15
TACATCGGTCATGAAGCGGTAATTGGATCTGCATGCTTGATTTATCCGCGAGTAACGATCCGCGAGGGAACCCGCGTTGGCTTGCGTGTCATTATCCACAGCGGTGCAGTGATTGGCGCAGATGGATTTGGATTTGAGGTGGTCGATGGCCGTCAGGAAAAACTTCAGCAGCTCGGATTTGTTCAGATCGACGACGATGTCGAGATCGGCGCGAACACGACGATTGACCGGGCCCGATTTGGCCGCACGTGGATTCAGGAAGGCGTCAAGATCGATAACCTGGTGCAAATCGCGCACAATGTCGTGGTCGGGAAGAATTCGATCATCGTGGCCCAGACTGGCATCTCAGGCAGCACGCGTGTGGGTGAGCGCGTCACCATGGCGGGGCAGGTCGGCATTGTGGGCCATGTCGAAATCGGCGATGGAACTGTGATTGCGGCGCAAAGCGGCGTCTCGAAGGACCTTCGGGGAGGAGTCTGGTTCGGCTATCCCGCAGTCCCCCTCGCGGAAGCAAAACAACAGATTGCTTGGATTCATCGGCTCGGAAAACTTTTCGCGCGAGTGAAAGAGATCGAGAAAAAACTGGGACTGTAAGCCAAGGTTGTGGCGGCCTCTATACCCGCGCTTTTTCCACCACTGAGCGTGCAAGACCTATTCCGCAGGGACGGCTTGCTTCTTCGCCCTTGGCTTGGCTGGCTCTCGGCGCGTCGCTCGAATGGAAGCTTTCTTACGGCGTAGATAGGCTTTTCGTCGCTTGCGTTTCGATCGGACGCGGTGTTGCTGCCCCATGCGGCGCTTCTATAGGGTGAAACATCGACGGACGCAATCTGAATTCGAATTCCAATAGCTTCCAATCTTTCCAGGAAACCGAAATCGGCATTGCATTTGACCCTGATTCGCCGTTACAAGGGGGCCTCTCCATGTTGCGCTCGAAATCCACGACCTCCGCGGCCACGCCGAGAAGCGTGATCGGACTTTCCGTGCTGTTCTTGGTGATGGCGGCGATTTTCGGCCTCTTGAATACTCACAAAGTGAAAGCGCTGCGCACAAATCTGACAAATGCCGGTACTCCGCGCGATGCGACTGAGCATCGGCTCGCGACCCAGGCAAACGATCTCAAAGCCCGGGAAACGGCCGTTGCGAGAGAAGAAGCGAAAATTGCGGAGGCAGAAAACAAGGCCGCAAAGGCTGGCGAAGAAGTCGCGCAATTGCAGAAGGAGAAAGCCGAATTGCAAACCAAGATAGAGTCCAACGAAAGAGAAATCGCTTCCCTGCAAAAGCGGATCGAAGAAACGGGGACAGCAGCAGGGACAACATCAGGGGCAGCAGCCCAACCTGCGGAAAATCCGGGCGCTCCATCGGCAGCGGAGTTACAGGCGCAACTCGATGATGCTCGCCGCCAACTCGACAGCGCGGAACGCGAGAAGATTTTTCTATCTGAAAAGGTTCGCCCCCAGGATCATTCGGTGCGTCCCCAACGGGAGACAAAACGCCGCGAAGTGGGCGCGCGAAAACCAGGCGTGCGTGGTAACGTCCTTGCGGTCAATCAGGCGTATAATTTTGTGGTTCTAAATCTTGGAGGCCGTCAGGGCGTCGAACCTAACTCGGAAATGCTTGTTTTGCGGGGCGGCACTTTGATTGGCAGAATTCGTATTTCTTCAGTTGAACCCGCGACCGCTATCGGCGATATCATCACCAACAGCTTGGCGCGCGGCGTCCAAGTGCAACCTGGAGACAATGTCATTTATGCTGGCACTAATCCCTAACCTTCGAAAAAACTTCACTTCCGCTCTGTTGTTTGCGACGGCGATAACCTTCGTCTCGTGCGCGACACAAAAGGAGACACCCCGTCTGGTCGCTGATCCGGACGACCACCACGAGTCAGTCATTCCCTGGAATAAACAGGAGAAATGGGAGACCGGAGGTCAGTTCGCAGGCATGACCGATAGACGATAACGGCGCCCCGCCCGCCGTCGCAGTCGTGTTCGCTCCCGCGGCAGTGAAAATCACGCATCGGGAGAATCGGGTCACGGACCTCGGCGACAAGAAGCCGATCAGATCCAGAAGCCGGCTGGAATCACGGCGTTTTTTGGTATCACGACGATGCCATCGCGGATGAAGTAATTGTCCGCGTCGAAATTCGCCGGTTTCCCTTCCGGTGTAATCACAGCTCCGTCGGAAATGCGCGCATTCTTGTCGATGATCGCACGGTCGATCACGCAGTTGCGCCCGATTCCAATCGGCGGTCGGGTTGAGTCTTCTTGTCGATCTTGTTCAAAATAATCCGCGCCCATTACAATGCTGTTCCGGATCGTCGCGCCGCTTTGAATAATGCTGCGAATGCCGATCACGCAGCGCTCCAGGTGCGCATCTGAAATGATGCACCCATCTGAAATAATCGCTTGTCGAAGCGTGGCTCCGTTTATTTTGCTGCCAGGTAAAAAGCGCGGATGGGTATAAATCGGCGCCTCGGTGTCGAAGAAACTGTATTCTGGGACCAGATCGGTCAGATCGAGATTCGCCTCATAAAACGCCCGGATCGTCCCGATGTCCTCCCAGTAGCCTTTGAAAATAAACGCACTCACATGTCGATCTTTGATTGATTGTGGAATGATGTGGTTTCCGAAATCGACGAGGTCATTGTTCAAACATTCAATCAGCACCTTCCGATTGAATACGTAAATACCCATCGAAGCCTGGAACATCTGCTCATCTTCGTTCAAACCGATCGTCCCCAGCAGTTCGGGGCTCATTTTCATTTCCTGAAGAACAGCCTCGTCGGTCGGTTTTTCAACAAAGCGCGCGATTCGGCGATCGACTCCACTTTGCATAATGCCGAACTCGGAAACCTGATGTCGATGGACTGGCTTGGTAGCGAGCGTGATCTCGGCGCCGGAACGGATGTGCTGATGCAGCAGCGCGCGAAAATCCATCCGGTAAAGCTGATCGCCGCTCAGGATCAGATAATAATCAAACGGGCGTTCGAGGAAATAGCGCATGTTTTGCCGCACGGCGTCGGCAGTTCCTTGATACCATTGCGAGCCTGCGAGCGTTTGTTGAGCGGCAAGAATATCTACAAAACTGCGCGAAAAATTATCGAACTTGTAACTGGCCTGAATATGTCGATGTAACGACATGCTGTTGAACTGTGTGAGCACATAGATCGACCGCAGCCCGGAGTTCAGGCAGTTACTGATCGAAATATCGACGACCCGATACTTTCCACCGAGCGGCACCGCGGGTTTGGCGCGATCTTTCGTTAGCGGGAACAAACGCGTGCCCGCACCACCGCCCATGATGATGGCGAGCGTTCGTTGCGTCGTACCGGGCGGAAGCGCAGGGGTCGAGATTGCGGGAAAAGGATCGTCCGATGGCGATTCGCCTCGGGATCGATGTTGTGTTGCCACGCCTCAATAATTCAGCGTCCGCGCGTTCCGGCAACTGTTTTGCGTCATTGTCATACCGAGGCGTCCTCTCCAACCTGGCAATCTTGCCACTGGAGACAGCCGCCACTACACTCCAAACATGTGCGGAATCGTTGGCTATGTCGGGCGCGCTGAAGCGGCGCCCATTTTACTGGACGGGCTGCGGCGCCTTGAATATCGGGGTTACGACTCCGCCGGCATTGCGATTGTGGATGGAGGCCACCTCGAGACTCGTAAATGTGCCGGGCGCATAGCGGCGCTCTCAAAACTGACGACGGAGCGACCGCTTACCGGCTCATTCGGCGTTAGCCACACGCGCTGGGCCACGCATGGCAAAGTGACTGACGAAAACGCGCACCCGCACTTCGACGCGAGCGGTAAGCTTGCCTTGGTCCACAACGGAGTAATCGAAAATTATCAGGCGCTCAGAGCCGATCTCGTCCGCGGCGGTGATAACGGTTTTCGCTCCCAAACTGACACCGAAGTACTCGCGCATCTGATCGGGAAACTCTATGACGAATCCTGCGCCAGCACTGTGGATGTTGATCAGAAGAAAGCGCGCCTCCTAGCTGCTGTTCGCGCTGCGCTTCAGCAGGTGATCGGCACGTATGGCATCGCGCTAATCCACGCGGATATTCCGAATTTTATGATCGGCGCGCGGCGTGGGAGCCCGCTTGTGCTCGGTGTTGGCAAAGAGGAAAATTTTTTGGCCAGCGATGTCAGCGCCATCGTCGCGTACACGCGCGAAGCAATTTATTTACACGACTTCGACATCGCCACGGTAGAACGGGGCAAATTCGAGATCAGCTCGCTGGCCGGAACAAGTGGTGCTCATCAAGTCAGCAAGCTCGAATTCACTGCCGAGGATATTAAGAAAGGCGATTACCCCCATTACATGCTCAAGGAAATCTTTGAGCAACCGAACTCGGTGCGCGATGCAATGCGCGGCCGGCTCAGCCTGGAAGAATGCACGGCCAAGTTAGGCGGCTTAAACATGACGCCCGCGCAGTTGCGCGACGTCGGACGCATTGTTCTTACCGGCTGTGGCACGGCTCTGCATGCCGCCATGGTCGGAGAATATTTGATCGAACGGCTCGCCACCATTCCCACAGAAATCGAGTACGCAAGCGAATTTCGTCATCGTAATACGCCGATGACGCCCGACACACTCGTTTTCGCCATCAGCCAAAGCGGCGAAACGGCGGATACACTCGGTGCATTGCGCGAGAGCCGGCGCAAAGGTTTTCGGACGCTGGGGATTTGTAATAACGTCGCGAGCACAATCGCGCGCGAGAGTGATGGCGGCGTTTACATGCATGCGGGACCGGAGATCGGTGTCGCGGCCACAAAATCTTTCACTTCGCAACTGGCCATTCTCACGCTCGTTGGCCTGCTCCTCGGTCGGATGCGAAATCTTTCCACTACGGAGGGAAGCCGGATGATTGAAGCGCTCGAAGCATTGCCCGAGCAAATCGAAGTTGTTTTGAAGCTAAGCGATCAAATTAAAGCGATCGCAAAGAAATATGTCGATGCTAACGGAATTCTTTTCTTCGGACGCCAGTTCAATTTTCCCATCGCTCTCGAAGGCGCGCTGAAAATGAAAGAGATTACTTATCTTTTCGCCGAAGGCCATCCGAGCGCCGAGCTCAAGCACGGCATCATTGCGCTGGTGCGTCCGGATCTTCCCTCGATTTTTATCGCCCCCGACGACGCAGTCTTCTCGAAGAACCTGAATAACATCGAGCAAGTCAAAGCTCGTAAAGGTCCGATCATTGCGTTCACCAGTGGGAATGGTGCGAAGCGACTCAAGGAAACTGCCGACGAAATTGTCTCTCTCCCAGAGGCGCCCGATTGTCTGATGCCGATCCTCACCGTCATTCCGCTTCAGCTACTCGCCTACCATCTCGCTGTCGAGCTGGGCCGCGACGTCGATAAACCCCGCAACCTCGCCAAAAGCGTCACGGTGGAGTAAATCCGGACTTCGTCTGTTATCGGGCCCGCTTTTTCTTCCGAGCGGCTTTCGCGCCTTCTTTGCCAAGCGCAGTGCGTACTCTCTTTGGCAGGTGTGCGACAGTTCGTTTGCGCTTCGCGGCAGCGGCGGCTTTTCTGATGTTTCTTCTTGCGGCAGCTTTTTGTTTTGTTGTTGCCATAATCTAAGGCTGAATCGATTTCCCCTGTGTCAAGGCCTGTTCCGCCGCGGAAAAACCTGCCGGCTTTGCTCGCCGCTCGTTGACAGTGCCGAGGGGGATTGTACGCTCTGCCTCAAGCCAAAATCGCGCTTTCGTCATTCCGCTCGTGCAACACAACGAAGACTACGTGGTCAGAATCCTGCAAGAGGTGGGACTTGTGACACGCCCCCAAGTTGAAAGCGCGCGTTCGCGTTTAAATGGCGCAAGCAACGTTATCGATCGTTTGATCAAAGACGGGGTTGTTTCCGACGCCGACGTTTCGCGCACGCTCGCCGCACAAGCGCAAATGGATTGGATCGATATTTCTTCCATGGTCATCCCGCCGCAAGTCATCAATCAAATTCGCGGCGAGGAAGCGCGCCGTTTCAAGGTGATTCCGGTGGCTTTCGGCGAAACCGGACTGGTTGTGGCGGTAAGCGATCCTCTCGACATCGATACGATCGATAGCCTGAGTTTTCTCCTTCAGCGCGAGCTTGAATTGGTCTGCACGAGCCCGGAAAAAATTCGCGAGGCGCTCATTAAATATTACGGCACGGCCGACGAAGCCGCGGACGTTCTTCAACAAAAAATTGGAGAAGATATCGATCTTGGCCTGGAAATCGGCGACGGCACGGAAGCACTTGTGGGCGACGAAGTTGATGCGCCGATCATTCGCATGGTCTCAATGCTATTGATCGAGGCGCATCGCGTGGGCGCGAGCGATATTCATCTCGAACCGCTCGATAAAAAATTCCGTGTCCGTTTTCGCATCGACGGCGTATTGCAGGAAATGCAAGCGCCGCCCAAGCGCTTGCAATCGGCCATTATCAGCCGCCTTAAGATCATGACTGGCTCGATGAGCATTGCGGAAAAGCGCTTGCCACAAGACGGTCGCATCCAGGTAAAAATCAAAAAGAAACCAATCGATCTTCGCGTCTCGACCATTCCTACAAACCACGGCGAGAGCGTGGTCATGCGCGTGCTGGACAAGTCCAGCTTGATGCTCGGTTTGCCGGAGCTTGGATTTCTTTCCGATGATCAAGAAACCTTCGAGCGTCTGATCAAACTCCCCGACGGCATTCTTCTCGTCACCGGCCCCACCGGCTCCGGCAAGACGAGCACGCTATATGCCTGCCTTAATTACATCAACAAGCCGGACCGCAAGATCATCACGGTGGAAGAGCCGATCGAGTATCAGATGAACGGGATCAATCAGGTACAAGTGAATCCAGAGATCGGCATGACGTTTCCGGCAGCGTTGCGCTCGATCCTGCGCCAGGCACCAAACATCATCATGATCGGCGAAATTCGTGACCTTGAGACTGCGAGCATCGCTACGAACGCGAGCCTTACCGGACATCTTGTTTTCAGCACGTTGCACACAAACGACGCTCCCGCTGCTGTCGCCCGTTTGATCGACATCGGGGTGCAGCCGTTTCTCGTCGCCTCTTCGGTGCGCGCGATTATGGCGCAGCGACTTGTCAGGCGCCTGTGTCGGAACTGCAAACAACCAGGGGAGCTAAGCGAGACGGAATTGCGTGCCCTGCGGATTGAACCGGGCCAGCTTGGCGAAGCGCAGGTGATGAAGGCAGTCGGATGCGAACAATGCCGCCAAATCGGTTACAAGGGCCGAATGGGCATATTCGAAATTTTTGTGATCGACGATGAAGTGCGCCATATGATCAACAAACGCAGCTCGACTTTGATGCTACGACAACGCGCCCGTGAACTCGGAATGCGGACGTTGCGCGAAGATGGCGTGCGCAAGGTCCTGGCCGGCCTTACCTCTGCGGACGAAGTTATTTCCACTACCATGGGCGACGTTAGTTAGTTATGGCTCCCGGGAAAAGTTTGCGATTACGAGGCTGCAATCGCCGGCACGCGAGACGCGTGTGCTGCCGGGAAGCGGCTGGCGTTGGCCATCTGTTGATCGCATGAACGACAAGCAAATCGCCGAGTTTTTTGTCGAGCACCACGTCTTGGAGCCATCACAGGTGGAAGACGTGCTGACTGAGGCGGACCTGAATGGAAAATCGATCGAGCAGGCGATGGTTGATGGCGGTTTTGTCGACCAGCGCGGCTTTTACCAAACGATCGCTGACGCGCTCGGCACTGATTTTGTAGACCTGTCCGAGCGTGAGATTGCGCCGGAAATTTCGCGTTTGATCCCGAGCGGACTAGCCCGGTTGCACGGTGCGCTCCCGATTGAAATAAGTGGCAACACACTCCGTATCGCACTGGTGGATCCGCTCGATCTACGCGCGGCCGAGGATCTTCGCTTTGCGCTTGGCAAGGACATTCACGTCGTCGTTTCGCCGACGGAGCAAATCGAAGATCGGATCAAGCAGTACTACGGCACCGATACGTCGAGCATGGAGGACGTTCTTAAACAGCTGGGTGAAACGGGCGAGCTCTTGCAATTGCGTGAAGGAGATGGCGCCGACGTGGTTGAAGCAGAGGCGAATGCAACGCCGATCATTCGTTTCGTCGATCTTATCCTGTATCAAGCGATCCAGGACCGGGCGAGCGACATTCATTTTGAGCCGTTCGAAAACGAATTCAAAATCCGCTATCGCGTGGATGGCGCGCTTTACGAAATGTCGCCGCCTCCCCGTCATCTCGCGCTGCCAGTCATCTCTCGGGTTAAGGTGATGGCAAGTATGAATATCGCAGAGCGACGGCTGCCCCAGGACGGCCGCATCCAAAAAAACATCGCGGGACGCAGTATCGATCTTCGAGTTTCAACTTTACCGACGCAGTTTGGTGAGAGCCTCGTGCTTCGCGTGCTCGATCGCACGACTGTGAATCTTGATATCGAGGCGCTCGGCATGCCCGATTACATCCATGATTATCTTCTCGAAGTCATCAATCGTCCCAACGGCATCTTCATCGCAACCGGACCAACCGGCTCGGGAAAGACGACCACGCTTTATTCCTGCTTGCGGAAGGTAAATACGATCGATTCGAAGTTGCTCACTGCGGAAGAGCCGGTCGAATACGATCTGGAAGGAATCGTGCAAGTGCCGGTGAACGAAGCCATCGGCCTGACGTTCGCGCGTGCTCTGCGCTCGTTTCTGCGCCAGGATCCCGATCGCATCATGGTGGGCGAGACACGTGACCTCGAGACGGCACAAATTGCCATTCAGGCGTCTCTGACCGGCCATCTTGTCTTCACGACTTTGCACACAAATGACGCACCTGGCGCGGTTACGCGTCTAATCGACATGGGGGTAGAGCCATTTCTGATTTCATCCACGCTCGAGGCCGTCCTCGGGCAGCGTTTGCTGCGGAGCATTTGCCGTCAATGCCGTGCGGCTTATCAGCCGAATGAGGAATTACTCGCAGAACTGGGGATTTCGCGGCGCGACATCGGCGAAAAGCACTTCTATTACGGCAAGGGGTGCGACGCGTGCAATAATACCGGCTACAAAGGGCGAAAAGGGATTTACGAACTATTGAAAATCACCGATCCACTTCGTGAGTTGATCAATGAGCGCGCACCGACCGTTACTCTGAAGCAAAAGGCGATTGAGCTTGGAATGGTCACGCTCCGCCAGGATGGTGTGCGCAGCATCTTCGCGGGCGACACCACAATCGAGGAAGTACTAAAATACACGTAGGTATCCAATATTCCGCCCGAGGAGGCGCCCACCGCGGTGCAGGCGAGGGCGCGCGCGCTCTCTCCAAGCGAAAAGCTCGACAGCAGTGTTCAGGGTAGCTATGGTCTCGGGCACTTGAGACTATTATGGCACGTTACAACTACGTAGCTCTTGACGCTAAAGGACAGGAGGCGACTGGTTTGGTTGAAGCTGGTTCCACCAATGAAGCAATCGGCCAATTGCGTCAGGCCGGTTATTTTCCGACGAGCGTTTACGAAGAAGCCGCAGCCGGCCGTGATGGAAAAGTCGCTCGGCGACGGGCTGCAAAAATGGCGCGTGTCGCACGGCCGCGCGGGAAAACCAGCATCGTTCTTTTCCAGCGCAAAAAAGTTAAGCCGAAGGTCCTGATGATTTTCACGCGCCAGCTCGCGACGCTAATCGATGCCGGATTGCCCTTGCTGCGAAGTTTAAATGTTCTGGAAAAACAGGAACGCGACACTGTCTTAAAAAACACAATCAACAAACTTGCTGATGCGGTGCAAGGCGGCAATACATTTTCCGACGCTCTTGCCCTGCATCCGCGGATCTTTGACGATCTCTACGTCAACATGGTGAAAGCGGGTGAGGTCGGCGGCGTGATCGAGCTTGTCCTAACCCGGCTTGCGGAATTTCAGGAGAAAGCCGCGAAGATTAAGAACAAAGTTGTCGCGGCGATGGTGTACCCGCTCATCGTGATGACGATGGCCGTGGCAATCATGGGCTTTCTGCTTGTCTTCATTGTGCCGAAGTTCGAAGCGATTTTTCACGACATGCTCGGCAACAAACCGCTCCCGGCCATCACCATGTTTGTGATCGGAGCGAGTAACTTCGTTAAGAACCATGGCTTGCTTCTGCTCGGCGCGGTCGTCGCCACGGTTATGGCTTATAAATTCATCTCTCGTACGCGCACCGGAAGATGGTGGATCGATCGTTTCAAACTGCGGATGCCGCTCTTTGGCGATTTAATCCGCAAAACCGCGATCTCCCGTTTTTCGCGCACACTCGGGACGCTGGTCACGAGCGGTGTTCCGATTTTACAGGCGTTAAATATCACGCGCGCCACAGCTGGCAATGCCGCCATTGCTGACGCGATCTCCAAAGTGCACGACAGCGTGAAGGAGGGCGAATCGATTGTGCAACCGCTCGAGGCCAGCCGCGCTTTTCCGCCGATGGTCGTCAGCATGATCGACGTGGGCGAAGAAACTGGTCAGCTCCCGGAAATGCTTTTGAAGATTGCGGACGTTTTTGATGATGAGGTCGATAACGCGGTCGCGGCGATCACTTCGATGCTCGAGCCGATCATGATCGTGTTTCTGGCGGTTATTGTCGGCACGATCGTGCTCGCGCTCTTTACGCCGCTCATCAGCATCATCAGCGGCTTGCAACAGCAAACCTGACGCGTGGGGCGAATGACGAAATCCGAATGACGAATGGCGAAAAAAGTCTCGCACGCATTCGATCTTCCGGGTTAACCAGTCCTTCGACATTCGGCATTCGTGTTTCGACATTTGGCGCCGGAGGCGCCTTCACCCTCATCGAGTTGATCGTCGTCATCGCCATCATCATCGTGCTCGCCGGATTAATTCTGAGCACAGTCGGCTATGTGCAAAAAAAAGGCGCACGTGCTCGCGCCGAAACCGAAATCGCCGCTATTTCGGCAGCTTGTGAAAGTTACAAAGCCGATAATGGAATTTATCCGACGGATGCAAGTACCACTGAGACTTTAAGGCCGAATGTGGATCCCGACGGAGGCGATCCTGGTAATTCTAACTTCATATCTTCTGCTCGCTTTCTCTACCCAAAGATTTCTGGTGACTCAGATGGTGATCCCAGTAATGGCATCGAAGGCAAAGGCTATTTTGCCGGTGCTTTGAAGTCCAATATGCTTAGCCCAAACCCTGCTGGGCCAAATACGTATATTCGTGATCCATTCGGAAATGCCTACGGCTACTCGACGTTCGAAAGCGTTAATCCGGGAAGTGCGAACGGAAACAATCCTACTTTCGATATTTGGACCACATGCGGAGAAACTGCCAAGAAATCAACGGAAACATTTCAGCAGTACCAACAACGTTGGATTAAAAACTGGTAGGGCGCTGTAGCCACCGCCCTGTGGGCGGTCTCACTGGCGCGAGTGTGAATTCTGACGGCCCACAAGGCCGTGGCTACAAGCGACGCTCTTGCAGTGCCACTTTTCCGGCGCTCGCAGAGCGCCGCTACAGAAACCTCAGCCTTCGCTCGTGTGCACCACGATCTCGACACGCCGGTTCGGGCTTTGTTCTTCGATTGAGCCGTTCGGTGACGTGCGGAATTTCGTTGCGCCGTAACCACGCGTTTCGATCTGCGCGGGACTAATTCGCATCGCTTCCACCAAATATTGTTTTACGCTGTCGGCGCGGCGTTGGCTCAGATCAAGATTGTATTCCGGGGTGCCGAATGAATCCGTGTAACCTTCCACTGTGAACGTCGCTTTCGGATTGCGCTGGATGAGCGTGCCAAGCTTTTGCAATTGATCGATCGCGCTCGACTGCAAAGTTGCGCTGTCATATTCGAAGAGTTGATCGTCAGGCATCCGCAATTTCGTGCCCGATCCGAGCGGACCTTTTTGCGCCAGCAACTGATCCAAATCGCTGAAGCCTGGAGCGTGCCCCTTATTCGGTCCAGCGCTGTCGCCCGGCATTTTGCTCGTGAAAGTATTCGGCCGCTTAATCGACGTGCTTGTGGCAAGCTCGGTCCCGCTTAAGGCTGGCTGTGGCCGGCCGGACATCGCAGTTTCGTTAAGCAATGATTGTTGGTGCGTCGCGTTCGGATTATTGGAGAGATTTTGTGCCGTTGTCGGCTCAATCTCGGTAAGAACAGTATTCACGTCCCGTTGTTCCGTCTTCGGCTGGTCCGGCAGGACATCGCGGATGTCGTCCGGCATGGCCGCGCTGGCCTGAATGTCCTGCAGCAACTTGTCGAACGATTTCTTTTCGTCCGGCAATTGCACATCGGTTTTGTCCGGCTCCGGTTTCGCCGCCGGATTGTTTTGATCCATGCTGCTTTTGTCGAGCTGCTGTGCAAGGTCGACACTCTTGACTTTGAACGTCGGCGGTTGCGGTGCTCCCGCCATCATAGCATCCACAGGTTGAAAATGGGCGCGGTAGAAATAGGCGCAAAGCGCGAAGTGTATTCCCAGCGAGACAATCAGGCCAAACCAGAGCCAACTGCGCTCTTTGCCTCCCGCAAGCAATCCTTCGGTCTCGAAACTATCGAAAGCGTCGTACTCGGAAACTTTCATTACTGGATCAACATAAACCGGCAGCGCGACAAAATTGTCAAATTGGTGGGGTGGTTAATCGAACCGTCTTGATGCGCCGCCCTTTCTGCCGCCGGAATTAGACAACGCGTTGCCGCTTCGCGTTCGTTCAATAAACGCAGTTGCAGCCCGTCGAATCTCATCCGCAACCCGTGCCGCCGGTGCAACGAACTTGGGCGTAAACCATGGGAATAATCCGATCAGATCGTGCGTGACCAAAATTTGTCC
>WNGQ01005218.1_pt1 | contig 12757 bp, 10 predicted proteins | sample 5407661 | NCBI WGS metagenome assembly WNGQ01 (sample SAMN13153382, study PRJNA577476) | soil metagenome | isolation source: 60 cm soil or saprolite under Garry oak tree replicate 2 | place: USA:California | collected 2016-06-15
CGCTTCATCAGCCCGATGCCGTGCTCGGCCGAGATCGAGCCGCCGTGCCGTGCCACGATGGCGAACACCGCCGCATTGACCTCGTCCCAGCGCGCCAGGAATGCGGCCGGGTCGGCACCCACCGGCTGGCTGATGTTGAAATGCACATTGCCGTCGCCGAGATGGCCGAAAGGGCAGGGCCGGCAACCCGGAATCATTGCTTCGACCGCCGCGCTCGCCTCGCCGATGAAATCCGGAACCGCTGTGACCGGCACCGAGACATCGTGCTTGATCGAGCCGCCCTCGTATTTCTGGGCGTCGGCGATATGGTGGCGAAGGAGCCAGAAGGCCTTGGCCTGCTCCAGGCTTGCCGCGATGGTGGCATCGGCGATCAGGCTCGCACCGGCGCCCGCGGTCAGAATCTCCTCCATCGCGGCGCGCAAGCCCTCGCGCGCCTGCGAGGTAAGCTCCATCAGCACATACCAGGGATGCCGATCCGCAAGCGGGTCGCGGCAGGCCGGCGCATGCCGTACCGCGAACTCGAGCGCAATGCGCGGGATGAGCTCAAAGCCCGTCACCGCGCCGCCGGCCCGCTCGTTGGCGAGATTGAGGAGCGCGAGCGCGGCCCGCGGCGAAGGCATGCCGATGAAGGCGGTCTCGATCGCGCGCGGGCGCGGAAACAGCTTCAGCACCGCCGCCGTGATGATGCCGAGGGTTCCCTCCGCGCCGATGAACAGGTGCCGCAGGTCGTAGCCGGTATTGTCCTTCTTGAGCTTGCGCAAATTGCGCATCACCCGCCCGTCGGCGAGCACGACCTCGAGCCCGAGCACGAGCTCGCGGGCAACCCCATAGGCAAGCGCGCCGGTGCCGCCCGCATTGGTCGAAAGATTGCCCCCGATGGTGCAGCTTCCTTCGGCGCCGAGCGAAAGCGGAAACAGGCGGCCGGCGGCGGCGGCGGCTTCCTGCGCCTTGGCGAGGATGACGCCCGCCTCGCAGGTCATGGTGCCCGATATGGCATCGACCTCGCGGATGCGGTCGAGGCGCCGCAGCGAGAGCACGATCTCGCCGCGCATCGGCGTCTGGCCGCCGACCAGGCCGGTATTGCCGCCTTGCGGCACGAGCGGCGTCTTGCTCTCGTTCGCGAGCTTGGCAATCGCAGCGACCTCCTCGACGGTCCCGGGCCGCAGCACCAGCGGCGAGCGCCCGTGGTAGAGCCCGCGCTCCTCGGAAAGGTAGGGCGCGATCTCGGCCGCGTCGGTGACGGCGTTGCGCGCCCCGACGATCGCCGCAAAGCGGGCGAGGAGGCCCGGATCAATCCGCTCATTGCCCGCAGGAGCGAGGGTGGCCGAGGGGGGAACCAGGTTCATCGCGCGAGAATCCTGTTGACCATAAGGCCGCAATCTATCCTGTGCCGCCGGCCGAGGGAATTCAGCCACGGAGGTCGCCGCCGATCCGCAAAACAAAAAAGCCCCGCCGGTGCCAAAGCAGCGGCGGGGCCAGTCAGGGAGGAAACGCCCGAGGAGGGCCGGGCCGTCCGCAGACGGCCCGAACCGTCGGCGACGCCGACGGTTTACGTGCGCCGATGCTAGCCGGCGAAACTTCTTTGCTTCCTTTTTTCCAATGCTCCCGTCGCCGCCTACCGAGCATCCTGGTCGTGTGCGACCGACACTTTGCGTCCCGCGTCGGCATCCAGGATGGAGGGCTCGGTTGCGAACCAAGGTTCGCCGGTTGCGGGGATTACCGTCATCTCCGTGTCCGGCGGCGTCGGTCCGTAAAAGACGGAAAAGACGACCAGCAAGGAGAGCAGGAGCGTGGAATAAACGATCATCACCGTGAAAGACCAATTGCGAACCGATCGCCGGTCTTCCGGTGTCAGCGTCAATTGCGGGCGTCGCTGCATGACAGCCTCCGGTTGGACAGTGCTTTGTCTCCGCATCAACGATCGGACGACCATCGACCGCACGGTCGTTGCGTGGCGCGGAATTTGTCGCGAGAAGTGTGCCAGGTAAATCAGCCGGATGTATCGCCGGATCGATCGTGACTCGAGGACGCAATGTCAGAAGAAGCGTGATTCCATGGTGGTTTGCGGCCGACTCAGAACGCCGGCGAGCGTATCCTTTGGTCTTGGGACTGAAGTCTTGATCGAGATATCGCCTCGCCCGGGTCGCCTTGCAAGTTGAAGGCGGACGCAGTATCAGATGAATCTTATGCGCCGGCGTAGCTCGCGACTTCGCGACACGCGCATGGAGAATTAGATCATTTCCATCGAGCGGTCTAAGATGCAACGCGCTGGGGTGCGCTTGGACCGATGCGGAATCCTTTCACTACGGGCGGACGACGTTAGATAACGTTAAGGTGCATCAAACTCACCAGGAGGGCACGATGCCTGAAATCAAGCCGCTGATGACGAAGAGCCAGGTGGACGCGCTGAACAGCAATCAATCCCCTCCGGGAGATCGCCGTTACAAGTCGCTGGACCTTCCGGGCGTAACCTCGGATGCGAAAATGATCAGCCAGGACCGTCCGCCTGCGGCCGGCCCGTTTGGAGATCCTGACGCCACCGGATTTGAAAAGAATCGTGAGCTCGCCCGGCGGATCAAGCAAGCCATGCGAGACCTGAAGCCACAGACTGGAGGCGGGCATTTCGTGATCGCGTGGCGGTTGTATCCGAATTCCGATCATCCGCGTTTTCAAACCCCGACGCATGCTTGTGGCTGTGGCTGTGGCTGCGGCTGCGGCTGATCCTGCCGCAGGTCCGGCATGCGGTCTCCGGCCGCTCCGGCCCCACCGGCCGAAGCGCTTCCGGCATCGGCGCCATGACGAGTGACGAGCGACGCCCTGCGGTCGGTATCGGCTACCGAGCCGCCCTCGATGACTGGACGCGCGCGAACATCGAGCGTTTTGACGTCATCGAGATCACGGTGGATCACTGCATCTATGGCGGCAAAGCCGCCAAGTCTGCGATTTTCGATCTGGTCGGCCGGATTCCTCTGACCGCGCACGGGGTCGGGCTTTCGATCGGGACTGACGTGCCGCTCGACCTTGCCTATCTGGATGCCGTCGCGGGAATTGTCGATCGCCTCGAGGCGCCCGCTTACAGCGAGCACCTTGCCTTCACGCGCGTTCCCGGCTGCGATCTCGCCAATCTCCTCCCTCTGCCGAAGACCGTGACCGTCGCCCAATCGATCATCGCGAAGGTACGCGTCGTCCAGTCCCGGATCGGCGTTCCGTTCCTGCTCGAGAACATCACCTACCTGTTCGAATGGCCGGACTCCGACTTGTCGGACGCGGAATTTCTCAACCTGATCTGCCGTGAGACCGGGGCCGGGCTTCTCCTCGACGTTGAAAACTTGCACCTGAATTCTTGCAATCACGGGTTCGATCCCTACGCATTTCTCGACGCCTTGCCGGCAGGCCTGGTGAAGGAGGTGCATGTAGCGGGCGGCGTGACGGTCCGCGAGGACTTTCTGAAAGGGCCGTTCCTTGCCGATTCGCATTCTCATCCGGTGCCCGACGGAGCGCTCGACCTTCTCGACTACGCGCTCGCGCGCCACGCCCCTGCAACCGTCGTGCTCGAGCGCGATGACCGTCTCGATGCCGTAAATGAAATTCTTGACGATGTGGAGCGCATTCGTGCGCGGATATCGTCCCAGCAATCCGAGAACGTTCATGGCCAACCGACTGTTGGATCGGCAGGTTGAGCTCCTCGAATATCTGACGAGCGGCGCCGCCATATTCGGCGACGGCGGCGACGCAGCCCACGAGGCGGCATGGCACGGCATCGACCGCTCCTCGCTCCGGCTCGAGGCGCGCTTCTCGCACGAGAAGCGCATGGAAAAGATCGCTGTGGTCTTTCGGAGGACGCTCAAGATCCTGGGGGATGACGCGAGCGCCGTCGTCCGGGCGTTCGCCGCGGCCTGCCCGCCGGTCGATATCAGCCGGATCGAAAACGCACGCCAGTTCCACGATTTTCTATGCGACCGCCTTCGGTGCGAGCGGCTTGATCTGCCGTTCGTGCGCGATGTCGCGGCCTGCGAGCTTGCCTTTGCGAAGGCCCGCGTCGGCGTCGAAGAGGGGGAGCCGCAAGCACGGTCGGATGAAGATCGAGACGGCATCCGCCGCCGGCGCGGCCTCGTTCTCCTGCGCTGCGTCTACGATATCCGGCCGATCTTCGAGGGCGGCTCGGGAGAAGCCGCCCCGATCAAGCGCGACACGCCGCTCGCCATCGGCATTCCGCCCGGCGCCGACGAGCCGCGGGTGCTCGAGCTGCTTCCGGCCGTCTTCGATCTCGTTGCCGCCCTCGATGATTGGACCGATCCGGCCGCGCTTGGCGCAACGCCAGAGTTGCAGGCGCTCATCCGCGATCTGGCGCAACACGGCGTGCTCGAGGTGCGCGGGTGAGAATTTGCGTCATCGGGAAGTTTCCGCCCATCCAGGGCGGAGTCAGCATGCGGACCTACTGGAGCGCGCATGGCCTTGCGGCCCGTGGGCACGAAGTTCATGTGGTGACCAACGCGAAGGAGGCGCGCGCGCCATTCCGGATGTACATGCGGCCGGAAGACTGGAAGCGCTGCGAGGCGACCTACGGCACCGGGTCGGTGACGATGCACTGGAGCGATCCGATCGATCGCTCGCAGGCGTACATTCCGATGGCCAGTCCGTTCGTCTCGAAGCTCTCGGCCATCGCCGCAAGCGCCCACCTCGCGCGCCCGTTCGATGTCATCTACTCGCATTATCTGGAGCCTTACGGGGTGGCAGGTCATCTCGCGGCGCAGATGACCGGCGTGCCGCACGTCGTCCGGATGGCCGGGAGCGATGCGGGGCGCCTCTGGCACCATCCGCAGCTCGAGGCACTCTATGATCATGTGCTGCGCTCCGCCGAGACGGTGATCGCCGCGGGCGTCGTTGCCAAGCGCGCGGTCCAACGCGGAGTCGCCTCCGACCGTATCGTTCCGGGCGGCCACTTCGCGATCCCGGAGGATTTGTTCACGTCCGTCGGCTCCGCGCTCGACCTTCCGTCGTTGCGGACGGCCGTCGAAGGGGATGCCGACTTTGGCGATCTCATGTGGGGCGAGTTCGCCGGCCAATGGCCCTATTTCGGAGTCTACGGCAAGCTCGGCGAAAGCAAGGGCTCATTTGCCCTGCTCGCCGCCATGCACCGGCTCAAGCGCGCCGGGCTCGAGGTCGGCCTGGTCGCGCTCGCGCACGGAACGTCCGCCGTGGAGCGAAGCTTTCGCGCCCGGGCACGCAAGCTCGGTCTCACAGACCGCATTCTGCAAATACCGTTTCTGCCGCATTGGCGCGTGCCCGAGTTCCTGCGCGGCTCGCTCGCCGCGTGCTGCCTCGAGCAGGACTTTCCGATCGGATTTCATTCTCCCATCATCCCGCGCGAGGTCCTCCTCTGTGGAACGTGCCTGGTCGGCTCGACCGAGGTCATCCGGAAGCTTCCCTTGTACGGACAACTTCCCGATCGTTACGGATGCGTCGCCATCGAGGACGTCAACGATATCGAGGCTCTGGCCGGGCGCCTTGCCGCCATCGTGGAGGATCCGCGTCTCTCCGTCGCGGTCGGTACACGCGGCCGCCACTTTGCGCGCGAGTTGCAACAGGACATGCCCTTTCCGCAGACGCTGGAGCGAATTCTCGAGGCCGCCGCCAGGCGGCAACGGCTGCAGCCGGGCGGACCCGTCGAGATGTCCGATGCCGACGCCGGGAACCGTGGCTTTCCGCTCACGCTGCTTGCCGCGGACGCGATCGGGCGAACCGGCGGCGGTCGAGAAGTTGAGGCTTCGACGGAACGCGCTCCCGATCTGTCTCTTGATCTATGTTGGGCACGCGGCGTGCTGGCCTCTCTTCAACGAGAGATCGCCGACGGCAACACAAGCAGAAAGCCGCTCGTGCCGCCGGTCAAGGTGGAGATTGCGATCGCAGCGGCGGAAGCCGAAGCCGATGATAACGGTCCCGCCGCACCCTCCGATCCGCTGTTTCGGTTGCGCACGGGGCGCTGGGGGATCGCGGATGATGAATTTGCGAGCCTCGTTCCAGTCCGAAATCCGCACCTTCGCATTCTCGAGTTTGACCACGATGTTTCGGAGCTCTTGGGCGTGCGAACCGCCGCCGAGTTTCCCGCGACCGCGACTCCGCTCCCAAGCTACATGGTGGTCTTTGGGCGGTCGGGTGACGGCAGGCGCGAACCGCTGATCGTCGACGGATTGACGGCGCAGATTCTGACGCTCAGCGACGGCACGTGCACCGTTGCGGACATCGTCCGGGAATGGGATCGCCAAACCGGCAAGTCGGCAGCGGCAAGCAACATCGCGTGGATCGAGCGGCTGTTCGTGTCCGACTTGATCGGGCTGCAGGAGGCGCGCGCCGATCCGCCGGTCGGGGATGCGCCGGATCGTCCCGGCCCAAGTGTTAAAACAAGCGTGAAAACAAGATTGAACATCCGGGCTCGGCCGGTCCGGGGCCGACGGAGCAAAGCGAAGCGAACCGTCAGTCGAGGTTGAATCGTGCCGCCAGGCGCCCGCGCGATGACGACTGACGGCTCGCTGGACTTCGCCGCGACGCACGCATAACTTTGGATCCGCTCGGTTCGTGCAAGGGTCGAAACGAACGCGGTGATCGAATGCGGCGGCGAGAGTTCATCGGGGTTCTCGGCGGCGCGGCAGCCGGATGGCCGCTGGGTCTCTATGCGCAGCAACCGGCTTTGCCGATCATCGGATATATCAGCAGCGCGTCCCCCACCGGGCGGATTCCACCCGGGTTCAGTAGGGGTCTGAACGAAGGCGGCTACGTCCAGGACCAGAACGTCGCCATTGAATTCCACCAGGCCGAAGGTCAATACGATCGACTTCCGGCGCTGGCGGCAGACATGGTGCGCCGGCAGGTGAGCCTGATCGTTGCGGGCGGAGGTCTCATTTCAGGGCAGGCCGCGAAGGCCGCGACCACGACCATTCCGATCGTCTTCATCGTCGGTTTTGATCCGGTCAAGATCGGGCTCGTGGCCAGCCTCAACCGGCCGGGCGGCAACGCGACCGGCGTCAGCGTGTATACGACCGAGCTGATTGCGAAGCGCCTGGAGCTCCTGCGCGAGCTCGTTCCGAGGCTGGCGTCGGTCGCCCTGCTGGTGAACCCGAACAACGTCGTCATATCCGACGTCGAGATCAAGGACATGGAGGCGGTGGCAGGAGCCATTGGACTGCGGCTGCTCGTCCTCAAGGCCGGCGCCGAGAGTGAATTCGAAGCAGCGTTTGCTTCAGCGGCAAGCCAGCAGACCGGCGCGCTCCTCATCAGCGCCGATCCGTTCTTCACGACCCGGCGCGATCAGATCGTGGCGCTCGCCGCCCGCCATGCCCTGCCCACGGCCTACCCGTGGCGCGAGTACGTCGAGGTTGGCGGACTTATGGGCTATGGGCCTGCCATCATGGAGAGGTACTATCAGGTCGGCTCCTACGCGGCTCGCATCCTCAAGGGTGCCAAGCCGGGCGACCTGCCGGTCCAGCTGCCGACGACATTCGAGCTGACGCTCAACATCACCACCGCCAAGGCGCTTGGCCTCACGGTGTCGCGATTGCTGCTCGCCCGAGCCGACAAGGTGATGGATTAGAGCAAGTTTCCGATGAGATAGAATCATCGAGCGAAATGGTCTTCACTTGTCCAGGCGCCGGCCCCATGAAGGGCTGCTTTGGTACCAGGACTGAAGTATCCTTGCGGGGCGGCCGCCGATTGCACATTGCTGGAGCCATGGCGTCGGACCTCATGCTCGCCGCTACTGTCGAGCCCATCGAATGAAATGGCGAGGAAGCCAAGCCAGTGCCGTCTCCCCGCAGCGAGCGCGCGGCCGGCTGCTGCGCAAATACATCTCCCTGTTCGTCGCGGTGGTGTGCGTAGCCCTCATCGCCAATGGTCTGATCGATATCTGGTCCTCCTATCAAGCACAAAGGCCCTTGCTGGCCCGTATTCAGCGCGAGCAAGCCGGCGCGGCGGCGGCAAAGATCGGCCAGTTCCTGAAGGAGATCGAGGGCCAGATGGGATGGGCCTCGCAGCTGCCGTGGAGCAAAGATAATCTCGAGGAATGGCGCTTCGATGCCGTGCGGGTGCTGCGTCAGGTGCCGGCGATAACCGAGCTTGCCCAGCTTGATGGCTCGGGGCGCGAGCAGGTTCGTGTATCGCGGCTCGCCCCGGACGTGGTCGGCAGCGGCGCGGACTTCGCTCGGAGCCCGGAGTTTGTCGAGGCCGTGGCGAGCAGGGTCTACTACGGCCCGGTCTTTTTCCGTCAAGAGACCGAACCGTACATGACCTTGGCAATCGCGGGCGCCCGCCCGGAGTACGGCGTGATCGTTGCGCAGGTGAATCTCAAGTTCATTTGGGAGTTGGTACTACAAATCACGGTTGGCAGGCGCGGGCAGGCTTACGTGGTGGATGCCCAGGGTCGCCTGATTGCGCATCCGGACATCAGCCTGGTACTGCGCAACACCGACCTGTCGGAGCTTGCCCAGGTGCAGGCCGCGCGCGCCGCGCCGTCTGCGGCTTCGCCACAGGACGAGCCGATGGCCGTCGACATCCAGGGCCGGCAGGTTCTCACCGCGCATGCCCTGGTCGCGCCGCTCGGCTGGCTGGTATTTGTCGAGTTGCCGGTCGATGAGGCCTACGCGCCGCTCTACGCCTCGATGCTGCGCTCCGGGGCGCTGCTCATGGTCGCGCTTGCGCTCGCATTTTTCGCCGGTCTGTTTCTTGCCCGCAGAATGGTCGTGCCGATCAAGGCGCTTCGGGACGGCGCCGAGCGCATCGGCAGCGGCGATCTCGCGCAGCGCATCTCGATCGATACCGGCGACGAGCTCGAGGCGCTCGGGGATCAGTTCAACAGCATGGCCGCCCGGCTCCAGGATTCGTATGCGACGCTGGAGCGCAAGGTCGAGGAGCGCACGCAGCAGCTTGAGCTCGCCAATCTCGCGAAGTCCCGCTTTCTGGCGGCGGCGAGCCACGACCTGCGGCAGCCGCTGCATGCCTTGGGTTTGTTCGTGGCGCAGCTGCGCGCCCGTATGAACGCGCCCGAGCGTAAACAGGTGATCGGCCAGATCGATGCCGCGCTCGCCGCCATGAACGAGCTGTTCAATGCGCTGCTCGACATTTCCAGGCTCGACGCCGGAGCGTTGACGGCGGAGATCGCCGAATTTCCGGTCGCGCAGCTGCTGGCGAGAATCGAGAGCACTTTCAGCGGTGCGGCGCGCGAAAAGGGATTGTCGTTGCGAGTGGTTTCCAGCAGCCTCTGGGTGCGCAGCGACTTCATCCTGCTCGAGCGGATCCTGCTCAATCTGGTATCAAACGCTGTGCGCTACACGAGGCGGGGACGCATCCTCGTCGGCTGTCGCCGGCGCCGCGGCGGGCTGCGTATCGACGTGTGCGATACCGGGCCGGGGATTCCGCAGGACCAGCGTGAGAACATCTTCGGCGAGTTCTATCGTCTCGGTCAGCCGGGCCGAGACCATCACGGCGGACTGGGACTGGGGCTTGCGATCGTCGAACGGCTCTGCCGCTTGCTCGGTCATCGGATCGAGCTGACCTCGAGCTTGGGCCGAGGCTCCCGGTTCGCGGTCGTGGTGCCGGGGGTGACGACGCCCGCTAGGGTCGCCCGACCGCCCGCTCCGACCCCGGCGGTGCCCGACGTGTCGCGCGGCAAGCTGATTGTCGTCATCGACGACGACCCATTGGCGCTGAACGGCATGGGCGGATTGCTCCGAAGCTGGGGGTGCCGGGTTTTGGCTGTCGAGTCGGGTCAGGCGGCGCTGGACGATCTCGACGAGGCGCCTCCCGACCTGATCATCTCCGACTACCATCTGCCCGGCGGGAAAACCGGGATCGAAGCCATCGAGCGGTTGCGCGGCGCGTTTCGCAGCCAAATCCCGGCGTTTCTTATCAGCGGCGACATCGACCCGGAGCGACTGCGCGAAGCCCGCGCCAGCGGGTACCATCTTGAGCACAAGCCGGTGGACCCGATGATGCTGCGCGCCATGCTCAATCAGTTGCTGAAGAAAGCCCCTGCCGCCGGAGTGCCCCGATAGACGCCACCCGTGCCTGGCGATCGGCCCACCGAAATCGCGTCGAAATCATACTTTGGTCCCCGCGGCCGCATTGGCGCACGATACTTCCGGCTGATTTACCTCCGGCCGGATCGCAGCCAAATCTCGGGCGATGAAGCAAAGCGCCCACCATGCAGCCGCGCCTGATGCTCCGGCGGCCAAGCTTGTCGTCGTGATCGATGACGATCCCCTGGTCCTGCGCGCGATCGGGGGACTGTTGCGCAGCTGGCACTACCGGGTGGTGACCGCGGCCTCGGACCATGCGGCGCTGAGCTGTCTTGCCGAGCACCGGCAATCTCCCGATTTGATTGTCTGCGACTATCATCTCTCGGAGGGCGCAACAGGAATCGACGCGATCGGGCGGCTGCGCAATTCGGTCCCGATCCCCGCCATCCTGATCAGCGGCGACGCGGCATGCGCGCGGCTGGACGAGGTTCGCGCACTTGGCTGTCATGTGCTCCTCAAGCCCGTGAGCTCGAGAGCGCTACGCGCGGTGTTGAAACAAGCGTTCAAGAAGCGCGTTGCTGCCGTGCGGCGGTAGCCATCGCTTTGCGTGGTTGCCTGTCCGCGCGACTCGGAGCGGTTTTCCGATTTGATTGAATCGGAACCGCTCTGATTTTTTTACATGGCCGCATTTTCCAACGGAAAGACGGCGTCCATCTCCGCCTTCGCGAGGGCATGCTTCTTCCGGAGCGCAACTCGATTCAATCTGAGACGATCGCGCTCCAAGGGTGCGGCGTGCACGCGATGGCACGGAGAAATCCGCCCCCAGACCTAAGTATCGTTTGAAGCGATTGGCGCCGACTGCAAAAACCAGCGCGCCCCAGGGACTTCTGCAATGCGTGGGGGATCCGCGGTGCCGACCCGGCGAGACTTCAGGATGATTTACCTCACGTGCGCACGGTAAGACATTGTTGACCATAAGCGCAGGGAAACAAGCGCGATGCAGGGAACGCCTGCGAGTCGTGCAGGGAGGCAAGCATGCAGGCCGCTTATGAGTCGAGCGAATTGTCGGAGGGAGCCAAGCGGCTGCCGGTCCGGCAAAGATTGGACGAGAGTCTGGTGAAATCGATCGCCGCCGGTGACCGCTATGCCATGCAGGTGCTGTTCCAGCGGCACAACGTAAGGGTCTACCGTTTCGTGCTGCGCATGACCAGAGATGCGATCTTGTCCGAAGACATCACGAGCGAGGTGTTTCTCGATGTCTGGCGGCAGGCCCGTTCGTTCGAGGCGAGGTCCCAGGTGACGACTTGGCTCATGGCAATCGCGCATCACAAGGCGGTTTCAGCGATGCGGCGCCCTTCGGAGGCGCAACTGGAGGAGTTGACCGCGGAAGCGATCGCGGACCCGAGCGATGACGCCGAGACCGCGATGGAGAAGGAGGACCGCAGCAAGATCCTGCGGAAATGTCTCACCCGGCTGTCACCCGCCCACCGGGCGATCATCGATCTCGTCTATTATCATGGCAAATCGGTCGAGGAGGTCGCACACATCGTCGGCGCGCCCAAGAACACCGTCAAGACGCGCATGTTTTACGCGCGGAACCATATCGCGAGAATGCTCGCGGCCAAAGGCATCCGGGAGGCCGTGGCAAATTGAAAGGATCAGGCGTTCTGAAAGAATGTTGAAAGCGCGGCGGGCAAGGTTGAATGGATGTTGGCCGGAACCGCAGCCAGCCGTCCTATGATGCGACCGGCGGCAACTCCCATCCCAATTCGATCACGGTAATCACGGCCTCGGTCCGGTTGGTCACCTTCAATGCCCTGAGAATGGCAGTGATGTGATTCTTCACCGTCGGTTCGGCCAGGTCGAGCACCCGGCAGATTGCCTTGTTGCTTTTCCCCTGCATCATCAGGCTGAGCACTTCGAGCTGTCGACCCGTCAATCCGACATCGCCGGGGGAGACACGCGCTGGACTTGCGGCGGGGCGCCTCGGCGCGGTTTCCGAGAGCATCGGCTCATTGCGGGACAGGATTTCGGGGGGAATGTAGATACCGCCCGCGAACACCAGCTGCAGGGCCGTGCGCATCACCTCACGGGGAGCGGATTTCGGTATGAAGCCCAGCGCGCCAAGATCGAGGGCCTTGACGACGCTGCTGCGGTCTTGCTGAGCCGAAAGGACCACGATCGACATCTCCGGGCGCCGCTCACGCAACTCGGCGAGCAGCGAGAAGCCGTCCCGATCCGGCAAGCTCAAATCAAGCAGGACAAGTCGGATGTCCGCGTGCTCGGCGATGAGCGCCATCGCCTGGCGACTATCCGGGCCCTCCATGATGACGGCATCGCTTTTCAATTCCTTAAGGACGCCGCGCAACGCCTCGCGAATCAAGACGTGATCATCGACCACGAGAATCTTCATCAAATGCGAGCCTTCCGTTCATTCGCGTGCGGAGAATACGTGAATCCAGGAACGAAAGCACTGGCCTTCTGCATGTTGAGCGCAGCGGCGTCGGTTACTCGGCACTTGAGCGAATTCAACCCCGCGGCGCCGCTGCTCGCCGCAGCCGGTCGTTGATCGCTTCGCCGAGGCCCTCATCCGGCACCGGCATGACCGCGATCATGGTCACGCCTTGGTCGGCGTCGAGCGAACGCAGGTGCGAAAACAGCTGGGCCGCCGCCTCGATCGGATCGCCGCGGGCCGACAGGTTCAAGACGCGCGCCGCACATTCCGCGCCCGGCGGCAGCGCCGGACCGTA
>WNGQ01009615.1_pt1 | contig 12757 bp, 16 predicted proteins | sample 5407661 | NCBI WGS metagenome assembly WNGQ01 (sample SAMN13153382, study PRJNA577476) | soil metagenome | isolation source: 60 cm soil or saprolite under Garry oak tree replicate 2 | place: USA:California | collected 2016-06-15
CAGGGCCGACCGCGATCATGTGCGCGGAAGCAGTCTGGTGGCGTTGCCATCGCTCATTAATTTCCGATTATCTCAAAGCCCGCGGCGTTGAAGTGATTCACATCCTCGGCGAAAAGAAAACCGAGCCGCATCCGTTTACTTCTGCCGCGCAAATCGTGAATGGTGACTTGAGTTATCGTCCGCGCAGCCGGCGTTGATACGTTCGTCCGCGGCAATGAATGTCTTATGAAAAACGTTAGAGATCGCCAGATACTTGTCCGGCTTGCCCAGTCACGAACCACTAAGGCGTAATACATCGCTTCAAATTGTGGCCAGCTCCAATGCGGAAAACTTCCATCCGACGGGTACCAACGCAGAGCTTACTGCTGAGAGGTCTCTTCGGGCGTAAACGTCTGCCCCTGAGAATTCTGTTGGGGAGTCGCCGTAGCCGCCGCTCTTTTTGCGGCCCATCTGGCTTTCATCGCAGCTGAGAGCTGCGCACGTCGTTCGGGTGTGATCTGGCGTTTTTTCTTCACTTCCTTGAAAGAAATCCGTCCGCTCGCGCCCGCAGGTTTGGGCGCGGTCTTCTCGTCCGTTTCAATCACGGTGCCCGTTTCATCGAAAACGCGAATCACCGCATTGTGTGGGCGGCTGTTAAACTTGGCAAAGCTGATTGCATTACTGACTGCGTTTGGTCCGGCATACCACAGTGGACTGTATCGGAGTGCATCGGAAATTAGATCGACGCCGCGTTTATCGGCTCGTGGCCGAATCTTGTAAACGTGTGTAGAAATCGTCGGTGGCGCAGGGGGCCGGATCATTCGCCACTTCGCTTTCAAGACCGATTCCAGCGATGTGTAGCAATGTGAAAAGGCGGACATCCCGTGAAGTTGCGTGAAAACAAAACAAATTGATAATCCGCTTCCTCCCGACCGTCGAGAACAAAGCTATTCTGACGGTTGGCACCGTTGACCTGCTCCGGCACGATTTACAGCTCTCGATCCGTTTCGCTGAAAGAGATCACCCGTTCGATATTGCCTCCTGAATCGAGGATGCGAATCTCGCCTGAGCGAAAACTAGCGGTCTATCCAACTCCGCGGCAATTTGCGTCACGTCACCGGTGGACAGAAACCCTACATTGTCGATCTGCGCTGCGCCGAGTTAATGGACTGTCGCGTCGTAAATTTCGTCGGGCGGCCGACGCGCTTAGGTAATGACTAAATCAGGCGCGCAAGCGGCGTGCGACTCTTTATCCTTTTTAGTGGCTGCCGGTGGTGCCAGTGCCGCCTGTGGTGGATTTGGATTTGCCCTCAACACCGCCGCCACCTTTGACGTCTTTTACCGGCTTCAGGTCACGAATTATGGCGTCCTTTATGTCCTTTTTGACTCGGCGCCAAGCGGATCGAACTACATCGATGTTTGGGATTTGTTTCTTCATGCTCAAACCGCCTCCCCAATTATTTCGTAGCAACGTTTTAGCGACGAGTTCCCGGCGAGAGCAAGCCGAAAAGCTGTTTGATCGCGTGCGTGCGTGGAATCGGCGCTGACTCCGTGACTTTCATTCAGCATGAAAATCGGTATATGTCTCTGGTCATTTTGCGCCCGTAGCTCAGCTGGATCAGAGCAACGGATTTCTAATTGGCCTAACGAGTTTTGCGCACGTTTGCACCGCATTGCGTAGCGTGTTTTTCATAGGTAAACCTAACGAGTCCGATTTGCGGTGCATTTCGTGGAATTGCGCATTTTTGCAGCAAAAAATTGCCGCACCGTAGAAGCGACCGTGAAAGAATAGGTCGCGTAGGGCGTGTTTTCGGTTGACACAAAGACAAGATCCTTGGCCTAATCGTTATAGCGGAGGTTTCATTGACGTGACCCTATTCGGCGCGGGTGTATTGGGATGGCTTCTCGGACGTGCTTCTTCTCATCAAGCTGAAGCAGAAGCAGCGCGCCTGCCGAGATTCCTGGCACCGCAGCAGGAACTCCCGCAGCAGCAAGAATTATTCGAAGCAAACGTGGAAGTTGAGCAACTGGGCACGGATTCAAATAAGTTATACGATCCTGCGGCAAGCGAACTAGCTAGTAGGTTGACCACTAAATTGCACGAGGCAGGTTCCGCCAAATTAAAAAGCGGTGACTTAGACCGGGCCATAGCGGATTTCAGTGAAGCAATCGAACTCAATCCGGAGGATCGGGACGCTTATTTGAAGCGTGCCCGTGCGAAGAGCGCAAAAGAAGACTTAAACGGGGCCATCGCTGATTTTACTCGGGTAATTGAGCTTGATCCTAGAAACTACAACGCTTACGACGAGCGCGCTAACGAGAAATTCCTCAAAAACGATTTAGACGGTGCTCTCGCGGATTACAATTGTGCTAATGAACTTTTTGCCAAACAAGCTCGGATGTTTGTCGAGCTTTCCGCCGTCCTGGACGGAAAGGAGATTTGGCTGAATTGGAAACAAAACACCGGGGTGGGCTCGGTTCTTGTTGGGCCTATGGGACACACACGAATAACCAGACAAGGCTGGTTAGCGCTCGAATAGAGTTGTCATATTTATTGTTTTCATTTCTTGTTGAGGCTGGATTGTTGAATGGCATTAACTGCAATCCAGCTCCGGGCGGAAGCAGGAATTGGAGGCTTATCGGGTCGGGCTCTCGCGGAGCAGATTCAGCTGTATCATACCGACATCGCCGCCTTCGCTAAGCTGCAAATCTGCAATCTCAAACACCGGCGGTCCGTCGACTGGGCTCGGTGCGGTACCAGCCAACTGAACGAGGACTTGCTTGGAACTAGAATTCAGGACAACGGATGCAATCTCAAGCAACGGGGAGAAGTCGATCGTAGTAATCTGGCACGGGACCGTCACGAAGACAGCCGCCTGGCCCCGCTGTGATAGCGTGAGTTGGACCGGCGTAGCCTCTACATTCGGCACCAGTTCCAGTCCCGCGACCCTAAACGAAGGCGAACCCATGATTGGCCTCTGCTGTTGAGACGGAGTCAACCGAATAGTGCCAAGGGTTTCCCCTACGGGCTGGATCTTCGCAATCTCGAAACTCGCGTGCAAATTCATCGCGGGTTGCGGCTGTTGAGAAGGAGCCAGACGCATCGTGGCGATCTTGGATATGAGCCGCACTTGCAAAACGCCCACCTTGAATGTCGGTCTCAGTTGTATAGCGGCGATCTCGAAGGAAAAGGTGAGTTGAACGGAAGTCTGCATCGTACCAGACGGTTGCGGCTTGGCCACCGCAGTGGCTGGGGGCTTATTTACTGGAGCAGTTGGGATTTGGGTTGCCTCAGGCACGTTTGCAGGTGTGGTTGTTTGCGGAAATACGGGCTCAGAGGAAATGGCAGTTGGGAAATCAGACGCGCACTCAGTGACCGCCTCGGCCGCGGGGGATTGAATCGCAGTGAAAGTCGTTTCGTACGGCATAGGTTCCCCTTGTTCGATCGATCCAATTTCAGTCTCGGCTGACGTTACCACGGCGGGCAGTGCGATCTCCTCCGTGCGTGCGGGAATTTCACTCGGCTCTTCTGTCGTTATCGGTGAAGGTCCGCTTATTTCACCTGATTCGGAGAGGAGCCGTTGCTTGGCTTCGCGCCAATCCGAATCTGCGTCGCCCGGGATCGCAAATCTGCGGCGGTGTTCGGAAATGAAGTAGGCGCGGAGGCGAATCTCCTCGTCCGACGGCTCGGTAAGTCGTGCCGCCTCGGGAGACATTGGGACGGCTGCCACAGCCGGAGCTATTTCAGGCGTCTGCGGGACACTTGGCTGCGGGGTTTCCGCTGTTTGTTCGAAAGCTGGCCACGTGAGCGGCGGCAATTCGCCATCTGGCTCTGCCTTGCGGTAAGCCTCGTGCGAAAAAGGTTGGCCCTCTTCGATAAGTGCAACTTCAGTCTCGGCTAACGTTACCACGGCGGGCAGTGCGATCTCCTCCGTGCGTGCGGGAATTTCACTCGGCTCTTCTGTACTTATCGTAGAAAGTCCGCTTGATTCAGCTGGCTCTGAATTAAACCAAGCTGGATTCCTTTCGATGCTAGAACGCTGCAGAAAGCCGTTGACGGGTTGCGCTCGCCATTTCGCTCCCCAAGAGATGCCGGAGATTGTGAGTTAAGACGCGCAACCATAGGCACAATAACGGGCGTCATCAAAATTTTCCCTCCGAACGAAATAATGGAATGTCACGATCCACAAATTCGATCACGGCTTTTCGGATCACCCAACCCGCCGATACTTTCATTTGGCCAGCGATAACATTCACACGGGACAATACCGCTTTGGGCAGACTGACAGTCAGACGAACCATTGCTTTCGTGGGAGGTGATTTCCGGGTCTTGCTTCGCTTCAACCTCACATCACCATTCTTCACCAGCATGGTGCACGACTCAAGCGTTATTTGTCTTTTATTTCTTAGGCACAAGAACGTCCAATCTCATTGGCTGTCCGTAGCGGCCCGCCGTGAACAGGCTCTGCGGAAGCTTGGTTGCCGAATACTTGCCAAATAGACTGCGGATTCTTGCGTTTTGGTTCGGCTCGTTGCGCATGCGCCAAGTTGCCATTTCTCATAGGTAAATCGCCTGTTGAGAGGGAGTGGGTCGGCCGGGACTCGAACCCGGAACCAACGCCTTAAAAGGGCGCTGCTCTACCGATTGAGCTACCGACCCCGAAAGAAATGCTTTAATCGAGCTGAGACCCCGCTGCAACATTGTAGGGCAGGCGCTCCGCCTACCAAATTTGTGAAAATGGCGAGCGACGCGCTTGCCCTACAATTTTAGAAGAGCGAGCAAATCGCGGAGCGAATTTTTCTTTCGGTCCAATTGAAAGATCGACAATCCAGCGGCAGTGCCCGCTTTCCAGTCGCGCTGGGGATCGTCGCCGACGTGCAGGACTTCGTTCGGCTGGAGGCGAATCACGTTCAACGCGAGCCGAAAGATTTCCGGATCCGGCTTGTCCGCGCCGAGCTCGCTCGAAAGAAAAACGTGTTTGAAAAACTTCGAGACGCCGAGTTGCTCCAAAATCATCCGCAAGCGTCCGTCAAAATTCGAAATGACCGCGAGCTGAAACCTCGGAGATAATTTTCCCAGAACTTCAACAACTTCGGGGTAAAGCTCCCAAACGCCGGCCTCGGCGAAATGTTCGTAGGCGATCTCAAAAAAATTGTCGCGATCAAGCTCGCCCAGCGTCGGCGAGGTTTCATCGAGGACAAGATTGACAAGTTGACGCCACCAATCTTTGTCGTCGTTTTCGCGTGGGCCTTCGATCGGCGCGCGTTCTGGCATTGCGTTCCAGGCGTTGTTGAACGCGCGATCGAGTTGTGCGCTGTCCCATTTCAATCCAAGGTCGCGCGCAACCAGCGCATAATGATAGCCGACGCCGCGCGGCAGATAGAAGAGCGTGCCGGCAGCGTCGACAAAAATCGCTTTTAGTGTGTTTTCCGGTTTATTGTTTGTGGCCATGAATTCTCAGACCGCCGATTGAATTGGCCCTGCAGGAATCTTAATGGTTTATGAAACTTTCGCATAAGATCGGCAAAATTTTTTCACGCGAAGCTCACCTGCGCGGACTGCGGCGGTTGGAGAGAAGATTGCATCCGCTTCCGGTTCGCCGGCTCCTGGCACAAGTGGATCCAGCTCGCCTTCACGAGATTCAATCCCGCTACGCAACATCGACAGATGATGCGGAAAATTACAGAAAATACCTTGCAGCATTCGATCGGTGGTTGGAAGTGAACGTCCAACGCGCTCAGGACTTGCAACTCCACCGCTCACCGCCGCTGGCGATTCTCGACATTGGCTGCGGCGGGGGGTTCTTTCTGTTTGTTTGCCAGCGGCTTGGCCATCGCTGTTTGGGGCTTGATACTGGCGAAGACTGTCTCTTCAGTGATCTCATTGAGTTGTTCCAAGTCGAACGCAAGATCTATAAGATTCTCGCTTTCGAACCGTTGCCCGACCTTGGGGGTAGATTCGATTTGATCACTGCGTTTGCCACCGGCTTTAACGTCGATCGGCAAGGTCGCCGCGTCTGGGGTGTGGATGAATGGAATTTCTTTCTGAATGATCTTGCGCGGTACTTGCGCCCCAGCGCCAGAGTTTTTTTTGGAATAAACACCGGAACTGACGGTCGTCGTTATCCAGATAAAGTTCGCGAATTTTTCGCACGCCGCGGCGCGGTGCTGGAGCGAAATCGCGTTTATTTTCCCGGCGGCTCTCTTGCGCCGGCTCAGTAACGGGCAAATCGTAATCGCCGATGTTGTCCGCCGAGCACAACGATCCGATTAGCGCGAGGATTCTCGCCGTTTCCACGGCCAGGATCGGAGTGTGCAAGCCGTCGATCGCCGACGCCTCGGGTAAATAAAGTGTCCGGGCCGCGTCGAAAAAGATCGCTTTTGGCGGCGTCTCTTTGTTTTTTGTAGACATGAACGGGCCCAATCGATGGAAGATCGCTTTTCTTGTCCTTCCAACTTTTGTTGTCGGCGCGGTCACGGGCGCATTTTTCGTGATGGGCTCGGCGAAAGATGAAATGCTGCGAAACGGCGATCCGCGGCGCTGGTTTTCGAATACCCCGGATCGCTGGCGGTCGGAAATGAAACTGACGCCCGATCAGGAACAGAAAATCCGGCCGATTCTGCAGCAGATCGACGATGAGCTGACCAATTTGCGCGCGCTGGATTTACGCGAGACGGAAGGAATTCTCTCGCGCGGGGAAGATCGTATCGATGCGATCCTGACGCCGGAACAGCGGCCAAAGCTTCACAAAACGTTTGAGCTGCGCCGGCAACGCGTGCGCGATTGGCTGGGTGTGAACGATCCATGAGGTTGAACGGCGAGTCGTTTTTTGCTTTGCAAAGTCGATCGGGCTGTTTTCCATCATCCGCGTGATGAAGCGTATCGATGAGTTGTGCGCTTTGCCGCCGCGGCCGCAATCCGCGGGCGAAGAATTGGCCAATACCATCAGCCACGGTATTGGATTGGTAGCCGCCCTGATTTCCGCGCCGATTTTGCTCTTGGCGGTGTCGGACCGCGGCAGCACTGGCTTTTTTATCGGCACGATCGTATTCGCAATTACGATGTCGATCTTATATCTCAGCTCGACCTTCTACCATGCTTGGCCCAGCGCGCGTGGAAAATCTCTTTGGCGTGTAATTGATCATTCCGCGATCTTTTTGTTAATCGCCGGCACATACACACCTTTCGGGCTGGGTCCGATGCGCGGCTCGGGAGGCTTGTTCTTGCTCGCAGCCATCTGGATGCTGGCCGTTTTCGGCGTGGTGATGAAGGCAACGCGCGGCACCGAGAGTTATTCCAAACTGTCGATTTCCCTTTATCTCGGAACGGGTTGGCTGGGGCTGGTCGTGATTCGGCCGCTCGCCTTGGCAATTCCGCTATCGGCCCTGCTTTGGTTGCTTGCCGGTGGCATCGCTTACACGACCGGGGTGTTATTTTTTTTGAACCAGCGCCTTCGCTATTCGCATTTTATCTGGCACGTGTTCGTTCTCGGGGGCACGAGTTGTCACTTTGCTGCCGTCATATCCTGCATCGCCTGACACGAAATTGGCTATTTGGGTGTAGTTTTTTTCGCCGCGCGTTGGACAATCTAGCTTGAGCGTCGGATTAATTCGCATGCTGCCGGTCGAGCATAACGATCCGATCAACGCCAAGATCCTCGCCGTTTCGGAGGACAAGATCGAAGGCTTCGTGCGCGAGCCGTTCGAAGAAATCGCACGCCGCTCGGGCGTGGATGTCGATGTTGTAATGGCGCGGATCGCGGCGATGCTGCGCGCGAGGACGATTCGCCGAGTCCGGCAAACATTGCTCGCGACCAATCTCGCGGACGGCGCGTTGGTGGCGTGGAAAGTTCCCGAAGATAAAATCGACAGCGCGTTTGATTGGATGTTTCAGCGCGATCCGTTCTCGGGTCACGTGGTTGTTCGTTCCACTGAAACCGCGAGCGCCGGCTCGGAATATAAACTTTGGACGACTCTGAAAGTGCCGCATGGATTTTCACTGCAAAAACATTGCGAATTGCTCACGCAAAAAGTCGGCGCCGAAAAATTCCGGATCATGCCGGCGAAAGGAATTTTCACGCTCGGCGTCGGTCACGTCCGCCGAAAAACAATTGAACCGGGAGAGAAAGGAGACGCGCCGGCGAAAATGATTCGGGTGGAGGTTGTCGATCTTGGCGAGCAAGAGTGGAACATTTTGCTGGCATTGAAACGCGAACTCGCGCCAGAGGAAATTCGTCCGAATCTGTGGCAGTCGCGCGCAAAAGAAGCGGGAGTGAGTTTGGAAGAATTTTATCGGGTGGCCGAAGATTTGAGCGCGCGCAAAATCATCGGGCGTTTTTCAACATTCCTCGAACACGTCAAACCTTCGCAGACCGGCGTTCGGGTCACGCGTTTCAACGCATTGTTTCATTGGGCGGTGCCATCCGGGCGCGAGATCGAGACCGGCGGCGAAGTCGGCCGGCATCATATTCTCACTCATTGCTACTGGCGCGAAGCCGGCCCGGAATTCAAGAACGTGAACATTATGGCGGTCGCGCACGGCACCGACAAACAACGGCTCCTCGATCACAAGGCCGCAATCGATCGACATCTACAGTCGTGCGGCATTCCCGTTTCCTACACCAATATTTTCTGGGGCGGGCGGAGCGAGATCAAACCGTCTGAAATTTCGCCGAAAGTTTACCGGGAATGGATACGCCAGATCGATCCCCAGACGGCGTAATCTGGGCGCGGGGGCTTGCTTTGACCACGCTGACCGAAAAGCTGCGCAACGAACTCGATCTCAACAGCGCCGAGATCGGTGACGCGGTCACGCTGCTGCTTACGTCCGAAGTCGACGACCAGACGAAAGCGGAGTTCTTGACCGCGTTGCATAAAAAAGGGGAAACGGCCGAAGAAATTGCGGCTTTCGTTCGCGCGTTGATGAAGCGCGCTGTCGATCCGATGATCGCACCCGCCGATATGCCCGGGCCGATGGTGGACGTTTGTGGCACCGGCGGGGATGGCATCGATTTGTTTAATGTCTCGACCACGGTGGCATTCGTGGTGGCAGCCGGCGGAGCGGTGGTGGTGAAGCATGGCAATCGCCGGGTTACATCCAGCTGCGGCAGCGCCGATGTTCTTGAACAACTCGGCGTGCCGATCGACTCAAGCGACACGGACTCGGTTTTCTATTTGCGCGGCAATATCATCCAGCATTTCGCGCGCTGGCGGAGATGCGTCAACGCCTGGCGCAGCAAAATGTGCGCACGATTTTTAATGCGCTTGGACCGCTGTTGAATCCAGCGCGCCCGTCGCGGCAGTTGATCGGTGTCTTTGATCCGCGGCTGACCGGAATCTTTGCCGAAGTTCTGCGTGAGCTCCGCCATGAGCGCGCCTGGATCGTGCATGGCCTCGGCGATAATGGGGCCGGTATCGACGACATTTCCGTGAGCGGCGCAACCACTGTCGCGGATCTCGCCGACGACAAAATTACGTCTGCGATCCTGGATGTGAGCTGGCTTGGTATTCCGCGCGCCCCGGTCGGCGAACTGCAAGGCGGAGACGCGCGCAAGAACGCCGCCACGATCGAGAAAATTCTCGCCGGGAAAATTTCTCACGCAAAACGCGACATGACGATTGCGAATGCGGCGGGAGGGTTCGTCGTTGCCGGATTAGCGCGCGATTTGAAAGAGGGAATTGAGTTAGCGCGCGAAGAAATCGACAGCGGTCGCGCGTTGGGGAAATTGCGAGCGCTGCAAAATTTTATGCCGAAGAGGTCGGCCTAGCTGACCAGATTTTGTATGACAGGCGCTCCGCCTGCCGAATTCTTGGCAAGGCAAGCGACGCCCTTGCCCTACAGTTTATCGCGCGAAAGCTTCGCGATAAGAGCGGTCTAGATTTTTGAGCAACGCGACTGCGAATTGGTGGCGATCGACTTGTTCGCCGCGGCCAATCCGTCCTTTGGCGGATCGATCCAACGCCATCGCTAAAGAAATCGCGCGTGGGCGGAGCTCTTCCGAAAAATCTTCTGGTTGGTGGTTCACATTCACTCCGATCCCGATGATGGCGATGTGCGGCGCGTTTCTTTGGGCGCGCATTTCGACGAGAGCACCGGCAATTTTTTTGCCGGCGACAATAACATCGTTAGGCAATTTAACCGTGGCTAGTAGCGCAAATCCTTTAGAAATCGTGTCAGCAACTGTGCGCGCGGCCCACTCAGCCAATTGTGCCGACGCCCTGATGTCGATCTTCGGCCGAAGCAAAAATGAGAACCAAAGTCCTTTTCCAGCGGTCGATTCCCAGGAATTAGTGCGTTGACCGCGTCCGGCTGTCTGGCGTTCCGCAAATACGACCAAACCTTCTAGCGTCGATGGCGAAGTGCGTTCCAAAACGGAATCGTTCGTGGAAGTTGTCGTCTCCAAAACGAAAATCTCCCGTCCGATTGTGCATCCACTCAGCGCATCGCGGATTTCATCTTCTGATAACCGGGTCATCGCGTCGTTGGTTTTTGAATCTAGGCCTAAGGCTGCGACCCTGACCCCAGAGCCCGCTCATCCTGCGAGCGGCGTTAGCTCGAGAGAGAAATCGACGGCGCGGGGCGAATGCGTAAGCGCGCCGATGGAAATGTAATCAACCCCGGTGACGGCAATTTGCCTGACGTTTTTTAGAGTGACACCACCACTCGCTTCAAATTTCACTTTATTTTTGCCAAGAGCGATTGCTTCACGAATCTGTGCCGGCTTCATGTTGTCGAGCAGAATCAGATCGATGCCGTCGATTTCCAAAAACGTGCGGACTTGCTCGAGGGTATCGGCCTCCACTTCGATTTGAACATTCGGTCGCGCCTCGCGGACCTTATGCACTGCTTTTGCAAAAGCGTCGAATCCCGTGTTCGCGGCGAGATGGTTGTCTTTCAAAAGCACCATGTCGAAGAGACCGAAGCGATGATTGGCCCCGCCGCCGGCGACCACAGCCGCTTTCTCGAGCGCGCGAAGGCCGGGCGTCGTTTTACGGGTGTCGAGAATTTTCACGCGATCGTTTGCGGCAGCGTCGACAAACTTTCGTGTCAGGGTTGCGATCCCGGACAGTCGCTGCAAAAAATTCAGCGCCACGCGCTCCGCTTTCAAAATTGGGCGCGCTGATCCTCGAAGGTTGATCACATTTTCACCAGCGTTGACCTCGCTGCCATCATTTCGAAGCACCGCGACGTCCAATGTCGAATCGACGCGCCGAAAAACTTCCACGGTCGTTTCAGTTCCGGCGAGAATGACTCGCTCGTGCGCAACGATTCGCGCCATCGCCTGCTGATTCTTCGAGACAAAAAAATCCGTCGTGACGTCGCCATCTCCGAGGTCTTCGCGCAAGGCGATTTCGATTGGATCGACCATTGCCGGTTTCATGTGGCGGCGGCCAGTCCTGGCGCTTGATAAATGCATTTGCCGCGGACGTAAGTTTCGAGATTAGCCTGCGGTCCGCCGCGATAAATGCAAAGCGCGACCACATCCTCGGCGGCAAGCTCCACCAGAGCCTGTTGATTTTGCGGGTACGGCAGGAGCGCGGCAAGATCGACAACGATGAGATCGGCTTCTTTGCCAGCGTCGAGTGTGCCGATGATACTGACTTTCCCGAGTGCACACGCGCCGCCATGGGTGGCGAGATAAAATGCTTCGCGCGGACGAAGTGGTCGCAAATTTGGTTCGTAGGCGCTGCGCGCCTTTTGCACTTCGATCGCCGCGCGCATCACCTGCCACATATTTAGCTCCGGTCCGCCGGCGACATCGGAACCGAGTCCGACATTGATTCCGGCTTTCAAAAGTTGGTCCAACTTCATCAAGCCGCTGCCAAGAAAGAGATTTGAGCTCGGACAATGGGCCACGCTGGATTGCGCAGCCGCGATGGCCGCGATCTCTCGTGGATTAAGATGAATGCAATGACCAAGCACGGTGTGCGCCGTCAGCATTCCACATTTTTCATACACATGCGTGTAGTCGCGTGCGCTCATGTAAAGATGATGCACCTTTTCCAGTTCCTCGCGATTTTCGGCCAAATGTGTTTGCAGATATGCTTCGAGTCGTGCCGCGAGCTCGGCGGCGCCACGCATCATTTTTTCCGAACAAGTGACAGCGAAACGCGGGCTGAAAGCGTACTCGAGCCGGCCTTCTTCGGCCCGATGCCATTTACGGCAAAGGCGTTCGCTCTCCAGGAGTGAAATTGAGAGCACCTTTTTCGGCTGAAGCTTCCCGTAGGAACTGAGGTCCATCATTATTTTCCCGAGAATTGCGCGGATGCCGGTTTGTTTGGCGGCCTCGAACCCGACCTCGCAACTGTCCTCATAAATTGCCGCGTAGGCCATCACGGTGGTCGTGCCATTGCGCACCAGTTCGCGAAAGAACCGTGGCGCTTCCGCTCGCGCTTTCGGTCCAGTAAACTCGCGCTCGGCCGGGAAGATATGTTGCCGCAGCCACGGAAGCAGCTCGCTTTCCCCGCGCGCGACGACCGAGTACTGCGGCAAATGCGTGTGGCAATCGATCAGTCCCGGAAAAATTGCCATTCCTCTTCGGTCGAGCCAACGAATTGAGTTCGGTCGGCGCCGGCGCAGATCATCGTAGTCGCCGCTTTCCAAAATCCGCCCGTTGTCGATGATCACAGCGCCGTTGGGGCGGCCGCGCAAAGTGCCGAATTCTGGCGCGTCGATCAAGAAGCCGCGAAGGCCGAACGGGCTAGTGTCGCTCTGCATAAACCGCGGCCGCTATCAAACCATTTTGGCTGTGAGCGCCGCAACACCGCAATTCAGAGC
>WNGQ01005219.1_pt1 | contig 12756 bp, 9 predicted proteins | sample 5407661 | NCBI WGS metagenome assembly WNGQ01 (sample SAMN13153382, study PRJNA577476) | soil metagenome | isolation source: 60 cm soil or saprolite under Garry oak tree replicate 2 | place: USA:California | collected 2016-06-15
ATGCCTGGTCCCCTCAGACGCCTTTTACAGAGGGACACAGTAGCGCCAGCCCCACTTTAGCAAACCTGTTCGGGGTAAGATACATGGCCTGGAAAGGGGTAAACAACGATTTTATTTGGTGGTCGAGTTTCGACGGCAATGCCTGGTCCCCACCAGAGCTTCTCACTGATAGACACAGTAGCACTAGCCCCGCTTTAGCCCACGAATTGCGCAACGAGGTTGTGGAAGAGCTTTTCGCTGAATGAGAGAGCGAAAGGCTCCCAGAGCTGGAGCTTGTACGTCTGAGAGGTAGCAGTCACAGAGGGAGAAGGAGCAAAACGAGCAGCAGATGAGAGCAACTGAGGCAAAGGTAGGTCCAGAAGGCATGTGCATCCGCTCGGAGAGGCACGCCTTTCCGAGGAGAGCTGCCCTCGTCGCCCAGGCCAGGGCGCTACAGCTGGGTGGGCAGGCCGAGGAAGGAGGAGAAGGCATCAGGCACACCGAAGAGCTGGATCGTGATCCGGCTAGCAGTGGGGGCGCGGGCATTGCGCGCCAACCGCTCGGCAAAAGAGAGACGGGAATGCGCCCGCTGCGCACGAGAGAGAATGGGCGGCGATGGTGCTGGAGGTGGCGTCAGGGCCTGCTCAAGCGTCAGGTCCACCCGTTGGCGGCGCACGAGCTGCATGCAGGTGCGCCGATGCTCTCTGCGACTCCAATCACGCCAGAGCAGAGGAGCAGAGCCAACCGAGAGCGGATGCAGCAGCAGACTGACCCGACGCGGCTTTGTCGTCTTTGGGCCGTGCCACTGACACTGCTCGCGCAAGGGGCACGCGCGACAGTCGCCGATCCTGGCGGCGTAGAGCACCCGCAGGCTGCCATTGGCTTCGCGACGCTGTTCGGTTGGGTGCAGCGCCTTGTCCGCCGGACAGCGCAAGGTCCCGTCCGGCTGGAGAGGAAAGGCTTCTCCAGAGAAGCGGCCCGCCTTCCAGGACGTGGCGACCGAAGGCTTGTCATAGCCCGCCGAAGGCCCATGCTCCTCCAGGGCCTCGGGGACAGCGGGAGCAAACTCGGTCGTGCGCAGCACGGTCGGCTCAAGCTGATGGCCCAGCTCCAGACGCAGGTTCCATACCCATTGGCTGATCACTTGCCAGGCTTCCTGCCCACAAGGAGCGTGAGAGCACCAGCGATCCGGGTCCTGTTCCTGGTCTTCATCGGCAAGAGTCGGTTCAAAGGCCCCACGATGCAGATACAGTTCGACCACATCGGAAGCGGTGAACGCCTGCTGCGGCAAATTGCTGAAGAAGAGTTCGTAGACGACGCCCGCACGCGTGACGCCAACCCGGCTCTTCTTTTTGTCGGCTGGATGGGTCGCCACCACCACGCGGCAGCGCACGCCATTAGGTCCCACAGGCACATCGGGGCAGTCGTAGAGGGCGCGGGTGATCTGGCTTTCAGGACGACGCTGGTGCTGATCGGGGGGCAGATGCAAGCGAGCCTGGACCTCGGGGCGCTCCAACACGGCATAGTCCTTGCCGCGCATCACGAACGAAAAGCCAGCCAGATCGGCGACGATGGCACCCGTCCCATATTGTCCATCCAGACGGAGCAGGGCGCTCGCCTTTGGGAGCTGGTACGCAGCAAGATAGCTCCCGATGGCCGAGCGCGCGCGATGCAGTTCCTCCCGGTAGAGCCCATTGCCTCGATGGCCGAACGAGCCGAGCCACTGGTAGGTGTGAGCCTGCGAGACGGCGGTTCGGGTACGGACGACTTCCCCCCGTTTGCGCCCAGTGTAGCCAGGGGCACAGACCTCATCCAACCGGCGCAAGGCAGACGGCAGATCCGGGTTCTTGGGCAAGGCCCGTTGGCGGGCGGCCTCTCGCGTGCCATCGATATCAAAGACGAGTCTGGGCTGAGCCTCTCGATCCACAAGCTCGCCTCTCTGCCTCTCTGGGCCCAGAGGGCGCGCGAGCAGATCGTCGAGAAAGAGCGTGCGCAAGGCTTCGACGGGCTCTGGGGTGAGCGCCGTCAAAAAGCGTGAGAGCGTCGAGCGCGCAGGCAGCCGGTCGCGCCCGAAGAGGGCCATGAAAGGCTCCGCAAAGGGCAGTAATGGCTCGTAGAAGGCTTCCAGCGTCCGCTCCCCGCTGATGGCATAGCCGAAGAGGACGGCCACAAAGTCGATGACTTCGTAGCGCCCGAAACGGCGGCGGGCAAAGTGGACTTGCTGCGTGATGGCGTCAAAGACTCCCTGCTTGCGCAGGTGCGCAGCGATGAGAACGACTTCCCCAAACCAGGGCGGAGGCAATGGGGCGGAGTGCTCAGAGGTCTGGATGCTGACGGGAGAATGCGCGATACTGGTCATGGGTCCTCCTTACGGAAAGAATTTTCGCTTTCTTCCTTCGTAAGGAGGCACATTTTTACGCTTGCTCGCTACTGCTTAGCAGCTCGTTGCGCAATTCGTGGGCTTTAGCAGGCAATCGGCTCGGATTATACATGGCCTGGAAAGGGGGAGACGACGAGACTCTCCGGTGGTCGCATCTCAGTGGCAAGGGCTGGACCCCACCAGAGTCTCTCACCGATAGACAAAGCGACACCAGCCCCGCTTTAGCAGGCAGAGGTGGTCAGCTTTACATGGCCTGGAAAGGAGGAGACGACGAGACCCTCTGGTGGTCTCGTTTCGACGGCAACGTCTGGTCCCCTCCAGCATCTCTCGTCGATGGACGAAGTAGCAACGGCCCTGCCTTAAGTTAATATCGGCCGGAGTGTCTACGAATCGAGACATGAATAGGAGATCATTCAAAACCAGAGGAATTGGCTAGCCAGCACCCGAATTTGAATGGTCTCCAAATAGGTTGGTCCCAAACGTCTACAAAGTGAACAGCCGAGAGGAAGCAGAAAGGAATAGCACCATGGGATTGCTCAGTGTCAGGGGTACTATTGACCCCAAACAATTCTGGCCTCATCAAGAATCTGATGCCGATACCTGTCGTGTCACGCTGCAGAGACCCCTCACCTTCACCGATGAGTGTGCAGGGACCACGCAGGAGACGCATGTCTTCGATAATGCGGTCTTTAAAAACGATGAGGGAAAGGACGACAACGTTATTCACAGCGATGAAAGTGGCGAATACATCAAGATTCGCCTTCAAGGGATTGATGCACTTGAATTGCATTATCAACCACAAAAGCCAAAAGAGGTCGGTTTTCTCCCTACTTGGCAGTATGACCTCTTTAAGCAATATAATGAGCGATATCGTCAGCATATGGGGGAAACCACGACCGTGAATCTCAAGACCCTGTTGCAAAACGACGATGTGTCCCCTGTTGAGTGTACCGTCACTACCATAGTCAATAAGCCCAACGAGGTCTTTGACGCCTACGGGCGTTTCATCGGCACCATCGGTACCAAAATCAACAACCAGAACACCAATCTGAATCTTCATCTGGTAGAGGAGGGATGGAGTTTCCCCGCCCTCTATAGTTCTATGACGACCCAGGAAATTCAGGACATCAGACAGGCAGCGCAGGCTGCTCGCACGAACAAGAAGCTGCTCTGGAACTATTATCAGCCCGCTATTGGGAGGCTTGATCTCCAAGTGAGGGCTGAATTGCCTGGACCCTAGTCGAGGGCTTTTGCAGATGGGCTATGCCACATGGAACTACAGGGCATATGGAGCAGTTTACGACAGAAGCACGGTGGTGCCGTAAAAGATGCCTTGCTCCACCTACCTGTCATGAACAGGGAAACCGACGAACGGGGCTACCCAAATACGAACCAGCGTAAGCGTGAGACGATGGATTCCCTAAACGGCGAGAGCCGCATGGGAACAGAACACCCATAGTACCCGAATGCCTGGGGTAATGTCCAGGACAGGGGGAAGGGGTGTAGGAGAAGATGGACAGAACCCAAAGGGTGCGGTGGATGCTGCAGCAGCCCGATACCAGGTGGAGCCATCTCTCTGGAGAACCGTGTGCCGTGAAAGTGGCCTGCACAGTGTGCGCCGTGAGGCGCGTTATGATATTCCTGCTGCAAGCAGGGGGAACTAGGGAAAAGGTTCCTGGGTTACTGGCATACCTGGCGGTGAAAGCTCAAGGGGACCAAGCATGCCAGGGAAGCGGCGCATGTCTGAAAGCGTTGTAAGGCAGGGCGTCCGTATGACCCGCTTCCTATGTGTAAAGCTAGACTGCCTGAACTCTAATCTCAACGTGGTGAAAGGGCCCACCCATCGGAAGAACGCTTGAACCCGATGTCACACTCTGCCCCGGCATGAACTGTGGGCTGGGGCAGAGTGTGAGCGGGGACCAACGAGGTCCATCAAGAGATGAGTGGAGGCGCTAAGCAATCCCGGTGAATCCATAGAACAGGAACCGGGGCGACGATTTTCAAGTGCAAGGAGAAAAAGAAATGGGCAAGCATGATGAATTCGACCTTGATGTGCGTCTTGCTAGTGGCAGTAGCCTAGCTGGGCGGCCTCAGCCGCTAGGCGGGGGTGGTGGCGGTGCTGCTACCGAGACCTGTCACACCTGTCCCACCTGCGACACCTGTCCTGCCACTTGCGAAACTCAGTGCGGCACCTGCGAAACTCAATGCAATCAGCTAACGTGCGGCACCTGCGAAACTCAGTGCGGTCAGCCCACTTGTTTTGGTACTTGCCAAACTCAGTGCGATCAGCCGACGTGTTCTGACACCTGCACCTGCGACACTCAGTGTCAGCAGCACACCTGTGATACCTGCCATGGTCAGATCACCTGCGATACCTGTCCTGGGGAGGCCACCTGCGACACCTGCCATGGTCCCACCTGTGACTTTGGTGTTACCTGTCCCCCCTGTTTTGTAAAGGGTTAGATGAGTCTGTGACACCTGCCATGGTCAGAGCAGCTGTAATCCCGTCGCTGTTACCATGGTAACCAGCTAACCTGGATCTGTTGATAAGAAAGGTCTCAAGTGTTCGAAGCATATGGTTGTTCCTGGCAACCAGTTCTCACGTCAGGCCAGGTTGCTACAGCAGTGGATATCGCTCTACACGTGGCGACCCGCTTGCGGGAACGGGAGCGCGTAGAAGGCGCTGTTGTGGCGGCCATGCAGCAAACCGCTTACCCTAAATCCATCCATTGGCAACCTTCGGGGGTGGCCCAGGGCTATGCAGGACTGGCTATTATGTGCCGTTACCTGGATGCCTGTTTCCCTGATGATGACTGGGATGTTATTGGTCACGGCTATCTCGAGCTAGCTGTGCGAGATATGGAGCAGCGATCCTCTCTGCCAGCAGGCATGTTTGGGGGCCTCAGCGGTCTGGCCTTTGCCACCTGGTCCCTCTCCCAGGGTGGAAAACGGTACCGCAAGCTCCTGGCTGCTGTCGAGGAGGCACTGCTCCCTCAGGCAATTGGTCTTGCTAACAGACTGGCCATACAGAAAAAAGATGTTTCAGTTGGTCAGTTTGATCTGATCTCTGGTCTCAGCGGGGTGGGGGCGTATCTCTTGTGCCGCAAGGATGAGCCACAAGTAGCAGCCGCCTTGAGAGCCGTTCTCGGGAGTCTCGTCGCATTAACTGGAGCAGAGGAGGGGCTACCCCGTTGGTATACGCCTGTGCATTTACTTGGGGACGAGAAAACCATGCCTCTTTACCCCAATGGCAACCTCAATTGTGGCTTAGCGCACGGCATCCCTGGTCCCTTAGGCCTGCTGTCTCTCGCTCATCTCTCTGGTGTAACAGTTGATGGAATGGAGGAGGCTATTGTCAGAGTCGCAACGTGGCTCTGGCAGCACCGCCTGGATGACCAATGGGGCCTGAACTGGCCCACAGCAGTGCGCGTGGAAGCTGATGGGACGGTGCCACCGTGTTTGTCCAGAGAATCTGCTTCTCCGTTTGAACCGAGCCGTACCGCCTGGTGCTATGGTAGCCCGGGTGTGGCACGCGCCCTCTGGTTTGCAGGTGAGGCTCTGCACAACTCGGAATATCGACAGCTAGCTGTCGAGACTATGGAAGCAGTGTATCGCCGTCCCCTTGAGGTACGCCGTATCGATTCTCCCACCTTCTGTCATGGTGTGGCCGGTCTCTTACAGATCGTGTTGCGCTTTGCCCATGATACGGGACTGCCTCAATTTACTGAGGCGGCACATGCCCTCGGTGAGCAACTGCTCTCTTTGTACCAACCCGATACCCTGCTGGGCTACTATAGCCTGGAGCCCGGTGGGAATCGCGTTGACCAACCAGGTTTACTCGACGGTGTACCAGGGGTAGTCCTGGTTTTACTGGCGGCAGCTACTCCCATCGAACCAGGCTGGGACCGCTTGTTTCTGATATCCTAGATAAGGTGGAGAGTCTATGCAACAGCCCAGGACCAGGTTTGCTCGCGCACAGCAACCAGCGACTCAAACCAAATCCACTGCGAGTCCGCTCTATGAACTGCTGAATTTTGTGATGGTGCGAGCGCCTCTGCTGCCCATCGAAGCCTATCTCGCATTGGGCGCTCAGATGAGCCAGTCTGAGATAGACAGCAGTTCAACTCATCATGCCTACTTCCAGAGTGGCTCCCTTGCACCAGCTGACCCGCGCATCAGGTGGGCCCTGGCGGTGGGAAGCAACGTATTACTGGATGACCTGGAACGGTCTTCACCTTCCAGTAAGGACGCTGGCCACCTCAAAGGGAAGTTGCTGCGCTTCCTGATTCGCATGTCAACCCGACCGACGCCCTTTGGACTTTTTGCTGGCGTTGCGCTGGGCCAGTGGGGAGAAGTGACCGATCTTGCTCTGGCGGTAGAGCCGCCGCACACGAGAACGCGACCGGACATGGCCTGGTTGCTCACCCTTGTTCAGGAATTAGAGTCTCATCTCGAAGTTCGCAAACATCTCCGTTTCGTCACGAATCCGACGGCCTTCATCCGTGGGGATCGGGTCTTCATGACGGAACGTTCCTCGATCGGGAAATCTGACTCGGCATTGGCGGTCTCTGTGCGAACATCAGGAGTGGTGAAAAGGGCACTGGCACTGGCTCGCGAACCCATCCCCTACCAGGACCTGGCAGACAAGTTGCTCTCGACAACGCCAGGGGCGACTTCTGAGAAAGTCGAACAACTCATCACTGGACTCTGGGAGCAAACAGTGTTACTCACCGATCTACGTCCACCATTGACGACTGACAGCCCGGCATGCTATGTCGTTCAACGTCTCAGCGATATTCCAGCCGCGAATGAAGCTCGCACGCACTTAGCCTCCATTTTAGAAGCGGCAGCGACCTACGATACACTGCCAGCAGAGGAGGGAGTAGCAACCTACCGACAACTGGTAGCCAGGGCCAATGAGGTGAACAAGGCCGTAGCCGAAACGCCTGTACAGGTAGACATGGCTCTTACGCTTCGCGGTCAGCATATTGCTCAGGCCGTCGGCGCAGAGGTAGTCCATGCCGCCCAATTGCTGCTCAGGATGACGCCATCACCCAATGGTCTGTCCTACTTCAACGCTTATCGCAGGGCGTTTGTATCTCGCTATGGACAGAACCGTGAGGTACCGTTATTAGAGCTGCTTGATCCCAATTTCGGGCTTGGCTCTCCAGCAACCTACAGCGGTGGCAATAACGGAATTGCTCAAGCCAAGGCGGCTCTGCGTTCGCAGACTCTGCTCGACCTTGCTACGAGTGCGTTGCATGATCATAAATCAGTCATAGAATTGGATGAGGATACGCTCAAACGACTTGAGACCTGGACTCCTTCGCTTGCGACGACTCCTCCCTCTTTGGATCTCAACGTCTTTGTTGCAGCTTCTTCCGTGGAGGCGATAGATGCGGGACAGTTCCAAATCATTATTGGTCCTAATCTTGGTGCTCAAGCGGCGGGAAGGAATCTGGGACGATTTGCCGACCTGGTTGGACCAGAAGCTCAGAAAGCGTTGAAGCGTGCTGCCTATGCTGAAGAGGCGCATACTCCAAATAAACTCCTGGCCGAACTCGTCTATCTTCCCCGGCGGCTCCACTCAGCAAACGTGGTCATTCGTCCAGCTGTACGCAGCCACGAGATTGCCATAGGGGTAAGTCCAGGCGTGGATACCTGCAAGGTGATTCCTCTCGATGAACTGGTGGTAGGTATTCGTGATAACCGCTTCTATGTCCGCTGGCTGGCAGAGGACACAGACATTGTGATCACCGCAGGGCATATGCTCAATACTATGCAGGCACCAGCAATTTGCCGTTTTCTGGCAGAACTGAGTCGAGAAAGTGCTGCCCAGTTGAGTTCCTTTGATTGGGGACCAGCCAGGAGCTTTCCATCGCTTCCTCGCGTGCAGGTGGGGCGGGTCGTGTTGCGCGAAGCTCAGTGGCGTATTGATACACTCACCCGTGGAGGGTTACTACCAGACTCGCCCAGAACCTTCAGGGAAGCACTTGAGGGCTGGCGGGAGCACTGGCAAGTCCCACGGTATGTGTACCTGAGCTTTGGCGATAATCGGCTCCTCCTGGATCTCAAGAGCGCAAGTCAGGTTGAGGAATTGCGCACAGAGGTACGACACCTGCGCGATGGCGGCTATCTCCTGCTGCAAGAAGCTCTTCCTGGACCTGACCAGGCATGGCTGCAAGGGCCAGAAGGGCATTATATGACAGAGCTTGTTGCGTCCGTAGTGCTACACCATGACCTTCTTCAGGGCACGTATGTCCAGAATAAGCAGGATAAGAATGTAGGAGCGTCTTCAAGTGCTCCATCTCATCAAGGTGAACCAGCTCCTGTTCCGCCTGCCCAGACTGCCTTAGCAGCCAACTGTTTGAGACCGCCCGGCAGCGAGTGGCTGTTCATCAAACTTTATTGCGCAAATACATTTGAAGAGGATCTGATTGCCTATCCCCTGCGCATATTTGCCGAGGAAGCTCTGGCTTCAGGATTGGCCAAGGAGTGGTTCTTTCTCCGCTACAATGACCCAGACCTGCATCTGCGGCTGCGCTTCCGTGGCGAGCCGGAGCGACTCACCAGTCAGTTACTACCCAAGCTCTGCATCTGGGCTACGAGATTGATGGATGAAGGTTTCTGCTCACGCTTCGTCTTCGACACCTACGACCGCGAGGTGGAGCGCTATGGAGGAACGGCTGGTACCCAGGTTGCGGAGTCAATCTTCGCTATCGATAGTCGCACGGTCAGTGAACTCATCTATCTTATCCAGGAGCGTGTGCTGAAATTAGATCGGATTACGCTGGCAGTCCTGAGCGCTGACAATCTTCTGGCGAGTCTTGGGCTTACTAAAACGGCTCGACTGCAATGGCTCCGGCAACATGTTACCTCCAGGAACGAAGTGGGCCAGGAGTATCGGCAAAGGAAGACAGTGTTGCGCTCATTGCTCCATGACCAGAGTCGATTGGTGAACGAATCAGATGGGGAGTCTGTTGTGCAAGCATTTACGACGCAATCCATCATGCTAGCCCCCATCGCAGAGCGTTTGCTGGGCCTGGCAGAGCAGGGCCAACTGAGTCAGACTATGGATATGCTCTTCAGTAGTTATATACATATGCACTTTAACCGACTCTTTGGCTCGGATCACTCTACCGAACGGAGAGCACTAGGGTTGCTTCTACGTACAAGAGAAGGTTTGGAGCGGTCATCTGTTGTCTGAATAAGGGGCCATAACATTTTTTCGTACAGGTGGCGGTATTGTCAATGTCAAGTACCTGTTTGTAGAAGTGAAATATTATTGATGGGCTATAGCGAGAAAAGACGTTGAAAGGCAATGAGAGGTGGGAGATATTTGTGATTATGCAACCAGTTTCACGCCAGTTACATCATTCCAGGTCTGGAAGCGGCCTTGTAAAGTAGCACGGTATTCCTCTGCACTCAACACATGTCGTCGTGGTTGAAACTGCCCAGAGATGGGCGCGATCAGCTGAGAGAAAGCGTTGGGCCTGTTTTGCCGATGTGAATTTCCGCATTTTCTTCTCTCGTAACTGTGTTGGTTGGTGCGAATTCTCTGCCCGATTGTTGAGGCGTTTGTGCTGCCGATGCTCTACTCCTGGCAAAATCTCGCGCTTGGCCGCCGCATAACTCTTTAGCTTATCAGTAATGATCACACGAGGAACGTATTGCAGTCCTTTGAGGAGCTTGCGAAAAAATCTCTTGGCAGCCTTTTTGTTGTGTCGACTCTGGACCAAGATATCGAGCACGTTGCCGTCCTGATCTACTGCTCGCCACAGATAGTGGCTCTCGCCGCCAATGGTGAGGAAGACTTCATCCATATGCCATTTGTCCCCACAGCGAGGGCGACGACGACGCAATTCATTGGCATAGGTCTGCCCAAACTTCAAACACCATTGTCGAATCGTTTCCTAGGTCACGACAATCCCTCGGTGTGCCAAAGCTCTTCAACATTGCGAAAACTGAGCGAAAAGCGGAGATACAGCCAGACAGCGTGACTGATAATTTCAGGTGGGAAGCGGTAGCCTTTGTAATGGGGAGCAGTGATGGTTGTTTCCATGCAATCAGTATGCCAGATCTTCTGCACTTCGGCAAGTTGACAATACCCTCGCTTCTCTGGCTTGCCATCGGCATCTATGTAGTACACATTTAATAGCAAGGTATCCACCCCACGACCGACCAGCTTGGCCACTTTGTTACCTCCTCTCAACACCTGCATATGTTTCCTCTCTGCCTAAACTCGATATGCCATCACGTACCGTCAAGACGTTTTCTCCTTGCATCATTTTTCCGCCTTTCACAAGCTGAGCACCTTCACCTGCAAAAAAACCAGACGCAAACGTACATCATGTAGCGAGCAGATCTATTAAGAACTGAACTTGACTCGCAACCGTACCTCTCTCATTCAGAAAAGGAGCAACACAATGGATGAGCCCCTCTGTCCACCGTGGTGGCCCAGAATTCTTTGGGACCTGCACTACATTCCCCGACCAGGTGGCGTGAACCCGGTCAACTACCCACCAGTGGTAGATGACATCATGGCCTCTCTGACTATTCACACCATGTCCTACCTCTTGCTCGATCAGAAAGCGGCACAGCAATACCGCTCAATGGCCGAGGAGCAGATAGCACAAGGTGCCCGAAGCATGAGCCGATTGCACGAAGAGGCAGCGGCAAGTAGGCGTGGACCTACCGAGTTGGGGACAGGAGAGTAAGAGGAGAGCCTTGCAGCGTGCCATGTGCGATGTGCATGCGGAGTGCTCCACAACCCTTGCTTGCACATGCCCATCACACGCTTGTTCTTTTTGGAGTTCTAGGTGCGCGGTATACTTGGTCCGCGCCCAAAAGGAAGGCCGGGCGTGCTCGCGGCGGCACCCCTGGAGTGCCGCCGCGAGCACGCCCGGCCAACCACCCCACACCACCATCCAAGAAGAGGCACTGCTTGCGCGGCCTTGAAAGCCCCTGTACTGGCTACTTGGCACATCCGCTCGTAAAGTGGATGATTGCGCTCTTGATTTCTTCATTTGTCTCGCAGTTATCGTTCTTCACAAATGAAGGGGTGCAAGAGCATGGAGCGTATCTACAAGCATGCTGCGAAAGTCATCCTTTATCCCAGCATCGGTGACCGAAAGAACGTGTGATTCAAGCACTCCCAAAAAACACGGTGGCACTCGATATCCACTCTCCCCAGGTATTACTGCTTCGCTTGTTAAAAGTCCATGATTCCTACTACTGCTGCGTATGAAACCTTGCCACTGGTCGTCGCTTTTTATCGTTGCTCTATACCTATGCTCATAAAAAGAGAAGATGTAGGGGTAGCCCGAATATTTATGGTAATAAATACAATCAACCCGAATATTTGTGGAATAGATGGCCAGATGTATTTGGAATAAGGACAAGTGTTAAGCTCAATTGTGCTTGAGCTAATGCCAGATACTTGCGGAAAATGACATGTATAATGTAATTTTCCGAATATATCTGGCCCTGTTCCATAAATATCTGGCTATTCCATAAATATTCGGCAGGCCAATATGATTTAGAGTTTTTAGCAAACGTTAAGATTCCACATTTGTTTGGGCAAATGACACTGATTTACAAATGACATTGCAGCATTGATGACTGTAGGGCGAACTAAAATTCTGACTCCATGCTACAACACCTACAAGGAAGTGAAGTGTATGAGCTTTGAGATAGGTCAGCGAGTTGTTTTCCGCAGCCTTCAATGGGAAGTAGCCGATACCTCATCTGAAACCGTTGTTGAGCTATTTGGGCGCTCTGAAGAGAACCGGGGCCGCAAAATCAAGGTGTTGCTTGGTTTAGATGGTGGTTCTGTAGCATTGGCTCAAATTCCTTCATTGCGCTGGACTATTGGTGAAGCGGGCTGGGATGCTCGTCAGTGGAAGGCGCTCCACGATGCTTTTCGTTTTACTCTCTCGCATTCACGAGGCAACCTGGCTTCGGTAGACTGGGGACGGCTCATCCTCGAGCCATATCAACTGGAACCACTCCAGCGAATTGAGCAATTGCCGTTTCCCCGCTTGCTACTAGCAGACGATGTTGGCCTGGGTAAGACAGCCGAGGCTGGGCTGATTCTCTTTCGCTTGATGCAAAAGCGGCGAGCTGAGCGCGTCCTGGTATTATGCAAAGCACAACCTGAACCGGAACGTTGGCAGCGTGAACTGGTTGAGAAATTTGGCATTGAAGCGACTGTCATTAACGACAACAATGACTATGTGCGCCTGCGCAAAGTTGTCCCATCTCATCTGAACGTCTTTGGCTATTATCCGCGTATCATCATGTCCATGCACTTTGCTGCCCGACCGCATATCATGGCGGACTTACAACGCGATGTGCGTTGGGATGTCGCGATCCTGGATGAAGCTCATCACCTGGCG
>WNGQ01005222.1_pt1 | contig 12753 bp, 14 predicted proteins | sample 5407661 | NCBI WGS metagenome assembly WNGQ01 (sample SAMN13153382, study PRJNA577476) | soil metagenome | isolation source: 60 cm soil or saprolite under Garry oak tree replicate 2 | place: USA:California | collected 2016-06-15
GCTCGTGGACGATCGGCACGAGCCCGAGCGCACCGTAGAAGGCGGTAGAGCGCTCGAAATTCGTGACAATCAAGGTGACGTGATTCAGTCTCATTTTCCTGCCTGGGCTGTCTGTTTCGTAACCGGATTGCGGCTTGGGAGGCCGATACGGCGCAGGAGATCCTGAAACCGCGGATCGGACCGGAGCGGATCGAAGACCGGCCGCAGGAGGATGGAAGGATTGAATCGCGCTCGATAGGCCTTGTTCAGCCATATCATGGCCCGAGCGTTGTCGCCGAGTCCGACGTAGATCAAGGCGATATTCGACCCGGTCGAAGAGTCTTGACTCTGCCGACTTTCCAGGTCTTTGACTATCTTCATTGCTTCTTCCTTCCGTCCTGAGACGGCATAGGCATTGGCGAGATTGGATTCGACTGTCGTATTCCCGCCCGAAAGCTCGATGGCCCTTCTGAATTCCGCGATGGCTTCGTCGTGCCTGTGCGTCTGCTCCAAAGCCTGACCCAGTTGATAGTGGGCGACGGCGAAGTACGGATCCATCGCGATGGTCTTCTGACTTTGCCGCATGGATTCGTCATAACGGCGGGCGATGCACAATGCATCCGCAAGGTCGGCGCTGATGATGAGCGAGAGGGGATCCAGGCTCTCGGCGCTTTTCAACTCGGCGATGCCCTCTTCATTTCGTCCCATGACCATGAGGTGCCAGGCGTACCAGTGATGAGCCGTCGCATAGCCGGGATTGAGCGCGAGCGCGCGCTGGTATTCCTTCTCGGCGGATGTCCAGCCCCAGTCGTAGAGATCCAGGATGAAGGCGAGCGAGGTGTGGGCCTCGCTCAGGTTGTCGTCCAGGGCCAGCGCCTTGGTCGCGGCCGCCTTCGCCCTGGGAAAAGCATCCTGAGGCGACAGGATCCCGTATTCCCAATCTCCCATCAGCGCGTAGGAGTCGGCCAGGCCGCTATATGCTCTGGCGAAGGCCGGGTCGGTAGCGATCGCACGGTCGAAATAATCGACCGCTTTCTTCAGACCCTCTCCGGTTCGCTTGTTCCAGAAGTACCGTCCCTTGAGGTAGGCCTCGTATGCTTCTGGATTCACTGTTTTCGATTTCTCCAGCGCAGCCTCTTCCTGTCGATTCAGAGTGACCCGGATCTGTCCGGCGATGGCGCGGGCTACGTTGTTTTGCAGCGCGAGCGTGTCCTGCAGATCTCCTTCATAGCTCTGCGCCCAGAGATGCTTTTCATCGGGCACCTGGATCAATTGGGCCGTGATCCGCACGCGTTCGCCGGAGCGCGAAACGGTTCCTTCCACCACGGCTTCCACGTTGAGCTCGCGAGCGATGTCGGGCAGCGGCTTGCGAACGCGTTTATAGGTCATCACGGAGGTACGGGAGATCACCCGCAAGGCTCTGATTTGCGACAAATCCGTGATCAACGCGTCGGTCATCCCATCGGCGAAATAGTCCTGCGACGCATCGCCCGATAGGCTCTCCAACGGCAACACAGCGAGGGAACGAATCTTGAGTGAGGAATGGCTCTGTGAGTAGAGAACCCAGGACAGCGACGCCGCGACCACCAGGGCCAAGCCGAATACCATCCAGGCACGAGCCCGGCGCAGCCGCGTCGGTGGCAAGCCGGCGTCGGTGAGTCCGATACGACGGGAATCCGAAGCGGGGACGAGCTCCCCGTCTTCGATCGGAGTGGCGTCGGCGAGAAAGCGGTAGCCGCGACGGGCAACGGTCTCGACGAAGCGCGGATTCTCCGCCGAGTCGCCCAGCGCTTCGCGAATCTTGTTGATGGCTTTGTTGAGGCCGTGATCGAAGTCGACGACCGTCTGGCCCCAGAGTTTCTTTTGCAACTCCTCCCGGGTCACCAGCTCCCCGGGTTTTTCCAGCAGCATCGCCAGGACTTGAAACGGCTGCTCTTGCAGCCTGATGCGCAGGCCGCGCTTGGTCAGTTCGCCGGCGCGAAGATCGACCTCGAAGACGCCAAACCGTAACCGCCCGGACGGGTCATGGGCTCGTTGCATAGCAGACACAGGCTGGCGAGATGCTCAAAGCCTATTGCCCCCCTCATCGGCCACACGTGCATCGTTCAGGTAATCGTAGCCCACCAGGAATAAACCTGCACCGGGCCGAGTCTCGCATTGTGCATCCCGTGCGCTGCCCAAGCGCCGAATGCTATTCCCCAACTGTCGAAATGGAGATTCACGTGAAAAAGTTCTTGCTCGCAATCTTGTTGATCATCGGCGTGGCCGGGTGCGCCCCGCTCACGGCGCAGCAGAAGGAAGCGATCGACTATCAGAATCACAGGCCGTGGTCCGGTGGTTGAGAAGTGAGCGCCCGAGACGGAGGATGCGTTCCTAAAGCTCGTTGATTCTGTTGGGTTTGCGAGGGTACCGACGTTCCAGCACAAAAGGACCGCCCGTCCATTGCCGCACATCCACACTCGATCGCACTGTGGCGCAACGCGATTCGCGTTCGTTACGGAGACGCCAATGAATCAGGGCCGCCATGGTGATTTCGAGCAGGTCGTGCTTCCCCATCTCGACGCCGCCTACAACCTCGCTCGCTGGCTGACGCGCAACGATCACGACGCGCAGGACGTCGCGCAGGAGGCGGTGCTGCGCGCCTACCGCTTCTTCGACGGCCTGCGCGGCGAGGCCAAGCCGTGGCTTCTCGCCATCGTGCGCAACTCCTGCTTCACTTGGCTGCAGGCTAACCGGCCCGCGGGTACGGTGGGCTTCGACGACGGCGTTGCCGAGCTCCTTCCCGCCGACGATGACGGCCCCGAGGTTCAGGCAGCGCGCAACTGCGATCGGAGAACGCTCAACGCGGCGATCGCCACTTTGCCCGCCCAGTTCCGCGAGGTGCTGATCCTGCGCGAGCTCGAAGATCTATCGTACAAGGACATAGCGCGCATCGCCGACGTGCCAATCGGAACGGTGATGTCGCGTCTCGCGCGCGCCCGCCGACTGCTCGCACAATCGCTGACGGTCACCTCCAACATTCCGGGAACGCAGGTGAACAAATAACGAGGCGCTAGTCTTCCGTGTCGGGCGCGCCGCCGACGTTTGCGAGGTCTTCCTGCTTAATTCTCTCGGTGTTGAATTTCGCCGCGCGCTCGCGCATGGTCTTGAGCACTTCTTCCAGCGGCGGCGGCTCGCCCTGGATCCAGCGCAAGGGGTTGATGCGCGCGACGACGAAGGCGCGCAGGTAAGGGCTGACGAAGCCGCGCGCCTTGAGCTTCGCGATCACCTCGGCAACACGCGCATCGAGATCCATCAGCATGCCCGCGTGCTTTTCGTGCTCCTTGATGGCCTTCGACAGCGGTTCCTCCGAGAACTTCTCCAGCCGCCGCACGATCGGGTTGTAGGCGCCGCCGGCGAACTTGCCGTTCTTCTCGTAGCACACGCCGAGCGTGACGAGCGAGGCTTCCTCCAGGTAGAAGGCGAACCGGCTTTCGGCGCGCTTCGCGTCCTCGTCCAGCAGGCCCCGGTATATGCGGATCACCTCGAGCGACTTCTCGCGCAGGTTGTGCGCCTTTTCGGTGTTGAGGGCGAGGATCTGCCAGGCGATTTCGCGCCTGGGCACGATAAGCGCCGTAATGGAGCGGGCTCCCAGCCTCCGCATCGCCTCGAGCCGGTGCCTTCCGTTCGGCGTCCAGAAGCCTTCCTTGGGCGCGGTGACCGCGATCACCGGGTCGAGGAACATTCCCGTGCGGTCGAGGACATCGGCGAGCTTCCTGTGATGCGCCTGCGAAAGGTCGCGCTGGAAGGGCGTCGGCTCGATGCGATCGATCGGGAGAATGGCGAGGAGGAGCGGGTTCTTCCCGAGCGGATCGCTGTAGGCTCCGAGCACCAGGCCGCCTTCGCGCTCTGTCCTCGCGCGCACTTCCTCGGCTTCGGCGGGAAGCGAGTCGAGCCGGCACTCGCCCGGCAGGAGGCCGCGCGTGCCGGGTTTGGCCTTCCGCGGAGTGCGCTTCGCGGGGGCACGCTTGAGTCCGGATTTGCGCCTGGGTTTTGCGGTCGCCATGGGCTAGGACGAGCGCGTCGGCGCGAGGCCCGCGGCAACGCGTTTTTTCTTCTCGAGGAATTCGAACGCCCCGTTGCCGGCCATCATCGCGGCGAGAAAGGCGAGGCCCTTCGCCGAACCCGTTCCGGCCAGAACCAGCGCGGGTCCCGGGCAGATGCCTGCCAGTCCCCAGCCGACGCCGAACACGAGGCTGCCGAAGATGACCCGCGTGTCGATGCGGCGCGCGCTCGGGAGCAGCACCGGCGCACCGAGTAGCGTCCGGGTTCTCTTCCTCATCAGCGCGAAAGCCCCCGCGCCGACCGCGACGGCGCCCGCCATGACGAGCGCGAGCGAAGGATCCCAGGCGCCGGCGATGTCGAGAAAGCCGAGCACCTTCGCCGGGTTCGCCATCCCGGAGACGAGGAGTCCGAGCCCGAACACCAGGCCGGCTGCGAAGGAAGCGACGGTATACATGGAAGACCTCAGGGCGCGATCAGGTGGCGCGCGACGAAAACGGTCGCGAATCCGGCAGCCATGAACGCGACGGTCGCCGCGATCGAGCGCGGCGACGCCCGCGAGACGCCGCACACGCCGTGGCCGCTGGTGCAGCCTCCGCCGTAGCGGGTGCCGGCTCCCACCAGCAGTCCCGCTGCCACCAGCGCGGGGAAACTCGCGTCGACCCGGATCTGCGGCAGCGCGTCGAGAACGCGCCAGGCGAGCGGCGCAGCGACCAGGCCCGCGACGAAGGCGATACGCCAGGAGACGTCGCCGGCCTGCGGGCGCGCGAGGCCGCCGAGAATGCCGCTGACGCCCGCGATGCGGCCGTTCAGCACGACGAAGAGGGCCGCAGCGGCGCCGATCATCGCACCGCCCATCAGGGCCGATGCGGGGGTGAATGCGTTCCATGCGATCGACATGGGATCGTCCTCCAAGAGGGTTGTCGAGCATAATACAATCGGAGGCAATATGAGAATTGCCCGGATTCTCCTCTCGGCGGTCCTTTCCGGATGCGGTCCGGCCGCGCTCGCGCAATCGACGGCCGACTATCCCCATCGCACGATCCGCGTCATCGTTCCGCTCGCTGCCGGCGGCAACGTCGATATCGTCGCGCGCACGCTCGCGGATCAGGTTTCGAAGAGCCTGGGCCAGACCGTCCTCGTCGAGAACCGGCCCGGGGCATCGAGCCTGGTGGGCACTCAGTTCGTCGCGAGATCGGCTGCGGACGGCTATACGGTGCTCGCGGTGGCGAACACCTTCGCCACCGTTCCCCTGACCGTGGCGAACCCCGGCTACGATCCGCTGAAGGACTTCACCGGCATCACGCTCACCTGCCTCGTGCCCCAGGTCCTCGTCGTCAATCCCGCTCTCCCCGCGCAGTCGGTGAAAGAGCTCGTCGCGCTCGCGAGATCGCAGCCGGGCAAGGTCTCCTACGCGAGCTCGGGAAACGGCTCGACGGGCCACATGGCGGCCGAGCTCTTCAACCGACAGGCTGGGGTGACGATGCTGCACGTCCCCTACAAGGGCAACTCGCAGGCGCTCGTCGACGTGATCAGCGGACAGGTTGCGATGATGTTCGATCAAGTGAGCACGTCCACCCCGCAAATCAGGGCGGGCAAGGTACGCGCGATCGCAGTCACGAGTCTCGCGCGATCGCCGCTTCTTCCCGAGGTCCCGACCGTGGACGAATCGGGCGTTCCGGGCTACGAGGACATCACCTTCAACGGCCTCGTCGCGCCGGCGGGAACACCTCGCGCGGTTCTGGTCCGGCTCAACCGAGCAGTCGCCGAGGCGGTGCGCGCTCCGGACCTGTACAAGCGCTTCATCGAGCGCGGCGTCGAGCTCAAAGCGAGCGCCTCGCCCGAGGACTTCACCGGGCACATCAGGGCGGAATTCGAGAAGAAGGGCCGGCTCGCGCGCGAGGCCGGCATCAAGGCGGAGTGACGACGCACTGATCGCCCGCAAGGCTGCGACGCTGGCGCGCGCGAAATAGCGGCTCGCGTGGTTCAAGGATCTGGTTTGTTCTCAGGCCCATGCGGCGCAAGTTCATGGAGAAGGCTTCCTAAGGCGAGGCCATGCGGCCGCTTTCCAAGGCGCGGCGGGGCCGGGGCTGGCGTCGCTCTTGTCCCTCCCACGGTTCTTCTCGCCGGCGCCGGTCGGGCGACCATCGACGGTCCTTGAACCAGGAGAGAGCCGCCTGCTCGTTGGGAAAGCTGCGAACGTTGACCCCGTTCCGGCGCGCGAGCAATTCGATGTACTGCTGCGAGAGTCTGAGCTCGTTGGAATCGCCCGTCAGCGCGATTCTGTATTTCAGTATATCGCCGGGCTCCTTGAAGTAATCGGGGAGTCCGTACTGCTCGGCCTTGAACAGGGGCCTCGAAGCGTGAACCGAGATGAGGATCTGCGAGCGCGCATGCTTGCCCGCCTCGGCCGCGATGGTGGCGAGAGCGTCTCGAGCTTCCTCAAGCGTTTGCCGATTGAACAGATCCGCCTTGAGGTAACCCGGCCCGACGGTGATCTCACATAGCATTTCAATGCACCGCAAGATGTCGCGTTGGGATCGGCTCCCTTCCGCTCCCCTCGCCCGTTCATAGACAGGTTGGCCCACGACCAAAAAAAAACATCGAGCCGCGTAATAGCCCGTATGGACTATTAGAGGGCTGCTGTAATATCCGGACGCATGCTTTCCAGGTTGCGACGGGGCTGCTGGCGCTGCTCTTGTCCCTTCCATTGCTCGTGTCGCTCGCGCCGGTCCGGCGACCATCGCCGGTCTTTGAGCCAAAGGAGTGCCGCTTGCTCGCTGGGAAAGCTCCGGATGTTGATCTCGTTGCGTCGCGCAACGGACTCGATGTATTGCTGGGAGAGCCTGATCTCGTGGGAATCGCCCGTCAGCGCGATTCTGCATTTCGACCCCTCGCCGAGCTCTCTGAAGTAATCGGAGAGTTCGTGCTGCTCGACCTTGAACATGGGCCTTGAAGCACGAACCGATATGAGGATCTGGGAGGAATTGTGCTTGCGGGCCTCGGCCGCGATGGCGGCAAGAGCGTCTCGCGTTTCCTCGGCCGTTTGCTGGTTGAACAGATCCACCCTCAGATAATCCAGATCGACAATAATCGCGCACAACATTTCAGCGCTCCCCAAAGGGTCGTGTCGTTCGGAATTGATCCCTCCGTTCCGACCGTTTCGCCTATGGATAGCGTCGTCCAATCGCAATAAAACAACGTGTCACGACACTGTGCCGCAAGATAGTCCACGCGGACTATTGCGGCCCGCCTAACCTGTCAGGGCCACATCCGCGTACATCAGATCCGAAATCACGAAGTGGGAAAAGCGATCCGGGACGCAGGCATCCGGCCGGAATGATCGTACGGCGATGCGCGGCGAAGGGGGAGATGACTCAAAAAGCGATACTGACTCCGCCAAGAACACCGCTGCCGCCGACCTTTACGTCCTGGCCGCCCTTCCCGGTTGTGGCGGCGAGATACTTGTACTGCACCTGGAGACCGACCGGTCCGAAGCGGAATTCCGCGCCCGCCAATCCCTGATAGGCCACGCCGCCCGCAGTCCCTTTCAAGCCACCGCTGTAGATGGCATCGGCGTAGCCCACGCCGGCGCCCACGAAAGGATGGAACCAGTCTGCCAAGGGAAGGTAGTACTTTCCGTTCGCCATCAGCGCGACGACTTTCTGCTCGCCAATGACTCCGGTCGCGACCAGATCGTTCTTGTAGTAGAACACCTCGCCGCCCACGGAAAAGCCCGACTTGTTGCGCCATTCCGCCTCGATACCGAGTGCCGGCTTGGACGCAGTGTCGTAGGTGCTTGCAAGGCCGGCGACGGTCTGGTTGGTGTTGGCCAGTTTGAACGCACCCCCCTTCGCAATGAGCGCAAAGTTCCAGTCGCCGCCTCGCTCCGCGGGCGGGGAAGGCGCCTGGGGACTCGGCTGCACGCGCGGCGCAGCGGCCGCCGGCGGCTGGACGCGCGGTGCGGCGGCGATCGCCGCCGGCGCGGCGCCGGCGAGGCGACTCTGCGCGATCGAGCGGCGACCGTCGGCCTCGCTCACCAGACGCACTTCCGTTCGCACCGGCCTCACGCCGGAGACGGCCTCGACCCGCACGAAATAGCTCCGGTTGGCCTGGGCTTCGAGCGTGAACACGGCTACCGCCTGTTCGCCGATGCGCAGGAAAGTCCTTCCGGGATTGACGGTCGCCACGGCAAAGGTGCCGTCCGCGAGGTCACCGATGCGCACCAGGTTCACGATCACCGGCACCTGCGCGGCTACGGGCTGACGGTCGCTGCGAAAAACGAACACGAGCGTCTTGCCGGGCGGCGGGGTCGCCCGCGAGGCATCCTGCTGGGCTTGCACGGGCGGGGCGGCACCGAACAGCGCGGCAAGCAGGAGGACGCCGCTCACCGAAAGGCATGCGCGTAACTGGTTCATGGGTGGAGCCCCGTTGTCGTCTCTTCTCCCCTCGCGAGACCGCGGAGGATCATCGTTGACATCCGCTCCTCATTGTAGCGTCCAACGGAGGTAAACGAAAAGGTGCCGGTGTTGCACATATCGCCGGAGGTGAGACATTGTACCGATCGGTTCTTTCGATTATCGTGACCGTCGCACTCTATCAGACAATGGAGCGATAGAAAATTCCATCGGTGCGTCGGTCGTTCGGCGGTCGAACTTTGGGGAGCGTTGAAATGAGAGACAAGCTGTTCGAGCAGGGACTGAAATTGCGCAAGCAGGTGCTGGGCGCTGAGTACGTCGAAAGGCAGCTCAAGAACGCCGACGAGCTCACCATGCCCATGCAGGAGCTCGCGACGAAATCGGCCTGGGGCATGGTGTGGTCTCGTCCCGGGCTGCCGCGCCGGATCCGAAGCATGCTGAATATCGCGATGCTGGTCGCGCTGGGCAAGTCAGAGGAACTGGAACTCCATCTCGACGGAGCCATCCGCAACGGCGTGACCAAGAGAGAGATCGGCGAGATTCTGCTGCACTCCGCGATCTACTGCGGGTACCCCGCCGCGCTGGGCGGATTCAGGACCGCGCGCGAATATTTCGCCAAGCACGGCGACAGGAAGACAGCGAAGAAGAAAAGGAAGTGATGGGCCGCCGTGCCGCTCTGTCGCTCGTTGCAGCGTTTGCAACATTGACGCCGCAGGCGGGGACCGCGGCGGACGCCTATCCCGCGAAGCCCATCCGCTTCGTCGTCGCGTTTCCGCCGGGCGGCGGCACCGACATCATCGCCCGCTCGATCGCGCAGAAATTGAGCGATCGCCTCGCGCAGCAGGTGGTGGTCGACAACCGGCCGGGCGCTGGCGGCAACATCGGCACCGATATCGTCGCGAAGGCGGCGCCCGACGGCTACACGATGCTGATGGGCTCGGCGGGACCGCTCGCGATCAACGCGAGCCTTTTCGCGAGCATGCCCTTCGATCCGGTGCGCGACCTTGCGCCCGTGACGCTTGCCGCCTCCACGCCCAATGTGCTCGTCGTCCATCCCTCGCTCAAGGCGGCCACGGTGAAGGAGCTGATCGCGCTCGCGAGAGCGCATCCGGGCGGGATCAACTTCGCCTCCTCGGGTCACGGCACGCCCGCGCATCTGGCGGGCGAGCTCTTCAACTCGATGGCGGGCGTAAAGCTCGTGCACGTGCCTTACAAAGGCGCGGCCCCGGCGCTCGCCGATCTGCTCGGCGGCCAGGTGCAGCTCATGTTCTCGACCATGCCGCCCGCGCTCCCCCACGTGAAGGACGGGAAGCTGCGCGCGCTCGCGGTGACGAGCGCCAAGCGCTCGCCCGCGGCGCCGGATCTGCCGACGGTCGATGAAATCGCTCTGCCGGGATTCGAGGCGAACACCTGGCACGGAGCGATGGTGCCCGCGCGCACGCCGGCCGCCATCGTCGCGCGGCTCAACCGCGAGATCGTCGCGATCCTGCATCTGCCCGACGTGGTCGAACGGTTTTCGAGCCAGGGCGCAGAAGCCCTCGGCAGCACGCCGGAGGAATTCGCCGCCTACATCAGGTCGGAAACGCTGAAGTGGGCCAAAGTCGTCCGCGATTCGGGCGCGAAGGCGGAGTGAGGATCGCCGTGCAGAAACGCTGTTCGTGTTTGACGATCGCCGCCTGCCTCGCCTTGCCGCTCGCGGCGCACGCTCAGGCCTATCCGTCGAGGCCGATCCGTTCCGTCGTGACCGTCGCCGGAGGCGCGGACATCGTGGCGCGGCTGGTCGCGCAGGGCTTGACCGGCGCGCTGGGCCAGCCGGTCGTGGTCGAGACCCAGAGCGGGGCGGGCGGCGCGATCGGCGCGGAGGCGGTCGCGCGCGCCGTGCCCGACGGCTACACGATCATGCTCACTTCGGCGAGCGCCCTGGTGATGAACCGGTTTCTCTCCAAGAGCGCGCGCCTCGATCCCCTCAAGGATTTCACGCCGATCACCAAGGCCTTCGAGACGGTGGCCCTAGTCGTGGTGAGCCCCGCGCTTCCGGTCGGGTCGATGCGCGATCTAGTCGAATACGCGAAAAGCCATCCCGGAAGACTTTCCTACGGCACTTCGGGGATCGGCACGACGCATCACCTTTCCGGCGAATCGATCCGCCTCCTCACAGGGATCGACTGGGTGCACGTGCCCTACAAGGGCGGGCCGCCGGTGATCACCGACCTCATCGGCGGCGAGATCCAGGTGGGATTCAGCATTCTCGCCACCGCGGCGCCGTTCATCGCTTCCGGCAAGATCAAGATCCTCGCGGTAAACGGTGCGAAGCGCTACCACGTCATCCGCGACGTGCCGACAGTGACCGAACAACTGCCCGGCTACGAGCCGCCTTCGACCTGGGGCGGATACTTCGGGCCGGCCGGAATGCCGCAGGCCATCGTCGTCCGCCTGCACGACGAAATCGCGCGGATACTGAACTCGCCCGAGGTGCGCGCCAAAGCCGAGGACATCGGCTTCCCCGTCGCGACGAGCACGCCCGAGGAGCTCACTGCCACCATACGGCGCGATATCGAATACACGGCAAAGATCGTCGCGGCGGTCGGGATCAGGCCGGAATAGCCATGGCGGGAAAGCTGAAGCTCTCGATGATGATCGGCGACTACGAGATCGTCCGCGCCCTGAAGGACGGCACGGTCAAGCCCAAGGGCATCGAGCTCCTCGTCGCGGACTATCCCGGCACGCGCGACATCCACGACAAGGTGGCTGCTGGCTCCGCCTGCGACGTCAACGAGTTCAACGGCGGCGCCTACGTCGTGCAGAAGCACAACGGACGCGACGACTTCACCGCGCTCCCGGTTTTTCTGCACCGGCGCTTCCGCCACGGCTTCATCACCATCAACCGCTCGAAGGGGATCGAGAGGCCGACCGACCTCGTCGGCCGGCGCGTCGCGTGCCGCACGCTCGGCGCGGCTGCGAATTACTGGATGCGCGGTCACCTCGAGGAGGACTACAAGGTGCCGCACCGCGCGGTCACCTGGGTGATCGAAAGCGAGGACGACGCATCGCTGCAGGCTCCCGCGGACCTGAGAATCGAGCGGGCGCCGCGCGGCAAGAAGGTCGAGGCGATGCTGCTCGCGGGCGAGGTGGACGCGATGATCGCGCCCAACGTGACGCGGATGATCGGCGAAGGCGACCCGCGCGTCGCGCGGCTCTTTCCGAACTACCGCGAGATCGAGGCGGACTACCACCGGCGCACCGGGATTTTTCCCATCATGCACGTGACGACCCTCGCGTCGAGGATAGTCGCGCGGCATCCCTGGGTGGTGGAGAGCCTCGTGCTCGCGTTCGAGGAGGCGAAGCAGCTCGCCTATCGGCGCCTCGCGGATCCGCGCAACGTGCCGCTCGCCTGGTTTCGCACCTACTGGGAGGACGAACGCGCGCGGCTCGGGCCCGATCCCTGGGAATACGGCCTCTCCGAGCTGAACAAGAGAAACTACGGGACGCTGGTCGGCTGGGTCCATGCGCAGGTGTTGACGGGCGCGCGCCCGAGGCTCGAGGACCTGTTTCCCAAGGAGGCCTTCGAGCTCGAGCTGCCGCTGCCGCGAATGCACGAAATCGACTACAAGTTCTAGAACAATCATGTCGCGCGAAGGCCGTCCCGATTTCAAGTCGCCGCCCGGGGGCTGCGACGCTCACTTTCACGTGTTTGGCCCGGCCGGACGCTATCCTTACAACCAATCCGACCTGCGCTATGCGCCGCCGGTAGCGCCGGTCGAGGATTTCCTCACGCTCTCGAAAACGCTCGGCCTCGAGCGCTTCGTCTTCGTGCAGCCTTCCGCCTACGGCCGCGACAACCGCTGCATGCTCGACGCGATGCGCATGATCGGCACAAAGAACTGCCGCGCCATCGTCGACATCGACGAGAACGCGCCGGATGCGGAGCTCGAGCGCCTGGACGCGCTGGGCGTGCGCGGCGTGCGCATCAACGTGCCGCCGGTGAAGCCCTTCGAGGCGGGATTCGCGGCGAAGCTCCTGCCGCGAATCGGGCGCCTCGCCGGGCGCTGCGCCGAGATCGGCTGGCAGCTCGATTTTCTGACTCCGGGCTGGTTGACGAGCGAGCTGATGCCCACGCTCGGGAAATTGAGCCTCGATTTCACCATCGCGCATTTCGGCATGTTCCCGGCGAAGGACGGCGTGGAACAGCTCGGTTTCCAGGCTTTGCTCGGACTTCTGCGCAGCGGCGGGCGGCATTGCTGGGTCAAGCTCACCGGCGTGTATCGCATGTCGGTCGCGGCCGGATTCGCCGATGTCGCGCAGATGGCGCGCGCTC